>Ga0180009_10000372_pt1 | contig 64320 bp, 58 predicted proteins | sample OS_PC_MetaG_FD_123537 | JGI IMG/M metagenome (GOLD analysis project Ga0180009, IMG submission 123537) | Groundwater microbial communities from the Aspo Hard Rock Laboratory (HRL) deep subsurface site, Sweden - OS_PC_MetaG | ecosystem: Environmental > Aquatic > Deep subsurface > Groundwater... | reverse complement strand
GTGGACATCTCCGGTCACCGTTCCACCCACCTGGATGAACTATCCGATATCGACTTCGATTTCGTGGTCACGGTATGCGCCCACGCCCACGAGAGCTGTCCGGTGTTTCCGCGGAAGGCGAAGGTGGTCCACGTCGGTTTCGACGACCCGCCGGCGCTGGCCAGGGGCGCCGCCACCGAGGAGGAGGCCATGAAACACTACCGGCGGGTCCGGGACGAGATCCGGGCCTTCGTGTCCACGCTGCCCGGCGTGCTGTCTGAAGGGGAAGGGAGCGGCCATGGCGACTGAAGCCTGCATCACCAAGGAGCCCAAGGGCCTGGGATTCTTCGAGCGGTACCTGACGGTCTGGGTGCTGCTGTGCATCGCCGGGGGCATCCTGCTCGGCAAGGTCGCGCCCCAGGTCGCGCGCAGCCTGGACGGCATGGCCCTGGTCGTGGACGGGGCGCCCGTGGTCTCGATTCCCATCGCCGTCTGCCTGTTCTTCATGATGTACCCCATCATGGTGAAGATCGACTTCGGCGAGGTCCTGAAGGCCGGCCGCAGCCTGAAGCCCGTGACCCTGACCCTCGTGGTGAACTGGGCGATCAAGCCCTTCACCATGTACGGCATCAGCCTGCTGTTCCTGGGGGTGGTGTTCCGCCAGTTCATCGGGCCGGATGCGGTCGATCTGGTCAAGATGCCGCTGGGTCTGGACCTGCCGGTGGGATCGGTCTACGGCGCGGGGACGGTCGTCCTGCACGAGGGCCTGAAGATGCTCGAGGTGCCCCTGTGGCGCAGCTATCTGGCCGGCTGCATTCTGCTGGGGATCGCCCCATGCACGGCCATGGTCCTGGTCTGGGGCTACCTGGCCCGAGGCAACGACGGGCACACCCTGGTCATGGTGGCCATCAACTCGCTCGCCATGCTGGTGCTGTACGGGGTGCTCGGCGGCTTCCTGCTCGGGGTGGGCCGGCTGCCGGTGCCCTGGCAGGCGCTGCTGCTGTCCATCGCGGTCTACGTCGCCTTGCCGCTGGTCGCCGGCTACGCCTCGCGCCGCTGGATCATCGCCGCCAAGGGGGAGGCCTGGTTCCGGGAGAAGTTCCTCCACCTGCTGACCCCGGTGACCATCGTCGCCCTGCTGTTGACCCTGGTGCTGCTGTTCTCGTTCAAGGGCGAGGTCATCCTGGGCAATCCCCTGACCATCCTCTGGATCGCGGTGCCCCTGTTCCTGCAGACCGTCCTGATCTTCGCCGTGACCTACGCGGCGGCTCGCCGGCTCGGGTTCACGTACCGCGACGCCGCGCCGTCGGCCATGATCGGCGCGTCGAACCACTTCGAGGTGGCCATCGCGACGGCCGTCATGCTGTTCGGCCTGTCGTCGGGCGCCGCCCTGGCCACGGTGGTGGGCGTGCTGATCGAGGTGCCGGTGATGCTGATGCTCGTCGGGATCTGCAAGCGGACCACCCACTGGTTCGGGAGCGAGGAATGACCAGGAAGACGGTGCTGTTCCTTTGCAGCGGCGATTCCTGACGCAAGGGGAGGGATGGTGACCGGTGCCGGGGCTTGGGCCGATTCCGGTCTTGACTTCAGGAATCTATTTGCATTAATTGCCAAATACGCAAACAACCGTCGGTCCGATTCGCAGGAGACCTGATGTCCACCACCACCAAGCACCTCCTGGACGCCCGCGCCGAGGTCTTCAAGGCCCTCGGCCACCCCACGCGCCTGGCCATCGTCGACATGCTGGCCGGCGGTGAGCGCTGCGTCTGCGAGATCGACGAGCACATCGATGCCGACATGTCCACCGTCTCCCGTCACCTGGCGGTGCTGCGCAACGTCGGCATCCTCTCGAGCGAAAAGCGCGGCAACCAGGTCTTCTACCGCCTCGAATGCCCGTGCATCACCTCCTTCTACGCGTGCGTCGAAAGCGTGATCAGGGGCGGCGACGGGACCGTGCAGCTGGAGGCGTCACGGTGACCATCAAACGTGATGCCAGGACCCTGGCCGCGGGGATCGCCGTCTTCGCCGCCCTCTACCACCTGCCGGTGGGCACCCCCCGCTTCGACTCCGCCGTGCACGAATCCCTCGCCCTGACCCGCTGGTATGCCCGGGAGCACGTGCTGCTCTGCCTGGTTCCCGCCTTCTTCATCGCAGGCGGGATCTCGATCTTCGTCAGCCAGGCGTCGGTGATGAAGTACCTCGGGGCGGGGGCGCGGAAGTCCGTGGCCTACGGCGTCGCCTCGGTCTCCGGCACGGTCCTGGCCGTGTGCTCCTGCACGGTCCTGCCCCTGTTCGCGGGGATCTACGGCATGGGAGCCGGGATCGGGCCCGCCACGGCGTTCCTCTATTCCGGCCCGGCCATCAACGCCCTGGCCATCATCCTGACCGCCCGGGTGCTGGGGCCGGACATCGGCCTCGCCCGCGCGATCGGGGCGATCGTCTTCAGCGTCGTGATCGGCCTGCTGATGCACCTCGTGTTCCGGCGGGACCAGCAGGAGCGTCTGGCGGCGGCGTCCATTCCGGTCGGGGAATCGCGACCCCTCCTTCAGACCGGGCTGACCTTCCTGGCCATGGTCGCCATCCTGGTGTTCGCCAACTGGGGCGGCGGCGGGACCGGGTTCTTCGCGGCCGTCCACGGGGTGAAGTGGTGGCTGACCGGGATCGGCGCCGTAGGTCTCGGCCTGACCCTGGTGGCCTGGTACGGTCTGGCCTGGTGGAAGCCGCTCGCCGTGGCCGGGGCCGCGCTGGCCGCCGGCTTGTGGCCGGGCGGAGCAGTCGCTGTCTTCGCCACGGCGACGGTCGCCTTCGCGGTGGTGATCGCCACCGAGAAGGGCGAGCTGAACGAATGGTTCGAGGCCAGCTGGGGCTTCGCGAAGCAGATCCTTCCCCTGCTGCTGGCAGGCGTGCTGGTGGCCGGTCTGCTGCTGGGCAGGCCCGGCCGCGAGGGGTTGATCCCGTCGGCCTGGATCGCTGACCTGGTCGGAGGCAATTCGTTCGGGGCCAACCTGTTCGCGGCGGTCTCGGGCGCCTTCATGTACTTCGCGACGCTGACCGAAGTCCCGATCCTGGAAGGTCTGCTCGGTGCGGGCATGGGCAAGGGCCCCGCGCTGACCCTGTTGCTGGCGGGTCCGGCAGTGTCCCTGCCCAGCATCCTGGTGCTGCGCAGCATCATGGGGGGCCGCAAGACGGCGGTCTTCATCGCCCTGGTGGTCGCCTTGTCGGCGGTCACGGGCTTCATCTTCGGCAATCTGGTCTGAGAGGACGTCGCCATGGAAATCCGGATCCTGGGCACGGGGTGTCCCAAGTGCCACAAGCTCGAGGAAGAGACGCGGCAGGCGGCCGTCGAGATGGGCTTGGTCTGCAACATCGAGAAGGTCACCGAGCTGAAGGACATCATGTCCTACGGCGTGATGATGACGCCTGCGCTGGTGGTCGATGGGGAAGTGAAGGTCGTCGGCAAGGTGCCGGCGCGCGAGGACATCAAGAAGCTGCTCGCCTAGCGAGGACTGCGGAGGAACTCCATGACCGGAAACCGATCAACCCTGCGCCTGACGGCCTTCGTCCTCATCGCCGGCGTGGCCGTCGCCGCCTACCTGCTGCGTCCCGCCGCCGACGCCGGGTCGGGGCCCGGCGACGCCCCTGCGGCGGTCCAGGCGGCCGGCCTGCCCCGGCTGCTCGACCTGGGGGCCGACAAGTGCGTACCCTGCAAGATGATGGCCCCCATCCTGGAGGAGCTGAAGCAGGATTACGCCGGGGTCATGACCGTCGAGTTCATCGACGTGTGGAAGGATCCGACCGCGGCCACACCCTACGGCATCCGGGTCATCCCGACCCAGATCTTCTTCTCGGCCGAGGGTACCGAACTGTTCCGCCACGAAGGGTTCTTTTCGCGGGAAGACATCCTGGCCAAGTGGAGGGAACTGGGCGTGGCGCTGCCGGACAAGGGAGCCTGACCGGTGGGAGCCGTCTTCGAGAGCCTGACGGGCGCCGTCGAGGGAGCGCCCCACGTCGCCCTCCTGGCCGCGCTGGCCTGGGGCGTGCTGAGCATCGTCCTGAGCCCGTGCCACCTGGCCAGCATCCCCTTGATCGTCGGGTTCATCCAGGGCCGGGGGGAAAGCGCGCCGGGCCGGGCCGCACTGCTGTCCACGCTCTTCGCCGCGGGGATCCTCGTGACCATCGCCGTCATCGGTGCGGTGACCGCGGCCGCGGGACGCCTGATGGGGGACGTGGGAACGCTGGGCAACGTGATCGTCGGGGTGATCTTCATCCTGGTCGGCATGGCGCTGCTGGACATCGTGCCCCTGGCCTGGACGGCTCCCCAGCGGGTGGGTCTGAAGCGCCGGGGGGTCTGGGCGGCGTTCGTCCTGGGCCTGGTGTTCGGCATCGCCCTGGGGCCCTGCACGTTCGCTTTCATGGCGCCGATGCTCGCGGTCACCTTCAAGGTCGCCGGCGAGGCGCCCCTGTACGGGGCGGCCCTGCTGGCCGCCTACGGCATCGGTCACTGCCTGGTGATCGCGCTGGCGGGTTCGAGCGCCGCCTGGACCCAGCGGGTCCTGGACTGGAACGCGACCTCGGCGACCGGCAAGCGGGTCAAGCACGTGTGCGGCGTCCTGGTCATCATCGCGGGGCTTTACATGCTGTGGACGGCGAACTAGGAGGACGTTCCTTGCGCGGATTGACCATCGGGATCCTGGCCGGGGCGGCGCTCCTGGCGGCGGCGGCCGGGGCGACCCCTGCACCTGCGGAAGGGCGACCCCAGGTGGTCGCCACCTACTTCCACCGCACCCTGCGGTGCCAGACCTGCCTCCAGATCGAAGCGCTGGCCCGCTACGACGTGACCGGGGTGATGGCGAGCGACGTCGAATCGGGCCGTCTGGTCTGGCGGTCGGTGGACTTCGAGGTGGAGGACGACGCCTCCAACCGGGAACGGTTCGGCCTGGACGGACCCTCGCTGGTCATCACGCTCGAGGACGGCGGCAAGGTCCTCCGTTGGGTCCGGCTGGACCGGGTCTGGGAGTTCTCCACGGATGTGGCGGCCTTCGACGAGTACGTGCTGGGAGCGCTGGAGGAGTATTTGACCGCGGCCTCGGAGATCGTCCCGAGCAGGAATTCCTCGCAATGACGGCATTCCTGATTCCCTGATGTCGGTCCGGAATTTCGATAACGACCGGATGTGCGTTTTTGCGGGCCCCGGGTTATCTTGGAGGTCACGGTCGAAACCCGGCCACCTATGGTTCGCCGGATTTACATCCTCGAGGACGCCTTCGAACCGGACGTGACATGCTGACCCCCCGCCTCATGCTCATGCTCGCCCAGGGCTTCCTGGTGCTCGGAGCCCTGGCCATGATCCCCGCCTCGGTGAGCCTCTTCAACCGGGCCTTCGCCGCGGGCATGCCCCCATGGTACCTGTTCATCATCGTTCCGGTCGCCCTGGCCCTCGGCGCCGCCAAGGCGGTGTTCGTCATGCGCAAGCGGATGCGCCTGAACATCGTGCGCATCGCCGACACCAAGGGCAAGCTCTGGCCCTGGCAGATCTATCCCCCGCAGCTCCTGGCCTTCATCGTGACCATGGTCATCCTGATGAACGTCGCCAAGCGCGCCCTCGCCGACAACGCCCTGGGTCTGGGCCTGCTGGGCGGGGTGGACGTCGCGGTGTTCGCCGCCCTGCTCATCGCCTCGGGCGAGTACCGGCGGCGGAGGGAATAGACCAGCCGTTGGGGAACCCGCTGAGGGCCTCCCGCCGCGCTCGTGACCCGTGGCATCCGCTTGTCCTGGGATTTCCCGTCCCCCTGGATTAGATTGAGGCCGTTCGTCGAACGAGCGGACCGGAAACCACCCCCGACCAGGAGAACCATCCATGACCCAGCTGGTGATCACGATCGTCGGCGACGACCGCCCGGGAATCGTCGAGAGCCTGGCGGCCGTCGTGGCCGACCACGGCGGCAACTGGCTGTCCAGCAGCCTGAGCGACCTGGCCGGCCAGTTCGCGGGAATCATCGAGGTGGCGGTCGATGATTCGCGGTGCGACGACCTGGCCGCGGCCATCGGCGCCCTGAAGGGGCTCCAGGTCCACTCGGTGAAGGGCAGGGCCGCGTCCGAGCCGAGCGGCCAGTCCATGGCCACCCTGGATGTGGTGGGCGTGGACCAGCCCGGCATCGTGCGCAAGCTGACCCTGCTGCTGAAGAACAACGGCGTCAATCTGCTGCAGTTCGCCAGCTGGACCGAATCGGCGCCCAACTCCGGCGACGAGCTCTTCAGGGCGGTGGCCGAGTTCGAACTGACCGAGGCCGTGGACCTGGACTCGTTGAGTGCCGGGCTCGAGGATCTGGCCGACGACATGGCGCTCGAAATCGAACTGGAACTGGACGGCGACGAGGAGGAGGGCGGGGAGGAGGACTGAGTCCACTGGAATCGGTTCCTTCGCTGGTTTGGTTCATCATGAGGCAGACGATGGTCGGGGTGAATGCCCCAAGCCAAGGAATGCGCCATGAGAACCAACGACGTCGGAAACCGGTGGTTGCCGGTCATCCTGGGTGGATTCGCGCTGGCCGGGCTGATCGGTTGCTCCGCTGACGATCCCACCTCTCCGGTGGACCAGACCGGTACCTATGATCCGCCGGACCTCGAGCTCGTGTACGCGATCGTCGATACCGACCAGAGCACGTGCTACGACAACCAGGCCACGATTCCCGATCCCGGGGCCGGCGAGGCCTTCCAGGGCCAGGACGCCCAGTTCCACGGAGCCCAGCCCAGCTATGCGGTCAGCCAGGACGGACTGACCGTCCTCGATCGGAACACCGGGTTGACCTGGGTGCGCTCCCCCGACACCGACGGGGACGGCGTCCTGGAATCCCCCCAGGACAAGCTGACCTGGTCCGAAGCGCAGGCCTATCCGGCAGTCCTGAACGCCGCCGGATTCGGGGGATACGACGACTGGCGCCTGCCGACCATCAAGGAACTCTACTCCCTGATTCTCTTCAGCGGTGAGGACGTGGCCCCGGAGGCGCCTTCGGGGGGAACGCCCTTCATCGATACGGAAGCCTTCCGGTTCGTTTACGGGAACACGGATGCCGGCGAACGGATCATCGATTCCCAGTATGCCTCCGGCACGCTGTATGCGGGCGAGTCCGCGGAAGGGCCGCTGCTTTTCGGCGTCAACTTCGCCGACGGGCGGATCAAGGGCTACGGCCTGACCATGCAGGGCATGGGGGACAAGACCTTCTTCGTCCAGTGCGTGAGAGGCAACCCGGCCTACGGAGTCAACGCCTTCGTGGACAACGGAGACGGAACCGTCACCGATGAGGCCACCGGTCTGATGTGGGCGCAGGACGACAGCGGCGCCGCCGCGCCCGGCGGGATGAACTGGGAGAGGGCGCTGGCCTGGGTCGCCGGACAGAACGCGGCCGGCTACCTGGGTCACGACGACTGGCGCCTCCCCGACGTCAAGGAACTCCAGAGCATCGTCGACTATTCGCGGTCCCCGTCGTCGTCAGGTTCGGCGGCCATCGATCCCATCTTCCAGGCCACGGCGATCACCAGCGAGGCCGGCGAGACGGACCATGCCTTCTACTGGAGCAGCACGACCCACGCGAACGCCATGGGCGGCCGGAGCGGCGCCTATGTCGCCTTCGGGCGATCGCTGGGATTCATGAACGGTTCGTGGGTGGATGTCCACGGCGCCGGATCCCAGCGCAGCGATCCGAAGACGGGCGATCCCGCGGACTATCCCACGGGATTCGGTCCCCAGGGTGACGCCATCCGGATCTTCAATTTCGTCCGGCTGGTCAGGTCGGCCGACGCCGGAGCCTGAATCCGTGCAGAGCGGGCCGCAGTCGGGGGAGCGGTTCACTCCCCTGCAGCCTCCCGATACCGGTCAGCCTTCCCGGCCTCCCCCGCCTGTTCGTAGAGAGTGACCAGGGACCGGGCGGCGTACTTCGTCCGGGCGTGGTCCCCCCCCAGCGTGGCCAGGAAGACCTCGAAGGCGGGGATCAACTGCCGCTCGGCCTCGGCGTTCCTCTTCAGCGCGGTCAGGGTGATGCCGCATTCGAGACGGGCCAGGGCCGTGGCCGGATTATCCTCCCCGTGCATGCGCAGGGCCGTGTCCAGGAGCTCCCGCTGCACCCCCAGGGCCTCGTCGTTCCGATCCAGGAACCGCAGGGTCATGCCCTCGTTGCGCAGCACCGCCAGCACGTCGGGATGGTCGTTGCCGCGGGCCGCGATCAGCCTGGGCTTGAGATCGCGGAAGATCTCGAGCGCCCGGTCGTAATCCTGGGCGATCATGGCGACGGTGCCCACGTTCAGGCCGGTCCGGACCACATCGATGTGGTCGGGGCCGAGATTGCGCTTGCGGACGTCCATGACCTCCTCGAGGGCGGCGAACGTCTCGTCGGTGCGTCCCAGCTGGTAGAGGACGCCGCCACGGTTCTCCAGGCAGACGGCGTACTCGGGATGGTCGGTTCCGAAACGATCCCGGTAGAGGACCAGGGCCGAATCGAATGCGGCGAGGGCGCCCTCCTTGTCTCCCTTCTGGCTGCGGAACTGGGCCAGGTTGTTGAGGTAGACCGGGACGCTGGGATGGGATGGATCGACGGACCTGGCCAGATCGTACGCCATCTGGGCGAAGGAGTCGGCGGCGGCCACGTCGCCGTCACGGTCGTTGTAAAGGTTCGCCAGCTGGGTGAGGTTCTCGGCGCCGCTGATCCTCTGCACACCCTGGAGCCGGGGTTCCAGATCTCGGGCCAGGGTCAGAAGGGATTCCGCCTCGGCGAAACGACGATCCGACAAGAGGTTCCGCGCCTGGCGCAGGTAGGCGTTGATCAGATCCTGTGGTGGGGTTTCGGGATGGCGCAGGAGGATCCCGACGGCCTCCGCGGCCGAAGCCGCGCCCGGCCCATACTCGGCGGCATCCTCCCGGAACTCCGACTGGACCAGGAGCAGCGTGGCCAGTTCAAGCTGGTCGGGCCCGCCCAGTTCGCGGCGCATGGCCACGGCGGCTTCGATCTGCTCGCCCGCCGGCTCCAGCTTGCCCAGGCCCAGGTAGGTCTGCCCGATCACCCCCCGCATCGAAGCCTCCACCTCGCGTTGCCCCGCGAAGGCGGTGCCGATCTTCTTCACGGCGACATCGAGAGCCTGGACCACGGTCGCCTCACGGTCGCCGCCGGACCAGGGGTCGGCCGAGGCGAGCGTCTCGGTGAGGAAGGCGTTCATGGCTGCGGCCTTGGCCGCCTCGGCCTCGGCCCGGTCCCGCTCGCGGGCGATGATGCCGGCCTGCAGGCTCGAGGTCACCGCGAAGGCGGCCAGGCCCAGGACGGCGACCGCCGCGATGGCCACTCCGGTCCGGTGGCGCCGCACGAACTTGGAGGTACGATAGCCGACGGTCGGAGGCCCGGCGATCACCGGTTCGTTGCGCAGGTGGCGCCGCACGTCGGCCGCCAGGCCGTTGGCCGTTTCGTAGCGGCGGTTGCGATCCTTCTCCAGGGCCTTCATGGTGATCCAGTCCAGGTCGCCGCGCAGCTCGCTTTGCAGACGCTTCGGCGCGCTGCCGTGCGAAGCCGCCACCTGGCCGGACTTCTCGCCCAGGCTGCTGAACCGGGTGCTGGGGCGGGGCGGATCCTGCTCGCAGATGATCCGGCGGATGGCCTCGTAGCCGGCCTTGCGCAGCTCCTGGGATTCGAAGGGCCGCACGCCGGCCAGCAGCTCGTAGAGGACCACCCCCAGGGCATAGACGTCGGTGCGGGTGTCGACGTCGTCCTCGGAGAGGGCGGCCTGTTCGGGGCTCATGTACTCGGGCGTGCCGATCATCTGCCCCAGCTGGGTGAACATGGTCATCTCGGTCAGCCGCTGGGTCGTGGCCTTGGCCAGGCCGAAGTCGATGATCTTGGGCAGCGGCAGCCCGTCCACCTCGGTGACCAGGATGTTCGTGGGCTTCAGGTCGCGGTGGATGACGGCCTTCTGGTGGGCGTGCTGGACCCCCTCGCAGACCCGCACGAACAGTTCCAGGCGGGCGGTGTTGTTCAGTCGCCGGCGGTTGCAGTAATCGGTGATAGGCTCCCCGTCGACGTATTCCATGACGAAGAAGGGGCGGCCGCGCTCGGTGGCCCCGGCGTCGAAGACCTTGGCGATGCAGGGATGGTCCATCATGGCGAGCGCCTGGCGTTCGGCGTCGAAACGGGCGATCACCGACTGGGTGTCCATGCCCTGCTTGATGACCTTCAGGGCGACGCGCCTCCGGATGGGTTCGGACTGCTCGGCCTCGAAGACCTCGCCCATGCCGCCCTCGCCGATGCGGTGGATCAGGCGGTAGGGGCCGATCTGGGCGCCGATGGCCTCACCCGGCGCGGTCCCGTCGGCGGGCCCCAGAGGCAGGGTGAGATCCTCTTCGGGGCCGGTGGGAGGTGTGCGGTCGTCGTTCATGGGGGCTCCGGGGTGAGGGGATGCAGGGCGGCCCGGCCCCGAGGAGGGGCCGGGCATTCAGGGCTCAATCCTGTTCGAGCAGCTCCATATCCTCGCTGATGTCCAGCGGGGGCATCGGTCCATCCCAGGTGTTGTCGTTCTTCAGATACCAGTCGAACCAGGCCAGGGTGCGGTGGATGAAGTCCTCGCGTCCGAACCGTTTCGCGTTTCCGTGCTGCTCGCCCGGATAGAAGACCAGCCGCACGGCCGGGTGGCCCGCCATCTTCAGGGCGCGGAACAGCTCCTGGCTCTGGCTGGGGTGGACGCGGGGGTCGCTGTCGCCGTGCAGGATCAGCAGGGGCGTGCGGCTGCGGTCGGCGTAGGTCACCGGGCTGCGCTCCCTCATGAGATCCCATTGCCCGCGGACCGGGGCGCCCATGTGCACGTACTCGTCCTCGTAGGGGATGTCCGTCAGGAACCGCTTGCTGACCAGATCGCTGACCCCGACGAAGCTGACGCCCGCCTTGAAGTGCTCGCTGTGGTAGGTGGTCAGCCAGTTGGTCGCGTAGCCGCCGTACGATCCGCCCATCACGCCGACGCGGTCGGCGTCGACGAGGCCCTCGGACACCAGGTGCCGGACGCCGTCGACGATGTCGTCGAACTCGGGGCCGGCAGGTTCGCCGAAGGCCAGGGCGGCGAAGGCGACGCCCCGGCCGGTGCTGCCCCGGTAGTTGGGGAAGAACACGCCGTAGCCGCGCGCGCACATGGCCTGGCCCGGGCTGGCGTAACGGCTGAGCCAGCCGTCGGATTCCTGGGACTCGGGTCCCCCGTGCACGTCGACGATGAGCGGGAAGGGTTTACCATCCCAGCCGACCGGCAGCATCAGGATGCCTTCCAGCTCGAGCCCGTCGGCGGCCTGCCAGCGCACGACCCGCTGTTCACCCAGGGCCACGTCCTTCAACCAGGGATTGTGATGCGTCAGGCGCTGCGCACTGCCCTTGCCGTTCCAGGCGTAGAGCTCGCGGGGGGTGGTTCCGTTGTGGCCGACGAGGGTCATGGTCTTGGTCGTGGACTTGAAGGCCGGCAGGCCGAACACCAGGCCCTCGCCGCCGCCGTCCAGGATCACCCTGGGGCCGGGCGCCCCCTCGCCCACGTCCTGCAGGCTGAGGGTGGTGGTGACGCCGACGTCGGCGCGGTAGAGGATCGTCGATTTGTCGCGCCAGACGAGATCGCGGATGTGTCCCTCGAAGCCCTCGGGGGTCAGGTTGCGCGGACCCTTGCCGTCCAGACCGGCAACGTACAGGCTGCTGACCGAGTGGTCCGAGCGAGAGGCGGCGGCGGTCCAGGCCAGGTGGCGGGCGTCCGGTGCGATGCGGAAGGACCCCAGCTTGCCGGGGGTATCGAGGATCATCCGGTACTCGCTGGTGTTCAGATCAAGGAGATAGAGGTCGCTGAACATGTAGCGCTGATCCACCAGGTTCTGTTCGCTGGCGCTGAAGACGGCCCAGCGCCCTTCGGGTCCGGGCTCCACGTCCCAGACCACGATGTCCTGGACCAGGACCTCGGCCTCGGCGGGCTGGTCGCCCCAGGCGAAGGGGACGCGGCAGAGGCGCCGGCCCTTGAGGTTTTCCTCGTAATAGCGGGGGAGCCAGCCCTTGTCCTGGAGCTTCTTCTCCCGGGCCGGGGTCTCCTCGGTCTCGACGAAGTAGAGGTGGGCGCCGTCATGGCTCCACTTCCAGGATGCGACGCCGGACTTGCTGGCGGTGACCGGGCGGGCTTCTCCGCCGTCGACGGGGATGACCCAGACCTGGGTCTTCGCGTCGTCGCCACGCTTGAGGGTGAAGCCCAGGAAGCGGCCGTCGGGGGCAAAGGAGGGGGTTCCGACCTGGACCTCGCCGGTCACGAAGGGACGGGGATCGCCGCCGGCGGTGTCGATCAGGTAGAGGCGGCTCCAGGCGCCTCCTGCGTCCTCGTCCAGGGAACGGTTCACGGCCACGGTGAAGGCGGCCAGCTTTCCGTCAGGCGAGATGTCCGAGGCGCGGACCTGTTCGATGTCCAGCAGGCGGGAGGGATCCATGCCGGCCGGCGAGTCATCCGCGAGAACGATGGCGGTCGGGCCGCCGGCGAGGAGGGCCGCAAGGCCCAGGCAGACGCTGAGGGTCAGTCGCTTGTACGGCATGGGTTCCTTCCTGTGCGGTGATTGGAGGTGGATACCTTCAGAATGGACTCAAAGACCCATGATAGGGTCAAAACATGGAAATGGCAGCGAAAACGGGGTGATGGGCGGATTTTATCCAACCATCACCCCGCTTCCCGCCGCGTCACCCTCTTTCAAACAGGAACCTGGCCGGAACCCGCTGCGGCGTGCCGCCCACTTCCAGGAAGGGATACGCCAGGAAGTTGATGGGGCCGGTGGCCGGGCCCGGATCGAGCACCAGGTCGCGGCCGCGGCTGAACTCGAAGCGGTTGGCGGGATGGTGCCCGAAGAAGTACATGCTCAGGGCGCTGAACTTGTCGGCCTCGCTGATGTCCACGGGCCACCACTTGCCCTCGGCGTAGAATTCCGCCCAGCAGTGGTAGCCGTCGGTGCCGCCCTCGTTCCGCTCCGAGGGGATCGAGGCGCCGATGGCGAACCGGGCGGGGATGCCGACCGCGCGCGCGAGCCCGATGAAGTAGGCATGGTAGTCGGTGCAATTGCCGTAGAGCGAGTTGCAGGCGAACATCGCATCGCCCTGGCCCCAGCCCTCGCCGAACTTCTTGTAGCTCATCTGGTCCATCACGTGGTCGTAGAGCGCGCGGGCCTTCATCAGCTCGTCCTGGCGGCCGGCGACGGCGTTCTCGGCGATCGCCGTGATGAACGGGTCGGCCGGGACCATCCGTTCTGCCCTGAGGAACTTCTGCGCCTCTTCAGGATCGCCGGGGTAGGCGCTCTTCTCGGTGCGGACGACGTCGTAGACGATCTCGATGGTCTTCCCCCCGTCCTCTGGGGTCAGATCCAGCACCAGCACGCGGTTGCCGTGGTCTTCGTCGGTGATGACCCGCTGGACCCCGGGAGCGGTCGTGGACTTCACGGTGACGGTCTGGAAGGCGTCGGATCCGGCCAGCGGAATCCAGCAGCGCGCATCGTCCTGAAGTGGGGGCAGGGTCGCCTGGTAGCGGAACTCGAAACGGTCGGTTCCGCTCACGACCCCGAGCAGGGCATGGGAGGCGTCCTTGACCTCGGCGCGCACCCAGCGCTCGCTCTCGTCCTGTTCCCACAGGTAGAACGGCCGGCCGTTGAGCTTGTGGACCGAGGTCTCGGTCACGGTCATCCGGCCGGGATCGCCGGAGAGGAAGAAGTCCACGTCGTAGAACTGGCCGTCGTCGCTCGCCATGTCCACGCAGGCGAAGTGGTTGCGGGGGCCCAGGGATGCGAGGTACTCCAGGTGGACGCGCACGAGCTTGAGCTTCAGATCCCGGCCTTCGAACTCCACGGTGAAGAAACCGTCGCCCAGAGCGACCTGCTCGGCGATGTGCTTCTCGATCCCCGCCTGGATGTCGGCGGTCACGATGGGCGGCGCGCTCTCGCAGGCTTCTCCGCCGCTGGTCTGGCCGGTCTGGCCGAGGGACGGCAGCGGGCTCAGGGGAATGGCGGCGGCCAGGGCCGCCGCGGCCAGGAAGAGTCGGGTCTTCAGCGGGCTATGGGACATGACGTGGTCCTCCAACCGTCTCCGGGGTCACGGGATTTCGAGGGCGGCGACCACGGGATCGCCGCCTCGAAGGCAATCAGGCAAGGTTCAGGGCCGTCAATGGGCCGGATGGTCCTTGGGCTTGTCCGACGCAGGGTGCTCGTGGGCTTCGCCGGGCATGATCACCGCATCGATGACGTGGATCACGCCGTTGCCGGCCTTCAGGTCGGTCTTGATCACCCGGGCGCCGTCGATGGTCACCACGCCGTCCTTGACCTCGATGGCCAGGTCATGGCCGTTGACGTTGGCCGCCTTCATCGTCTTCACGTCGGCCGCCAGGATCATGCCGGGCACGACGTGGCTGGCGAGAATGCCGGCCAGCGCGGCCTTGTTGGCCGGTTCGAGCAGGTGCGCGAGCGCACCCTCGGGCAGCTTGGCGAAGGCGGCGTCGGAGGGGACGAAGACGGTGAACGGGCCCTTCTCCTGGAGCTTGTCCACGAGCCCGGCCGCCTGGACGGCTGCCACGAAGGAAGTCAGGTCACCGGCCCCGGAGGCGATCGAGACCAGATCGTTGTCGCCGGTGAAGTGCTCGCCGGCCGCGGGATGCTCCGTCGTTGCTGGATGCTCGGTCGTTGCGGGATGCTCGGACTTGGCCGGGTGCTCGGTCTTCTTGGGGTGATCCATGGCCTGGGCGGCGCCGATGGCGACGAACGAGACGGTCAGCGCGACCAGGGCAAGCATGTGAACGGTCTTCATGTCATCCTCCGGGAAACGGACAGTATCGGGCCCACCCTGGGCGGTTGGATCTCCCGACGGGAAACGCCCAGTGAACCGAGGGGGTTTAACGGGGTCAGTGTAGTAACTTTGGAAATTGCCGCCAGGGGGCGGGTGGACGCTCCTCAATAGGGCAGCCCGAGAACCAGATACGCCGCCGTCCGTCCCCGGTCCGCCCAGCCCCAGCCCAGGAAGAACGGTCCCAGCAGGGTGTCCACGCCCAGGAATGCGGTTGCGCCCAGGCGCATGGTGTCCAGGGTGAGCCCCGACATGAGGGGGGCCGCAGCGCCCGTTTCGAGGCTCGCCCCGACGTAAAGGCCACGTCCGGCCACGGGCGAGGGGCCGCCCAGGCGGCGGTAAACAGTCAACGAGCCGAAGACGGTGTTGTCGCCCTGCAGCTCGTCCTTCTCCAGTCCGGCCATCCCGGAGAACCCGCCCAGTCGAGGCTGGTCCCAGAAGGGGATCTCGGACCCCAGATCGCCGGTGACGCGGCCCCTCAACAGCACGGTTCCGCTCCCGAGAGGGAAGGCTTGCCGGACTTCCAGGCTCGCCAGATCGTAGTCATCCTCCCCGCCCAGGTCCTTCCGCAATAGATCGAGCCGGGCAACCAGGAAGGCGCCGCTGCGGGGCAGGAAGGCGTGATCCAGCTTGTCCACCGTCAGCCGCAGGTGGGCGCCGCCCCGCTGGCGGGTCAAGGGCTCCGCTTCGACGGTCAGCTGTTCGGCCAGGCGCACGAAGCCGCGGGAGTAGGCCGCGCGGATTTCCCCGAAATGGCCGAGGTTGCGTCCGAAGGCGAGGATGGTGATGCTCCGGTTCTCCTTGAAGGGAAGCCTCAGGTCGGAGGCGATGTAGAGGTCGCGCCGGGTGCGTTCATTGAACAGGATCGGGTTGATGAACCACCGACCGCGGTAGTCGAGCGGCTGGTAGAAGTCGGTGCTGATTCCCTGGCGGCTGCCGAGGGCGACCCGGTTGCGCCACTCGCCGCCGTAACGGTTGACGAAGGCCCGCCGGTGGTTGACCAGCAGCGTGAAGTCGCCTTCGCCGTCCAGGTTGCTCTCCAGGGCCAGGCCCAGGCGGATGTAGGTGGGGCCCCAGCTCTTCTCCTGGGCGGAGTAGGTGAGGGCGTCGCGGCCGTCCAGACGCTTGAGGCGGGCGTCCACCCGCGAAACCTCGCCGATGCGGTAGATCTCGTCCAGCTCGTCCTGCAAGCGCTCGGCCTGCAGGGTGTCGCCGACCTGGGTGCGAAGCCGGCTCCGCACCATGGCCTCGGGGATGCGCGAGAACCCGTCCAGGACGATCTCATCGACGATGGGCCGGGGGCGGAGCGGCTTCCGCCGCGCCGTGCGATGGGCGGCATACTCGTCCTCGGAAACGGCGAAGGCCAGGAGTTCGAAGGCGTGGGCGCGTGCGGTCTCCTCGCCCCTGCGCACCGATTCGGTCAGGCGATCGAATCCGGCGGTGGTGACCGGGCCCATGTCCGGCACCAGGAGAAGGTCCCGGGGGCCCAGGAGGGCCTTCTGTTCGGCCACGTTCTTCTTGCTCAGGAGATCCAGGGTGCGCATGACCACACCGAGCATGTTCTGGCCGGGTTGCATTTCGCCGGCTGGAGTTCCGATGTCCACGGCGATGACCAGGTCGGCGCCCAGGTCCTTGACGACCTGCACCGGCAGGTTCATGGCCATGCCTCCGTCCACGAGAAGGCGGCCGTCCAGGTTCACGGGAGTGAAGGCGCCGGGGATGGCCATGGAGGCGCGCATGGCCATGGTCAGATCGCCCTCGCCGAGGACGACGGCCTCGCCGTCGGCCAGGTCGGCGGCCACGGCGCGGAAGGGGACCGGCAGCAGGTCGAAGTCCGATACGGTGTAGACGGGCAGGGTCAGGTTCCTCAGGAGGTAGTCCAGTTTCTGGCCGGAGATCAGGCCCGACGGCAGCGAGAAGCCGCCCCTGTTCCAGCCCACCTCGAACTGGAAGAGGGGCACGTGGTCCTCCTCCTTGCGCCGGAAGGGGCGATCCCGGCGCGGGGGAGCGTCGTCGAAGACCCCGGCCCAGTCGATGCCCGCGATGGCGCGCTCCATCTCGTCGGGGCTCATCCCCGAGGCGTACAGGCCGCCGATGATGCTGCCCATGCTGGTGCCGGCGACGTAGTCCACCGGTACGCGGAGTTCATCGAGCACGCGCAGGACCCCGATGTGGGCGGCGCCGCGGGCGCCTCCGCCGCTGAGGACGAGGCCGATGCGGGGGCGATCGGGACCGGGCTCCAGGCCGGTCGGGCCGGAGTCCAAGGCCCGGACCGCCGGAGGGGCTGTGGCGAAGGCGGCGGTCAGCAGGATACAGGTGGCGGTCCTTCGCAGGGACATGATCGGGAGCCCTTTCCGATTATGATCCGGAAGCGGAAGGCGTGGTCCCGCCGCCCGCAGGGGGCGAGAGTAGCGAATAAGCAGGATCATGTCATCCGGATGTGCTACGGTTGAAACCTCGGACTGAACCGGAGGAGGGGGTCATGCTCAAGGAAATCCATAACCACATGGTGAATGAACTGCAGCAGATTTCGCGGACGGATACCGTCTTCGTGGTGTCCGCTGTGGTGTTCAATCTGGTGGCCCTGGGGATCAACTGGGGCGTCGCCTCGGAATCGGGCCGCGGGCACAACCCGGGGCAGAACGACATGATCCTGGCCTTGCTGATCCTTGGGACGATCCTGATCAATGCCTTCGCGATCCGGGCTCTCCTGGCGGGCCGGGCCACGAGGTCCCGCCTGGTGACGGGCCTGAGGAAGATGTACCAGGACAACGGGGTGGATCAGTATTATGACGAGCATCTTCTCAAATCGTATCAGGCGCGGTATTCACTGTTTTCGCTGATTCTGGGGGTGATCGGGCTTCTGGCCATTGTGGTGCCGCTGATCGCCCGATCCATGGCCCAGGCCTGATGGTTGTGCCGTCGAAATTGTGTGCTGCTCTTTGTCTGGGGATTTAATGTTCGGATTCATCATTTTTTTGATGGTTGAAAGCCCACAATGAGGTGTTTTTCCATCATTTTACCCCGGGACACAAATTCGACGGCACAAGGGTTTTAAACAATTGAACCCAAATTCATGGTATAATCATTGCCGGCGGTGACTTGATTCGGTTACCGAACTTAGTATATTGTGATGACAGCGAAGTCCCTGGTCATTCTCCGAAAGGACGGACTCGTGAAGCACAAGGTCCGGATTCATCCCCTCCTTCTCTCCGTCCTGGCGGTTCTTGCCTTGAGCGGGTCGGCCGTGCCCGCCCACGCCACCTGGTCCCTCGTCTGGTCGGACGAATTCAACGGCGCCGCCCTGAACCTGACCGACTGGTCCTACGACATCGGCACCGGCTGCCCGAACCTGTGCGGGTGGGGCAACGCGGAACTCGAGTACTACCGCGCCCAGAACGTGGGCGTCGGCGGCGGCTATCTGACCATAACGGCGAAGCGGGAATCCATCGGGGGCGCCAGCTTCACCTCGGGCAAGATCCATACGAGGGACAAGCGGTCCTTCCTCTATGGCCGGATTGAGATGCGGGCCAAGCTGCCCACCGGCGGCGGCATGTGGCCGGCGTTCTGGATGATGCCGGAGGACGACGTCTACGGCGGCTGGGCCGCCAGCGGCGAGATCGACATCATGGAGTCGGCGAACGCCACGACCACCGTCGGCGGGGCTCTCCACTACGGAGGGTCCTGGCCCAACAACACCTCGACCAGCGGTTCCTATTCCCTGGGCGGAACCAGCTTCGCCGACGACTTCCACGTCTACGCCGTGGAGTGGGAGCCCGACCAGATCCGCTGGTACGTGGACGGGGTCCTGTTCTCCTCCCGCAACAGTTCCCAGTGGTACTCCGAAGGCGCCCCAGGCAATCCCAGGGCGCCCTTCGATCAGCCCTTCTACCTCATCCTGAACGCGGCGGTCGGGGGCTACTACACCGGCTGCACCGAACCGGGATGCATCACCGCCTCATTCCCGCAGGAATACGTCATCGACTACGTGCGGGTGTACGAGGACATCGTGAACGAGGCGCCGACGGTGACGATCACGGCGCCGCCTTCGGGGGGGACCCTGCCCCCCGGCGACATCACGATCACCGCGACGGCCAGCGATAACGACGGCACCGTGACGATGGTCGAGTTCTACGACGGAGACACCCTGCTGGTGCAGGACGCCACCGCGCCCTACGAGTACGTCTGGACCTCGGTGCCCGACGGCTGCTACCTCATCACGGCCCGCGTGATCGACGATCTCGGCGGAGTCGGGACCGACAGCGCCGACATCACCGTGGGCGCGGGCTGCGGCCAGGCCGCCTTCCTGGGCAGCCCCTTCGTCCTGCCGACGCGCATCGAGGCCGAGGACTTCGACACGGGCGGCGAGGGCGTGGCCTACCACGACCTGGAGGCCGCCAACAACGGCGGCGCCTACCGGCCCTCCGAAGGCGTGGACATCCAGCAGTGCTTCGATGCGGGCGGTGGTTACAACACCGGCTGGACCACGCCGGGCGAGTGGATGGAGTACACCGTCCAGGTTCCCGGCGCGGGGGACTACGCCGTCGAGGCGAGGGTGTCCTCCCTGTCCGGGGGCGGCATCTTCCGCCTCGAGTTCGGCGGGGTGGACGTGACCGGGGACATTGCGGTGCCGTCCACGACGGGGTGGCAGACCTGGACGACGATCTCGGTTCCGGTGTCGCTCACCGCGGGAACCCAGGTCATGCGGTTCGTCGCGGTGGACGACGGCTTCAACGTCAACTACTTCGACGTCACCGGAGGCCCGACCGCGGCGGCGCCCGACCTGCAGCCGGCAGGTGCGGTTTTGCATGCGAACTACCCCAACCCGTTCAATCCGATGACGACCATCAGCTTCGACCTGCCGGCGCCGGGAACCGCGACGCTCCAGGTGTTCGACCTGGGCGGCCGCCTGGTGAGGACCATCCTGGACGGCCAGGACCTCACAGCGGGCCGTCACGAGACCGTGTGGAACGGCCGGGACGAGGCCGGCCGGGAAGCCGCGGCGGGCACCTACCTGTACCGGCTCTCCACCGGCGGATTCAGCGAGACCAGAAGGATGGTCATGATCAGGTAGCGCCTCACCGGCCCGGTTCCGGGATGGGACGATCCCGGAACCGAACCGGGGGATCGGCCAATTGGGATTGATTCAATCCTGTTAAATGGGGTATCATGGGCTCAGGCGTCCTCCGCCGTCCCGGCGAGGGCGCACTTCGACCGTGCCCTGGGCCCAGGGCCAGCGACAGGATGACCCTCATGTCCGCTTCCCGTTGCCTTCCTGCGCTCCTGGTCCTGGGATTCCTCGGGATGGCCCCCTCTTCCGCCCTGACGGCCGTGGTTCAGTACACCCTGGAAAACGTCATCCTCGACGACGGCGGGGCCCTCATGTCGGGAGCCTTCACCTGGACGTACGCCCCCGGCGATTTCGAGAACGGGACAGGGGAGTTCACCTCCCTCGACATCCCCTACACCACCCACGACCACACCGACTTGCTCGCGGTCTTCGACGTGGGCGGCTCCATCGAGATCACTCTCGAGGGAAGCGTCCACGATGACGGGGTGGACATCACCCTGTTCCTGCTCGAACCCCTGACTCCGACGACCGGTTCGGACCTCGACCTGGCCCGCAGCGCCTATGAAATCGGGGGCAACGGCTTCCATACCGGATCGTTCCTGAGCGGGAGAGTAGCCCCTGTGGATATTCCAGGCCCCGGCCTCGAGGTCGCCATCGTCCCGACCGCATCTCCGGTCCTGATTCCTGCCGCCGGCGGCAGCTTCGCCTACGACGTGCTGATAAGGAATGCGACCGCAGCCGACATCACGGCGGATGTGGTGATCCAGGCCGTCCTGCCCGGGGGGACGATCCACCCGGTCCTGTTCCGCGGCGCCGCCGTGTTCCCCGCCGGGAGCACCCTGGTGCGGACGGGCCTGGTCCAGGACGTGCCTGCTTCGGCTCCCGCAGGAGCCTACCTCTATCGCCTCGGAGCGGTGCAGTCGGGGGCCGCCATCGGGGGCGACCAGTTCCCGTTCGAGAAGCAGGTCGTGGGCCTGGGCGCCGGCAGGGTCGGGGATTGGACCTCCAGCGCCGAGGACCTCCTCTTCCCGGAGGATGGGGCCGGCGAAAGCCCTCTCCCTGCTCCGGTCGCCGGGAAACGCGCGGGGGTTCCCGCCATGGCCATCCTGCACGGGGCCTTCCCCAACCCCTTCAATGCCCGGACCGTGGTGGCCTTCACCCTGTCCCGGCAGGAGGATGTCGAACTTGAGGTCCTGGACGTGGCCGGGCGGGTCCTGACTTCGCTCCTGGCAGGGGAGACCCTGCCTGCAGGGCGCCACGAAATCGTCTGGGACGGACTGGACAAGGTGGGACGGCCGGCGGCCTCGGGGACCTATGTCTTCCGCCTCTCCGCGCGGGGACAGGTGGTGACCAGCAAAGCGGTCCTTCTCAAGTAGGCCGCGACTCTTTTCCCGTTCGATCCTCCTGCCAACAAGACCGGTGAGGTCTGGCGGCCGGTTTTTGAGGATATGTTTTGAGGATATTGAGTTGATCCCGCCTCTTGGTGTATACTGGATTCGATGATGATCATCGCTGGTCCCGCCTCTTGCACTCGCCCGTATTCTCGAAACCGCATGGCCGGTGGCGTTTCGATTCGACTCGGGGGAGGGCGTTTCCATGAAAACCATTTTGATTGCATCGATCGTCGGATTCCTGGCTGCCCAAGCCGGGGCCCAGTGCCCTGCCGGTCCCGGCAACTGGAACCTGACCGGCGGACGTTCGTCCGAATCGTTCTGCGAACTGGACGGAGAACCGGCTGTTCGGGGGGCTCCCGGAAACATCCTCGAATTCCAGTCCTGGGACGGATCGTCCCTTGGGCTCCAGTGGCGGATCCAGGACCTCAGGATCGACGACAACGGGGCTGAACTATTATTCGAAGAGATCAACGAGAACGGCGACGGATATCGGATTTACCACGCATGGTGTACAGGAGGACGATATCGGCTGGCCCCCGGCTGGCCATGGTCGGCTGGTCCTGAGGATCTTCATGGACAGGTGATCTCGGCCGAGGTCGCCTGGTCCGAAACGATCTTGAACTGGAAGTTGGTCTACTATTTCCATGATTTTTCGGCCCTGGCCGGGATCGAGGGCTGTTCCATCCCCCAGGTGGATACGATCGAATTCCACGTATCCTCCCTGACAGCCTGGATTCCCGAACTGGGTCATCCACTCCCGGCCGATTATCCATCCTTCGGCTGTATGGCAGGAACGGGTGATCTTCTGGACGTTTCCAGTTTGGGGATCAAGATTGACCCCATAATGCCGACCGGACAGGTGAGCTGGAGCACGGTGAAATCCTGGTTCCGCTAGCCCACCTTGCCCCCGCGCCTGGTCCCGCCTATATTGCCGCCCCGCCTGGCGGGCGTCCCAGGCGTCGGGTCTCGACCCGGATTCACCACGGCGCCCCGATTCCCCCCGACAACCTGGACGGGTATGCGCGGAGCCCTCGTCTTCGCCCCCCTCGCCGATCCGACCTATGCGCCGCTGGGCCTGGCGACCCTGTCGGACCACGTCCGCACGTCCGCACCCGATTGCGAGCTGATCCCCCTGGATCTCAACTTCGCCTGGTGGCAGGCCCTGGCCGGCCGGGATCCCGACGTCGGCGCGTTGCGCGGATGGCTGCGGACCCCGGCAGAGGAATTCTACGATCCCCTGGCCTACGGGGACCGCAGGAAGGCCTGGAACCGGGCGGCCCAGGGGATCGCAGCGGTGGCCGGATGGAGCCGCGCCTACCTGGAACGGGACGAGATGGCTCCAGGGCTTCGCCAGTTCCTGCAGTTCGGCGCCGGCCTGATCACGGCCTCCGCCCCGGGGTGGATCGGTTTCTCCATGCTCTATCCCGAGCAGGTGCTGCCCACCCTGGCCCTGGCGAAGTTCCTGGCCGAGGAGGTGTTTGCGGGCGCGCCCGCGGGCGACCGGCCCGCCTTGATCCTGGGCGGCGCCTCGGCCTCGGCGCTGCGTCCGCAGGAGGTGCTGCCGGCCTGCCCGTTCATCGACGGCGTGTTCAGCGGGGAGGGGGAGCAGGGACTGGTGCAACTCCTGCGGGGTGATGATCCGGCCACGATCGCCGGCCTGGCCCACCGCCGCGACGGCGGGGTGCGCGAGAACCGCAAGCCCGACACCCTGAGCGCGTCCGGCGTCCAGCTGCCGACTTTCGAGGGGCTGGATCCGACCTCGCGCTGGAATCCCACGCCCGTCCTGCCGGTGGTGTTCTCGCGCGGCTGCAAGTGGCGGCGGTGCCGGTTCTGCGCCCACAACCTGTCCTACAGCGGCTACCGCCGGCAGACCGTCGCCCGCTTCGCCGATTACCTGGGATTCCTGCAGGAACGATGTGGGGCGAGCCACTTCTACTTCGCCGACCAGTACGTCGACGCGGAGGATCTCGAGGAACTTTCCCTGGCGATCCTGGACCGCGGCCTGCGGATCTCGTTCCACGTCATGGGCCGTCCCACCGCCGCCTATTCCGCCCGGCGCCTGGAGACGATGGCCCGGGCCGGCTGCCGGTGGATCAGCTGGGGCGTGGAGACCGGATCGGCGCGCCTGCTCGAAGCGTGCGGCAAGGGCACCACTCCGGGCGAGATCTCCCAGGTGATGACCGACTCGGCGGCGGCCGGCATCTTCAACCTCATGATGATGATCTTCGGCCTGCCCACCAGTACGGACGAGGACCTCCAGGCCACCATGGATCTCGTCGCCGACCTGGGCCCTGCGGCATCGGGGGTGACCAGCAGCCGGTTCCAGCTCTTCGACCGGACGCCCTATGCGGTCCAGGCCGCGAAGTACGGCCTGCGCATCACCGGCCGCGAGGTCCTGTTCGCGCGGGGGGACCAGTCGGTCCATTCGCTCCGCCTGTTCCACCAGGAGCGGGCCGGGGACGGCGCCTGGCGGCCGCCCCGGGGTTCGCTGGAGATCGCCCGCTGGAAGGACTTCTGCCGCTGGACCCGCCCCGCATCGGAGATGGACGGCCTGGGCTGCGAGCACACCCTGCTGTATGCGGCGCCGAGACCGCAGCCGCAGCCTGTCACGGCCAGGCCACCGGCCGCCTGACCGCCTTGCCGTCCCGGATGTCGCTGTGGCGCAGGGTTCCCGCCCGGGCCTGGACCACGATGTAGAGCATGGGTCCGGCGCTGGTGTTGCGCCAGGTCCGCACGCCTTCGGGGGCGATGCGGATGGCCGTGCCCTCCCTGATCGGGATGACCTGCCCGTCCACCTGCATGTCCCCTTCGCCCGAGAGGAAGAGGTAGAATTCCTCGTTCTGCTTGTGGCAGTGGTAGAAGGGGACGCTGAAGCCAGGAGGCAGGCGATGGAGGCTGACCTCCATACCGGTCAAGCCCAGGTCGTCCCTCAGGAACTTCTTGCCGGTCAGGGGTTCGGGGACCAGGGGGTGCAGGAAGGAAAACCTCTCCAGTTCCGCCATGGATCCCAGGTCGATCACCGAAAACTGAACGGCAGTCGGGGTGGGACGGATCAGACGGCCGAGCCTGGTCAGGGCCTTCGCCGGTCGTCTCAACCAGTATCGCACGCTCTTCATGGGTGCATCCGGTCCTCGGGTTGAAGTAACTTTCGATGCAGGGACCGCGGGTCAGATTCGACTCATCGATCGGGGAAAGGATCCGACCACTTCGGATCCGTGTAGATCGCGCTGCCGGCGAGGGTCCTCAGGAACGCCTTCACCGCTTCACGCTCTTCCGGGGTGAGGTACAGACGCTGGGGGTTTCCCTGGGGCTGGAGCCGGTTGTCCAGGTTCGTGTTCCCCTCCGCCGGGATGCGGTCGTAGTGGTCCAGGACGTCGTCCAGGTCGAAATCCCCGGTGTGCATCAACGGGCCGTTGGGGGAGCCGTCGGCCTTCACCACGTCGCGCAGCGTCGGGGCTCGGGTCACCGAGAGGTCGGTCCCCTCGCCGGAAATGGTCCGGATCACCCCGTTGTTCTTCATCTCGGGATCGATGTCGAACTCGGGAGCGCGGTGGCAGCCGGCGCAGGCCAGCCCGCCTCCGATCCGCTCCCCCTGGGCGCTGAGGGTGGGCGGGACGACGAACAGCTGCTTGCCGAGGTTCTCCTGGTCGGTGAAGTTCGGGAAGGGGGTCCGGTCGTCCGGGGCCAGGGCCCGGCCTTCGTCGTACTTCGAGTCGAAGGAGCGGATGCTGCGCAGGAACTGGGAGAGGGCGTCCTGCAGCCGTTCCTCGGTGACGGTCGCGTCCCCGTGGACGAAGGTGAACAGTTCCCGGTAGTAGTCCGTCGCCTCGAGCCTGGCCAGCAGGGAATCGAGGCCGGGGTTCCCGTCCTGCCCGCTGAATCCCATCTCGATGTGGTCGCGGATGGGCTGCGTGGTCTGGTCCTCGAGGCTTTCGGCCCGCTCGTTCCAGAACATGCGGGCCTCCTGGGCGAACTGCACGTTGACCAGGCGCATGGAATGGCGGGCGGTCACCCCGGACATCCCCTCGGATGCACGGGCGTCGTCGCTGAAGGCCAGCTCCTGCCGGTGGCAGCTGCTGCAGGAGATCGTCCCGTCGACCGAAAGGAGCCTGTCGTAGAACAGCACGCGACCGAGGGTGGCTCCTGCGTCGGTGATGGGCGCAGCAAGACTGTTGTCCTTGCGGATGTACCTGGGAACGGGCTGTCCGGCGTAAGCGGGAAGATCGTCCAGGTCGATTGCCCCGGCGAACGTGGCGGCGACAGCCGACACCGGGTCGGGGATGGGTGTGGTGGGGTCCTCGTCCCCGGAGCAGCCGCAGGCCACCGCGCCGGCGAGAAGCAACAGGGTGACCAGGTGTTTCGGGCCTGCGGTCATGGGGCCTATGCTCCGCCGTTGAGGCCCGTGGGCGCGGGCCGATCGGGTACGTGGCCATTCAGGAATAACCATGAACCGGACATGATAAGGATTCGGCGGAATCCCGCCCCCGCTGAATTTGCAGGATTCAGTTCATCCGGAACCGGTACGGGATCGCCACCCTCACCGGAACGGCCAGTTCCCGTTGCCGGGCGGGGGTGAACCGGCATCTCATGGCCGCAGCCAGCGCCGCCTTGTCCAGGAGCGGATGGACGCTCTGAAGGATGGATGCATGGCCCACGCCACCGCCGGCGGTGACCAGAACCTCGATCACGACGGTGCCCTCGATGCGCGCCCGTCTGGCCAGTTCTGGGTAATCCGCCTTCGCGAAGGCGACCAGTTCCGGCAGGGCCGAACTGGCCACGAACCCCTCTTCCCCCATGCCGCCGGGAGCGGGTTCCGTGAAGGGATAATCGAAGGGGAAGAGTTCGGGGATGGTGTCCACGGCGTCGGGATCGTCGGCGGTCGCGGGCTCGACGGCGGGTCGGGCTCGGGTCATGGTCGCTCCTGATCGCCGTGTGGGGAGCTGGATGACGATCGGGAGCCCGGTTCGCGGTGTCAATACCCGGTCGATACTCAGGCAGCTTGACCATGCCGGCCGCCATCCCTAGGATGGCGGGATCGGATCAGGACACCCCGCGTCCGCCCTCGACGGGAAAGGACCCTTGAGCATGGTGAAGCCCTTCGCCTTCCTCGTGTTGACCGGCGGCATGCTGGCGACCCTGGTCTTGCCTGCGGAGGCCCAGGATCCCGACCCCTTGCCCCCCGTCAAGACCGTTCCTTACGTCGACCTCGAGCGGTACCTCGGCCTGTGGTACGAGATCGCCAAGATTCCCAACAAGTTCCAGAACCAGTGCACGTCCGGGGCCACGGCGCAGTACACCCTGCGCGAGGACGGCGCCATCGACGTCGTCAACAGTTGCCGCATGGCAGGCGGGAAGCGCAGCGAGGCCCAGGGCAAGGCGGAGATCGTTGACACGTCAACCAACGCCAAGCTCCGGGTGAGCTTCGTCAGCTTCCTGGGCTGGCGCCCGTTCTGGGGGGATTACTGGATCATCGGTCTGGACCCGCTCTACCGGTGGGCCGTGGTCGGTCATCCCGAGCGCAAGTACGGCTGGATCCTGGCCCGCAACCGGATCATGGAGGACTCCGTCTACGAGGAGATCATGGAGATCGTCGAGCAGAACGGCTACGAGCGCGAGGTCTTCGTGCGGAACCGGCGGTAACCCTTTCAATCCTCCGTTTCATCTTCCTTCTTCAGGGGAGTGCGCAGGACCTTCAGGAAGAACTTCCCGCTGAAGAAGATCACCACGCTCCAGGTGGCCGCGAGCATGATCCAGGCCGCAGTGGTCACGGGGCAACCTCCCTTTTCCTCTTCCAGGCCCGGTGGACCAGGAATCCCCAGCCGATGAACACGCAGAGCAGCAGGATACGGGTCGCATCCTGGACGAACATCCGGGTGAGGGCGCCGTCGCGGATCCACCGCTGGTCGTCCACCCCCACGTGCAGGATCTTGCCGATCACGCTGTCCCCGTCCAGGGGCCAGCCCCCGCCGGTCCCGAGCATCGCGAAGGCCGCGCCCCAGTCGCCCTCCGCGGGCTTGACGAGGCTGCTCAGGAAGATCACCAGGATGAAGGCCGGGGTGACGAAGCGGATCACGAACCGGAAGAACCGGGGAACCTTCATGTCCGCCCCCCGGGTGATCTCCTCCCAACCCTTGTCCATGCCGAAGACCCAGGCGAAGATGATGGACTCGCCGAGCGCGAAGGCCACCAGGGAGAAGGTGCCGGTCCAGAAGTCGAACTCGTCGAAGGCGCCGCCCGGATAGAGCCACACGCAGAGGAAGCCCAGGGCGAAGGTGGCCGCGCCGAACGTCAGGGCGGCCTTCAGCCGGGAGAACCGGAAACTGTCCTCGAAGAAGGCGAGGATCGGCTGGCCCATGGCCAGGGACGAGGTGATTCCCGCGAAGAAGAGCAGTCCGAACCAGAGCATTCCGGCCAGGGGTGCGAACCATCCCCAGTGGTTGAACAGCGTGGGCAGGGTCAGGAAGCCCAGCCCGAACCCGCTGCCGCCGGCGGTTGCGCTGCGGACCGCATCCAGTCCCAGGTAGGCCACGGCGATGGGGATGATGATGGAACTGCCGAGGACGACCTCCACGAATTCGTTCATCCAGCCCGCGGCCGAGGCGTTGAGGGCGATGTCCTGCCTGCTGCGGAGGTAGGAGGCGTAGCAGTGGATGCTCCCCATCCCCACCGAGAGGGTGAAGAAGACCTGGCCGGCGGCGGCGAGCCAGGTGCTGGGGTCGGTCAGGCCCGAGAGGCGGGGGCGCCAGATGAAGTCCAGTCCGGCCAGGGGGCTCTGCACGACGTGGGGGGTGTCGGGTCCCAGGGTCAGTCCCCGCACCGCCAGGATGATTCCGAACAGCATCAGCAAAGGCATCCCGATGCGCGCGGCGAGCTCGATGCCCCGGGTCAGGCCCCGCGACAGGATGAACAGGTTGAGGGCGAGGGTGAGGCAGAACCAGAAGGTCGCCTCCAGCGGCAGGGCGAAGAGCGAGCCCTCGGTCTGGCCGAGGAAGCGGGGGAAGAAGGCGGTGGCGGACTCGAGGCGAAAGGTGCCGACGAGCGAGTGCCACACGTAGGCCAGGGTCCACGATTCGATGTAGCAGTAATAGGCCGCCACGCACAGGTTGGTGAACAGCCCGAAGACGCCGAGGTACTTCAGCAGGGGACTGCGGCCCATGACGTCGAACATGCCGGGGGTGGAGTGGTGTCCCCGGACACCGCCGTGGCGGCCGATGGCCCATTCGATCCAGAGCAGGGGGATCCCCATCAGCAGGAAGGACACCAGGTAGGGGATGATGAACGCTCCCCCACCGTTCTGGGCTGCCTGGGCGGGAAAGCGGAGGAAGTTGCCCAGCCCGACGGCGTTGCCCGCAACTGCGAGAACCAATCCGACTCGGGTGCCCCAGCGTTCACGGGTGTTCAAGCAGGTCTCCAGGCCGGACAGGGCCCAGGTGGGGGTCAGGGAGCCGGAAGATGATATAGATGACCGAACCGGGCGGCAAGAGAGGGATTTTTTTTGCCGCCGAACTGGTTTTCCTCAAATTACATGTGCATGATTCCGGCTGTCCTCACCCATGATCCTTCCGGGAGGAGAAGCATGACCAGGATCAAGGAATTCCTCGCCCACCCCATCATCCAGATGGCGCTTGTCCTCGGCGCCGTCACCATCCTGCTCGCCATCTACTCCAAGCGGGTGGCCGCCGAACCTTTGCGAAACTGGGAACTGGCCCTGCCCGGGTTCTGTGGAACGCTGTTCCAGGGTTTTTCGCAATCGCGCCGGTCTTCGACGTTCAGCCGCACCTGGATCGGTCTGGTGATCGTCGCCCTGATGGCGGGACTGGTCATGGTCTTGAATCGTCCTTGATCCCGTCCGGTCGTCCGGATGATTCGAGAGCAACATCGGGGTCGTTCGCGGAGTATCATATCGATCCAGGTTCCAGTTCCCCGCCCTCCATCCAGGCGGTGTGCCATGCCACGGTTCCAGCTCCTTCTTCCCTGTCTTGGTCTAGGTATGTTCCTGGTCGGTGTCGTCCCGACGGGCGGAGCCCAGCCCCCGGAACCGGCGCCTCCCTCCGCCGCATCGGAATTCGAGCGCATCCTCGCAGCGCGGGGGCTCGCTGACGCCTGCGACAGCCTGGCGGTCATGATCGCCGACACCACCGGAGCCTACGGCATCGATGGCTACCGGCTGGTCAAGGGCCTACCCGGCGAACTGAGCCTGGCCGGACGACGCGACGCGGCCCTGGCCCTGATCCTCACCGTGGAACCGCTGTTCGGCGACCATCCGGTGTACTGGTCGGAGCTGTCCGGCGCCCATCTGCGGAATCTCCGGATCGACGACGCCCGTGCGGCCCTGGAGAAGTCCCTGGAGCTCGACCCGAGGAACCCGCAGCACCCCTGGATGCTGGCCAACCTGGACGATCTGGCGTCCGTCATCGCCCGGCAGATCGCGGCCGAGGGACGCTTCGCGCCCGGAGAGAACACGGGCTTGAAGGGGCCATACCTGGGTCAGATCCCCCCGGGTGGCGCGCCCGAGGTCTTCGCCCCCGGCCTCCTCAGCACGCTGGCCCACGAGTACAGCATCAGCTTCGCGCCGGACGGGCGGACGATCATCTTCTCGCGCGGGGGCGTGGGCACCATGGCCTGCCGCTGGGAACCGGAGGGATGGACGGCGCCGGAGGTCCTCACGCTGCGCGGCGAGGGTTTCCTGGACGAGGAGGCGGCGTTCGCGGGAGACGGCGAGCGCATCTTCTTCTGCTCGCGGCCCCGTGACCTGAGCGCGGAGCGGGAGATCTACCTGGTCGAACGGAAGGGGGATGTCTGGGGGGAGGCGGTCCACCTGTTCCAGGGCATGTATCCCACCTGCTCGTCCGACGGCGTCCTCTATTACACGGGTATCGGTGAGCGTCCCGACCACGGGGTCATCGTGCGCCGCCTGCCGGTCGGGGAGGGGTTCGGCGAACCCGAACCGGTTCCCGGCGAGGGCATCAACACTCCGGCGCCCGATGCCCATCCCTGGATCGCCCCGGACGGCGACCTGCTGCTTTTCGATTCCTATCGGGATCCGGGGGCGGGGCTCTTCGTGAGCTTCCGCAATCCGGACGGAGCGTGGAGCGAGGCGGTCGGGCTCGGGAACGAACTGGGCATTCCGCCCGTTGGCCAGCCTGCGCTCTCGCACGACGGCAGGTACCTGTTTTTCTGCCTGGCCGGCGACATGTACTGGGTGGACGCCGGTTTCCTGGACGGGATGCGGCCCGTCAGATGAAGTCGCGGCCGTCGGGACCCTGGTGGGGATGGGCCGGCCGCTCCGACTGGCGGCCGGGAGGGCGGCCGCCGGCAGGCTGTGCTCCTTCACCATGACAGCCGCCCTCATGGCAGGATATACTCCGGCGTGCTGAACCTCATGCCCTCGACCTCGCCGGTCCTGAGCAGGGGCAGATGGGTGACGGAGACGCCGACCCGGTCGGAAAGCCCGGTCAGCTTCATCCTCCGCTTCACCAGCATCAGATCGAGCTTCACCTGGATGCCCATGGCGCCATGATGGGAGGGATCGCCATGATCGCCGGTCATAAGTCATTGAAATACATGAAAATAATTACCCTGGTCCTGCCCCTGGTCCTCTCCGTGCAGGCCGCGGGCCAGGAACAGGAGGCCGCCGGCGACTTCACGCCCCGAGTGGAGCATCCGGCCTTCAAACCGGGCACCGGACCGGAAATCTGGATCGACGAGGCCCACCACAACTTCCACACACGCGGCGGCCGTTACCGGGCGTTCGGGGATCTGCTCGAGGCCGACGGCTTCCAGGTGGCGGCGAGCGTCCAGCCGTTCACGTCCGGTTCCCTGGACGGCTGCGACATCCTGGTCATCTCCAACGCCCTGTCGGAACAGGACGGCGAGGACTGGGCGCTGCCTTCCGCATCCGCCTTCACGCCGGAGGAGATCGCCGTGGTCCGCGACTGGGTGGACCAGGGCGGCGGCCTGTGGCTCATCGTCGACCACATGCCCATGCCGGGGTGCAACAACGAACTGGCCGCCGCGTTCGGCGTCTCGTTCAGCAACGGTTACGCCATGGTTCCGGGCCACCAGGGAGCGCTGGTCTTCCGGAGGGAGGATGGCGGTCTGGCGGACCATCCCATCACCTGGGGGGCGCGGGCCGACGAGAAGATCGGGACGGTGGCCAGCTTCACGGGGTCGGCGTTCCGGGCGGATCCCTCCTTCGAGCCGCTGATGATCCTGCCCCCGGATACCGAATCATGGTTGACCGCTTCAGCCGGCGACTTCACCGACGACACGCCGCGGGAAGACGTGGGGGGATGGCTGCAGGGCGGTGTCCAGGAGGTCGGCCGGGGACGGATCGCCGTGTTCGGGGAAGCCGCCATGTTCACCGCCCAGGTGGCGCGTGACGGGGATGCCGAGGTGCGGTTCGGATTCATCGCTCCGGCCGCTCCGGACAACCAGCAGTTCCTGCTGAACGTGGCGCGGTGGTTGGCGCCGGGTTCGACCCTGGATTCCTTTTCATCGGTGCCGGTCAACCGGGACTGGACCTTCTCCCGGTTCACCCGTCCCCGGTATCCTGCCGGAGCGTCGGCGGCCGACCGCAGCCGCCCCGTGCGCGTCAGGGTGGCCGTATTCGTCAAGTCCGACGGGACTGCCGGCCAGACGATCCTCTTGGGCAATTCCGGCGCTGCAGCCTTCGGCGAGGCGGTCCTGGAGGCCGCTGCGGACTGGACGGTCGAATGGCAGGGTGATCCCGGCGAGGGACGCTGGATCATGACGGACCACGTGTTCCGGGACGATGAAGAAGGCGGAGGCGAACGATGAGGTCGGGAATACTGGAAAAGTTCATCCTGGTGACGGTCATCCTGGCGACGATGGCGTACCCCTGGCCGGTGTCGGCGGTGGAATCGCCGGCCGCCGCCGAACACGGCATGGTCGTCTCGGCGCATCCGCTGGCCACCCGGGCGGGCTTGGGCATCCTGCGCCAGGGCGGCAACGCCGTGGATGCGGCCGTCGCCACGGCCCTGGCCCTGGCCGTCTGTGAACCCTATTCCTCGGGCCTTGGTGGGGGGGGATTCCTGGTCTGCTTCGATGCGGAGACCGGCAAGGTCACGGCGCTGGACGCCCGCGAGACGGCGCCCCTGGCCGCCCACCGGGACATGTTCGTGCGGAACGGCGCCCCGGTCGACAGCCTCAGCCGCGACGGGCCCCTGTCGATCGGCGTGCCGGGCCTGGTGAGGGGGTTGTGGGAGGCCCACCGGGCCCAGGGCCGCCTGCCGTGGGCGCAGCTGGTGCAGCCGGCCGTCGCCCTGGCGCGCGGAGGCGTCCCCGTCTCCCAGATGCTCACCGACCGGATCGCGGAGGAGAAGCAGCGGTTCAATCCTGCAGCCAGGGAGGTCTTCCTGAGTGGCGAGAACGTTCCGCAGATCGGAATGATACTGGTCCAGGAGGATCTGGCGGCTACCCTGGAGGCCATCGCTGATCGCGGCCCCTCGGCCTTCTACACGGGCCCGGTCGCCCAGGCCATCGCCGCCGAGACGGCCGCCGCCGGGGCGGGCATGACCCTCGAGGACCTTGCGGGCTATCAGGCCATCTGGCGAGAGCCGATCCACGGCCGGTACCGCGGCTGCGACGTCTGGTCCATGCCCCCGCCGTCCAGCGGCGGCGTCCATCTGGTGCAGATGCTGAACGTCCTGGAGGGGTTCGACGTGGGCGGTGCAGGCATCGGTTCGGCGGCGGCGGTTCATCCCATGACCGAGGCCATGAAGTTCGCCTTCGCGGACCGCAGTCGGTTCCTGGGCGATCCGGACTTCGTCACGGTTCCGGTTGCCAGGCTGACGGGGAGGGACTATGCCGACTCGCTGCGGAGCCTGATCCGGTCCGACCGGTCGATCCCCGCCGCCGACATCCCCGGCGCGCCGCTGGTTCGCCGGGAGAGCGCCCACACGACGCACCTCTCGGTCGTCGACGCCGCCGGAAGCGCCGTGGCCGCCACCTTGACCATCAATCTGTCCTTCGGTTCGGGCTGGATGGCGACGGGCACCGGAGTGATGCTCAACGACCAGATGGACGATTTCGTGGCGGCGCCGGGGTTCGCCAACGCCTTCGGGCTGGTGGGGGGCGAGGCCAACAGCGTGGCTCCGGGCAAGCGGCCCCTGTCGAGCATGACCCCCACCATCGTCCTGCAGGACGGCCGGGTCAGGATGGTCACGGGCGCTCCGGGAGGCTCGAAGATCATCACCACCACCCTGCAGACCATCGTGAACGTCCTCGACCACGGCATGGACGCCCTGCAGGCGGTCTCGGCGCCGCGGATCCATCACCAGTGGTCGCCCGACCTGATGTATTTCGAGGCGCACGGATTGAGTCCCGACACCCGGAAGATCCTGGAAGGGATGGGTCACCGGCTCAAGGAGCGGATCCCGATGTGCAACGCGCAGGTCATCGTGGCGGATCCGGAAACGGGCCTGCTCACCGGCGCGTCGGACCCGCGGGGGATGGGGGAGGCTGCGGGTTTCTGACCCGGATGGTTCAGGGGCCGGGAATGATGTGCCTGTAGATGGCCAGGAAGTGGAAAACCGTCCCCGCCAGCACGCACAGGTGCCACACCGCGTGGTGGTACGGGAATCCCCGCCAGGCATAGAACACCGCCCCGCCGGTGTAGGCGATGCCGCCGGCCCCGAGCAGGGTGAGGGCCTCGGTGGGCAAGGCTCCCATCAGGGGCTTGACCGCGAAGACCACCAGCCATCCCATCAGCAGGTAGAACGCCAGGCTCAGCTTCTTCGAGGGCCGCAGCAGGACCACCTCGTAGACGATCCCCAGGATCCCCAGTCCCCAGCTCAGGCCGAACAGGGTCCAGCCCCAGGCGCCGCCCAGGGCGACCAGGGTGAAAGGCGTGTAGGTGCCCGCGATGAGCAGGTAGATGGCGGCGTGATCCAGCAGCTCGAAGACCCGCTTGGCCCGGGGCGGGGTCAGGGCGTGGTACAGGGTCGAGGCCAGGTAGAGGATCAGCATGGTGACCCCGAAGACGGCTACCCCGGTGACGGTGCGGGCGTCCGCGTAGCGGGCGGCCTTGACCACCAGGAGAACCAGCGCCACCACGCTGAACAGGACCCCCAGACCGTGGGTGACGGCGTGGGCGATCTCTTCACCGGTGGAAAAATCCTTGTGAGCGAATGCGCCGCGCATGGCCGGCTCTCCTGTCGGCGGGTCCGGGAAGGGGGCCGTCTCGGCCCCGGAACGACCACAATAGCCACCGTGGGGAATTTTCCGCAAGGAAAGTCGGATTATTCCGCGATTTTGAGAGGAAAAATCGGAATTGAAGAGCGATTTTTGATTAATTATTCAAATATTTGTGATAAATAGATTTAGAAGATGGAATCCGGGGATGATTCGTGGTAGAATCATGGGGTTCCCAGCTGCATTCTCGCCATGGATCATCCCGGGAGGGAAAAATTGACCATGCTCGAAAGATGTCGTCCCTATGCTGGCCTGTGCGCCGGAATGGCCCTGTTGCTGACCGCCGCCCTGGCCGGCGCCGCGCAGCCGTCGATCGATCCTCTGGCCGTCGAGGGCCCGGTCGCCCTGGAGTTCCCCGTGGCCAAGGCGGCCGGTCTGCCCGCTCTGGTCGCGGACCCCATCGACCTGGAGGCGGCCCGCAACGAGGACCGCGACCGCGAGGGCCTGGGTCTCGCCCCCCGCTTCGCCCTGCCCCAGGCCGTCTCCGTCTCGCCGGAGAACGCCGGCGTGTGGGAGGATCTGGATTCCCGCTTCCAGCTGTGGCGCCACCGCATCTCTGCTCCCGGGGCCCTGTCGGTGAACCTGGGTTTCAGCGCCTACCGCCTGCCCAAGGGCGCCCGACTGAGCATCTATCCCGTCGATGCGACCGGCCCGGATGACCCGCGCGGGGTGCGCACCTTCACCGACGGCGACAACGAGACCCACGGCGAGCTGTGGACCCCGGTCATCCTGGGCGACGAGATCGTGATCGAACTGGTGCTGCCCTCGGAGTCCCGTCACGACTACCGCCTGGAACTCGCGAGCATCAACCGCGGGTACCGTTTCTTCGGCGAGGATCTCGCCGACCTCCTGCGCGAGAAGTCCGGGTCCTGCAACGTCGACGTGATATGCCCCGAGGGCGACGACTGGCGGGCCGAGATCGCGTCTGTCGGCGTGATATCCACCGGCGGCAGCACCTTCTGCACCGGCTTCATGGTCAACAACACCGCCCAGGACGCGTCTCCCTACTTCATGACCGCCAACCACTGCGGCATCAACGTGGGCAACGCCCCCTCGCTCGTGGTGTACTGGAACTTCCAGAGCCCCGTCTGCGGACAGCAGGGCGGCGGCAGCCTGGCCGACTTCCAGACCGGTTCGACCTGGCTGGCCGGCAATGCGACCTCGGACTTCACCCTGGTGGAGATGGACGACCCGGTCGATCCCGAGCACGCCGTGGCCTTCGCCGGCTGGAACAACGGCAGCGAGGATCCGCAACAGGCCATCGCCATCCATCATCCCAACACCGACGAGAAGAGCATCAGCTTCGAGTTCGATCCCACCAGCACGACTTCATACCTGAGCAATGCGGTGCCCGGCAACGGCACGCACATCCGGGTGACCGACTGGGACGTCGGAACCACCGAACCGGGTTCCTCGGGCTCGCCCCTGTTCGACGAGAACCACCGGGTGGTGGGCCAGCTGCACGGCGGCTACGCGGCCTGCGGCAATGATCTGAGCGACTGGTACGGCCGTTTCTCCGTGTCCTGGCCGGCCCTGGCTCCCTACCTCGATCCGACCGGATCGGGGGCCGCGGTGCTGGACACCTGGTGGCCCGGCCTGGCCGGCATGAAGGTCACCCCCTCGACCGGCTTCTACGCCGAAGGCGAGGTCGGCGGACCCTTCGCCAATCCCCAGCAGGATTACGTCATCAAGAATCTCGACGACGCTCCCCTGCAGTTCGTGGTGGACGTCGACGCGTCCTGGCTGACCGTCGATCCGGCCTCGGGCACGGTGCCGGAGGGCGGGGAGGTCACCGTGACGGTGGCCCTGACTCCCGACGTCTTCGGCCTGCCCCAGGGCACCTACACCGGGACGATCGCCTTCACCAACCTGACCGACGGTCTCGGCGACACCACGCGGGACGCCGTCCTGCAGGTGGGCCTGCCCGAGCTGGCCTACAGCTTCCCCCTGGACACCGATCCGGGCTGGATCATGGAGACCGGCTGGCAGTTCGGGGTTCCCCAGGGCGGCGGCGGCGCCTACGGCGGCCCCGATCCGGTGAGCGGCCACACCGGCGCCAACGTGCTGGGCTTCAACCTGGCGGGCGACTATCCCAACAACCTCCCCCTGAGGAGCCTGCGCACCGGGGCCATCGACTGCTCCGGCCTCGAGGGGGTCACGGTGAAGTTCCAGCGGTGGCTGGGCGTCGAGCAGCCGTCCTACGACCACGCCTACTTCAGCGTGAGCAACGACGGCGTCAACTGGACCACGGTGTGGCAGAACACCGGCGAGGTCGCAGACACGGAGTGGACCCTGGTCGAGTACGACATCAGCGCCGTGGCCGACGGCCGGGCGACGGTCTACCTGGCCTGGACCATGGGCCCGACCGACGCCAGCTGGACCTATTGCGGCTGGAACCTCGACGACATCGAGATCTGGGGCCGGGACTCCTCGCCGTCGGATCTGGTCCTGACGGTGACGCCTCATGCCGCGCCCATTTCGATTCCGGCCAACGGCGGGACCTTCGCCTACGAAGTCATGCTCGAGAGCACCGATCAGGTCACCTTCGGCGCGGTGATCGACGCGGTGCTGCCCAACGGGAACGTGTACACGGTGCGCCGTCTGCCGACCCGCACCCTGCAGGCCGGCACCCACGTGTGGCCGAACGTCTCGCAGGACGTGCCCGCGGGAGCGCCGGCCGGCACCTACCTCTACCGGATCAGCCTGGCGACGGCCGACGGCCGAACGGCCTCCGACTCGTTCACCTTCGAGAAGTCCAGCGTGGCCAAGGGCAACGGCCTGGTCACCGGCTGGGACCTGTACGGTCTCGGCGACGAGGACGGCGGCCGGGACCTGCCGGCGGGCTTCGCCCTGCACGGCGCCGCGCCGAACCCGTTCAATCCGCGCACGGTGATCTCGTTCGACCTGCCGCGGACCGCGGCGGTCAGCCTTGACGTCTACGACGTGGCGGGCCGGCTGGTGCGGCGCCTGATCGACGGGGAGACCATGCCGGCGGGGACGCGCTCGGCGGTGTGGGACGGCAGGGACGGCCAGGGCCGCGGCGCGGCGGCCGGGGTCTACTTCTACCGCCTGCAGGCCGACGGGTTCAGCGGCGCGGGCCGGATGCTGCTGGTGAAGTAAGCGCCCTTCGCTGCGATGATGCTGAAGGACCGCCGATCCCCCGGGGGGATCGGCGGTCCTCTTCGGAGGGGACACAAGGGGAGCCTGCGCCTACAATGGCCGGGTCGGCCAGACAGCATCCCCCGAATGGAGGCGACCATGCCCGGCCCCCTCGACAGCCAGCGCGAACGCATCGACGCCATCGACCGCCGCATCCTCGATCTGCTGCAGGAGCGCAACGCCCTGGCGGCCGAGGTGCTCCAGGCCAAGCTGGCCGCCGGGTTGCCGATCTTCGTGCCCGAGCGGGAAAGCCAGAAGGTGGCCTCGTTCCGGGAGGCGGCCGGACAGCTGGGTCTGGATCCGGAATGGGCCGAGGACTTCCTCCGCATGATCATGAGCGCCTCGAGGGCCAGGCAGTCGGTGGCCGATTTCCCCCGGGCGACTCCGGAGCCGCGCACCATCCTGGTCGTGGGAGGCCGTGGCCGCATGGGATCCCTCTACGGCCGGATGCTCCAGGCCAGCGGCCACCTTGTGAGGGTCCTGGATCAGGGGGACTGGGATCGGGCCCCTGGACTTGCCGCAGGGATCGACGCAGCGATCGTCAGCGTACCCATTCGTGATACCGAGGGCGTCATAACACGTCTCGGTCCGTTATTGCCGCCGGCCGCCCTCCTGGCCGACTTCACCAGCGTCAAAAAGCGCCCCCTGGAGGCCATGCTGGCCGCCCATCCGGGCCCGGTCCTGGGCCTGCATCCCATGCACGCCCCCGACGTGGGCAATCTCTCCAAGCAGCTGCTCATCTGCTGCCCCGGCCGGCAGCCCGAGGCCGGCCGCTGGCTGCTCGACCAGGCGGCTCTGTGGGGCATGCGGGTCAAGGAGGTCGAACCCGGGGCCCATGACCGCATGATGAACCTGGTCCAGGGCTTGCGCCATTTCGTGGCCCTGCTGCACGGGTCGTTCATGAGGGCCTGCAACATCGCCCCGGGCGACATCCTCGATCTATCGAGTCCCATCTATCGCGCAGAACTGATGATGACGGGGCGGATCTTCGCCCAGAACGCGGAACTCTATGCCGATATCGTCTTTGCGGACCAGGAGCGGCGGCAGTTGTTGCTGGATTTCGCCTCCCACCACGCCCGGCTGGCCGAACTGGCCGAAACCGACGACAAGGAGGGGTTTATCCGGGAGTTCGCAGCCATCGGCGCCTTCTTCGGGGATTTCGCCGATCAGGCCATGCGGGAAAGCGGCTATCTCATCCACCGGCTGGCGGACCGGTTCGTCTGATTCCCGCCAGGTCAAAATTGACAGTCAATTCTAAAGTTCAAGGGACATCCGGCGATAAGTACCCGGTGAGACATCCTGACTCCCGGGAGGGCGGCCCGGCCCGCCCTGCAACTCGTGCTGGAGATCGCCAATGCCCCGAACACTCCGACTCGCCCTCTGGAGCACGCTTCTCGGCCAGCTGATCATGGTTCCCCTCGCCGGGGCCATGGCGGAACTCCCGGTCCGGTTCCAGCGATTGATGCTGGCGGACGGCCTCTCCCAGAGTTCCATCCTCTCCGTCTACCAGGACAGCCGCGGGTTCATCTGGCTGGGCACCCAGGACGGGGTGAACCGGTACGACGGCCGCCAGATCATCTCCTTCAAGGCGGATCCCGAGAACCCCAGCAGCATCAGCGATCCCAACGTCTGGTGCCTTACCGAGGACCCGAACGGGGACCTCTGGATCGGCACCGAGGGCGGGGGGTTCAACCGCTTCGACCGGCGCACGGAGACCTTCACGCCTTACCGTTACGATCCGGACCTGCCGGGCCACGACGGATACTACGACGTGCGGGCCATCCTCGCCGACGAGGAGGGCTTCGTCTGGCTGGGAACCATGGCGGACGGATTGCTCCGCTTCGATCCCGCCACCGAGACCATCCGCAGCTACGCCCCGGGTCAGGTGAATGAAGGCGAGGGAATTTCCGGCCAGATCCGCTGCCTGATGATGGCCGAAAGGGGGATGCTCTGGGTGGGATCCAGCACCGGGCTCACCCGATTCGACACCTTGACGGGCAAGATGCGGCATTACTTCCACGATCCGGACGATCCGGATTCGCTCCCCGCGGGCGAAATCCTGTCGCTGGCCCGCGCGGCCGACGGCGGGGTCTGGGTCGGCACCACGGGCGGCCTGGGCCTGCTCGAGCCCCGCACCGGTGAGGTCCGGAGACGCCCGATCGATCCCGGCAATGCAGGAAAGCCCCAGGCGGTTTCCGTCAGCGCGATCCTGGAGGCGCCGGGGGGGCAGCTTTGGGTGGGGACGGAGCACCGCGGGGTCTACAACATCGACCTGGGGACGGGCCACTGCCGGGGGTTCCAGAACAATCCCCAGGACCCCATGAGCCTCAGCGACAACGAGATCTACTGCCTCCTGCTGGACAAGGCCGGAGTGATCTGGATGGGGTCGAGCAACGGGGCCAACCGCCTCGACACCAAGGCCAAGCAGTTCTTCCACATCAGCAACCAGCCCGGCAGCGGGGCCAGCCTGACCAACGCCTGCGTCTGGTCCATGTGGGAAACCCGCTCGGGGGACGTGTGGACGGTCACCGAGTCGGGTCTGAACGTCCTGCATCCGGAAAGCGGATCCATCACCCAGATCATGGCGGACCCGGACGACCCGCGCCGGCCCAGCTACGATTCCTTCATCGAGGTGGTGGAGGACAGCCTGGGCGGCATCTGGCTGGGGGCCAGGGACGGCGCCCTGAACCGTTTCGACCCGAAGACGGGGCTCTACCGGCGCTTCGTGGCAAACCCGGACGACCCCCGGGCCATCGGCGACGACCGCGTTTTCTCCGTGTGCAGCGACCGGTCGGGCGGGGTGTGGATCGGAACCATGACCAGCCTGGAGCGCTACGACCTCGGAACGGGCCTGTTCACCCGGTTCCGGCATGATCCGGAGGACTCGACCGGACTTCCCCCGGGGAGCATCCGGGACCTGTTCGTGGACTCCTCGGACCGCCTGTGGATGAGCGTCTGGGGCAGCGGCGCGGCGTCCTACGACCTCGAAACCGGGACATTCCGGCGCTACCAGCACGATCCCGATGACCGGCGCACCCTCAGCAGCAACGTCGTCCTTTCGATCACCAGCGACAGCCGCGGCCGCATGTGGCTCGGCACCACCACGGGCCTGAACCTGCTCGACCCCCGGACGGGGCACTGCCGCTGGTTCAGCATGAAGGACGGCCTGCCCAACAACACGATCTACCGGGTGGAGGAGGACAGTTCGGGCCGCCTGTGGATCGCCACCAACTACGGCCTGGCCCGGTTCAATCCCCGGAACGGCGAGATCAGCAACTACGTCGAGCGGGACGGGATCCAGGACAACGAGTTCAACATGGGCGCCTCGCACGTCGGGCGCAGCGGCCGGATGTACTTCGGCGGCATCAACGGCTTCACCGCCTTCTATCCCGACAGCATCCGCAACAATCCCTACGTTCCGGACGTGGTGCTCACCGACTTCCGCATCTTCAACAAGCCGGTGCCCGTGGGCGAGGACCGCCGCGGCCACGTGGTCCTGGACCGGTCGGTGAGCGAGGTCAAGCACATCGAACTGGACCACAAGGACCACGTCATCTCGTTCGAGTTCTCGGTGCTCCATTACGCTTCGCCCCTGAAGAACAACTTCTCCTACATGCTCGATGGGTTCGAGACGCAGTGGAACGACGTGGGCAACCGCAACCACGCCACCTACACGAACCTGCCGCCGGGCAACTACACGTTCCGGGTCCGGGGCTCGAACAACGACGGCGTCTGGAACCAGGACGGACTGGCGGTGACCATCCACGTGACCCCTCCGTTCTACCGCAAGGCCTGGTTCATGGCGGCGGTGGTCCTGTTCGTGGTGGGAACGGTCTACGGCGCCCACCGTTACCGCATGCGGCTGCTGGACGTGAAGAACAAGGTCCTGGAACGGCGCGTGGCCGAGCGGACCGAGGACCTGACCTTCGCCAACCAGGCCCTGCAGCAGGAGATCGGGGTCCGCAAGCGCATCGAGGACGAGCTGCGCGAGGCCCGCAACAACGCCGTGGCGGCCACCAAGGCCAAGAGCGACTTCCTGGCGAACATGAGCCACGAGATCCGCACCCCCATGAACGGGGTGCTGGGCATGACCACGGTGCTGATGGATACGGAGATGTCCTCAGACCAGCGCGAGTACGCCGAGGCCATCTACGCCAGTGCGAACAACCTCCTGATCATCATCAACGACATCCTGGACTTCTCGAAGATCGAGGCCGGCAAGCTGCACCTGGAGACCATCGAGTTCGACCTGTTCGACGTGATGGACCGGGTGACGGAGATGCTCGGCTACAAGGCCCAGGAAAAGGGCCTGTACTTCAGCTGCGAGATCGACCCCGAGGTGCCGCGGATCCTGCGCGGCGACCCCGGACGCATCACCCAGATCCTCATCAACCTGGCCAACAACGCCGTCAAGTTCACCGCCCACGGGCGGGTCCAGATCCAGGTCCAGCTGCAAGGCTGGTGGCAGGACCGGGCCGAACTGGCCTTCGTGGTCAACGACACCGGCGTGGGCATTCCGGCCGACCGGCTGGACAGGATCTTCGAATCCTTCACCCAGGTGGACGCCTCGGTGACCCGCAAGTTCGGCGGCACGGGCCTGGGCCTGGCCATCGTCAAGCAGCTGTCCGCGCTGATGGGCGGCGAGGTCACGGTCGAGAGCGTGGAGGGCGAGGGAGCCACCTTCCGCTTCACCCTCAAGCTCGAGGCCGAGAAGAAGGCCCCCGCTCCGGCGCGTTCCGAGCGCGTGCTCATCGTCCACGCCGAAGCCCATCAGCGTGAGGGGCTGCGCCGCCAGCTCAACACCCTGGGCTACCAGAGCCGGACGGTGGCTCCGGAGGATGCTCCGGGGACGTATGCCAAGGCGGCGGCGGAGGACAACCCGTTCTCCTTCGTCTTCCTGGCCGACGGCGAGGATCGAGGACCGGTCAGGGATCTCGTGGGCAGGCTGGCCAACCTGGCCGCAGGCCCAGCCTTTCAGGGCATTCTCCTGTGCCGCCTGGGCAAGGCGGTCAACGACGCCGAACTGGCGGCCATGGGACTGCGCGCGTTCCTGACGGTCCCGGTCCACCACGCGAAGCTCGAGTCCCTGATGGGTTCCCTTGCTGCGGGGACCGCCCCGGCGGGCGCCCCGGCGACGGTTGCGGCGGTTGCCAAGGCCCGCGCTCAGGCAGGCTCGGATGCCGCGGACCAGCCGGAAGGGCCCATGATCCTGCTGGCCGAGGACAATCCCATCAATCAGCGGGTGGCCTGCCTGCTGCTCAGGAAAATGGGATACCGCGTGGACGTGGCCAACAACGGGCTGGAGGTCCTCGACGCCCTGGCGCAGAAGGACTACGACGCCCTGCTGCTGGATGTCCAGATGCCCGAGATGGACGGCCTGCAGGCCGCCCGCCGGATCCGGGCGTCCGATTCACCGGCCCGCAATCCCCACCTGCCCATCATCGCCCTGACCGCCCACGCCATGGCCCAGGACCGCCAGCGCAGCCTGGAGGCGGGCATGGATGACCACGTCTCCAAGCCGATCGAGAGCGAGGTCATCGCCAGGGTCCTGGCGAAGCACCTGGGTTCCGAGGCCGCGGAGCGTCCCCGGGCCCCGGCGCCTTCGGGGGCGGGGGCCTGAACAGCCCTCTCGTCCTCGGACCCGGATTGGGGTAGAATCGTCAAGGCCCGGCCATTCCGGCCGGGCCTTGCGGTTCGGTCGACCTGCCGGGGAGTGCAATGACGGCGGACGCCATCCCCACCATCTACATCGTCTCGGACGGCCGGGGCGACACCTGTCACCAGTGGCTGCGGGCAGCCCTGGTCCAGTTCATGGGGCATCCCTTCGACCTGGTCCGCTGGTCCGAGATCCTGACGGTCGCGGAGGTGGACCGGGTGGTGGGCGAGGCGGCTCGCTGCGGCGCCACCATCTTCTTCACCATGGTGGGGGAGGATACCCGGCGCGCCATGGTGCGACGCAGCCAGCAGCTGCTGGTTCCCGCGGTGGACGTCCTTGGCCCGGCCTTCGCAGCCCTCAACGACCTGTTCAACAGCGCCCCGTCCCGGACTCCCGGGTTGTTCTACGCCACCGAGCGGGAGAGCCTCGACCGCCACGCCGCCATCGATTACACCCTCAAACACGACGACGGCCAGCGGCCCGGCGGCCTGGACGTGGCGGACATCGTGCTGGTCGGAGTGTCCCGGTCTTCGAAGAGTTCGACCTGCTTCTACCTGGCCTATCAGGGAGTCAAAGCGGCCAACGTGCCCCTGGTGCCCGACCGGCCCGTTCCTCAACAGCTGCTTGAAATCCCGCGGGACAAGGTCGTGGGTCTGGTGATGAACGTGCCTCGCCTGGTGACGCTGAGGGAAGCGCGGGCTGCCAATCTCGGTTATGACTGTACGCGCGGTTACAGCGACCGGCGCGAGGTCGCCCGCGAGGTCAGGTACGCCAACGCCCTGATGCAGCAGCACGGGTGGCGGACGGTGAACGCCTCCTACCTCGCCATCGAGGAGATCGCCCGCGAGGTGATGAGGCTCGCGGGTCGATAATTCAGCCATTCCGGGAGCGTGGTGGATGGATATCCTGTGGTTGATCGTCGGTCTGGCCCTGGTCACCCTCGGGGCCGAATGGCTGGTGCGGGGGGCATCGACGATCGCCCTGCGGGCCGGCCTGTCGCCCCTGTTCGTCGGGCTGACGGTCGTCGGTTTCGGCACGTCCTCCCCCGAACTCGGAGCCAGCCTGACGGCCACGCTGAAGGGGATCGACGGCGTCAGCGTCGGCAACGTGATCGGTTCGAACATCTTCAACATGGGGGTGATCCTGGGCCTGACCGCCCTGGCGCACCCCATCGCCATCTCCCTGGCGGCGGTCCGCCGCGACCTGCTGGTCGCCGCCGCCGCGGCGCTGATACCCCTGGCGGCCCTTGCCTTCGGCGGGCGCATCCCGTCCGGGGCGGGCGCCGTCATGCTGGCCGCCTTGGCGGCTTACCTCTGGCTGGCCTATCGGACGGCCAGGGTGGCGCCCGCGGCCGAGGAGATCGCCGCGGGAGCGCAGCTGGACCAGGCCCGGCCCGCCCTGGCGCGCCGGTCGGCCCTGCCTTCCTGGCTGTGGCGCAGCCTCCTGCTGGTCGCCGGCGGCCTGGGCATGCTGGTCTTCGGTTCACGGACCTTCGTCACCAGCGCGGTGGCCATCGCCACCCGATTGGGCGTGAGCGAACTGGTGATCGGATTGACCATCGTCTCGGCGGGGACCTCGCTGCCGGAACTGGTCACCTCCATCGTGGCCGCCCTGCGCCGCAGCCCCGACCTGGCCGTCGGCAACGTGATCGGCTCGAACATCTTCAACCTGCTGGGCATCCTGGGAACCTGCGCCGTGGTCCGGCCCCAGGAGGTGGAGCCGGCGGTGCTGTGGCTGCACACCCCGGTGATGCTGGCATTCTCCCTTCTGCTGCTGCCGCTGATCCGCAGCGGGGCCGTCATATCGCGGCGTGAAGGCGCGCTTTTGCTGGCGGGGTACGGCGTCTATCTTTGGTGGCTGATCCGTTGACCGCCCCTTGACCGGAGAGGCCGCCATGTCCCGCAATGCCGCGTCCGTCCTGCCCGCCCGGGGTTTGCCCTTCCCGGGTCTGCTCTCCCTGGTTCTGCTCTCCCTGGTTCTGCTCGCTCCGTCCCCTCCCTCCGCCGCGACCGATCCCGATCCCCTGCCCTCCTGGCGCGCAGGCGAGGTCAAGGCGGCCATCCTGGCGTTCGTCGCGGCGGTGAGCGATTCCGGCGGACCGGACTTCGTGCCGGCATCCGAGCGCATCGCCGTCCTGGACAACGACGGGACGAGCTGGTGCGAGCGTCCTGACTACGTCCCGACCCTGTTCCAGGCCGATCTCCTGCGCGGCCTGGTCGCCGAGGGCCGGATCGACGGCGACGCCATGCCTTACCGCGCCTGGATCGCGGACGACCAGGAGGCCCTGCGGGACTTCGGGTGGCGGGAATCTTACGAGGCCCTGACCCGGGCCCTGGTCGGGATCGACATCGAGGAATACCGCGAGGCCGCCCTGGCCTATCTGGAACGCCGCCGTCACGAGCGCTTCGATCGGCCCTACACCGAGCTCTACTATGCGCCCATGCTGGAGCTGATCGACCTGCTCGAGGCCCGCGACTTCCAGGTCTGGATCGTGACGGGCGCCGAACAGGCCTTCGTCCAGAGCTACAGCGAGCAGGTCCTGGGCATCCCGCCCGCCCGGGTGATCGGTTCCTGGGTGACGCCTGTCTACGAGAACGACGACGGGGAGGTCCGGCTGACGAGGGGCGACGTCCAGGTCCCGAACGGGTACGAGCACAAACCCGAGAACATCGCCGTGAGGATCGGCCGCCGGCCCATCTTCGCCGCCGGCAACAGCAACAACGACGAGCCCATGTGCCGTTACGCCCTGACCGGCAAGCACCGGAGCCTGGCGATCTGGATCCACCACGACGACCCGGACCGCGAATACGAGTACGGCCGCCGGGGCAGCCGCATCGAGGAGCTGTGCGAGGAGAACCCCGCAGCCTACGAGGTGAGCATGCGGCGGGACTGGGCGCGGGTGTTCCGCTAGGGCCGAGGTCAGGCCGGGATGTTCAGCGACTTCCCGTTGTCCTTGGGCCCGAGGGTCAGGAAGAAGTCAGCCGCCCCGGGAGCCCATTCATCCGCCGCAGGGTAGGCCCCGGCATCGGCGGCCCAGGCCAGGCGCAGCATGTCGGTGTCGATGATGCCCGGGTTGACCGCGACCGCCGCGAGTGGTCGCGGCAGCTCCTGGGCCAGGGCGCGGGTCAGGCCCTCGACTGCGAACTTGCTGGCGCAGTAAGGAGCGACCTCGGGCGAGACGCTGCGGCCCCATCCCGAACTCAGGTTGGCGATCACCCCCCTGCCGGCGGCGATCATCCCCGGCACGAAGGATCGGATCACGTTGACCGTCCCGCCCACGTTGACCTCCATCAGGCGTCCGAATTCGGCGGCGGGCACGGCCCACAACGGCGCCGGCACGTTCATCAGGGCGGCGTTGTTGATCAACAGATCGACCGTACGGTGCTCCGCTTCAACCCGAGCAGCCCAGGCGTCGACGGCCTTGTGGTCGGCCACGTCCACGACGGCGAAGTCGTGGGGTGGGCAAAAGGCGGCGCGCAGAGTCGCCACCGCCGATTCGGACCGTCCACAGCCGAGGGCCACATGGCCGCGGGCCGCGAATTCGGCGACGAGGGCGCGGCCCAGGCCGCGGGTGCACCCCGTGACCAGGATGGTCCGGCGATCCGTCATCGCTTCCTGCCCTTCTTCCTGCCGCGCACGAGCGACAGCCCGCCGAATCCTCCGACGACCGCCATGTAGTAGCCCAGGTCGTACCACCAACCGGTGTTCAGCGGTTCGTAGATGCGGATGGACCGGTCGAAGAAGCCCCAGACGAGGGTGACGGGGGCGATCCAGCCGTGCCAGATCCCCTTGAAGAACCCGGCAGGTTCATTCTCGGTGGCGTCGCCCCCGCCCGGGGCGCAGCCGGCCAGCCAGAGGATCAGCGGGGCCGTCACCATCAGGATCACCAACCATCTTCTCATCGCCGTTCCCTCCCCGGATCGGATCAGGCAAAAACAGGACAAAAAACAGGCAGATTGCCGCCGCTTGCTTATCATGTCGGTTTTCAGCCAGACGGGCCCGGATGCACCATCCGGACCGGAACCAGCGGGGCCTTGCCCCCCAGCATAGAGGAACCCGACCATGCGCGCATCCCTGATCCTGACCGCCTTGCTGCTCGCCTCCATCCCCGCCGCCGCCGGCCCCTGGCAGGGCTCCCTCGACCAGCGGGACGGCACGACGATCGTCGGCAATCCCGAGGTCCCGGCCGAGGGAGCCGCCGTTCTGGATCTGCGCGAGCTGTGGCGCCTGGGCGAGGATGACGAGGAGGTCTTCTTCGGCGTGATCGCCCAGATGCTCCACGACGACGAGGGGAACATCTACCTGCTGGACGGGCAGCTTTCCGAGATCCAGGTCTTCGATGCCGCGGGAGAGTACCTGCGGACCATCGGCCGGCGTGGCGAGGGTCCGGGCGAATTCATGAACGCCGCCGACATGTGCTGGGCCCCCGGCGGCCAGCTGGGCGTCGTACAGGCCTGGCCGGGCAAGATCGTCATGATTACCCCAGAGGGCGACCCTGGCTCCATGTACGGGTTGCCGTTCCGCAGCGGGGGCGGCTTCCAGTCGGTGAGCCGGGCGGTCGGCGTCGGGGAGACCATGGTCATCGCCGGGACGGCCTGGACCCGCGAGGGGGAACAGGAGCTGCAGCTGACCTACCTGAAGGCCTACGACGCGGAAGGCGGGGAGATCGCCTCGTACCACGAGGGATCGGCCCCGGCGCAGTTCGGCGGCTACGAGTTCGTCGAGGAGGACTATGTGGATTTCCAGCGGCGCTGGGCCGCCGCGCCCGACGGCCGGGTGGCCGCGGCGTTGAGTTTCGGCGACTATCGCATCCACGTTTGGAACGGGGACGGCACCCTGGATCGCATCATCGAACGGCCCGGCTACCGGGATGTGCCGCGGACCTCCGACGAGAAGGCGCTGTTCCAGACCATGTACGAGCAGTTCACCCGCTGGAACCCGGGGTCGTCCTTCCGGGCCAGCGACCGCCACCAGGCGGTGGGCCAGCTCTTCTTCAGGGATGACGGCAGCCTGTGGGTCCAGTCGGGACAGTCGCGCTGGCGCCCGGCGGAAGGGCTGTTCACCAGTTTCGACGTGTACGACCGGGAAGGCCGTTTCGTCCAGCGGGTCGATCTGAAGGCGGACGCCGATGCGCGCAACGACGGACTGTTCTTCGCGGGGGACCGGGCCTACGTCGTGACCGACCTGTTCGACGCCATGCTGGCGTCCTTCGGCACCTCCGGCGGCGAGGCCGCGGCTCTGGACGCCGAACCGGTGACGGTGATCGCCTACGAGTTCGCGCCCGCCCGCCTGGCGAGGAACTAGGTCCGGGCTCAGGCCCCGGGGTCCTCCTCGTCCGCCTTGGCGTAGGGCAGGCGTTCCAGGCGCTCGGTAAGGTGATACGAATCGAGGCCGCTGACGGCGAGGCTTCCGGCGGCCTCGATGTCGACGTAGCCGTCGGGGCCGATCAGGGCCTCGGGCACCATGATCTCCAGGACCTGCCCGATCACCAGGATCGTCCCGTTGGTCTTGATGTAGTGATCCTCCAGATGCCGCAGCCCCAGCTTCACCACGCTTTCCTTCACGTAGGGCGCCGGGTGCAGTTCCCCGTACTGCTCGGTCAGGCCGCAGCGGGCGAATTCGGACTCGCCCTCGGCGTACCGGGCCGAAGTCCGGTGCGCCTCCCGGTAGAATGTGCGCGTGACGTGGTTGACGGTGAACCAGCCGGTCTCGAGGATGTTCTGGAAGGTGTGCCGGGGGACGGTTTGCGGACGCACGATCAGCCCGATCAGCGGGGGGTTGGCCCCCACGTGGACGGCCGAGCTGAAGATCGCCAGGTTGGTGTGCCCGGACTCGTCGCGGGTGCCGATCAGGTTGGCGCTCTTCATCCCCGTCAGGCTGTTGAAGAACCGGGTGCGGTAGCGGGTTTCCATGGAGTCGAAGTCGGCCTTGTGCAGCACGGTGGAAATCATGTCCGTCCCTTCCCGGTTGTCATGGCCTCCGCCGGCCGAGCCCGGCGGCCAGCTGGGCGGTCGCGTAGACCAGCCCCGTCAGCAGGACGATGGTGGCTCCGGCGGGCAGGTCCGCGCCGTAGCTGATCCCCAGCCCGGCCACCGTCAGCACCGAACTGAGGGCGGCCGCCAGGACCATGGTGGGCCAGAGGCGCCGCACGAACAGGCCCGCCACCGAGGCGGGCAGCGTCACCAGCGCGATCACCATGACGATCCCCACCACGTAGACCAGGGTCACGATGGTCAGGGCGATCAGCATCAGCAGCAGGGTGTAGAGCCAGCCCACACGGACCCCGCGCAGCCTGGCGAATTCCTCGTCGAAGCATACCGCGAGCAGGGGGTTGTAGAAAACCAGAACCAGCAGCAGAATCACCAGGTCCAGGCCGATCAGCAGGCGCAGGGCCACCGGGTCGACCATGACGATGTTGCCGAACAGGTAGGTGATCAGGTCGGCCTTGTAGCCGGGAGTCTTGAAAAGGAAGAACACGCCGACGGCCATCCCGACCGCCCACAACGCCGAGATGACCGTGTCCTCGCGCTCGCGGCTGCGGGCGCGCACCAGCCCGATCAGACCTGCCCCCAGCAAGGCAGCGGCGACCGCCCCGTGCAGGGGGTGCAGCCACTGCCATCCCTGGGCCGCGCGCAGGTAGTAGGCGGCACCCATCCCCCCCAGCACGGTGTGGGCCAGGCTGCCGGCGATCACGGTGATGCGTCGCGTCACCACGTAGGTGCCCACGATCCCGCAGGCGACGCTGGCCAGCAGGCCCGCCAGGACGGCTTGCCGCAGGAAGGCGTGCTCGGCGAGGGCGGTGATGAACCCGGTCATGGCCGGCCTCCCGGACCGCCGCCCTGTTCGTGGTGGTGCGGGTGATGATGGTGGTCGTGGTGGACCAGGGACAGCCCGCTGCTTCCGGGGAACAGGCCGGCCAGGGCGCCGGAGATCTCGCTGGCCGGATGCTCGTCGATCCCCTGGCTCACGCAAAGGATCGAATCGACGTGGCGGGACACGGAGCTGACGTCGTGGGATACGAGCACTACCGTCATCCGCTCGTTCAGGCGGTGCAGCAGCTCGAACAGGTCGTCCTGCACGCTGGGGTCGAGGCTGGCGGTCGGTTCGTCCAGCAGCAGCAGCTCGGGTCGGCAGGCCAGGGCGCGGGCGATCAGCACCCGCTGCCGTTGCCCGCCGCTCAGGGCGCTGAAGGGCCGGCCCTCCAGGTCGAGTGCTTCGGCCTCCTGCAAGGCGGAACGGACGATCTCCCGGTCGTCGCGGCGGTAGGGGCCCGCCAGGCGGCCAGGCCTCAGCCGTCCCATGAGGACGACGTCGGTGACCGTGACCGGGAACTGGGGGTCGACGTGGGCGTGCTGGGGCATGTAGCCCACGCGGGCGCGGCCGCGCCGGGGGCTTTCGCCGAACAGGCGCACCTGGCCGCGGTCGGGTCGCAACAGGCCGAGGACCAGGCGCAGCAGGGTGGTCTTGCCGCCGCCGTTGGGCCCCACGATGGAGACGAAGGCGCCGGCGGGAATCACCGCCCGGGCGCCGGTGAACACCGGCTGGCCGCGATAGGCGAAGTGAAGGTCGGTGATCTCCACCACGGGAGGACGTCGGGGATCAACGGTCATCGAGGGCCTCCCTGATCGAGTGGGCCATGGCGCGCAGGTTCCCGATGACGTCGGGGGCCAGGGGATCCAGGACCACCAGCTCCACCCCGGTGTCGCGGGCGACGGCCTGGGCCGAACCCAGCGAGAACTGCGGCTGGACGAAGACGGCGCGGGCGCCCTGGGCCTTGATGCGACCGAGGACCTCGGCCAGGTGGCGCGGGGACGGATCGATGCCGCCCTGCTCGATGGCGGTCTGCCGCAGGCCGTAGGCCTGGGTGAAGTAGCCGTAGGCCGGATGGAACACGAACACCTCGCGGCCTTTCACCGGAGCAAGGATGTCCCGGATCTCGCGGTCCAGGCGGGCCAGTTCGTCCTGAAGGCTGTCACGGCGGGCGGCGTAGAGGGCGGCGCCGTCGGGATCGAGCTCCGCCAGGCCGGCCGCCATGACCTCCACCATCCGGGCCAGCAGCACGGGGTCCAGCCACAGGTGGGGATCGAGACCTCCGGAGTCCTCGTGGCCGTGGCCGTCCCCGTGATCGTGCTCGTGACCGTCCAGGGCCAGCCGCGGCAGGCCCGCCGCGGTGTCGACGATCCGCATCCGGGGATAGGAGCCCCGCAACCGGGGCAGCAACTGATTCTCCATGGGCGCGCCGCAGGCGAAGAAGACCGAAGCCCCGGCCAGGGTTCCCATGTGCCGGGGGCTGGGGTCGAAGGAGTGGGGGGCCTGACCCGGAGCCACCGCGGTGACCACGGTCAGGCGGCCGGCGCCGAGGGCCTCGACCAGGCCCTGCTGGGGCAGGATGCTGACGGCGACCGTCAGGCCGCCGGCAGCCCCGGGTTCCGGGGACGAGCATCCGCCCGCCACCGCGGCCAGGGCCAGGACCATCATGATGCGCACTGTGGTCATCCCTTGCCTCCCCGGCTGCTGCAGGAGTCGCACTGGCCCCTCAGCTGGATCTCGTAGCGCCCCTGGCTCAGGGCGCGGTTGATCCCCTTGACGGGACCGACGCCCAGCTCGATGACGGGCAGGCAGACCATCTTGCCGCAGCTGCTGCAGAGGAAGTGGGGATGGGACCGCACGCCGTGTTCCTTGGCCGCGTCCTCGAAGCGCCAGACCGGTTCGCCCAGCTGGGTGCGGCGGACCAGGCCGGCCTTCTCCAGGTCGATGAGGTTGCGGTACAGGGTGGCGCGGCTCCAGGGCGAATCCTCGAGGGTCTGGGCGATTTCCCCGTGGCTGAGGGGTGACGGCGCTTCCCGCAGGAGACCCAGGACGGCCAGGCGGGCGCCGGTGGCCCGGAGTCCGGAATCCTGTAAGTCCTTGCGAAGGATATCGTTGCTCATTCCATGCCGTCCTTTTCGGGCCTATCCGGGAATCACCGGTTGCCATGATCCCCGTCCGATTTTATAATGCAACAGTGATTCAATTGCAACATCATTCCGTTTCTGGAACCCTGACCGGAGTCCCGACGAGTCCCATGCCCAGCTGGACGAAATCCCTGCCGGTGATCCTGCTGGCCGCCTCGGTGGCCCTGCTGCTGCTGGGCGCGGGGATCCACGTCCACGACCATGGCGACGGTGCGGGCTGCCTGTGGTGCGTGGTGGCTCTCGGCGGCGCGGTGATCACCGCAGGAGTCTGCCTGCCGACCGCCGGCCGGCCGGTCGTCCGCAGGCTGCCGTCGGCCTTGCGGTCCCGGGTCCGGGGCGGGATCCATCCTCTTCCCTTCCTGCGCGCTCCTCCGGCCTGCGTCTGAACCCCAGTTTCCAGACGCTGGACCTGCCGCAATCCCGGCGGTAGGGTCGTCCCGAACCGGAAGGAGCGGTCCCATGACCTTCAGAATCCTGCTCGTCATCATCTCGCTTGCCCTGGCGGCCGGAGTCCCGGCCCGCGCCGAAAAGGAAACCGCCCCGCTGGGCGCCTGGCAGAACCCCGACATCGGACTGGTCTACGACCTGAAGATGGACTGGCACAACGCCGACCGGGATGCGGATGGGTCCCGCCGCTGGACCACCCGCGGCTTCGACCTGGCCACGGCCGAACTGTCGGTGGGCGCGGAGGCCGATCCCTTCGGCCGCATCGACTTCAACGCCATGTTCTTCGAGGAAGGGGCCGAGATCCACGAGCTCTTCTTCACCATGCCGGCCCTGCCGCTCGGTCTGAAGGCCCAGGGCGGGCAGTTCCTGGCCAGCTTCGGGCGCTGGAGCCGCTTCCACGCCCATGCCATGCCCTTCGCCAGCGAGCCGCGCATCCTCGGTGAGTACCTCGGCGGGCACCTGTTGCCCCAGGGTCTCGAGCTGAGCTGGCTCGCTCCCACCGATCATTACCTCGAGGTCAGGGGCGGGATGTTCAACGGGATCGAGGGGCACAGCCACGATTCGGATCCCGCGGGACCGGGCGATGCCTTCGGTCCCGGCAATCCTCCGCCGGGCTGCCACTACCACGACGGCGAACTGCACTGCCCGGACGATCCCGGGGCCGAGGAATATTACCGCTCGTTGCTGGATGATCCCGAAGCCCCGGTCGCTCCCGGCCCCAATCGCGGCCTGGAGGACCTGGCCTGGCTGGGCCGCGTGCAGTCGAGCCTGGAGATGGGGGACGCCTGGAGCGTGGACCTGGGCGCGAGCGTCATCCACCAGGACAACCACCGCAGTTCGTTGCGGTTCGAAGGCTGGGACTACGCCAAGACCGTGGCTGGTTTCGACGTGACCTTCTTCTGGAGTCCCCCCGAGCAGAACCTCTACCGGGGTCTGGATTTCGGGGTGGAGTACCTGCGCAACCGCGAGCAGTTCGAGGTGCAGCACGAGGAGGAACACGAGGACCCTGCGGTCGCCGTCCCTGCCGCGGAGCACGAAGGCGAATGGCTGCGCGAGACCCTGACCCGTGACGGCTTCTTCACCTGGGCGCGGTACCGGGCCAGCCGCCGCTGGGAGTTCGGTTCGTACCTGGAGTCCTTCGCCGCGCGCACCGGTCCGGACGGCGACCGCACGCGGATCGGCGGTTTCCTTACCTTCAACGTCAGCCACTACCAGAAACTGCGCCTGGAGTACGTGCACGACGACCGGGGCGACTTCGCCGAGGGCGTGGACCAGGTCATCCTGCAGTTCGACGGCCTGATCGGCTACCACACCCACGGGAGGCAGCGATGAGGAAGCTGTTCGGAATTCCGTTCCCGTCGCTGGCGGCGCTCCTGTTGCTGCCGGCACTGTCGGCGCTGCCGGCCGGCGGTCCCGCATTGGCCGGCGAGGTGAACGTGGTGGCCTCGGTTCCCGATCTGGGGGACATGGCCTCCCGCATCGGCGGCGACCGGGTGAAGGTCACGGTCCTGGCCAGCGGCCGCGAGGATCTGCACGGGGTGCCGGTGCGCCCCAGCTTCATCCCCAAGCTGCACAAGGCCGACCTGCTGCTGAGCCTGGGGCTGGACGCGGAGCACGCCTGGCTGCCCGCCCTGGCCGCCGACGCGCGGAACAACCGCATCCGCGAGGGTCGGGAGGGCTGGATCGAGGTCTATCCCGGCATCGGGATCCTCGGAGCGCCCCAGGTCATCAGCCGCGCCGAAGGTGAACAGCATCCCCAGGGCAATCCCCACTTCAACATCGGCCCCCAGTGCGGCCGGATCATGGCGGGCAACGTCGCCAGGGCTCTCGCCGGGTTCGATCCCGACGGCGCAGGGGCCTACGAGGCCGGCCTCGCCGCCTACCTCGCGGAGATCGAACCGGCCGTCGAACGTCTGCGTGCCGAGGGCGCCCCCCTCCAGGGCGTCAAGGTGATCAGCTACCACGCGGACATCCCATACCTGGCCGAATTCTACGGGATGGAGGTCGTGGGGACGCTCGAGCCCAAGCCGGGCATCGAACCCTCGGCCGGCCACCTGGCCGAGCTGGCCGCCGTCGCGGCGACCCGGGGCGTGCGGCTGGTCATCCACAACCAGGCGCAGCCGTCCAAGCTGCCCGGCCAGTTCGCCGAGCGGATCGGCGCGGCCGACGTGATGATCGGCAACATGGCGGGCGCGCTGGAAGAGGCGGACACCTGGCTCGCCCTGCAACGTTACAACCTCCGGGCCCTGCTGGCGGGCCTGGAGTCGGCGCCATGACCGGCCGGCCTCTGCTGGAGGTCCGGGATGCAGCCTGGGGCTACCGCCTGGCCGGCGGCTGGTTCACGCCGGCCGTCCCGGTGAGCTTCACGGTCTCATCCGGTGAGATCGTCCTGCTCAGCGGGGACAACGGTTCGGGCAAGACCACCATCCTGCGGGGCATCCTCGGCCTGGTGGACCAGCGGGCGGGGGAAGTGGCCTGGGGGATCGAATCGAGCGGCATGGGGTACGTGCCCCAGGAGTCGGTCATCGACCGCTCGGCCCCGGCCACGGCCCTGGACGTGGTGAGGTCCGGCCATCCCCACCGCTGGGGCAGGGGCCTCGACGGCGCCAGGTCCGCCCTGTCCATGGTGGGGTTGGAGGGGAAGGAAGACGTCCTGTACGGCAGCCTCAGCGGCGGCCAGCGGCAGCGGGTCCTGATGGCGCGCGCCCTGGTGGGGGACCCGCGCCTGCTGATCCTGGACGAGCCCACGGTGAACGTCGATGCGGGCACGGCCGGGCAGGTCGGCCGCCTGCTGCAGGACCTGGCCGCGACGGGTCTGGGCATGGTCATCACGTCCCACGTGCGCGACTGGATCAGAGCAGCGCGCGAGGTCCGCGTCACCGCCGCGGGGGAGGCCGTCCATGAGTGATTTCTGGCTGGTGCTGCAGTTCAGCTGGGTGCCCTTCGCCGGGGCCGCCTGTTACGCCCTGACCGCGGCGCCCCTGGGGGCTGCCCTATCCCTGCGCGACGAGATCCTGCTCGGCCTGGCGTTGCCCCCGGTGGGCGCGGCTGCCATCGTGCTGGCGGTGATGCTGGGGGTGGATCCGGATTCGTCCGCGCCGCTCTACTTCTCGGCGGTGGCCGCGATCCTGGCCGTGAGCCTGATGCTGCCCGGCCCGCGGGCCCAGGGCGGGTCGGTGCGCTGGCGGGCGGTGCTGCTGGCGGGGGTGTTCTGTGCCGGGGAGGCGGCGACCCTGCTCATGGGGGCGGCCAGCCCCCGGGTCGAGGCCCACGTCCACGACATGCTGCGCGGCGAGATCCTGGCCATGGACGCCCGCGAGCTGTGGGGGTTCGTGATCCTGACGGCCGCCGCGATCGCGGTCGCTTTCCGCAACCGGGGTCTGCTGTACGCCCTGGCCCTGGACCAGGAAGGGCTGGTCATCAAGCTGAAGAAGCGAGGGGAACGGGGGGTGCTGGGGTTCCGGGTGGCCAGCGCGCTGGTCATCGCCGCCGGGGTGATCTGGGTCGGACCCTTGCTCACCCTGGGCCTGCTGGCGGTGCCGACCCTGCTGTGGGAGCGCCGGGCCCGCCGCCTGAACAACCTGATGACGGGGGTCACGGCCATCGGGTTCCTGGGCGTCGTGCTCGGCTTCTGCGTGGCCATCCTCCTGGACATGCCGCCGGTCCCGGTGGTCATCGCCGCCCTTTTCGCCGTGGGGGGCGCGGCAGCGGTCGCCTGTTGCCGGCGAGGTTGAACACCCGGGGACTCCGGGACCAGGACGTCAGGCCAGACGCCAGGCCGCGGCTGCGGCCAGGGCCCAGCCGGCCAGGAGGCAGACCCCGCCCAGTGGCGTGATCGCCCCCAGCGCCTTCACGCCGGTCAGGGTCATGGCGTAAAGGCTGCCGCTGAACAGCAGGATGCCCGCCAGCAGGAACCACCCGCCCGCAGTGGTCAGGGCGCCGGGGACCCGGGCCGCGAGGTAGGCCATCAGGACCAGGGCCAGGGCGTGGGTGAGGTGGTAGTGGGCGGCGGTCTGCCACCAGTCGAGCCGCTGGGCCTGGTCGGGCAGGTGGGCCAGCCGGGTTTTCAGGCCATGGGCGCCGAAGGCCCCGAGGGCGACGGCCAGAAAGCCGTTGATCGATGCCAGGATCAGGAAGAGCCGCTCCATGCATACCTCCGAAGGGGGGAATGGTTGCCACGGCAACCATTCCCGCACGCGTAACTTCATTGCCGGCAACGAGCCGAATGGTTGATACGGCAACCAATCTACCATAGACCACCCCTGACCGCCTCACCCCTGACCGCCCCCCTGAAGGTCCCACTGGTTGACGGTTCGAATTCCCGGTGGTTAAACTGGGCCTTCCGGTCACGGATTCCTCTTTCCGGCCCCTCACCGGTGGCCGGCGGGGGCCGTGGCCCCCATTCGGGATCTTTTTCCATTTCCGACACATCCGGGGCAGGTGGTCCGTAAGCATGGTGGACGGTTACTTCATGCCGGAAGGAGGATCGGGCGGCGCCATGGGCGCCGGATCCCCGCTGTCGCGGGAGGTCCTGTCCCGGGTCTGCCGGCGTGAGCCCGAAGCCCTGGGGGTCCTGTTCGAGGCCTGCTTCGACCGTGTCTACGGGCTGGCCCTCCGCATGATGGGCCAGCCGGCCGCGGCGGAGGACATCGCCCAGGAAGTGTTCCTGAGGGTGCACCGGTCGGCCGACACCCTCGATCCGGACCGCGATCCGCTCAGCTGGATCCTGACGATCACGGGCAACCTGTGCCGGGATCACCATCGTTCCTTCGCGGCCAAGGTGGCCCGGGGATCCGGGACCGGGGCCGAGGAGGACGGGGGACGGGCGGAGCGGTTGGCCGGCGGAGACCCCGGGCCCGAGGAGCGGACCCTGGCGAACGAAAGGGAACGGGTCATCCAGGAGGCGATTCTCGCACTTCCCGAACAGCTGAGGGAGGTGGTCCTGCTGCGGGACTACGAGGGGCTGGACCACAACACCATCGCGGACATGCTGGGAACCACCAGCACCGCGGTGCGCAAGCGTTACTCCCGGGCCCTGGCCCAGCTGGGCGAGATGCTCGAAGGTGAATGGCCATGAACGACGGCAACCAGCATGACCTGACGGCGGCGCAGCGCCGGGCTCAGGATGCGGTGCGGAGCCTGACCAGGCCCGCGGCGGATCCCGACTTCCGCGCGCGCCTGAAGCAGGATTTCATGACCGGCGCGCTGGCGCAGCAGGCGGGCCAGGCGGATGCCGCCGTCCGCAAGCCGTTCCGCCCGTGGATGGCCTGGGCGCCGGTCGCGACCGCCGCCGTCATCCTCGTCATGGTCTTCGTCACCAACCCCCTGCCTGCGCCCCAGGTCATCGCCGTCACGGGCGAGGGCACGGTCACGGTGGACGGACGCACCTTTTCCGCTGCCGACCGGGACGCCTACGCCGGCCTGCTGGGACCCGGATCCCGCCTGGAGGTCGCCGCCGGCGCCTCGGTGGACATCCTCTACCCCGGCGCCATGGTCATGCGGGTGGAGTCCGGTTCGGAGTTCGACCTGCCGGGACGGCCGGGCCGCTGGATCGGCCGCCGCCTGGACGGCTGGCTCAAGGCCGGCGAGGTGAGCATCATGACCGAGGAGGGATTCCACGGGAACCATCTGGCGGTCGGCACCCCCGACGGCACGGCGGTCATCTCCGGCACCCTGGCCAACGTCATGGTCAACGACCAGGTGACCTGCATCTGCCTGTTCGAGGGTCACCTGCGGGTCGAATCGCCCGACGCCGATCTCGGTAACGTGGAGGCCGGCAAGCGCTGGGTCCTCCACCGGGACGGTTCCGCACCGGAATACCTTCCGATCGCACCTCCCCACCAGGAGCACATGGAAGCGTTCGCGAAGGACCGCCGCGAACCCTAGGCTCCAGCCTTTCCTTGCCTCCCTCCTCCCTCTGGACCAGAATTGGGCGACCGAAAGGAAGCCCATGTCCCGGATCAATTTACTCTTCATCCTGGCCGTTCTGGGGGTCGCCGTCGCTCCGTGTCCCGCCGCCGGCGAGATCAGGGCCGAAGCCGATCTGCGCGTGCGCCAGGAGATCCTCGACGGGGTGTACCACTTCACACCCGATCACGACCGCAACTGGATCCGGGTCCGCTCGCGGGTCGGGTTCCAGGCCTTCACCGGGAGCAGTGTATTCCACCTGCGCCTGACCAACGAGCACCGGCATTACCTCCATCCCGATCAGGATTTCGACTGGGACGAGGTCATCCTGGACAACGCCTCCTGGGAATGGCGGCAGGACGGGACGCAGGTGACCGTCGGGCGCCAGGACATCATCTGGCCCGGGGGATTCCTGATGCTCGAGGGACATCCCCTGGACGGCAGCCGCAGCATCTATCACAACGCGGTGCGCCTGCGGAGCCGGGGGGAACGTGGTTCCCTGGATCTCGCCATGATCCGGAACTTCCGTTATGACGACCTCGTGATCATCGATGACGAAGAACGCGCCCTGAGCGATGCCGACGAGGTGGGATTCGCGCTCCGGTTCGAGCGCGGAGGGGTGCATCTGGCGGTGATCCACAAGGAAGAGAACGATCTGGACCTGCGGACGTTGACCCTGAATGCCGGGATCGACCGCGAGCTGTGCTGCGGGCGCAAGCTGACCGGAGACTTGGCCTTGCAATACCAGGACGGTGACGATTCCCTTCATCCCGGTGACGGCTGGGCTGTGGCCGGCCAAGCGTTCCTGAACGGCTCGGTGGCGGACGTCGCCCGCGCCGAGGCGGGACTCTTCTATTACTCCGGTCAGGGTAACGATCTGCGCGCCTTCCGGACCCCCTGGGGCCGCTGGCCCAAGTGGAGCGAGCTCTACATCTACACGTTGATCGGGGAGAGCACCCCGGGTCGGGTCCACGTGGCCGCGTGGGAGAACATCGCGGCGCCGCGCCTGACGCTGACGCGCGACCTGGGCCGGGGCGTGCAGGGCAAGCTGGGCGCAAGCTACCTGCTGGCGCCCGAGCCCGACTGGCAGGCGCGCGGCCTGCTGACGCAGATGGGGGCGACCTTCAAGCTGGGTCATGGGGTGGACGGTCACCTGCTCTGGGAAATGCTGGATCCGGGATCATTTCATGACGGGAACAACGGGCTGCCGCCGCTGACCGAGACGGCGCACTTCCTGCGCTGGCAGTTGACGTGGGCTTTGTAATCGTTCGCCTGCGGCCGGAGACCATGATCCGGAAAATCTTTTCCATCGAGACGACCCTGAGACCGGATGACCGGACCCCGAGGAGCACTGCATGGCCCCCTTCCACCTGCCCTGGCTCACCTTCGGCGCCTTCCTGGTGCTCGGCGGCACCATCGTCCTGGCGATCGCCTGGGCCGTGATCGACAAGCTGCGCGACCGGGAGGACCGCCCATGATGGTCTACGTCGTGGTCCTGGTCGTTTATCTCGGCGCCCTGGCCGCCATCGGCGTGATGATGAGCGGGCGCAGCAAGTCGGCCGGCGACTTCGCCATCGGCGGACGTTCGGTGGGGCCGTGGGTCACCGCCCTCAGCTTCGTGGCGGCCTACTACTCGAGCGTGGTGATCATCGGCGGCGGCGCCTTCGGCTGGCGCTTCGGCCTGGCCACCCTGTGGATCGGCGCGGGCAACGTGCTGGTCGGCACCACCCTGGCCTGGATCGTCCTGGGCCGCCGGGTGCGCCGCTTCACCGGCAACCTCGACGCCATGACCATGCCGGGCTTCTTCGCCGCCCGGTACGGCAGCCCCCAGGCCCGCATCTTCTCCGCTGCGGCGACGGGGCTGTTCCTCATCATCTACAACGTCTCGGTGCTGAAGGGCATGGCCAACTCCTTCGAGGTGCTCATGGACCTGCCCTACTGGGCGGGCGTGGTCATCAGCGGCGTGGTCATCCTGTTCTACACCGCGGTCGGCGGCTACCTCGCGGTGGTCTGGACGAGCATGATCCAGGCGATCGTGATGATCGCGGCCCTCACCCTGCTGACCTTCATGTCCCTGCAGAAGGTGGGCGGCATGACGGCTCTGGTGGACAAGCTGCATGCGGTCGATCCGGGCCTCGTGCACACCCCAGGGGTCTGGGGCTGGGCCGGCCTGGTGAGCTTCACGCTCATCGTCAGCCTGGGCACCTGGGGGATGCCCCAGCTCATCGTCCGTTTCTACTCCATCAAGTCGGACAAGATGCTGCGCCTGGGCACGGTGATCGTGACCCTGGGGGCGTCCATCGCATTGCTGCCGTACCTGACGGGTTCGGTGGCGAGGGTGCTGGTCCCGCAACTGGATTCGGCCGACCAGGCGATTCCGGCGTTGACCGCCCTGGTGCTCAACGACTGGGGCGGCGCGCTTTTCCTGGCCGGGGTGGTGGCCGCGGGCATGAGCACCTTCGCCGGGGTGCTGATCATCATCGCCAGTTCCCTGGTGCACGACGTCTGGATCTCGGGACTGGGCCGCAAGCTGGATCCTGCCTCCGAACTCAGGGCCAACCGGATCACGAGCCTGGCCGTGGGGGTGGTGAGCCTGCTGATCGCCCTGAAGCCGCCGGCCCTGGTGCTGGTGTTGACGGCCTTCTCGTGGGCGGTCATCGCCTCGACGAACCTGTGGCCCCTGCTGTTCGGCATCTACTGGAAAAGGACGAGCCCGGCTGCTACCCTGGCCAGCATGATCGCCGGCGTCGGTGCGGCCCTCGTCTGGCAGGCTTGGCCGAAGATCGGCCTGCTGCCGCCGCTGCCGGATGGCCTGGCGGGAATCCACGGGTTCGTGGTGGGGACGGCTGTCGGCCTGGTCGTGATCGTGGCCGGGACCATGCTGGGCCGCCCCGCGCCGCGGGAGAACATCGAGCGGGCCTGGGGAGAACGATGAGAACATCCATGGCAGAGGGGTGGCGAGATGAGGGATGCCCGCCCGGATGATGAGAAGGCCCTGGTGGACGAGCTGAGGGCCGGCGGGAAGCTCTATCGGGCGATCTTCGACGCGAGTCCCGCGGGGATCACGATCGTCACCCTGGAAGGCTTGCGGTTCCTGGACGTCAACCCCGCCTTGTGCCGGATGGTCGGCTATGCGCGAGAGGAACTGCTGGCGAAGACCATCCCCGAGATCACCCATCCCGGAGACGCGGAACTCGACTCACGAGCGGTGGCGCGGAGGAATGAGGGAGACGGCAGCCCCCTCGACTACGAGAAGAGACTGGTCCACAAGGACGGGCACCCGGTCTGGGTGCGGCTGTACAGCATCCCGCTGGAATTCGCGGCCGGCCGGCCGACCATCATCCTGGGCGTGGTCCTGGACATCACCCGGGAGAAGCTCTCGGAGCAGGAATCGCGGGAGTCCCGGCTGAGACTTGACCTGGTGGCCCGCAGCTCCCGTATCGGCATGTGGGACTGGTCCATCCAGACCGGGGACCTGAAGGTGGACGAGATCTGGGCCGACATGCTCGGCTACACCCTCGGGGAACTGGAGCCGGTGGACGTCCGGACCTTCTTCGACGCCCTTCATCCGGACGACCTGAAAGTGTCCAGGGAAGCCCTGGACGACCATCTGCAGGGCAGCACCGAATTCTATGAATGCCAGCTGAGGTTCCGCCACAAGGGCGGGTCGTGGATCTGGATCCTGGCCCGGGGCAAGGTCTTCGAACGCGACGAGGTCGGGAACCCGGTCCGGATGCTGGGAACCCACATGGACATCACCCATCTCAAGCAGGTCGAGCTCCGCAACCAGGAGTTCGACCGGCAGTTCCTGCAGACCCAGAAACTGGAGAGCCTGGGTGTGCTCGCGGGGGGCATCGCCCACGACTTCAACAACATCCTGACGGTCATCCAGGGCCATGCGGATCTGGCGTCGACCCTGATCCCCGAGCATTCACCGGGCCGGAATTCCCTCCGACAGATCACGTCCGCGGTGCGCCAGGCCGGGGATCTCTGCGCCCAGATGCTGGCCTATTCCGGCAGGGGCAACTTCCTGATCGAGCCCATCGACCTGAACGCCCTGCTGGGGGACATCCAGCAACTGCTCAGGACCTCGATCTCCAAGAAGACGCAGCTGGAGTTCGACCTCCAGGGCCCGGTCGGCCGTTTCAGGGGCGATGCGACCCAGGTCCGCCAGGTCATCCTGAACCTGGTCCTCAACGCCTCCGAGGCGATGGAGGAGACCGGAGGGCGCATCGTGGTCGGCGCCGGGACGCGGGAATTCAGCCGGTCCGAGCTGGACACGGACTTCCACGCGGAGACCCTCGAACCGGGCGTCTTCACCTTCCTGCGGGTGGTCGACGAGGGGCCGGGCATGGATGAGCAGACCCGGGAGCGGGCCTTCGAACCGTTCTTCACGACCAGGTTCACCGGGAGGGGGCTGGGCCTCTCCGCGGTGCTGGGCATCGTGCGGTCGCACCGTGGCGCGCTCAGGCTGGAGACCGAACCGGGCCGGGGCGCGGCATTCACCCTCATCTTCCCGGTCCTGAACGAGGAGAAGACCGAAGCGGAAGACTTGTCGCTGCCGGTGAGCGGGTCGGTGAATTCCCCCATGACCCTGCTTCTGGTGGAGGACGAATCGATGGTGCTGGACCTGGCGGCGGGCATGCTGGAGAGGCTGGGGGTTTCGACCATCCCCGCCGCGGACGGCCGCCGGGCCATGGCGGCCTACCGGGAGCACCGGGACCGGATCGACGGCGTGCTCCTGGACCTGACCATGCCCGTGATGGACGGCGAGGAGACGTTCATGGAACTTCGTCGCCTCGATCCCCGCCTGCCCATCGTCATCTGCAGCGGCTACTCCGAGAAGGAGGTCGAGCGCCGGTTCTTCGGCAAGGGCCTGACGGGCTTCCTGTCCAAACCCTATTCCCTCGCGTCCCTGCGCGACGTCCTGCTGCCGGCGGTCCGGAATACCGGCGAGGGACGGAAAGGATGACGCCATGACCCGAGCGTCCGGCGACCACCTGTTCTCTCCCTACCGGACGCGGGGGGTCACGCTCCGCAACCGCATCGTGGTTGCGCCCATGTGCCAGTATTCGGCGGTGGACGGGACGGCTGGCGACTGGCACCTGATGCATCTGGGCAAGCTGGCCGCCGGAGGCGCCGGTGCCGTCATCGCCGAGGCCGCCGCCGTGGTCCCCGAAGGCCGCATCAGCCCGGCCGACCTGGGCCTGTGGAAGGACGCCCACGTCGAACCGCTGGCCAGGGTGTTCCGCTTCGTCTCGGCTCAGGGCGCCGTTCCGGGGATCCAGCTCGCCCACGCCGGTCGCAAGGCGGGTACGGCCGTTCCCTGGCAGGGAACGGGTCCGCTCGCGCCTGAAGACGGCGGCTGGTCGCCGGTCCGTGCGCCCAGCGCGGTGCCCTTCGCCGAAGGGTATCCCACGCCCCGGGCCATGGACCTGCAGGACATCGCCGGGGTCACAGCCGCCTTCGCTGCGGCCGCCCGCAGGGTCCTGGCCGCCGGCGCCCGCATCGCCGAGATCCATGCTGCTCACGGCTACCTGCTGCACCAGTTCCTGTCCCCGGTTGCCAATCGGCGCACCGACGGCTACGGCGGCGGGTTCGCGGGCCGCACGCGCCTGGTGCGCGAGGTCGCCGCCGCGGTGCGCGAGGTCTGGCCGGAGGAGTTGCCCCTTTGGGTCAGGATCTC
>Ga0180009_10000371_pt1 | contig 64330 bp, 50 predicted proteins | sample OS_PC_MetaG_FD_123537 | JGI IMG/M metagenome (GOLD analysis project Ga0180009, IMG submission 123537) | Groundwater microbial communities from the Aspo Hard Rock Laboratory (HRL) deep subsurface site, Sweden - OS_PC_MetaG | ecosystem: Environmental > Aquatic > Deep subsurface > Groundwater... | reverse complement strand
GTCAAGCCGCTTGTTCTCTTTGGAGAACTCGACCCCCTCTACCTCCAAAGGGGGAGTTATACCAAGGGCCACGGCGAACAATGATTCTGAATTCAAACGATTACACCTCCAAAGTGGGATAAATCATTTTTATACCATTACCCACTCGGAATAGCGACAAACCCATGTGTTGAATAACAAATCGGGCTACACCCCCATTTGTTATTCGTATTTGCGCTAGCGAATAAAACAGGCTGGACATTTATCCCGGGCTGAAGGACACAACGGGAAGACGTTGGGCATCTCAAATCTAAACTGCCAATAAAGGCAAACAAAGAGATCAGAAACAAGGTGCGGGGATGAAAAATATTACCGGCAAACTTACAATGCTTGGGAACTCAACTGTGGTCATAGATAAAAAGGCGACTATATACTCCGTCATTGAAATTGGAGACACAATCTTGAGCGATGTGGTTATTCCGAACGCCCTTGACAACTATTTGAGGCGCGGCTTTGACCAAGACGGCGAATGTACGCTCTACATTATGAAGCGCAGGATTATGGGACTTAGTCTGCCGGATGGAAAAATGTATTGCGAGGATGGACTTGGCCTTTCCTTTTTCTTTTGGATGGTGCCAATTTCAATTATCACCATTCCCCTGTTCGGCATGGGTCTAGTTTCGCTTTATATGGTCTATAAAGCCTGGCGGCTTCGATCCATCTCAAAAGAATTGCAGACGATGGGCGGAATTGTTGTTTAAGTGTCAAGAATAAGGGCTCAGGGAAACATCCTCGGCGTACACCAGAAGACCAATAGAGGTGAAACCAACAGGGACGCTGGCAAGTTATATAATTTGTTAAAGGAGGTCTTGAAAAGTTAGTCCCCCCGTTTGAAGAAAACTTCTCCCACCCAAATAAAAAGCCCCCGACGCCTTACGGCACCGGGGGCTTCTCATAACCAGCAAAAACGCGAAACGACTTATTCCTTCTCGTCCTCGCTCAAACCCTTAACAATCACCGCACCAGCCAAACCAAGCATACCCAGGCTCTTAGCCTGATCCATGGCCGGCTTCAGCATCTGAGCCATGATGGTCCGGCGCAGATTGGCCTGCGGCATGGTCTTCGGGGTTGAGGTGGTGGTCAGCAGGTGCATGTCCTTTTTGTTGCCGTAGTAACGGACATTGGGACCGATCTTCACCTTGGCGCTTTCCAGTTTGGCCGCGCCTTTCTTCACGTACTTGGCAACCTCGGAATTGGGATCGGAGAGATCGCCGAATATCCGGGCGCGGGCCAGGCAGGTCTGCACGCAGGCAGGTTCAAGCCCTACCGCAACCCGCTCCACGCAGAAGGTGCACTTGTCGGCCTTTGGGTCGCCCTCGTCCTCATTCACATAGCGGGCGCTGTACGGGCAGACATCGGCGCAAACACCGCAACCCAGGCAGCGTTCCTTGTCGATCTGCACCGTGCCGTTGAAAGGGTCCTTCCAGGTGGCAGCCACTTCCATCTTCTTGGTCGCTCCGGTCTTCGCATCGGTAAAGGTGACCTCTACCTTGTCCGCCGGGCAGATATCCACGCAAGGCGGGTTGTCGCAATGGTTGCACAGGCCGGGATAATAGGTGGAAGCCAAGCCCTGGGGGGTCTTGCTCGGGCCGAGGCGATCCACCCAGTTTCTTCTCCGTTCCCGCTGGGCCGAATCCTTGCCCGTGGGAACCTCCCACTCGGCCCGGCAGGCGATGGAGCAGGCATGACAGCCCACACATTTCTCAAGATCTATAATCATTCCGTATTGACTCACGGCATACCTCCATAAATCGAATTGGTTAATTTCCCTGCGGTATCATCTCGCCAAATCACTCATTTTCAGGCGGGAATACTCAGCACCTTGCCATTCTTGACAAACTTGACGAAGTTGTTCCGCATGCCGTGCGCGCCGGTTTCTGGATCAACAGCCTTGGCGGTGATCAGGCTCTGGTCGTCGATACCCTTGCCCACACCCACGGTCATGGCCGGGTTCTTGGTGCCGTAGCCATGGGCCATGTAGATGGTATCCTTGCGGATGCCGGGGGTGACCTTGACCACGCTGCTGGTCTCGGATTTCACCCCATCCTGGTTGACCAGCTCGATGCGGTCGCCGTCTTTCAGTCCCATTTTCTTGGCGGATTCGTCGTTGAGCCACACCGGATTTTCCGGCATCTCGTTCATCAGCCAAGCATTGTTCATGGAGCGGTTGAAGGTATGCACCGGGGCACGGCCATACACCAAGCGGGCAAAGCCCTTGGGCGGCTCCGGCACCGGAATATAGGTGGGCACCCCGGGGAAACCGGCATCGGCAACTTCCTGGCTGAAAAAATTCACCTTCAGCACTGCACCGTAGGGGTCAACGCCTGGCTGCACATGGATGCCGCCCTCCTTGACCAACTGCTCAACGGAGAGATTGGCTCCAGCCAGAATCTTGTTGGTCATTTCCAGCTCGGACTGTACCGGGATATGCTGACCGTATCCCATGCGCTTGGCCAGCTCGTTGACGATCCACACCGAATCCTTGCGCTCGTGATCGGCAGCAGTGGGAGAAACCAGAGGCATGCGAGCGGTGATGTACTGCTCCTGCTTGCCGGATAGGTCCCACTGAGTGCCGGTTTTGATCATGTCGTACCGCTCAAGATAAGAGGATTCCGGCAACAGGATATCGGCGTACATGGTGATGTCGGTGGGCATGACATCGCAGACCATGACAAAATCCATCTGCTGCAGCATCTTGATGGTGAGCGCCTGATCCGGGATGGTCTGGATGGGATTCTGGCCCCAGCCCACATATCCCTTGATCGCATAGGGCTTGCCGGAGACCGCGGTCTCGCGGATCATGTCCGTCGGGGTGCCCGGAGGCGAGAACTGATGCTTCTTGGCCATGAGATGAAGGGCATGCGCCTCGGCATGTTCAACATTCACCTTGGGCCAACCGGACTTACCCACCTTGGGGCCCTTGCCCTTGACAAAACCGCCCTTGACGCCGATGGCGCCAAGCAGGCCGGTGAGGCAGGCCAGGGAACGCTGGCGCTGAAAATCATTGCCGTACCAGCTCACGTGCCGGCCCGGATGGATGGAAACATTGGGGGCGTTGGCGGCCAGCAGCTCGGCCACTTCCTTGATCTGCCTGGCGGGAATGTCGCATATCTTGGCGGCCCAGTCCAGGGTGGCATGGGAGATACCTGCCTTGAACTTGTCAAAGCCCGCGCCGTTGGCCTCCACATAGGCCTTGTTGTATTTGCCGGTCTTGATCAGGTGGTTCATCATCGCCAGCAAAAAAGCGGTATCGGTGCCGGGCTTGATCTTGACCCAGGTGTGGGCCTTGGCCGCGGAGGCGGAGAAACGGGGATCAACCACCACCAGCTTGGCGCCGTTCTCAAGGCCTTTCAGATAACGCTTCACATGGGAGACGTGAATGTTTTCGCCAAGATGAGTGCCCAAGAGGAATATAACCTTGGCGTTGGCCATATCGACGTTTTCATCCGGCGCGGTGTCCAGGGTGGCGACGTAGGCCATGTCGCGGATGCCGCGGCACTGGAAAAAAGAAGCCTCGGAGTTGTTGGGGGTGCCGATCACATGCTCGAAGAAGGTCATGGGGTATTTGGCGGAGGAGCCGTGGGGGAAGATGGCGATGCCGTGGGGGCCGTACTTGTCGATGACCGCCTTGAGCTTGGTGGCGCACTCGTCCAGGGCTTCATCCCAGGAGATCCGCTTCCACTCGGGGGCGCCGCGCTTGCCCACATTCTTCATAGGGAATTTCAGACGATCCGGATCATAGAGCAGCTTGACTCCGCCATTGCCGCGGGCGCAGATGCTCACGCCGTTGTCGATGGACTTGGGGTTGCCTTCAAGCTTCACCAGTTTGCCGTCGCGAACCTTGCCCACCAACTGACAGCGCCAGAAACACATTTCACAGACGCCGCCCACCGCGGTCGTGGTATCGGCAAAGCTGCCCGGTGCGGTAAATGGTTTCTTGACAAACGGGGTGCTCGCAGTCGCCCTGTTTGCAAAACAGCCGGACATCGCTGCCGTTGCTGCCGCAAGGGCTGCGGTCTGGAGAAATTTACGTCTCGTCAGATTCAAAGCCATTTCACATTTCCTCCCTTGTAAAAAAATCAATAAGATTGACTAGAACTCCATAAAAAGGGTGACGACCCTTTTGTAAAACACGCGCCTGAAAATGTGGAAACCATGGCCTGAAATGATTTTGCAGGAAGAGCTCTTCTTCCTGGTCCTTGCCTTCCTCGGCCAGCAACGCCAGAAATTCCAGCTCAAAGGTAAGATGATCGGGGATATCCGCCTCACCTGCCAGATCGAAGCCCTGCTCCCGGTAAAAAGCCTTGGCCTTTTCGGCGCTGGGGCCGTAGAGCATGCCGTCGGCGCTGAGGTAGACCGAACCATACGGCGGCGCAACCACGCAGGGAACGGCATTGACGAAAAGCCGGGTGTGTTCCACCTGGAGAGGTTCAAGCCAGTCCGCGCCTTCGGAGATTGCCCGGCGAATGGTCTGCGCCTCACCATCCCAGCCAAGTTCGACAAGAAAGGTATTGAGTGCGGAAAAATAATCAGCCTGCATCCAATCCGGGCTGGGATAACGCATGGACTGGGCGAGAAAGCGGTAAATCTCCGCCAGGTTGGTAGAAGTAGATTGGTTCATGAGCCTCGCGTGGGGGGGGGGCTGGAAAGTATCGTTTACAAATGATGCTCCCCGACCGAGGTGCCACATTTCTAAAGAACGATTCCTGCACGAAAATGGTTTTCAATCAATGTGTGTTTGCAAGATAAAAAAAACACCTGAGAGTGCATAACATAAGGCCCCCCTGTTGCAAATGCGGCAAATTGTCGCATTTGCAACAGGGCACAAGGAAGCACTTCAACTTCCCGACGAAAGATGGTATGCATCACGGGTTGTTTGCGAGCAAACTACACAGGCCCATCGGGGCAACACAACCATGCTGCTTACCGCAAGAAAAGAGGGTACAACGGTGCACACGGCAATCCGGCAAAACAATTTCAGCGGGGATGACACCCAGACCGCCCCGGCCAGAATCGCCTTTACCTGGCTGCTGCATTTGCGTTGGGGAGCGGTGGCGGCCCAGGTTCTCCTGGTGTTGATCGCTCTTTTTTTTCTTGAAATCAGTCTCCCCTACCGGATTATCTCCGGCATTCTCACCTTTGAAATCCTCAGTAATTTCCTGTTCGGTTTTTTGATAAGAAAAAAAACAGCCATGGCCGACCGGTTATTCGCACTGGTCATGTTTCTGGACACCGCCCTGCTCACCGGACTCATCTACTACTCCGGCGGGCCGATGAACCCCTTCACCTTTCTCTATCTGGTGCATATCACCCTGGGCGCCATCCTCATGCCACCCGGATGGTCCTGGAGCCTGGCCATTTTCACCACCGGCTGCTATGCCAGCCTGTTTGTGCTGCCTGCCGAAGTAAGCATGAATCAGCCCTGTCATCCGGAACCGGCGATGCTGCACACCCTGAGCGACCCCATGAAGATCCATCTCCAGGGGATGTGGGTCGCCTTTGCGGTAGCCGCCTTTTTCATTGTTTTCTTTGTCAGCCGGATTCAAACGGCCCTGGCCAGGAACCAGAAAATCCTCACCGATCTGCAGGAAGAAAAAACCAAGAGCGAACGCATGGCCTCCCTGGCCACCCTGGCCGCAGGCGCAGCCCATGAGTTTTCCACCCCCCTGTCAACCATCGCCGTGGCTGCCGGAGAAATGCTCCATGTCCTGAAAAAAAATAACGGATCGGGGTTTCCTGAACTGCTTGCCGATGTTACCCTGATCCGTGACCAGGTGACACGCTGCAAGGATATCCTTTTTCACCTGGCCGCCGATGCCGGGGACCAGATGGGGGAGGCATTCACGGAGTTCTCCATGGACGAACTCATGGAAAATCTCCTCAATTCCTTTCCCGACCCGCTCAAAAACCAGGTACATTATACGAACAGTACAGGCGGGCTGTTGGTCAGGATGCCGCTTCGCACCCTGCGCCGCATAGTCCGAGGCCTGATCAAAAATGGTCTGGATGCCGCCCCGAGTACGCCTGTTCTCGTGGAATGCAGGCACGATGCAACCCGGCTCCATATTGAGGTCACGGACAATGGCGCCGGCATGACTCCGGACATCGCCGCCCGGGCGACGGAACCTTTTTTTACCACCAAGGAGCCAGGCAAGGGATTGGGCCTTGGCCTCTTTCTTGCCGAGTCAATAGCCGAAAGATTTGGCGGGGGCCTGAGCCTGATTTCCGAGCCGGGCAAAGGCTCAAAGGTGTCACTTTTCTTTGCTTTGCAACAGATCGCGGCCCATGCGCCGGAGGGATTTCATGAATAAGACGATTATTCTCGTTGACGATGAGGAGCTGTTCCGGGAGCGGTTGGCAAAGGCCTTTAGCCAAAGGGGGTTCACGGTTTTCACGGCGGGCGGTTGCGAGGAAGCCCTCCGGGTTATCGAGGCAAAAAAACCAAACCTGGGGGTGTTTGACCTTAAAATGCCCGGCAAATCAGGGTTGGAGCTCATCCCTGCCGCCCGGGCCATCAACCCGGATATGCAGATTGTCGTACTCACCGGCTATGGCAGTATCGCCACGGCCACCGAGGCGGTCCGGCTCGGGGCTCTCTATTATCTGCCGAAACCGGCGGATGTGGACGATATTCTCGGGGCTTTTGCCAGGAACCCCAAACTTGCCCTGGAGATCGACCAGGATGAGTTTTCCGCTCCTTCCCTGGCCCGGGCAGAGTGGGAACACATCAATCGCGTGCTCACCGACTGCGACGGCAATATCTCCCTGGCGGCCAAAAAACTCGACCTGCACCGGAGAACCCTGCAACGCAAGCTGCAAAAATATCCTCCCAGCAAATAACCACGACACCCTTCCCCCGGAGAGACAGCATGCGCACCAAACAGCCTGGCGACACTTGCACAAAACGAATCATTCTCGCGTTTTTGAGCGTGTCAATGCTGCTGACCTGCGTCCCGGCATTCGCTACAGGACCTAAACCCCAGCCGATCACCGAGACAATGACCTGCACGGCCTGCGGCATGTATCCGCACCGCTACCCACAATGGCAGACCCAGATCATCTTCCGGGACGGAACCGTGAGCGCCTTTGACGGCGGCAAATGCATGTTCCGTTTTCTTCTCAACATGCAGAAATTCGCCCCTGAACGCACACCGGAGCAGGTGGCGGCGGTATGGGTGAAGGATTTCAAGACCACCGCCTGGCTTGACGGCAAGGCGGCGCATTATGTGATCGACAGCAAGGAAATGGGCCCCATGGGCAAGGAGCTGATCCCCTTTGCGACCCGCGCTGCGGCGGAAGAATTCCAAAAGGCAAACGGCGGCGCCATCGAAACCTATGCCAACATCAGCATGGCCACCATCAAGCCGCTCATGGGCGGAATGCACATGCTGATGAAGATGCAGCATTCACCCATGCAGTAAAGCCGAGTCAACAAGGCACGGAAAACCTTCCGTGCCTTCGCTACCCCTTCCGGTTTCTGACAAAATCAAACAGAGTGCGCACCGCTATCCCGGAAGGCCCTTTGGGGATATAGGACTTTTCGGTGAAATCCCAGGCCGTGCCGGCAATATCCAGGTGAGCCCAAGGAGTCTTCCCGACAAACTCCTTGAGAAAGGAAGCGGCGGTAATGGCGCCGCCGTCTTTTTTTCCGACGTTTTTGAGATCCGCTATCTCGGACTTGAGCTGCTTGGTATACTCCGGGTCCAGGGGCAGCCGCCAGAGTGGTTCGCCGCAGCGCGCCCCCGCGGCAAGCAATTGCTCGCTCAGATCATCGTCATTGGAGAGCAGGCCGGTGCGATGATGCCCGAGACCAATGATGACCGCGCCGGTCAGGGTGGCAACGTCGATCACCATGTCCGGCTTGTATTTTTTGATGCCGTAGGCCAGAGCATCTGCCAGGATCAGACGGCCTTCCGCGTCGGTGTTGACCACCTCCACGGTTTTGCCGCCGTACTGGGTGATCACATCTCCGGGCTTCAAGGCGGCCGGGCCGGGGAGATTTTCCGTGGCCGGCACAATCGCCACCAGATTCAAGCCCTTGAGTTTCGCCTGGGCAACCGCCTGCATGGCGCACAGAACCGCGGCCCCCCCGCACATATCGTACTTCATCTCTTCCATCCCGGCGCTGGGCTTAAGCGAGATACCGCCGGAATCAAAGGTGAGTCCCTTGCCGACCAGCAGCAGGGTCGGCGCGCTTGATTTCACAGCATATTCGAGGATCACCATTTCCGGCGGGCAGGCCGATCCCTGATTGACCCCGACAATCCCGCCCATGCCCAGTTTTTTCAACCGTGCCTGATCCAGAACGGTGCAGGTCATCCCGTGGGCGGCAGCCAACTGCCTGCCGTATTCGGAGAAATGGCTCGGCGTCCAGTGGCTGGCAGGTTCATTGGCCATGTCGCGGGCCCGGCAGGCGGCCTGGGCGACGATTTCCCCCAACTTGATCGCCTTTCCTGCCCCAGTGCGGTCAGCGCTATACAGGGCTGCCTGCTGCAACATCTCCCCCGGGCCATCCGCATCTTTTTTGGTTTTGTATTTTCGAAACCGGTAGGCGCCCAGCACAAGGCCTTGGGAGAGCCCCTCGACCATTTCGGCCAGGTCGCAGTCAAGATCAGGCGCCACGAGCAACAGATCCCTGGCCTTGCTCTTCATGGCCAGGGAGACGATGGTCCCCCCTGCCTTGCGAAACAACTCCTGACTGAATTCCTTCTTGCCAAGACCGACAACCAGTATTCGCTGTGCGGCGGAAACCCCCTGTCTCGTTTTTTCCGGATAAAAAAGCAGGTGCTCTCCCTCTTTTCCGGAAAAATCCCCAAGCGCCTGCACCCGATGGAGAACCTCATCAACAATTCCCACGCCGGAACGGGGAGCTCCCTTGCCGGACTGACGCACCAGGTAGACAAGAAGATCCCCGGCATAATTCTTGGGCTCAACCTTACTGAACTGCAGCATGCATATGCTCCTCACGGTGGTATGCTGATAATAAAAAAAAGATGCAACAAAACGGGGATCATGCGGCAATGGGCATGATTTTTTCCATGGCCATGGAACGGGCGCATTGCAGCCACTGCTCCACGGGCAAGTCCTGGGAAAGCAGATTGAAATCCGTGGTGAACGCCTCTCCGTTGGCGACCTTAAGAAGACACCGGTCGGCAATGGCCACGCATAACGGAATCCCTTGCAGAGAGTTGAGCGGCTGGCTGTGATTTGCCGCGGCGTCAACCATGACCAGGGGAAGATTCCACCAGAGGAGCAAAGCGCTGCCCAACTCCAGGTGACTAATGCCGAAAAGCTGCTCTTCCATCTCGGTGGCGAACAAGCCGTAGCGTTGTATAAATGTTGGGGAATGGTGCAACACCTCATCAAGGGAGGCAAGAAAAACCAGCTTGCCTATATCATGAAGAAGTCCGGCGGTAACCGCGGTCCTCTCCTGTCCCGGGGCAAGCGTTTTGGCGATGAGTCCGGCCAGCTTGCCGCACTGGATGCTGTGGTCAATGATCTTCAGGGCATGGTGATGACATTTTTTCGGATACTGAAAATGGTTGATCGCGCAGAGAAAAAGGACTATCTTCCGTGTCCTGCTGATGCCGAGACAGCTTACGGCCCGATGCAGATCGTCAATCTTCATCCCCCTGGAAAAATGCACGGAATTCACCATCTGCAGGAGCCGGGCAGCAAGGACCGGGTCCTTGCCAAGAACTTCGACAACCTGCTTCAAGGCATAATCGGGTTTCTGGAAAACGGCTTCCAGTTCATGCACCACCGGCGGAAGCACGGGAAGCCCCTGCCCATTACCAAGAAAATCCCAGCACTTACGCATTCTGATCCGTGAGCGAACGGAGAGATCGTGCTCCAACGATTGGCCCAAGTCCTTGCTCAGGGGCAGGCAAAACCCCCGGTGCGCAGCCCCTGTGGCCACAGTCCTGACCAGGGCGTCAGCCCCGGTCTTTTCCGAAAAAATAATTCTGATCGCATGGGGGCAGGCGGTGGTGACATAGCCTAGGAAATCCTGCTCGTGCAGGCCGGGCAGGTTGAGATTGCACAACACGATATCCGGCACAATCCCGGAAAGAAGCTGCTTGAACTCTTCGATAGTTGCGCAGTAACAGACGAGATGCGGCCAGCGCCCCAGCAGTTCCTGAAACGCCGCCCTGTGGGACGGGTTCGGATCAACAATAAAGACCGAACATTTTTTTATGCAAACCATAGAATGGGAATCCCCTTCCGACCTTTCAACGCAATGCCGCGGTGGCGCATCCGGAAAACAGAGCTGTTCTCGCCATCACAAAAAAACTGAAGGGTTCGGTGGGGTGTCCGGGTCGGCTTTCCTTGCCTGTTGGAGTTAATTGAAGGAGATGTTTTTTTATATAATACATAGTACCCCTTACGCAATGATAATTGCATGATGTAATCAAATAATTTGATTACATTGCTGACGGATTCAGCAATCTCATTTCAAACCCCACCCCCCTCGAAAAAATGGAGGCACCCTTGATCCTGCTATTATGCCTGTCCGTCGGTTTTGCCGTTATAATCTCCGCGCTGTGCAGCATCTGTGAAGCGGCGCTCTACTCCTTGCCGATGAGTCATGTTGAAATCACCGGCCGGAGCCACAGCCGCATCGGCCGGATCCTCATGGAGATGAAAAAGGATATCCATCGCCCCATCACCGCCATTCTCACCCTGAACACCATTGCCAACACCGCAGGGGCCACGATCTCCGGAGCCGCGGCCGCCGCAGTGTTCGGCGCCGACAGCATGGTCTGGTTTTCCGTATTCTTCACCCTGGCCATTCTCCTCTTCTCGGAAATAGTCCCCAAAACCCTGGGTGTTTCCTACTGCCGGGAACTGGCGGTCTGGATCGCCTACCCCCTCCAGTGGATGGTGAAATTATTGGCCCCGTTCATCCTGCTGATCCAGGCCATCACCCGTCTTCTCCCGGCCAAGGACGACGGCCTCCTTGTCTCTGCCCAGGAAATCCAGGCCCTGGCACGGCAGAGCCACAGATCAGGGGAGATAAGCCTGCAGGAGCGCCGGGTCATCACCAACATCCTTGACCTCAAGGATAAAAACGTCCGCCAGATCATGACTCCACTCACCGTCACCTTCATGCTCGACGCCGACCTCACCGTAACCAAAGCAATGCAGGCCGACGAGAGGCTGCTTAATATGCACAGCCGGATTCCGCTTTACGAAAAAAACAGGGATGAGGTAATCGGCATTCTCCTGCGCAAGGATCTGTTCAACTTGGCAACCCAGGGGGCGGAAGAGAAAACCCTGCGGGAATTCATGCAACCCGTGCATTTCGTCCCGGAGACCGGACGGTTGACCACGGTCATGCTCGAATTCTTCGAACACCGCAAACATCTCTTTGTGGTGGTTGATGAATACGGCTCGGTCATCGGCGTGGTCAGCCTGGAGGATATCATTGAGGAAATTGTGGGCAGGGAAATCATTGACGAATCAGACCGGGCCATGGACATGCAGGAGCTTGCCAAACGCAAACGACTTTCCTTCATGACCCAATCCCCGCAAAACCGTTAACAGGACATCCTTGCCATGGGGAAAGACAGGAACTGCATCGCGAGATGTACCCGCTTACAGCCCAGATACACGGGATACGTGCCTGAACGAAATTATTTTCCGCCCAAAAAACACGGAAAATAATTTCCACCTTACTAACGGGAACTTTGCACAATTCGTCACACCGGTGAAAACCGGCGTCCAGTTTTTCCAGAACCTCCGAAATTAGCGGATGCCGGCTTTCGCAGCATGACGAGAAACATACTCGACACGATTTTCTCAAGGGACTCTAAAAAATAACAGTCAGATAGAAAAAAAGCAGGGCGATAATCAGGAGATTGATCCCGAGAAAGTTCCGGAAACGAACATGGCCCTCGAAATCATTGAGGCAGAATTGCCAGAGGATATAACATCCGGCGATGGAACCGTTGAGCATGAAGAACGCGGAAAGGATCTGGACCGGAAAATCCGGGATGGTAAAAAAGAACTTCTCCAGAAACCCGGCTCCGGTCTGACGCCCGACGGTTGGGATGAAATCGCCCACCCCCGCGGCAAAATAACCCAACCGGTAGACAAGCTCCCCGGTGAAGGCCATGGGGATCAGAATCGGGACCATGGGAGAAAACTTGCCGAACAGAGGATCCTCGTTGACTCCGAACAACCGGGCGCCTAAACGGATAATCCCCAGACTTAAGGCAAAACCGATCAACAGCAGCAGGCTGAAGAGAACAGCATCCGACCAGCCGGAGAATTCGGCAAGCTGGGTGTAGATCTCCTTTTTTCGAAGAAAACGAGCGAGCTGGGAACCGATGAGGAACGGAACGATGTACGAGCAGGTGATGTAGCGCCCCTTGTTGCGGATCAGCTCCGAATAGGGATTGCGCAGGAGAAGTTGCGGCGAATCCCGGTCGCAGAAAGGAAGACAATGGCCGCAGACCAGACAATGCAGATTATTCTGGACATTGTAGGCCCCAAGGTACACCGGGCAACCACGTTTGCCTGCAAGCCCTTTTTTACAGGCAAAGGTCTCGCAGCCACGGCATTTTTCGTGATCCGGCCTGAACTCGGTGATGGAAAGGGTTGCCGCCGCGCCGCTGATGCGGCCTAAAGGACAGAGATGCCTGCACCACGCCTGTCCGGGGAAAAAAATCGAGAACAGCGCCGCACCGAAAACAATGGAGAGGACGAAATACGAAGTGCCCACCGGAGAACGGTCAAGCCCGGCAACAACCTCGGTCCAGATAATGAGGGCCAGCAGAATAACCGAGGCGTACACCCCATATTTCTGCAGGATTTTCGGAACGCTCAGGGAAAAGCTTATCCCCCGGCGCTGCAGGAAGACGCCAAGCCCGGGGAAAGGACAGATCCCGCACCACATCCTTCCCACGAAAAACCAGCTCAGCACAATGCTGGGCCAGATCAGGCCCCAGGATAGGAACACCGCGACATTGCTCCGCGCATCCTTGGGACCGAAAAGACCCGAAACAACAACCAGGACAAAGAGAATATCGCCGGCGGTCCGGAGATAGGCGTAATGATGCCGGGCGGCGAGAAACCGTCGTATTCCGGGAAACACCCGAAACAGATCCAGTCGCTGCTCGTTTATGGAGATAAGACTCTTAAGGGCGCGGGTCCACCAGGTCACAAAGTTATCCCACCTCTTCCAGTACCACCGGCAGTTGTATCTGCCGCTCCTCCCGTTCAATGGTCAGGGTGACCGCATCCCCGACCTTGTAGCGATCCATGGCATTGCGCAAATCGTCGTAGGAAAAAACCTTGTGGCCATCAACGGCGAGAATGACATCCCCGATGACGATCTCGCCGCGAACCCGGCGTGTCCCACGGAGCCCGGCGGCTTCGGCGGAACTGCCAGGCCTGATATTCATGACCAGCACCCCTGCCACCCCAACCCGCCTGGCAACCTGATCATCCGCCACGGCAATGCCAAGACCCGGTCGAATCAGCCGCCCATACCGGATAATCTCGGGAATCACCTCGGCCACCACGTCCACCGGCACGGCAAAGCCGATGCCGGCGCTGCCGCCGGAAGGGCTGTAGATGGCGGTATTCACCCCGATCAGACGTCCGGCGCTGTCAAGGAGAGGGCCTCCCGAGTTGCCGGGGTTGATGGCGGCGTCCGTCTGGATGACCCCTTGGATGGTTCGCCCGGTTGCGGACTGGATCTCCCGGCCAAGAGCGCTGACGATGCCGGAGGTAAGGGTTTGATCAAGTCCAAAGGGATTGCCGATGGCGAAAACCTTCTGCCCCACCAGCAGATTATGGGATTCACCCAGAGGGAGCGGGGAGAGCTTCTCCGCCGGCGCCGAAATCTGCAGCACGGCCAGATCCTTGTCCGGGGCAACACCCACCAGGGTGGCCTGCCAGGTGGAACGATCCGCCAAGGTGACCTCGACCCTGCTGGCAGATTCGATGACATGATAGTTGGTCACCACCCTCCCCTGCTTGTCCCAGACAAAGCCGGAGCCTGTTCCTTGGGGAATTTCATGGATATTGAGGCTGAAGATGTTCCGCCGAACCTCGATATTGGTGATATAGACCACCGCCGGCGAAGCGGAACGAAAGAGGGCGATGGTGCTTTGCTCGTCGGCCGCGAGATCACCGCGCGCCGTTACCGGGATGGGAGTGGCTTCAGGTATGGGGATCGGCCGCTGGTAAACGTAAAAAAACAACCAGCCGAGCAGGATGAGAAGCAGCAGGAGTACAAAGGAAACACGTTTTTGACGTGGAGTGTTTGCAGGGGGAATATTCATCCCGTGGCCTTACAGTCCCGGCAGCGCATCAACAAGGAACAAGATCGCGGACAAACGGTGAAAAGCGTCTGCAGGTCCATCGTTGTCTTGCGGATGCGTTGCGTCTTGATCGTAATATGCATGCTCTCAACCCGTCTGTACGTCGAAAATCAAGAGTAATACGTCACACAACTATATAGCTTGTTTCCGCAAAAACCGCCAACCATAATGCAGTGCACGCTGGGAAGGAATACCTCTTGACGGTGTCCGGAAAAAGAGCCGCAGTCCGGAACTTCCGGCACAGACGACTCAACTACGCCTTCCTTTTATGAAAGCCAGCCTTGCAAGGCGTCGACAATCTTTTGCGCCTGATCGGGGCTGGAGATATTGAACTTGGACTGCGGGCTGTATTCGCCGTTCACCTTGCGATAGCGACGGATGGAATACCGATCCGGGCTGTATTCATTCTTCTTGGCATCCCACTGCTGATAGCGAAACAGTATAGTAGCCCAGGCGCCCTTGGACAGGATAACCTTCTCGAGTTCCTTGACAACCACGATCCCGTCTTCTTCATAATTGATGGTTACCTCGTCAACGGTCGCCGCCATATCCCCCCCTTATTACCGATCAGCCAAACGAGCTGCGAAAGACAGCATCCGACCTGAACCCAGCCAAGGACACTGCGACAAAAAAAAGGACTCGGCAGCTACGCCAAGTCCTTAACATTTACATGGTAGCGGGGGCTGGATTTGAACCAACGACCTTCGGGTTATGAGCCCGACGAGCTACCGAACTGCTCCACCCCGCGTCAATTTAGTGATAATACTCTATATTGGGAGAATGTCAAGGAAAATAAAGGGATTAAGCAGCATCCGGGGACTGATCCCGCAAGGCGGCAAGCAACGCCTCCGGAAACTTCGTCAATCTGCCGTCACAATCGACCACCGCGTGGGTGGTATATCCCTGGGCCAGCATTTTCCCGTCATTTTCCCGGAGAATCCGGTAATTAAAGCGGCAGGTCCGGGACTTCACCTGCACAAGGGAGGTTTCCACCAGCAAGAGATCGTCGTAGCGGGCCGAGGCCTTATACCGGACATGACATTCCACCACCGGCATGATGAGCCCCTGCTGTTCCATCTCCCTGTAGGAGATCGCCCGTTCCCGCATCAATTCGGTGCGGGCCGCCTCAAAGTAGCGCAGATAATTGGCATAATACACCACCCCGCCGGAATCCGTATCGCCGTAAATCACCCGGCAGCGGTGGTGATGCAGCGGTTCCTGCATGTCCAGCCGTGTATCGGCCATCAGCGCCCCAGCACCCGCAGGAAAAACTGCCTGCCATCCCCCAGCAGATCCCCCGCCTTGAGAGCGCTTTGTTCGTCATAGGGAAGGCCGCTGCCCGACCGCCCCGGCCGCGAATCATAAATGGCCACGGCCACGGGATCCGAACTGTGGGTTCTCAGGGAAAGCGGCGTGCAATGATCCATGGCCACGGCCAGGCGAAAATCATGCCCGCTCGCCAGCAGCGCTGCAAAAATCGGCTGCACGATCTTCGCGTCAAAATCCTCGATGGCCTGGAGCTTGTCCTTGAGACTGCCCTGATGCCCGGCTTCGTCCGGCGCTTCAACGTGCACAAAGACCAGGTCTTTTTCCTGCAGCGCCTCAATGGCGGCAGCGGCCTTGCCTGCATAGTTGGTGTCCAGATACCCCGTGGCGCCCGGCACGTTGATGATCTCAAGCCCGGCATAGACGCCGATGCCCTTGAGCAGATCGACCGCAGAAATCAAAGCCCCCTCAACGCCAAACTGCTCCGTGATGGACGGCATGGAAGGCGCCTTGCCCTCCCCCCAGAGCCAGATAGCATTGGCGGGATTATGCTGGCCCGCCCGCCGCTCACGGTTCACCGGATGATCAGCGAGAAAATCCACCGCCTTTTTCAGGGCTTCCTGCAGATGGGGGATGCCATTGTACCGCTGCCAGAACTCGGTCACCTCGCGGCCGGTATGATCATGGGGCGGCACGGTGACCAGCGGCCCCACCTCGCCGGAGTGCACGAGCAGATGCCGGTAGCTGACTCCGGGATAGAAATGCAATCGGTCGGTGCCGGCAACCGCCTCGATTCCCTCGATGAGGATCCTTGCCTCCGGGCTGGTGATATGGCCGCTGCTGTAATCCTCCATGTACACCCGATCTGCTTCGAAACGCAGGGTAACCAGATTGCAGCGGAAGGCGATTTCATCGGGCGCCAGGGAAACGCCGAGGCTGGCCGCTTCCAGGGGGGCGCGGCCGCTGTAGCACTCATGCGGGAGATAGCCGAGCAGGGAGAGGTTGGCCACATCGCTGCCTGGGGGAAACCCCTCGGGCACGGTGCGGACGAGGCAGAGCTCGCCCTGGCTGGCAATCCTGTCCATGGCCGGGGTTTTGGCATACGCCAAGGGGGTTTTGCCCCCCAATTCGGCAATGGGTAGATCGCCCATGCCGTCACCCACAAGAATGATATATTTCATCATGTTGCTATTCCGTGTGGGCCTTCATGATCCGGATCTTCACCGTCTTGTCGGTGCAGATATCCAGGGCGTCGATCTCGGCCAGGGCCTTGCGCACCGAGGCTTCTTCAGCCTCGTAGGTCATCATCACCACGGGCACGGTGCCCTTTTTCTGGCGGCCCTTCTGCAGCACCGATTCGATACTGATATTATGGTGCGCCAAAATCCCGGCAATGGTGGAGAGAACGCCGGGCTTGTCCATGGCGGTCATCCGGAAATAATAACAGCCGCGCAGGCTCTCCATGGGGGTGATCCCCCGGGGCTTGATCTCCTCCGGCAGATAGGCAAGGCAGGGCACCCGATTGATGCTGTTGCAGAGAATGTTCCGGGCGATGTCGACCACGTCCGCGGCAACCGCGCTGCCGGTGGGCATTTTGCCGGCGCCCTTGCCATAGAGCAGGATGTCCTCCACCATGTCCCCGGTGAACTGAATGCCGTTATAGGCGCCGCCGATGTTGGCCAGGAGATCCTTTTCCGGCACCATGGTCGGATGGACCCTGGCCTCCACGGTGTCGCCATGGTTCCGGCTGATGGCCAGGAGCTTGATGCGGTAGCCGAACTCCCGGGCAAAATCGATGTCAATGGGCTCGATCTGGGAGATGCCTTCGATGCTGACATCGCTGAGGCTCATCCGCATGCCGTAGGCCATGGTCATAAAAATCACCAGCTTGTGGGCCGTGTCAATCCCCTCGACATCATAGGTGGGGTCTGCCTCGGCATACCCTTTAGCCTGGGCCTCTTTCAGCACCTCGGCAAAAGGAATGCCTTCATCGGTCATCTTGTTAAGGATATAGTTGGCCGTCCCGTTCATGATGCCCATGATCGAGAGGATCTTGTTGGCAACCAGCCCCTCTTTCAGGGCCTTGATCACCGGAATGCCGCCGCCGACGCTGGCCTCAAAGCCGACTTCGACGTTTTTCCCGGCCGCGGCCTCAAAAATCTCCATGCCGTGCTGGGAAACAAGGGCCTTGTTGGCGGTGACCACATGCTTGCCATGCTCTATGGCCTTCAGAATAAAGGTTTTCGCCGGCTCAATGCCGCCGATGAGCTCGACCACGATGTCGATCTCCGGATCCTTGAAGATCAGGTCCGCGTCCCGGACAAGCTCAACATCCTGAAATTGCGGGGGCAATGCTTCAAGACGGATATCCGCAACCCGGCACAACCGGATGGAGGCGCCTGTTTTTCGCCGCAACCGCTCGGCCTGCTGCAACAAAACCTCTGCCAACCCGCTGCCGACCGTGCCGAAACCCAGCAAACCAACTTTGATTTCTTTCATGGGGACTATCCTGCAAAATGTATCCGGAAACGAAACGGAATCCTGCTCAAGCGGGCAACACGGCCCGCCGCCGTCCCGACGATGCTCAACCGGAATTTAATACCTTTTTTGCCGGATGATGTCAAAAATATTCACGGTGGATCACCGGGGGGGTTCCACGAAATTTTCTTGAAAAACCCGGCTATCATTAATGAGTTCCATTGACAAGATGCGCAAAAAAAATTACAAGTAGCGGGAATCTTCGGGGATGCAATCCACCGGAATGTCACCGCGTCACATCCCTTTCCTCGGCCAAGGATCAGCCAGGCTGCTCCATCGATGTGCATTCTTGCAGGAAGTATGTTTTTCAGATCTCAACCAAAATTAACCTAAAAGAGGATGACGGCAAGTGGGTGAGCTTAATATTATTTCAATGTTTCTTGAGGCCGGACTCACGGTCAAATTTGTCATGATCATGCTCCTGGGGTTCTCCCTGTACTCGTGGTTCATTGTTTTCCAGAAATTCACCCTGTACAAAAAAGCGAAAATGGAAAGCGAAGAATTCCTGGAAACCTTCTGGCAGAGCAAGAATCTTTCCGAAGCGCTCAGGTTCGCCAACAACCTCTCCCTGTGTCCTGAAGCAAACATCTTCCGGACCGGCTACCATGAACTCCAGAAGCTGGGCAAAACAACAGCGGCCTCCCGTGCCGGCGATGAAACCCTGGAGACACGCCTTGCCGGCATGGAGCCCCTGAAAAGGGCGCTCCGCAAAGCGGAAAATCTCGAATCCGCCAGACTGTCCCAGTCGCTTCCTTTTCTTGCCACCACAGGCAGCACCGCCCCCTTTATCGGTCTTTTCGGGACGGTCTGGGGCATCATGACCTCTTTTCATGAAATAGGCATGCGCGGATCGGCTTCGCTGGCCGTTGTGGCGCCCGGTGTTTCCGAGGCTTTGGTCGTCACGGCCGCAGGCCTTGCCGTTGCCATCCCCGCCGTTGTTTTTTACAATTATTACTCCAACCAGATGGCGGAAATCGAAAGCAGAATGCACAGCTTTTCCGTTGATTTTCTCAACCTCGTGGAAAGGGATTTCATCTCCCGCCAGAGTTAGCACAGAGTTGGGATTCGTGACAAAACACTGCTGCCGGTTCTTGTCACTTCGGTACGATTTCTTCCGCCGATCACGGCATTGAACAATATAATTTTTTTTCAAACTACGGTTTACAGGAATTCGCCATGGGTCCGGTCGAAGACGGCAACTGCAAAAGACGGCTAGTTTCGGATATCAACGTCACCCCCCTGGTGGACGTCATGCTCGTGCTGCTGATCATCTTCATGATCACCGCCCCCATGATGACCCAAGGCGTAGACATCGATCTGCCGGAAACAACGGCCAAACCCCTGCAACAGGAAAAGACCCCCATCATTGTGACGATTACGAAAAAAGGAGATTTCCTGCTCAACAACACCAAGGGCACCCAGGCCGCCATCAAACAAGAACTGGCCGCTCTTGCCAAAAAAGGCACAAATGATGCGGTCCTGCTCAGGGCCGACAAAGAAGTTCCATACGGAGTCGTGGTTTCTCTCATGTCCGACATCAAAGCGGTTGGTTTTGACAAACTCGGCATGATAACCCAGCCCGAAATCGACAAACCAAAAAAATAGCATATACACCGTGCCTTTTCGTCCGCCGACATCCGATCTGCCTGATACCCAATGGCAAAAACCCCTGTTTTTGACCATTACCGTGCATGTTTGCTTCATGCTTTTCGGGCTTTTTGCACCACATTTCCTGCACTTCCAGCGGAAAATACCGGAGGTGTATACGGTCAACCTTTTCTCCGTGGAGGATCTCGGCGGACCACCTCCGGCGGCCGCGCCGAGCAAAGCCGAAGCCCCCGCCGCCCCCCAGGCTGAACCCAGCCCGCCTGTAGCAACGCCTGAGCCAACAAAGCCCACGCCACCACCAAAAACACCGGCTGCGCCAGAACCGCCGGCGGTCGCCAAGGACGCCATCTCGCTGAAGCCGATAAAAACAAAAGAAAAAGCAGACGTTGACAAGGTAAAGCTGTTGCGGGACAAACTGCTTGCCGAAGACAATGCGAAAAAGGCACGGGACGCAGCGGAAAAAGCCCAGGCCGATGCGGAGAAAAAAGCAAAAAGCGCGGTTGACCTGATAAAACAAAACCTCAAGGCAAGCCAGCAGCTTGCCGCCGGCAAAGCCGCGGCCGGCACAGGGACAGGCTCCACGGCCTCGACTCAGGCAGGCAGTGGCACAGGGAGCGGCGCTGGCGGCAACGGAATCATGGTTGATGAAAATCTCCGCCGTTACCTTCTTGCGGTGAACAACCAGATCCATGAGCATTGGGCCCTGCCGGACCTGCAAAACTGGAAAGAAAACATCGAGGCCATCGTCATTATCCGGGTCAGGCGCGATGGCGTTATTGTTGAAAGCTCTTTCAAGAAAAAATCAGACAATATCTTTTTCAATCAATTTGTTGAAAAAACACTGAGGCTCTCTTCACCGCTCCCGCCATTCCCCATCGGCATCAACCAGTCAGAAATGGAAATCGGCCTGAAATTCAGACCAGGAGAAGTTTTATAACATGGATTTTTTAATGAAAAACATCTGGACAAAAAATACTGAAAACCCTTCATCGGACCTCGCCACAGCTCTTGGCACGATGCACCATGGCCTTCACAAGCGAAGCAGCATCCTCGCTTCCGCATCGGGCATGATCCTCCTCTGCCTTACCCTGTTGCTCGGCTCCGTTCGCCCGGCGGAAGCCATAGTCTATCTGGATATCACCTCTGCCAACGTCCGCAAGGTGAACATCGCAGTACCGTATTTTGTCGATAAAAAACAACCGGGCACCATCCATGAAGGCGGCAAGAAGATGGCGGATCTCCTGAGCCGGGCCCTGGCCTTTCACGGGTTTGTGGATATAATCGATCCCGGTGCCTACAGTGGCGCCCAGACCTGGGACTGGGCTGCTCTGGGCACGGAATTCACGATCCTCGGCCAATATGAAATGACCGCGGACGGACTTGTGCTGGAACTGCGCCTCAATGAAATTCAATCCGGGCGCATGATTCTTGGCCGCCGTTACCAGACTCCGGTCAGCAAGCATCAGGATAGCGTAAAAAAATTCTGCGATGAAGTCATTTTCCAGCTCACCGGCGAACGCGGGGTGAGCCAGAGCCAGATCGCTTTCGTTTCAACGTCGTCCGGACACAAGGAGATCTGGCTTGCCGATGTCCTTGGCGATAACGTCCGCCAGGTAACCCAGCACGAATACCTGGCTGTTTCTCCCAGATTCTCCCCTGACAACAAATGGCTCGCCTATACCTCATACCACCGTAATAACCCCAATCTCTATATCACCGCACTGAGCACCCTCAAAACCACCCGCGCCATCTCCCACCAGAAAGGCCTCAACATGGCTCCGGCCTGGGCGCCGGACGGCAGCGTCATGGCGGTGACCCTCAGCAAAGGGTCCAATCCAGACATCTATCTCATTGATATCAATGGAAAAGAACAGCGGCGGCTGACCAACGGCGAGGGCGTCAACGTATCCCCCACCTGGTCGCCGGACGGGAAAAAGCTTGCCTTTGTCTCCGATCGAAGCGGCACCCCGCAAATTTACGTCATGAACGTGGCCACCAAATCCGTGCAGCGGATAACTTACCTTGGCAACGAGAACACCACCCCGAACTGGTCTCCCAAGGGAGATTGGATCGCCTATACAGGCAGGATAAATGGCAGCACCCATATTCTGATGATCAAGCCTGAGGGCGGCACTCCGGTCCAGTTGACCCAAACAGCAGGCAATCATGAGTCGCCCAGTTGGTCCCCCGATGGCCGGCAGATCGTTTTTTCAAGAAAACGGAACAATAAAGAGGAAATATGCGTCATCTTCAAAAACGGCATGGGGCTTCGCCCGCTTTTCAATCTCAGGGGCGCACAATCCAACCCGCAATGGTCCGCGCGTCAAGAGTTGTAAGCCGTTGCAAAAAGAATAGTCCTGCTGTCGAAAGCGCACATGCGGCATATGCGAACCTTGAAAAAATCGTCTCGAAGATGTTTTCCGTCATACCGGCGAAATCCGGTATCCTGTAATTGCGGAAGTTTCTCACAATTCTTCACACCGGTTTTACCGGTGTGAAGAATTGTGCAAAGATATTTATTCAGCCTTGGATACCAAGCGTTATATTCTGCCAGGAGACAGACCGATGAACCGATCAGTGACCAATATTGTTCTTGCCCTGTGTCTTTCCCCCCTTCTCGTGCAATGCGCCGCTGAAAAAGATGTCCGGGGCATTGACATGAGGCTCCGCTCTGCGGATTCAAAAATCGCCGATATGGAAAACACCCTCACCGCCATGAAAAACCAGCGCGGTTCCCAGGCTGAGCTGGCGAGTCAATTCGAGCAGATCAAATCGCGCTTGCTGCAGCTTGAGGCTCGGGTTGAGGAAAGAAATATCCAGGCAAAGCGAATTCAGGATGAACAAGCCGCTTTGAAACAAAACACCAATAGCCAGCTTGAGCAATTGCGGAGCCAGGTGGCGGACCTGAACAACAAGATGACCGCCGTCAATGCCCAATTTGCCTCTGTTTCCGATGACTTCGGTCGCATCCAGGAAAACCGGGCTAAAGAAGCGGCGGAACATGCCGCCGCTGCGGCCAAGAGCGCGGAAGAGGCGCGCAAAAAAGCCGACCTTGCCGACGGCCCGCGTACCATCGAACCTGAACAAACCAAGAAAAAAACCGGCCAGACTGAAGAAACGGCAGAGCCGGAAGAATCATCAAAACCTGCACCAGCCAAAACCGCGGCGCAGGCCCCGGAAACAAACACCAGCGACACCCTTTACAATAAAGGGCTCGCTGCGTACAAAGCGAATAAATACAAGGAAGCGTACAACGCCTTTTCGAGCTACCTGGAGAAAAACCGGACCGCGCCCCTGGCCCCGAATGCACGGTACTGGCTGGGGGAGTGCCTCTTTCAACAGAAAGAATTCGAGCTGGCCATCCTTGAATATCAAAAGGTGATTGCCGATTACCCCAAGAGCAACAAAGCCCCGGCTGCACTCTTTAAGCAGGGGCAGGCATTTGAAAGGCTCTCCGAAAAGGAGACTGCCAAGATCGTGTACAACAAGCTTCTTGCAGATTACCCCAAGAGCGAACAGTTTGAAATGGCCCAGAAACGTTTGAAAGAATTGAAATAGAAAGGCTTTCCCGCGCAGGGAGATTCCGGTAAAACACCCCATAAAAAAAAGGGACCCGCTTGATTGCGGAGTCCCTTTTTTTATGGTTTCACCTTCAGCGAAACTTACGGGGTAATCCCCATCTCCTTCTCTTTGGCGGCCACGGCCAAACGAGTCTTGACCGCAGTGTCGGGGATCAGGCTCATGGAGTCGATTCCGCACTCGACCAGGAATGTGGCGAACTCGGGAAAATCCGAGGGCCCCTGGCCGCAGATGCCGATCTTGCGCCCCCGCCGTTTGGCAGTGGCAATGACCATCTTGATCATCTCCTTGACCGCATCGTCGCGCTCGTCGGCGACACCGGCAAGGAGGCCCGAGTCGCGGTCAAGACCGTAGGTGAGCTGGGTCAGATCGTTGGAGCCGATGGAGAAACCATCGAAGATGTCGGCAAAGGCATCGGCCAGTATGACGTTGGACGGAATCTCGCACATCACGTACAACTCCAGCCCGTTCTCTCCCTGGACCAAACCACATTCCTTCATGACCTGAATGACCTTCTTGCCCTCCTCGGGGGTACGGCAGAAAGGCACCATCAGCTTGATATTGGTCAGCCCCATATCATTGCGGGCCTTGAGAAGCCCCTTGCACTCCAGCTCAAAGGCAGGCCGGTACTTGGGATCGTAATACCGGGAGGCGCCGCGCCAGCCGATCATCGGATTCTCTTCGTGCGGCTCGTAGAAAGTGCCGCCGGTGAGGTTTGCGTATTCGTTGGACTTGAAGTCTGAAAGGCGAACGATGACATCCTTGGGATAGAAACCCGCAGCGATGCGGCCCACGCCCTCGGCAACCTTGTCGATGAAGAACTGCTTCTTATCCGTATACGCTGTGGTCTTCTTGTCGATCACCCTTACCACCGCCAGCTTTTCCGGATCCGAGGATTTCTTCAACTCCTCGTAATTGAAAAGCGCCAGGGGATGGATGCCGATATGGGAGTTGATGACGAACTCCTCCCGGGCCAGACCAACGCCGTCATTGGGAATCTGGCACTCGGAGAAAGCCTTCTCCGGGATGGCCAGGTTCATCATAATCTTGGTTTTGGTCTTGGGCAGGTTTGCCAGATCGAGCCGATCGATCTCGAATTTCAGCAACCCTTCATACACCAACCCCTTCTCGCCCTCTGCCGAGGAAACGGTGATATCCTGGCCGGCCTTGATCTTTTTGGAGCCGTCGCCGGTGCCGATGACGCAGGGGATGCCCAGCTCACGGGAGATAATGGCGGCATGGCAGGTCCGGCCGCCACGGTTGGTGACGATGGCCGAAGCGATCTTCATGATCGGCTCCCAGTCGGGATCGGTCATGTCGGTAACCAACACCTCGCCCTTCTTGAAGCTGTGGATATCGGCGACATTGGCAATCACGTTGGCCTTGCCCTGGCCGATCTTGGTGCCGACAGCCAAACCTTCGACCAAAACCTTGCCCTTTTCCTGCAGCTTGTAGGTTTCGATGCACCCCTTGTTGCTCTGGGAATGCACGGTTTCTGGACGGGCCTGCACGATAAAGAGCTTGCCGGTGCCGACATTCACCCCGTCGCCGTCCTTGGCCCATTCGATATCCATTCCCTTGCCGTAGTGGTCCTCGATGATGCAGGCCCATTTGGCAAGCTGGAGAATTTCATCGTCGTTGATCACGTACTTGCCGCGCTCTTCCGGCGTGGTGTTGATCGTCCTTACCGGTTCTTCGGTATTGGGATCGTTGTCATAGATCATTTTGATTTCTTTGCTGCCGATGGTCTTGCCGACGATGGGACGCTTGCCTTGCTTGAGGGTCGGCTTAAACACGTAAAACTCATCGGGATTGACCGCACCCTGAACCACGGTTTCGCCAAGGCCCCAGGCGCCGGTGATAAAGACCGCATCCTCGAAACCGCTTTCCGTATCGATGGAAAACATGACGCCGGAAGAGGCGGAGTCGCTGCGTGCCATCTTCTGGACCACGATGGAAAGATAGACGTCAAACTGGCCAAAGCCCTTGTCGTGCCGGTAGGAGATGGCCCGATCGGTGAACAGGCTGGCAAAGCAGCGGCGGCAGGCGTCGATAAGCTGCTCCGGGCCGCGGATATTCAGATAGGTTTCCTGCTGGCCGGCAAAGGAGGCGTCCGGCAGGTCCTCGGCGGTGGCGGAGGAACGCACGGCCACGTCAACGCTGGGGCCGTACATCTCTTCCATCTTCTTGTACGACTCAAGAATAGCGGAACGCAGATCCTCCGGGAACTCGGCGGTGCGGATAATATTACGCGCTTTCTCGCCGCGGGCCTGCAGATTGCGCAGATCGTGGGTATCAAGATCGGCCAGGGCATCTTCAATGGCCTGGGCGATACCGGCGGTTTTCAGCAGATGGCGGTAGGCATAGGCGGTAATGGAAAAACCGTTGGGGACATCAACACCCTTTGAGGTAAGCTTCTGATGCATTTCACCCAAAGATGCGTTTTTGCCGCCGACCAGCGGTACATCCTCGATGCCGATATCATCAAACCAGAGAATGAAAGCATCATCATGTTTACCCATTGTGTTCTGCTCCCTAATTATTTATTTAAAAGTTCAGGACGTGGAACGCACTGAAAAATACATTGATTTGCGACGGTCATCACGCCAGCAATGTATAGCGAATCTTGCCATGCGGGTCAATCGAAACCTGAGCAAACTCCAAAAAAATGACCCGTTGCTCAGCACATATGCGCATAGTATAACATAATGTATCCTTGCCTGATTTTTTTTTATTCCTTTCCTTCTTCCAGCACGCCAAAGGTCTGCCCATGATCAACCAAGACATCGAACGCTTTTTTGCTGAACTTCTCGCGCCAGACAACCATGCGGCCAGCGACTATTTCGGCCTCATCAAAAAACTGGTGTCCCTGAAAAACTGCGCCGCTCCTGGCTCGCAAGTTTTCCAACAGGCAGGCGAGGCCATCGCCAAAGCATATGCCCTGGTGGAGGATGAAATACGGACCAACACCAATCCACCGAACAAGGAGATATCCTTCGGCACCTCCGGCTGGCGCGGGATCATCGGCAAGGATTTCTCCCTGCACTCCGTCGCCCTGGTTACCCAGGCCATTGTTGCCATGTACCGCGAGCTTGACCAAAACGATTCCCTGGCCGTCCCCCTTGGGGTGCGCAACTTCAGCGAGGCACAGCACCGGGGCGCGGTGGTCGGCTTTGACAACCGGTTCGGCGGCAGCCTCCTGGCCCAGCGGGTTGTCGACGTATTAACCAGCAACGGCATCACCGTTCACTATGCCCATGAGGCGACCACCGGCACCCTTTCCGCCGCGGTTATCATTGTAGATGCGGCCTTTTCGATAAACCTCACCCCCAGCCATAACCCTCTGGAATATGCCGGTTTTAAGTTCAATGCCGCCGATGCGGGTCCGGCCGCCTCCGAGGTGACCAGCCGCATCACGAAAAATGGGCGGCAGCTCATCGCCGAAGGCATCCCCTCCGTGTTGACTCCGGATGCGACCCTGGTGAAGCAATGCGACGCCCTGGCCTGCTGGCAGAAGCTGGTCGCCAGAGGGGGAGCCAAGCACGGCTTGGATTACCCCGGCATAATGGCAACCCTTCGGGAGTCCTCGGACTGCGTGGTCGTGGTCGACTGCGTTCATGGCGCCAGCCGGGTGCACATGCGCACCCTGTTCGGCAACCAGCCCTCGGAGAGGCTCATTGTGTTACGGGATCAGCCCGACCCAACCTTCGGCGGAGTCTCGCCCGAGCCCTCCTCGCAGAACATGCAGCAGGTGCTGGCCACCCTGCGCAAAAGACCGGAACCGCTCAAGCTCGGGGTCATCATCGACCCGGACGCCGACCGCATCCGTTTCAGCGATGGCGCCATCGAGCTGGATATGAACCTTTTCGGAGCCATGGCCTTTCATTATCTGCATGAAAAAAAGGGAAAGCATGGTCTGGTGGCAAAAAACGTGGCAACCAGCAATTTCGCAAACGCCATTGCCAAGGGGTTGCACGAAGAAATTTTCGAACCCCGGGTCGGGTTCAAGGAGTTCAAGCCGGTCATCGGCAAGGCCCTGGTCTGCTTCGAGGAGTCCGACGGCATCTCGGTTATCGGGCACACCCCGGAAAAAGACGCTTACATCGGCCTGCTTCTCGCCCTGGACATGATGCTCACCCTGAAAAAAAATCTTAGCGACTATCTGCGCGAGATCCAAGCGGAATACGGCCATTACTACCCGGCCAGGGGCGGGGTTGAGGTGAGCCGGCAGGGTAAGGCGCTGCTGGACACTCTTGCCGGACTGGAAAAATATACGGTTGGAACCGTGCTTGATATTGGCGGGCAACCAAGGAAAATCACCGAAGTAATCACCATCGACGGCAGGAAAATGATTCTCGAAGACAACAGTTGGCTGATGATCAGGCCCTCGGGCACCGAGCCCAAGGTGCGCTTTTACGTCGAGGCCAGAAGCGAATCGGGCAAGGATGCTCTGTTTGCCGCGGCCAAGGCAATGCTCAGCGAGATCGGCCTTCTCTAAAGGTTGAGGGATGAAAGAAAAAACGAACAGCCGCCAGCTCCTCCTGGTGGAAGACAGCAAATCCCTCGGATTGATGGTGAAAGACAAAATAGAAGCGCAACTCGCCCTCTCCGTTTCCCTGGCAACGTCCTTTGCCGAGGCAAGACGCCTCATCGCGGACCAGCGGAATCAATTTTTCCTGGCCATCCTCGACCTTACCCTGCCGGACGCCTCGGGCAACGAGGTGGTGGACTATGTCCTGACCCGCAACATTCCACCGATCATCTTCGCAGGCAGGTTCAACCAGAAACTACGGAATACCCTCTGGCAGAAAATGATCGTCGATTATGTCCTCAAGGAAAACCCCCAGAGCATCGACTATCTTCTTGGTCTAGTCCGGCGCATCGCCAACAACAGCGGGGTAAAGGCCTTGGTTGTGGACGACTCGCGTTCGTCGCGGCTTGAGTTGAGCAATATGCTGACCATCCACCGCTTCTGCGTATATGAAGCGGAAAACGGCGCGGAGGCCCTGCCCCTCCTTGAACAGCATCCTGACATCAAACTCCTGATCACCGACAACGACATGCCCACAATGACCGGTCTGCAACTGACCAAGGAGATCCGGCGCCGTCACGCCAAGGATGAACTGGCCATCATCGGCCTTTCCGGCACCGACGATAAAACCATCTCCGCGCAATTCATCAAGAACGGCGCCAACGACTTTCTGAGCAAGCCTTTTTCCACCGAGGAATTTTACTGCCGGGTGAACCAGAACATGGATCTGCTCGAATATATCCGGCAGATCAAGGAAAGCTCAAACCGGGATTACCTCACCGGCCTTTACAACCGCCGCTACTTCTTCGAAATGGGCAAAAAACTCCTGGCCAGCGCCAAACGCGGGCACATCGAGATGGCCATTGCCCTGCTGGATATCGATTTCTTCAAAAAAGTCAATGACACCCACGGCCATGACGCCGGAGATCTGGTGCTCAAGAATCTCGGCGCCGCACTGCTACGCCGCTTCCGCGAAACGGACATCGTCTGCCGCTATGGCGGAGAGGAAATCTGCATCCTGGTGCTCAATATGGCCGGGGATAGCATCCACGAAATTTTTAACGGTGTCCGACAAAATATCGCCAAAACCACGATGGATATTGGGCGGGAAAAGATCCGGATCACGGTCAGCATCGGCATATGCGTGGAGGCAAAGGAATCGCTGGAAGAGATGATCACCATTGCAGACGAGATGCTCTATGCCGCAAAGGTAAACGGCCGCAACCAGGTGCGCTTTTAGCCCGCACACCCGCCCCCCGGGATTTCGGGTATTACTTGGGATAGGTATCGAGGATCACGTCTCCCTGGATGCTTTTTTTACCTGAAAGTTTTTCAAGGTCTCTCCACTCCCCACCCCCTAGTTTATACAGATGAAATAGGCAGATGGGGCACGCGTCAATTCCCCTCCAAGTTCACGGATGCCCTTTTTATCCCGCATTTTCTACAGGTTTTTCTGTCACCTTAACTCCCAGGTAGGTTCCCGAGCTTATCCCCATCAGAACGAGAAGGGAAGAATTGAACTCCGGCATGGTCAAGTACGCAGTTACCTGTCGGATAAATACCGCGACCAGAACAATTGTCCAGGCGAAGATCTGAAACCGGTGAAAACTGACGCCGTAGTCGTCTGAAACGATATCCTTGACGAAACCCTGCGATTGTTTCGCAGGTCTCGACCGGTTCGTATCGATAGCCACACCTCCAATCCCAGTGCCTGCGCTGATGCCCATTAGGAGAACAAGCGTATCGGAAATCGTATTGAAGCTGTGCCGTACGACGTAGAGCAGCAGCCATGACGTCATGATAGCAAAGAACCAGACAGCCATCTGTACGAGCGCGAGGCTGTAAGGCTTTCTCCCAACATCGGGATTCGGACCGACATCGCGAAGGATATTGGTCTTGGCGGCGAGACACAGGAAAAGAATAATAAGCGCCGCGATAATAACGATGCTGACGGTGAACCATGTCTTATTTATCAAGACAAGAGTGAATGATTTTTCGTTCTCCACCAACGTCGGGATCGGCGCTTGATCTTCGAGTCCCACGCTGACTGAAACCCTGCGGGTAAAAAACTGCCCGGCCTTGCGCGAGGAGATAAAATGGTCCCACAGCGCAATCGGTGCGGCAGTGTGGCCGATAAAAAAACGCAGATCGTCTTTGTTGCTGTTGATGACATAGGAGCGGGGATACACCTCTTGTAACGGCATTCGATCAAAAAATAGAATGATATTTTTATTATTTTGCCGCGCCTCATCAATCAGTTCTTCTCCATTGACGATTGTCACGCAGATCTCTTCCGCAAGCCCCACCGAATCCGTGTGGCCGGTGTAGCCGGAAACGGCGGAGAGAACATAGGGCTTGCTCTGGTCCAGTGGCATGGCGGGCAAAGAAGGAGCGCAGGCCATTAATCCTATAAAAACAATCAGGGCGCTGAGTCTTCTAATCAGTTTGAATCCATGCGACTTCATGTGACCCACCCTTCCTCTGTGGTATAATTCCGGATGACATACCATGCAGACCTGAAACGACGGAGGCGGCACAGCAAAGGCCGCGGCTCAATACGAGGTAAATACGGTGATTGTGAAGAGCAGGGCAAAAAGACACGGCCAGAAACAGAGTCTTGGGATCAAATTTTCCTGGTACTGGACCAGATGAATATTCGCGTTCGCGGAATATAAAACCGAATTTAACGAGACCAGCAGGATGGCGAAATAGGTAAGAAAGAAAAAATATTCCAAGTAAAAGACCTGTTCCACCACAATCGTTCGCCTGATGTTGACATGACTGAAGACTATCACCAAAAACATCGAAGCGCAGATATTGAGTATCCTGCCGCTTCCGGCCTGCATGACGCTTAGATGCCGTTCATCCTTGCTCGTGAGCATAAGAAGCGTAAAAAGGAGGATCGTCACGATAATGAGAGCAGTCAGGTTGGAAATGAAGGCGTCGGTAAAATTCCGTTTAATCTCGAAGCTGAAGCATAATGACGGAAACCTTTCTTTATTCAACGGCCGTTCCAACCCGAAATTGGTATTGTAGCTGTTTTCCCGCAACTCAAAAAAACTGCGCTCAATCTTCCAGCCCGGCAGAATCGAGCCCTTCTGGAGTCCGGGAAGCGCAGTCGGATTTATGAAATTATACGCAGCAAGATCCGGAACCAGGAAAACATTATGATTCAAGCCCTTGTGCAGTATTTGCAGACTTAGTTTGTCCTGTTCAAGCGGATATTTTAGATGATCTATCTGCTGTGGAACCGTACAATTCACACTCCAGCGTATGATTTCGAACCCCTTCTCCTTGGTGCTGTAATTTTCCTGTGCAGTCAGGCTTGATGCTCCGCCTATCGTGAACCCGCGCGGCACCGAATCCTGTTCGCCCAGCCGGTATTTTTGCCAGATGTAGCCGGAAACCATCAGGGCGCTGGCAGAATTCAACGATGCGGATTCGATAAAGATACCGGTCGGTATGTACACCGGAGCCTCGGTATGCCTATCCGATGCTGCCCTGGTATACGAATTCATGATCCGATTCAACGCTGCTTTATCGTTGATCCGGACACCTTCACTCCTGCTTATGGAATTATGGGAAAGTGAAACCTTCCACAAGGCGCCGATCCCCGTCGCAAAAAAGATCGCAATCATCACGGACGCAGCCCATAAGCGCGTCCGGTTGCCGCTGCATACCCGGGACAAAAGCGCGGCCACCGAGGAGAAAAAGATCACCAGAGCGGTAATGATCCGGATGAGTTGGCGTCGCAGCAGATCGATATCCCAAGGCAGATCATCCTTGACAAAGGTATTCTGCATGGACCATCCGGTGGACGGTATGGGCGCGTAGATCAACCAGGACTCAAATCCGGTGCTCATACTCCGATGATCGAGCACACCCGAGCCGCGCTTGCCTGCCTGTTCTGCCAGGATCAGCCTGTCCCGGTCATTCTGCTCGTGTGCAATTTGCCGCAGCGTTTTGCGCAAGACCACCAGTTCGGTGTCCGGGTGGTACAGGTATGCCCCTTGTTGCGAAACAAGCGCCCCAAAACCTGTCGGCCCCAGGTCCAACGATTCGATGATCCGTCCGATCTCCTCTATCGAAATGGTGATGGTTACAACACCCCTTGCGGACCGTCGGCCGGCAACCCCATCCATATCACCCTGGAAAGGGACGGAATATGCAACCAGAAGAGAGCTGGAGGCTTCGCCGTAAAAGGGTTGCGACCACCGCGGCCCATGGTCGATCGCGGCGACGAACCAGTCGTATTCCGGCTTGGTGTAATCGTATACCGTGTCGAGTTGAATCCGCTCGATACGGCCATTCTTCCTCGCCTGCAGCACCGAGTAGAGTTTGCGGCCCGGATCAAAGGCATACGGCCTGTAAGACAAAGCGGCACTGAGAAAATGCGGATAACGCTCCAGAAGCTCCCGAAGCCTTATTTCTGCGGCTTTGTGAGTCAATTTTCCGCTGCTCATCTGATCCGCGATCGAATTGGCGTTGTCGATTACCTCGCGGGCGACCAGATCAATTGACCTGGTCGCCTGAACGGTCAAGGAGGTGAGGCGGCTCTTGGCGGATTCCATCACATCCCGCTTGTATGACAGATGACGGACAAGCAAAACAACGCTCGCGACGAGGCTGATGGCCGCGACCAGCAACAGCAAGGCAAAGATGATGCGATTTTTGAGTGCTCGCTGCATTTCCGGCGGTCGGATATTACTTGGGATAGATATCGAGTATCACCTCTAACCCTACGCTTTCACCTATAATATTGGCAGCTTCTGTCATTTTTTCGGTAACCTCCTCCAGGGTTACCGTTGCTTCTTTGATTTCATCAATTCTGCCAAAACGCCCTGATTTATTTGAGAGTTCCCATTTGCCGGAGATTTTATTAAATTTGAGCTCTCCCCCGATATAGGCCGCGCCCGCATAGCATGAAGATCTGCCATCATCCGCGAACCATGCGGCAAGCGTCGGATGGCCGCCACTCCCGTCCCTTTCAAAAAATTTTTTATTCTCTTCAAAATATTCCTTCATTTTTTCCAGGGTATCGTGGAGGGAAGGATCAAAGGCTTCAGGAAACCTCCACGGCTCTTCAATGCCCACGATAACCTTGCCGTCCTCCCTTAAGACCCACAAAAAAACCACATCCTGGAACGCTTCGATCTCCTTGATTTGAGTGAATTCCTCCGGATTGGCAGCAATGTCTATCCAGACGGGGTTGATCATGGTCAGTTCACTTGTTTTGACTCTTCTTGGCATAATAGGGTTCATGATATCATCCTCCAATTACATGTGGCTTGAAGCCACGGATTGTTGTTTACGCCCATAAAGGGTTACAATTACCGATAATCGGCTTTAGATATTGATTGCCTGTGTACTGTTTGCGCCAACTACTCCAGGCGGGGTATCAACGGCGCTCAACGCATGAGTAATGCCATTTTCGTGAAAGTGGCGACTGTGGAAAACCCAGTTTACTCCGTCGTAGGCTAGAAAGTTGGTGACCGCGCGTATTTGGGGAGCACCGTTTACATCGTTGTGATTCCAGGGGTAATTGTGGGGGTTGTAGTCTGCCACATTGATCCCGACCGGCATCATCCCTCCGGGAGGAGGTGCTCCGGCATACGCCGCGAACTGAACGGTAAAGCCGGCCGCAACCCAGGCAGCCAAGGTCGCCAATCTCCTATCGTGATATAGCCTCAAATGACCGGCCGCCAGCGCAGGGATGGCATACCCACCTGCAAGGGCAGGGACGGCAGTGACAACCACGAACCCGCAACCATTCATGGCGCCTGTGAAAACCACAGTGGGTGCGCCCGGAGCAGGGGCTGCTGAAAAGTCACAATACGATATCTCGTCGTAACGTCCGGCGTGCGCACCCTGGCTGGTATTGCACCATTTGGCAACAACCACCTCGACTCCCAATGGAACGATGGGGTTTTCCATTCGGAGCTTCGGGATGTTGTCTCCAACTGCGTCCCGGATGGAAAAATTGTATGTAGCGTCGTCTACGTTCTGCCAATTTGGAGGAGCGTACACCACGTCAACTTGTTGCACTCCAATGGCATTTGCTGCTAAAAAAACTGTGGGATTTGCCAGAAATGCATTTCCGTGTTCAGGCATTTCTATTCTCCTTTGTGCTATCTGATTGTTATGTTTCAACATCTCAGATTATCTATAGATAAACCGATAGAATTTGCTCTACTACCTGCCGAGACAGTGTTATTGCACTGTCGTTCATATTCCACGAATTTACCACTTCAGCATCGCTTCCCAATCCATGGCACTTTGGAAGAGTTGTATATGCTTCGCTGCCCTGATTGTAGGTATAAGACTCGCCAGACGAAAGTGCACATTTCTTCATCAACAACAGCCTATAGTCGTCAATTTCCGTACCGTCAATATCCGGACGAATGGTATCCTGAGCAAAGCATACGGATGCATAGAGTGCTGTCGCATACTTGATATTCGTATTGTAGTTGCCGCTCTCAAGATTAAAACCATCACCGCCTGTGTACTTGCTTCCATGATTACAGCGGATAGCCAATTCTTTTTTTTCAACAATCGTTCCCAGTCGGGAAAGTTCCTGGGTTGTAATAATGCGATCAGCCTCATCTTGACTTAAGTAGCTCATTTCATTTCTCCTATATACTTGAGGTTGAATTACGGGGGGAGTATCTGGAATTCGAATAAAAAGAGAACAACGATAGAGTATTTTCCCGCCCTGCCCAGCTTTATGGACAATTGAGAACCGGATCGTTACAAAGGGTGATATAGGAGGTTGCTGTGGCCGGCGTAATCCGTCCCAATTGCTCGGCCTGCACGAAAGACTCTTGGCAGCCATAGGTTTGCGGCACTGCATTGAAGCGCGCGACGTAATTTTGCACATTAACATTACAAATCGCCTCTGGTTGATTGACGCCAATGGCCAAAGCATCAGGCCAACTACCCGCCAATATTGAAGCGCCCTCGCACACAGTGGTGCGAACCGTAATATGCAGCGGCGTTGTTCTATTGAAAGTGCTATGCACATCAGGGTTCGCATCCGTCAGCCCACAGACCCACAGATTCTGCGTTCCAGGGCTTAAGGTCCTGCATAAGCCTGTCACGGCAGCATTACCATAGAGCGTGAGCGCTTGGCAGGTGGTGACAGCAAAAGCCGGGTTCGCCACCAAAAACGAAAGACCAAAACCAATGATGAACATGCGGGCGTGCCGTAATGACGTTTTAAGCATCGTGAGACTCCTCTTGGGTTGTGTGATGTACTGAGCAGATGCGTGCTAGCCTCATTACCTTTTGAGTTTAAAAAAAGAGTAGCCAGAACACATATGGCGTCGGTCAATCCGCTTTTCTCAAATCCAGGCCGAACTGCGCGGCAAGGTCATAGCTGATGCCGTGCACCACCCCCTTGCCTTCGGCAATGCAGAGCTTGCGCCTGCGGACATCTTCCACGAACTTCGGGTTGGCTGCCTCGGCCCGCCGGTTCGCCACGATCCGCATCTTGGCCAGCTCGGTTTCTTCCGGCGAGGCTGATTGCGGCAATTTCCCGAAATCCGCCATGATCAACGCCTTGACATTGTCGGCAATGCTTCCGTTCTGGACGCAGATATCGAACATCAGCGCCCTGCCGCGCTGGGACCAGAGGCCATAATTCTGGCAGAGCCGAAAGCCTTTTTGGTAGTACGCCGCCGCCCCTCTCACCTCGATGGCCTGGAATTCCGGGGTGAGCCCCAGTGCCCTGAACATCTGTTTCCAGGGATCTGTTATGGTATGCTTGGCCGGGTCCTGGATCGAGGCGGCAAAGGACAAGGCTGCCTCCTTGCCCCTGTTGATCGCCGTCTGCAGCTTCCCCAAATTTTCCCCGAAAATACCCGAGGCGATGTCCTGATGATTGGTAAACATCTCCTTCAGGAGTGTCTGGAGCGTCCCCTGCCCGAAATTCCACTGGAGGGCGCCAAAACTCATGCCCTGGCCGTCGAAGTTGCCGGTCATCGTTGCGAAGCACTCCGGGGAAAACTTTCCGGTCTCGAAAGATCCGGTGAGCGCGAGGCAGCGCGAGTCCAGATTGCCGGACACCTCCTCGGCAGCCGGAACCGGGGAGGGAAAGAGCTTCCCCCAGGTAGCGGGCCCCACAATCCCGTCCGCCCCCAGCCCGGAAGCGGTCTGAAAGTTTTTGAGCGCAGTCTCGGTTTGGGAACCGAATACCCCGTCCGATTCCCCCTGATAGAAGCCCGCGTCTTTCAGCGCCTTTTGGATACGCGTCACATCATCTCCGGTTGAACCGTTTTTATATACCGCCATTGGCACACCTCTTCTGGTTTAGGTGGCATTCATCGAATCGGTCCCCCGTATTGCACGGTTTCAGGCGACCATTCATTCCACCTTGAACGTCTTGAACACCCCTTGCGTCTGCGTCAGGTGATTGATCAGTCTGGCCGCGCCTTCCGTAGGCTCCGAACCCTCCACGCGCAAAACCACATGGATGCTCCCCGTTTTGCTCTGTTTCCCTCCGGCCATATCGACAAAGATGTTCTTTTTCGAAGCTTCGCTTTCCTGCCGATCGTCTTCGGTACTACCCTTATCCGCCTGTCCGACCGACTCTTCCGTAAGCTGACCGAGATCCACGTCAAAGGTGATTTCGACATCCTTGATTTTCAGCATGTTCGAAGAAACAAGCGGCAGCAACGGCGCACGGTACATGTCTTCAGACCCCTCTTCAGCCTGGGGATGAATTGACGGCATTCTGACAACCAGGCTCTTGGGCCGGTTCTGGCTGTCGAAATACCCAAGCAGGTTGGAAATCTGATGCTGCTCGATATTGTCTTGGGCTTCAATAACGGCGCCCGCCAACGCCTCGATCAGATCGTTCAGCGGTATGTTGCTGGCCATGTGTTCTCCTTGTTTTAATTGTTCTCCAGTCCAGACGAACCGATTAAAAGGACTGCATGCAGCCCTGGTTCAGAGCTATTTGCCAGGCCGGTGTAACGTGCCTTTTTCCGATATTTTTGTTGGTGATTTGTCATCCAGGGAGGTCAGGACACAGGAGAGACTATTATCTCCTTGTTTCCTCAGTGAGAGTGTGCCCAACAACAACTTGTCACAGAACCCACCCGTTGACTCAGCGAGCGAATACACCCGACCGTTGTCTCCGTCATTTTTCAAGAGCTTGACAGTAAGAACACAACTGCGCGGAGTTTCGTATGTCAATCTCGACTTGCCGGTCTGCTGAAGGTTGAGATTCACCACGGAGCTATTTGCACCATCTGAAGCCTTTACTTCCCCTGTCCACGAACCCTCAAAAACTGTGTCGAGTTTAGGAGCGCTGCCAGCAGAACATCCCGATCCAAACGATGATAGGGCAATCATGATCGCCAGAAACGAAAAGACCAGGATTGTTCTTTTCCCGATGTTGAACTCGTTCATTTTTTCCTCCTCATAAAGTCACTTTTAAAAAATTGCCTTCTACCCTGCCGCCGTTCCGTCACGCATCAGTGTCTCGGCGTCCGCTTGCCCCACTATTTCCCTAACCCTCTCCGACTGTTCCATCGTCATGGTGAACTTTTGCGGTCGCCCTACGTTCCACAGGAGATGTATTAGTTTTGAGAATATCGACCGTTCTGTTGCGGGCGCCGAACGACCCTTGCCTGCTCCGACATATCGGGGAATCTCAACAAGCAATTTGCCGTCTATTCTGACTTCGCCGGAAGGGTGGTCGGTTCCATGAAAAACAATCTGCATCCGTCGCTGTTTTTTGTGCCACCACCTTCTTTGATTGCCCGCCATTATCACCAGTGAATAGCACCGGGATGCGCCGGGAAGTCTTTTTTCTTTCAAGTCACATTCGAACTCCAACGAAAGCATGGATATCCGCGGGCGGTGATGTGCACGGAAACTTGAAACCGGCAAAGGCAACATCTCGTATGTGTCTCCATCCATGCCTTTTTGCGGAATGGCAAAGGTGAAGAAGGAAGAGCGCGACCCACCGGGTTCATCAGCTTCGCACATTCGTCGAATCGACTCTTCGCGCCGTATTCGCAACGACTCCTGGGCCGCAACCAAGGCCGCCTGAAACGCCTGGAGCAGGTCATCGAAACTTCTATTGCCCATGAAAACCCTCTATCCGCATCAGTCATCAAGCCATATCGGCTTTCGGGTAAAGCCGACATGGTAGACGATCCACTGGAGCACCACCTGATGTTCGCCCATCTGCAATACGGCAAAGCTTTTTTCCGTGGCGATGATGCAGCCTTTTGGCGTGCCGGTCAGGCATTTGTTGAGCATGGCCGTCGCCGCTTCGATCTCTTCGGGCGTGTTCATCCGGGCCGGATTGTCGCTTCCAACGGTGATGCGTTTTATGTATTTAACTTCCGTAAGGTCAAACATGTCCCCTCGATAGTGTACGGCGCCGGGCGCGCCAGACGACGCCCCGGGCCGTAATGGGTAAAAGTTAGCTCATACTTCTGCTCCTCATTGTGTGCGCCGCGTTAGGCTGCCAAGGCCGCCACCGGCTTCGCCGGTCCAATCGCGCGGGGAGCGCAGGAGGTCTGCAGAATATCCATGACCCTGGCAAGGCCTTCCGGCATACCCTTGTCCTCGGCATGAACCGACACATGGTATTTCGCCGAGTTATCCGAAGAACGCGCATTTTCCTTGTGGGTCGCCACCGAGCCCTGGACTTTCACCGTTCCCTTGAAGCATCCCCAGCCAAAGGACATCTCCGCCGACAGCGAGGCTTGGGCATCGGTGGACTCCTTCGAGGAGAAAGAGGATTTGACCTCCATGTCGAAGGTAACATCAACCGTGGTGATGCTCAGATTCGGGACCTTGACGATGGCGAGCAGAGGCACGCAGATCTCGACTTCCTCCTCCATGGTCGAACCCGGCTCTCCCGGTTTGCCCGCAGGGTTGTCCACCGGCCTCTTGAATTTGAACGTGGCTGTTCGTGTCCCGCCGCTGTAAGGATCGTCGGCATTACTCGGCGGGAGGAATCCGATTACCTTGATGAAATCAGCGGTGGCCTGCGCCAATTTCACCTGGGCCTCGCAGGCCGCATTGAGGGGGCCTCCGATGAGGTCGCCCATGGGCAACCCCTTGAACTGATCAGACATGTTTACAAGTTCACCTGCCATTTTTTACGTCCTCCTTGCTGATTGTTATGAAATTTTCTCCATGGGGAAACCGGCCCCCTCCTAATGATCTTTTTTCCATGGCATACACATCCCTCCTTTTTGGGTTAGAGTTCTTGGGAAAATTCATTTACCCCCAAGATGAGATCCGCCTGTAATTCAACAATTACGCCTTACTAAGCAAAACAGAACATCACAAAAAAACAACGCAGGCTTGCAATGTTCGCCTGACACATCAATCCCACGTCTCCAGCCAAAAACACAAGAAACCATCTCGTTAATTATTGTTAACAATCTCCCAACATATTGTTTTTATGTTACAATATGCGCTTAAACAGCCGAAAGGCTGCCTTGAGAGGGAAACTATCAGTGCAGCTCCCGCAGACGCGCCAGCGCGGAGGCGCACCGCTTGCGCAGGGAAGTTTCGGCAGGGGCGTTCGCCAGAACAAAATCGCCGGTGAGGAGTACTTTTTTGAGGCGGGGTCTTGCAGGGAGTGTGTGGAGGGCCAGATAGCGGTCCAGGGTCTGGGTACGTTCCCAACCGTCCTGATTGACGTAAACAGCCCACTGGCCGCTACGACGGGCCAGGTCGGCCTTGGTGCTCAAGGTGGCCTCAGCCCATAGATCGAGGGCCAATTGCATGACCTTTACGATCATTTGGCGGGGATTCTGCCCAGGGGCATCAGGGGTCAGTTCCCGGCATATCCGCGCCAAAGAACGGTCAACGACGTGCAGTTCGTCCATGAATCCCGGATATTGTTCCGACATCGGCGGGGAAAGGCTGTTGAAGGTTTCTTCCATCCGTTGCAGCAAGCGACGATTCCGGGAGAGGTCATGGATCCAGCGAAGAGACGCGGCGACGGACGATGTTTCATCCAACAGCAACAACAGGAGGGACTCGGTTTCCAACATCAGAGCGGCAGGCACTATCCGGCACGACCACGGTGCGCCATCGGCGGCGACGAGCAAAAAAAACGCTCCGCCGGCGGGCAGTAAAGCCTCGGGATTCTCAAGTACCGCGAACCATGTTTCCAGCGTTTCAGACGAGGCTCCAAACAGGGTCTGCGCACTCCTTCCGAGCAGGTCATGGACGCAGTAACCGCAACGTTCAGCAAAGGCGCGAGTGCAAAAGGCGATTTCAAGACTTTCCTTGATGGCAACCATCGGTGCCGGAAGGGCATGCAGCATCCTGTCCAACCGCTGATGACCCAAATGCAACGCCGATTCCGCCTGGATGCGCAGCTCCAGCTCACAGCGCAGGCGGTTGTTCTCCAGCGCCATTTCGTGGGCCGCCCGCACCTTGAGCTGGGCATAGACCCGGGCCAGCAACTCTTCTCGGGAAAAAGGCTTGCCAAGACAGTCGTTGGCCCCGTTATTGAGCCCCTCGGTCAGTTCAGTGAGCTTTTTTTTGTCGACGAGCAACAGCAACGGTAATTCGTCGTGTTTGTAGCGTCGCCGGATCTCACGGCAAAGCTCGAAGCCGTTCCTCCCCGTCACCATGCCATCCAGCAGCACCAGATCGAAAACCTCGCCCGCATCCATGCGCGTCAACGCTTCGTGGCCGCTGGCAGCTACAACCACCGCCATCCCTTCGAGTCCCAGGATGTTGCGGACGACCTGCAGGGCAACCGGGTCGTCATCCACGACGAGAATGCGTGGAGCATTCGGGCCGGGATCGGGATTCTCTGGGTTAGGAGTCACGGGGTCAAGTCATGGGGTCAAGTCTTGAAAAATATGCATTTCGTCCCTGATACCGGGCTCTTCGGCAACTGTGCGCCACGCCACGCGGCCATGAGCCAGACTGTTTTCTCCTTGACCCTGTAGAAGAAACGGGGAGCGGTAACTTTGCGGGAATGGCTGTCGGGAAACTCCGGAAGAACATCCTCGGATTTCTGCGTTCAGGTCAATTGCCGGGATATGTATTCGGGATGTTCCGGATTGCTTCCAGCGCTTCGCCTTGCAACAAGACCCCCATGCCGATGGATCCTGCTGCTGCGAGGGGGCGGCGCGGTTAGGCGGGATATCAACGGTGGCCGGAAAACCCCATTCAGGCTGTCAATTTTTCTCCAAGTCCCGAGGCCCGTTCCACCTGTCTGCCCACTGCGGCCTCAATCTCCTGGGACCGCCCGACCAGAACAACCTGACGCCGGGCACGGCTGATGCCGGTATAAAGAAGTTCCCTGCTCAACAGGGCCGACTCCTCCCCGGGCAGGACCAGTCCAACCCGGTCGAATTCAGACCCCTGACTCTTGTGAATGGTCATGGCAAAGGCTGTTTCGTGGGTTGGCAACTGGCGCAGGGAAAAGGAACGAACCTCCGCACGGTTTTCAGCAAAGAAAAAAGCCTTGAGCCCCTCACCATCTTCCCCGGGCCAAAGGATGCCGGTCTCGCCGTTAAAAAGATGCAAGGGGTACGAGTTGGCCTGGATCAGCACGGGCCGTCCTTTGTACCATGGCCCGTTCGGCCCGGTCGGCTCGATCAGCCGGTGGCGGACCAGAACCTTTTCCGCGTAACGGTTCAGGGAGGAGACCCCCATCGGCCCGAGCCGGTGGGCACAGAGCAGCCGAAATCGCTCAAACAGCGCCAAGGCCGCAAACGGGTCGGCAGCCTCCAGAAAGGGGCGGTATCCGGCCAGGATCATCTCCGCCAGGGGATGGGCCGGATCACCCTGCACCAGAGGCGGCAGCAGACTGACCTCCGGCGAACCCTGCTGACATAGAGAAACGGCCTCATCCGCCTTGCCGGCGTGTATCGCGGAGGCAAGGGCGCCGATCCCCTCCTGCGGGGAGAAACGGAAGCTTTCCGTAAGCCGGACAACGCACCGGGCCAGGGGATTTCCCCCGGATCCGACCCCCTTGTCCAAGACCGCGCCGCAGATATCCCCCAGGATGGACCCTGCCTCCACCGAGGCGAGCTGGTCCTTGTCGCCGAGCAGGACCAGCCGGGACGTGGGCATCACCGCGGCAAAGAGCTTGGCCATGAGAGCCACGTCGATCATCGACGCCTCATCCACCACCACCACCTCGCAGGCCAAGGGATTCTCTTGGTTATGGCGGAAGGTGGTCGGGTGCTCGGGCCGGTAGCCAAGAGCGCGATGGATGGTCCCCGCCTGAGTGGGCAGGGCCGCAACCAGCTCCTGCGGCAAAGAGGACTCCTCGGTTTTTTTCTGCAGGGACTCGGTGAGCCGGGCCGCTGCCTTGCCGGTGGGGGCGAGGAGCAGGATGCGCGGCGATGGCCCACCCGAAGCCTTGGCATACAGCAGGAGCAGGGCTAGATATTTCGCGACCAGGGTGGTTTTTCCGGTGCCGGGCCCGCCGGTGATCAACCCCAGACGCTCCCGGAAGATCCCGGCGCAGGCCTCGCGTTGTTGAATATCCTGCTCCGTGCCGGTGAAAAGTTGGGCAAGGCAGGATGCGAGCAGATTCTCCTGCACCGCTACCGGGTGTGCGGCCCTGGCCCGAATCTCTTGGGCAAGCTCCTCCTCGTAACGCCAGTACCGTTGCAGATAGAGGCGCGCACCTTCGAGCACCAGCGGGGCCGGATTGCCATCCCGGCTCACCAGGGGGCTTTCCTGAAGCTCCGCGATTAGCTCTGCAAGTGAAGGCTCGATAGACACCCCCGCCCTTGCCGGGAGAGGGACGGGGGTTGGGTGAAGTTGCGAGCTGCCGGGTTCATCGCTGTTTCCCCCTCTCCCGCCGGGGGGGAGGGGACTCTTTTCAGGGGCTCCGGCCAGCAGCCGTTTGAGATCAAGGCAGACATGGCCGTTGCCCACCGCCTTCCGGGCGAGGGCGGCAAGGACAAGGGTCCTGGCGGTAGCGGTGGGGGCAACCCGCTGGAGGGTTCTAACAAAATAGCGGTCGAACTGATCCAGGGTGCCGCTGGCAATGAGCTGTTCAATCTCCCTGATCATGCGCCCTCCCCTGCCAGATTCTCAAATATTCGGGAGAGCTGTTCGATGCGAGCCAGGGGCGGCAGGTCGGCAAACACCCCGAATTCCGGCCCAAAGTCCGGGTGCATCCCCTTGATAAACAGGTACATGACCCCGCCAAAATCCCGGTCGTACGCATAGCCGGGCAAGCGGCTGCCCAGATAGCGGTGCAGGGCCACGGTGTAGATATGGTATTGCAGGAAATAGTGATGGTCGGCCATGGCCGCCGGCAGTTTCTCCCGGGCGTAATCATCCCGGCTTGCGCCGAGATGGTTGCTCTTGTAGTCAAACAGATACCATTTGCCCTCAAAGAGGCCGATCAGATCAATAAACCCTTTGAGAAAACCGCGCAGCGGGATGAAGCGCAAGGCGCGCAAAGCCTCGGCATACCCGGCGGGAATCCCCTGGGGATGATCGATAAATGGCCGGGCCAGGAGTTCGGCGGACAGGCTGGCGTCTTCGCCCAACCCTGCGCCCACCGGAAAGGTGAAAGGCATCTCGATGAGTCGCTGACCGTCGCCGATATCCGCAAGGCAAAAAACATCCCTTGCCCGCAGGGGGGTCTTGAGAACCTCGTCAAAGGCCCGGCAGACCGGGGCAAGCCACAATTCGGGATAGCCGTAAAACAGAAGCTGTTCTTGCACCTGCTCCCGCAATTGCGCGGGGTTCTCTGTCTGGAAAGAAATTTTTTCAAAAAGCGAGTGAAAGAAATTCCCGGCCACCGGCCCCTTGGGAAACTGGGCCAATGGAAGCTGGGAAACGGAAACACTTTCCATATACAGAGACGGCTCCGAACCCTCTGCCCCGGCTTCCGGCTCCCGTTGTCCAAAGTCATGGCCGGACTGGGCGGTGAGATGGGAGAAGCTGCCGATCCGCCAGACCTGTTTGAGCGTACGGCCCGGAACCCGGCAGGACAGGAACAGAGGGACCTCCGGCTTGGCTGCTTTGTCAATCGAAGCCGAAACCACGTGCACCTGCCGGACCTGCCAGCCTTCACTCGCCTTGGCTCGAGCCTGCAGCCTGGCCAACAGCTCCTGACCGGTGCATCCCTTGAGCTGCTCTTGCAAACCCTCCGGGCTTGCTGTTTCCGGTTCGGCCTGATCGCCATGCAGGAGCCAGGCCAGCGCGCTGCTGTCGTACCCGGAGACCGGCGCCCAGAAGATATGACATGCATGCCGGGCCCGGGTCATGGCCACATAGGCAAGGCGCAGCTCTTCGGCAAAGCGCTCGCCAGACGCCAGAGCCCGGGCCGCATCATCGGGAAAGAGGACGATCCTCCCCTGCCAGCCGACCTCCGGATCATGGAGGGAGACAAAGGGCTGCTTGGATGTGCCGCCTCCCCCCAGGCAGAGATAGGGGCAATAGACAATCGGATACTCAAGCCCCTTGCTGCGGTGGATGGTCACCAGTTGCACGGCATCCTCGTCGCTTTCCAGCCGCAGTTCCGCCTCTTCGCCACTCTCGTCCGCGGTGATGGTCTGGCTGAGCCAATCCACCAGCATCTCCGGGCTGAAATGGTTCCGGCTCTCCGTCTCCTGGAGCAGTTCACCAAGATGCCGCAGATTGGTCAGTCTCCGCTCTCCATCTTCCAGCACGAGCAGGCGTTCGGTAACGGAATGCTCCTGCCAGGCCGCCAGCAGCATCCGCATGACCCCGTTTTTCCGCCAGACCTCCTGCCAGGCAGCTACGCGCCCCATGAGTGCGTAGAGCTCGGATTCCGCCTGGTTGAGGCGGTCCAGATCATTTCCGGTAAAGCCGAGCATCGTGGTGGCCAGAACCTTGCGGAGCAATTGTTCGTTGCCCGGCTCTGCCACCGCCGCGAGAAGACGCAGACACTCCTGCGCTTCGGTACTGGCCCAGACGCTGGCCTTGCTCTGGAGCACCCCGTTGACGCCCCTGCTCCGCAAAGCTCTCTGGATCTCCGCGGCCTGGGTATTGGTGCGGACCAGCACGGCAATGTCTGCGGCCCGAAGGGAGCGCTCCCCGATCCTCGTATCCCCGGCAAGCAGCCCGGCGACATCCCCGGCCACCAGATCGGGGATCAGGGCAAGAAGCTGTTTCTTGATCAGACGCTTCCCCTTGACTCCGCAGAGGTCCTCGGGCAGGGTGAGAAACTGCAGGGGGGATGAGCCGAGGCTCGGGGATTGCCAGAGATCCTCCGCCCCTGGCCGCGCAGCAACCTGGGCGTAGCTGATCCGGCCATCGACAAAGGGGTGGGCCAGCCCGCCGAAAAGAGCGTTCAGCGCGGCGACCATCTTCCGGTCGGCCCGCCAGTTGGTGGTCATCGTGTGTTTTTCAGCTTCCGCCTGACCGGCGGCCTCCAGGTAGGCATAGATATCCGCGCCCCGGAAACCGTAGATCGCCTGCTTGGGGTCGCCGATCAGAAAAAGCGCCTCCTTGCCCCCTTGCCCATAGATGGTCCGGAAGATGCGGTACTGGACCGGATCGGTGTCCTGAAACTCATCGATGAGGGCCACTGGAAAGCGGCTGCGGATCTGTTGGGCAAGCGGTGCCCCCTGTGGACCTCGCAGAGCCCGGTCCAGCCCGGTGAGGAGTTCGTCAAAGGATTGCTGCTGACCGGCAAGCAACCGTTTGGGCAATTCCGCCCGGATATAGCGCGCCGCCCCACCAAGAAACCGCGCCTGGCACCTTGCGCCCAGGACCTCGGCCTGGGCAAGCAATCTGCCCCATACCTCGAAAAAGGGATTATCAGAAGTCCCCCCTTTTTTCAGGGCCGTGGCCGTAAACACCTTGCCATCCGGCTGAAAGATATTTTCCCCGCCAAGCAGTTCCGTATGTCGCGGCACACCAAAGGCCGCCGGCTCGTCCTGGGCAAAAAAATCAGCAATCCGGTCCAACAGGCCATTGGTGAGCAGCGTTTTAAAGGGCTTTGTCACCCCCTCCGCCAGGGAAAAATATTGGGCCAGCGCTTCGCGTTGCTCCTGCCAGCAATCACGCGCCTCAACATAGAGCCGGAAATACTCCTGCATCAGGGATGATAGCCCATCCTCCGAAGGAACTTCGCCGACAATGGCAAAATCACCGTGCCGGATCGCTTCCCGGGTCAGCCCACGCAATTGGGCAGGGGAAACGCCTTGTCGCACCAGGCTCGCCAGTCGATGATCCAGGGCGTAAAAAAAGCTGCTCCAGTAATCGTCGGCGATCTCCTGCACCAACCGTTGGGTGGCGCCGGTGAGCTCCAGCTCGAAGAGCAGACCGGTTTCCAGGGCATGCTGCTGCAAAACCCGACGGGCGAAGCCGTGGATGGTGGAAACCGCCGCCTTGTCGATATCGCTTACCGCCCGGGCGAGCAAACGGCGGTCCGCCTCATGGTCGGGGCTTTGCTCCAGAAGCTGACATAAAAATGGGTCATTGCCGCCGTCCTGCTCCTGAAACCCCTGCACCGCAGTGCGCAGCCGGGTCCTGATCCGTTCATGCAATTCGGCGGTGGCCGCCTCGGTGAAGGTGACCACCAGAATCTGCTCCACGGTCAGCCTCCGCTCCAGCAAGAGACGCAGGTAGAGGGAGGTGATGGAATAGGTCTTGCCGGTGCCGGCGCTGGCCTCAATGAGCTGCACGCCGGTGGTGGCTATGAGAAGCGGATCAAAACCCCGGCTCATAACTCCTCCATATGGTTGAGCATGGGCATGAAAATCCGGGTGGCAAGCTCGGTAAAGGGCGGGGAGTTGTCCTCCGCATACAGGGCATAGCCCGGGGAAACGGGCAGGACCTCACCAAAAAGTTGGCGGCAGTATGCGTCTTCCCCCTCTCCGGAGGCAAATTCGCTGCCGCGATACTCCTCCTCCGCCTTGGCACAGGCGCCAATGATTTTTTCTTGCTCGGTCCCTTTTGCGGAACACATGGCCCGGGCAAAGGCGAGGCCGCTTTTAGGGAAAAACACCAAAGGCGTGTTCAATCCTACTGCAAAAAGGGAGGCAAGATCATGGAGCACGCCAGCGGCCTCGGGAACCGAAGAAAAGCGCAACACCTGGGCCGTGCCTTTGTCGCTTCCTCTGCCGATCACCGTTGTTTCACAGCGCTGATCGGACGGGGCAACGGCGGAAAGAAAAAGATGCTCCAGCCAGACCGGCAGCAGGATCTTGCCATGGAGCAGGCTGTTGGTCCAATAGTTGTGGCCGGAGGGATATCTGGAATGCAACTCACCGTGCAGGGCAACATCCTGCGCAAGATGGATTTCCCGGCGCAGAGGAGGCAGTTCGCGATCCGCCGGGCCTGGCCCGTATGCAAGAATCTGCTCCACAATGGGGCGCACGGTATCCAGAATCTCGGCAAAAACCGCATGGGCAGCCTGTCCCAAAGGAATCCGCCCCTCGCCCCGCCAACGGGTGAGCAGAATTTCCGGGCTGGCCGACCCCTCCCCGTGCATGGCCAGGAGATCCCGGCTCAACTGGTATTTTTCCAGGGAATCAAGATGGATGGGCTCACGGTCCCGGAACTCGCGGTTTCTCTCCTGCAAAAAAATGGCAAGCCGGTTTTCAAGAAACCAGCGGACCGGATGCGAAAAATAGCGGGACAGATCACCAAGAGAAATCGAGACAGGATCAGCAGCAACGGGCCGCAGGGGCGCGGGCAGGAAGGCATGCCTGCGCCGCACCCCTGATTCTTTTGCCTGGGCCGCCCGGCAGTATTCCGCGCCAAAACTGCACAACCTTTGGTCAGCGCCGGAAAAGTACTTCCGGCTGAAAGGCTGCAGGGGATGACGGACCACAAGGCGCTCCGCCATTTTTTTCCGGTGCTCGGCAAAAGTGGCGGAGCCGGAAGGTTCGGAATCGCGCAAGAAACTCTCGGCCAGGCAATCCACCAGCTCTTCCACCACCACGGCAGGCGGAATCTCCTTGCCGTCCCGCAAGGTATTGCCCTGATAAAAAACAAGGACCTTCCCGCGGCTGGCCAGCAGGGCCTCAAGAAAAACATAGCGGTCATCGCTGCGCTTGGACCGGTCGCCCAGCTTCGGGTACCGGGCGATCAGGTCAAAGCTCTGCGGATGCTCCACCCGGGGAAACTCCCCGTCGTTCATGCCCAGCAGACAGACAACCTTAAAGGGGATCGAGCGCATGGGCAGCATGCCGCAGAAGGTAAGGCCGCCCTCAAGAAAACCCTGGGCCGTGGCCTGGCCGGAGAGTTTCTCCTTGAGGAGAATACTGATGCCGTTGAGATCCAGGAGCTGGCTGAACCCGGCATCCTGCGCCTCAAGGGCTATCTGGGCCAGATTGTCCCGAATCTTCTGCACTTGCCACGCCTGGGGCGACTCCTCCGGAAACAGGGCTGCCAGCAGCTCGGTGAGAACACGGTGCCATTCCGGTATCTCCTTGGCGGTGGAGAGCTTGCCCGCCGCACCAAAGAGGGTCTCGCAAAAATGGATAAACCGACCGGCAAGCTCAGCGCCCTGCCCCTCGATCTCCTCATAGGGCAGGACATCGCCCAGGAATGCCCCGTCCGCGCGGACGGCATAACCCAAGGCCAGTCGGTCAAAGCCGAAGCGCCAGGTGTTCTGCCGCTCCTTGGGCTGTTGCAGCGTCTCCCGGTGCGACTCGTCGATCCCCCACCGGATCCCGGCCTTTTCCACCCAAAGCCGGATCCTTGGCAGTTCCTCCGGGGTAATGGCATAATGCTGCTGGACCGCCTCGCAGGCCAGCAGTTCCAGAACCTCTGAAACCGGCATCCTGCCGGGGACCATCTGGAGAAAACGGAAGAACACATCGATGAGCGACGCTTCGCTCAACAGAGAGCGGTCCGCAATGCGAAAGGGGATAAAACGCTTGTCCTCCGGAGAGAGCCCGAAAACCGCCTCGATGAGCGGGGCATAGGCGGAAACATCGGGCAACATGACCACGATCTCGCGGGGGGTAAGAGCCGGATCATCCTCGAGCAGGGCCAGCAGCTGATCCTGCAACACCTCGACCTCGCGGAGACGGCTGTGGCAGGCATGGATGCGGAGGGAATCATCATCCTCGCCCAAGAGTACGGGCGCGGCGTTGCCGCCTGCCGGAGAGCGATGGCAGAGCTGCAGGATATCGTTGTGCAGCACCTCCAGCATGGTGCGCGGCGCACCATGGCCCAAGTACTGCTCCCCCGCCTCGACATAGGCAACCGAGCCTTCAAGAACCTCCTGAAAATCCCGGGCCATGCCGCCCATGGAGGCAAGCAGCGGATGGCCGATCTCCAGAGAGAGGTCCGCTTCGTCCAAGCCGGAAGGCAAACGGGCCAGGGCGCGGTGGGCCTCTCCCTGGGAGCGGATGTCCCCAAAGTAGCCTTCCGTTGGGGAGAAGAGATGAAAATGCACCGGCAGGATGTGCGCCATCTCCCCCATGATGTCGAGATACATGGGGGGCAGGGTGTCGATGCCGAACAGGGAAACCCTGGCGGGAAGATGACGGGGAAAGGGAATCACGCCGGCGGCCAGCGCCTGCCTGGCTCGCTGCATGAGCCTGGCAGGAGAGCAGCAGCCAAGATGCGCTACCAGTTGCCGCCACAGCTTGGGCTGCCAGAGATCCTCGGCCAGATCATGGGAAAAGGCCCGGTTCTCTCCTTCCTCCCAGGCAAGGATCATCGCGGGCCGGTACACCGCGTATTGATCAAAGAGATGGGCGATCTGCCTGGCCAACTGGAGCTTCTTGCTCACCGGGCCATCGGAAAGGTAAGAGGTCAGGGGGGAAAAATCGGGATCACGGCGGCAGTCATCGAGCAGGGAGCAGATCACAAAGGCAAGCCTTTCCCGGCTGTACCTCTGCACCAGATCGCCCCCTTCGCCTAGCGTTGCCCGCAGCACCCGCTGGACAAACTGCCGGGGATGGGGAAAATCAGGATTGGCCCACACTCCGAACCTGCCGGAAAGCTGCATGGCAAGCCAGGTCGCCATGCCCTTGCTTTGCACGACGATACATTCCGGGGCAAAGGGCGAGGAAAGGGGCGTACGCAAAACGTCCGCCAACGAATCCAGCAGGGACTCAACCCTGTTGGATCGATAGATGTGCATGGCGCTTTTCATGACCTTACCCGACACCATGCGGAAGAGCTACGACAGAGGATCAAGCCGCAAAGCGACGGAGACAGTCCTGCAGTCTGATGACAAGCTGGCCAAGTTCTGGCTTGGATATTTGATCGTCAGCGCCCACGGCATGTCCTTTATGCAGGGCTAGATCGTTGACCAACGAAGAGAAAAGCATAACGGGAATGCCTTCGTAGCCAGTATTTTCCTTGATCCGTTTACACAGATTATGCCCGTCCATGCGCGGCATTTCGATATCGCTGACCACGGCCAACACCTCATCGTGCAGGGTGCCGTTGATTCTCAGTTTTTCCAGATACTCCCAGGCATCCTGCCCGTCGGAATGGGCGACAACCCGGTATCCCGCCCTTTCCAGAGTTTTTCGAATCTGATCCTGAATAACCCGCGAATCATCGGCAATGATCACGGCCTTGTTGAGCTGATCCGCCTCGGGACGCTCCGAAATGGAATGCGCATCGGAATCTATAACCATGCTGGGGTCGATGGAGGCGATGATACTCTCGAAATCAACCATCTGGATGATATTGCCGTCCACCAGACACACCCCGGTGAGGCTGCTGTAGTGGGAGATAATCGGCGGCGGCGGCATGATTTTCGTCCAGCTCACCCGGTACACCTTATCCACCCCATGGGCGACAAAACCGAAAAACTTGCCGTTGATCTCGGTGACAATGACCACCCATTTTGCTTTTGCCTCCGGGGAAAGGTCAGGGACATAGTCAAACCATTCGCAGAGATCGACCAGAGGGATGGTCCGGTCCCGCAGCAGAAAAACGCCCTTCATGGCCGCGACGCTATCCGGGATCTCGGTCAAATTTTCCGGCATGGCCACCAGCTCCCGGACCTTGGCGGCATTGATGCCGTATGCCGTCCTGCTGACGGAGTCGTTGGTCTGATCGTGCCACTGGAGAAAAAAGGTAATGATTTCCAGCTCATTTGTCCCGGCCTGCAGAAGAATATCGGTTTTGTACCCAGCGGCTTGACTCATGTAAAGGCTCCAATGTGTCGGGATAGTGCCCAGAAAGAACGATATCCATTACAATTATAAGAAAGCGGCAAATTACTCAACTAAATAATCAAAAGCGCACGACCGGCAAAGAATCGGGCAACCCCCTATCCCCGCTGTTTTTGCAAAACCTCGGCCATGGTCTGAAACAGGTTCTTGGCCTGAATCGGTTTTACGCAGTAATCATCCATTCCCGCGGCGAGGCATTGTTCCTTGTACCCCTGGATCGCATGGGCGGTGAGGGCGATGATCGGCATATGCCCGCCGTGGTTTTTCTCCAGGGAACGGATAAGCCCGGTGGCGGCAAAGCCATCCATCTCGGGCATCTGGATATCCATGAGGATGAGGTCGAAAGATTCCCGTTCAAAGGCGGCCACCGCTTCCTTGCCATTGTTGGCGACACGCACGGTGTGCCCTTTTTTCTCAAGCATCCGCACGGCCAGCCGCTGATTGACCGGATTATCCTCCGCCACCAGAATGGTGAGCGGCGGCAGGGTGTCCTCGCCCTCTCCCCAGGAAATCGCAGCCTGCCGCGACTCTCCATCCGTCCCCATGGCCAGGCCGAACATCTTGGCCAGCACCCTGACCAACCGCTCCAACTTGATGGGTTTGGGCAGAAGATACTCGCCAAGGTCCGTCCCCCATTCCCCCACGCTTTCCCGTTGATCAACCGCGGTCAGCATCAGAGCCACCGGGGTTTTTCCTTCCTCCTGCTGTTTCAATTCCCGGGCCAGGCTCCAGCCATCCAGGCCCTCCATCTCCGCCTCGGCAAGGACGCCGTCAAATGATCGCCCGGCCTGCCGCTCCTCGCAGCACAAAGCCAGGGCTTGCTCTCCGTTTTCCACGGTGTGCGCTGTCACATGCAGTTCGGCAAGAATAGCGGCAAGCAACCGTCGGCAAGCCGGTTCCCGGGCCGCCAGCACGACACGTTTTCCCCGCAAGGCCGCCATGGTTTCCGCCCAGGGATCGGCAGCCGTTTCCGGCCTGCCGTGCGCAAGCTCCAGCACGAACTGAAAATTGCTGCCCCGTCCGGGCGCGCTTTCCACCTGCAAGACGCCATGCATCATTTCCACCAGTTGCTTGCAAATAGCCAGTCCCAGGCCGGTCCCGCCATATTGCCGGGTGTAGGAACCATCAAGCTGGGTAAAGGACTTAAACAACCTCCCCTGCGCCTCCTTGGGAATGCCGATGCCGGTATCCTCCACCTCCACCCGGATCGGAATCATTCCAGCGCCGGGCGCAGCTTTATCGTTAGCCCGGGTAATCTTAATGCACACCGAACCCTTGGCGGTAAACTTAAGGGCGTTGCCCACCAGATTGGTGATCACCTGCCTCAACCGGGTGGGATCTCCCACCACAACCCGGGGCAGGTCCAGGGCGACATAGGCCAGAATCTCAAGCCGTTTGGCATGGGCGATCTGGGCAAACATCTCCGCGGTATCCTCGGCCAGATCCCGCAGCCGGAACTCGATGGACTCCAGCTCCAGCTTTCCGGCCTCGATCTTTGAAAAATCGAGGATATCGTTGATGATATACAGGAGGTTCTCTGCCGATGAATACACGGTTTCGGCGTATTCGGTCTGCTCCTTGCTCAAGGTGGTGCTGAGCAGAAGCTGGGTCATGCCGATCACCCCGTTCATGGGAGTACGGATTTCATGACTCATATTGGCCAAGAACTCACTTTTTAGTTGATTGGCCTGTTCCGCCTCATGGCGGGCGACTTCAAGCTCCCTGTTCACCTCGACCAGATGTTGAGTGCGCTCCCTGACCCTTTGCTCCAGCAGCTCCTGCTGGTCGAGAAGATCCCGGCGCGATACGCTCAGGTCATCCACCATGGTGTTGAAGGTGTGGAGCAATTCGCCGATTTCATCGCTCCGCTCGGCCTGGATCTCTATTTTTTTCAGCTCGCCCTTGCCCACCCCCCGGCTTGAAGCAACCAACCAGGAAAGAGGATCGACGAAAAACCGTTTGAGACCGAAAAACAAAACAAGGGAAAGCAGCAGGACAATCCCCAGGGTGATGCAGAGGATGAGCGCCTGGAGGTTGCGCCCGGCGGCCAGCAGATCCTTCTCCGGCAATACGGCCCCAAGCCAGAGATCCGGCGCCACCTGGCTCAGTTTGCAATAGGACGGCTGGGGCAACTCGTTGGTAAACAAAAATCGCTCCGGATCGTGCCGCAGGGCGCTCAACAGGCCGGAAGGCAGGGTTTCCGGCAGGTTGTCTTCAGGGCTCCTGAAAAGAATCTGTCCTCCCCCGTTCACGAAAAACATCCGCCCGTTGGCGCCGATTTTCGTTTCGCGCACCGGCCTGGCCAGAAAATTCGGCTCAATGGTGAGAACCAGATAGCCTTTCAGCAACTTGTCCAACAACACCCCCTGCTCCGGATCATTTTCATAGACAAGTTTTTTGGAAAAATAGACCACACTCCTCTGATTGTCAGCATTGACCGCCAACTGAAAGAAACACTCCTCCCCGCTTTCGCGCATGCGCTGAAACCATGCGGACTCGTGCTCTTCCTCGGTGGCGTTGGCCACCTCCCCATGAACAACCCGGGCATCTTCATAGCCATCGGGCAAGAGCACCCGCATTTCGTAGTACTCGGGATAGACCTCCATGTATTTGGCAAACTGGGTGAGGAGCGGATTCTGGAAAATGGCGTAGCGGGTCTGCTCATCGGGGATCATCATGTAGCTTTTGAGCAGGTCGGAACGGGAAAAAAGCTCAAGATTGGCCCGGGAAATATCCAGGTAGGAAACGAGATTGTTCTTAACCTGGCCCACAAGCGCATCTGCCTGGGAAAAGGCGGTTTCGCGGGCATACTCGGAAAGCCTGGCCGAAACAAACACGCCGGTCCCCAAGAAAGGGAGGGCGATGAGCGGAAGCAGGAGCAGACTGATTTTTGTCCGAAGTCTCATGGAAAATCACGGCCTTGTATAAAAGGAACCCTTGAGTCGAGATGAAAACCAAAGGCCATGCCTAGCGGAGCCCTTCGGAGGTTTTCAGAAAAATGGAATTATACCGTTTTTCCACCCGCGCCGGCAAGGGCCCATACAGCTCGGAACCGAGCATGGCTTTTTCATCGGGCCAGATAATTGTATTCCTCAGGTGTTCGGGGGAAAGCAGTTTTTTCGCAGCCAGATTGGGGGTTGCCAGGAAGATATGCTCGGCAAGCTGCGCAGCATTTTCCGGCTCATTGAGAAAATTAATAAAGGCCATGGCCAGATTTTTTTTCGAGGAAGAGTTCATGACCACGAGATTGTCCAGCCAGAGGCTGGTGCCTTCCTCGGGAAAGGCAAAGGCTATGTTTTTGTTGAGTTCCTGAAGCGTCACGGCATCACCGCTATACACCATGGCCATCCAGATATCTCCCTTGACCAATTGAGATTTTTTGTCCAAAGCGGGATAGCCGTACTTTTTAACAAAAGGCTTCTGGGCAAGCATCGTCCTTTCGGCAGCGTCCAGTTCCGCCATGCTGGTGCTGTTCACCGAATACCCCAGCATTTTCAGGGCCGGCACCATGGCGTCCCGCCGATCCTTGATCATGAGGATTTTCCCGCGCAACTCCTCCTGGGGCGCGAGCAGATCCTTCCAGCCGCGCACCTCGCCCTTGACCAGATCCTTCCGGTAAACGATCCCCAAGGTTCCCCAGGAAAAAGGGACCGCATGCTTCATGAATTCCGGGGACAGCCGCCCCCAGGCGGGATCTATGTGCCTGATGTTCGGAACGCCGGCGGCATCCACCGGGGCCAGCCACTTCCGGTTGAGATACGACAGGCCGTTGATCCTGCTCACCAGCACCACGTCATACCCCTTGCCGTTGGTCAGCGAAAGCAGCCGCTCCTGCTCCTCCTCGGTTTCGTAATACACTTGGCGGACCTTGACCCCGTGCAGTTTTTCGAACTTCCTGATCAACCCCTGATCCATGTAGTCGGGCCAGTTGAGGAACACCAAATCCTGGGGCTTTTTCGGCGGGGGGGCGGCCTGGCCTTGGGGCGGCGAGATGAAAAGGCTTGCCCAGAGCAGGGCGAAAAAAAACAGGAGACACCCGGCGGAGGGCAAACGCGTACTTCCAAAAAAACGGACCATGGGCAAACTCCCTTTCCGGTGCATGCTTAAAAGGTGGGCATGGGCATCAGGCCCCATTTGTGATTGTCCGTGGTGATGACCACGGAGCGGACCGCATGGCTTGCGGCTTCCAGGTCGACAAGGAGAACCGGCCTCCGCTTCAAGCCGACCTTGAAGATCTCCGCCGGGGCTACGGGATGACCGCCGAGATCGTCCACCCGCATGAAAATAAGCCGCTCGACCTCATAATCGGTTTCCACCGAACCCCAGGAACGGACAAAATTATGAAAAATCCGGAAAAACTTGCCCAACCCGCCGCTGAACCGATGCTGGTGCCATTCGAGAATCTCGGGAAACCGTTCCAGCATGTCGTCGGAAAATCGCCGATCCTCATCGGTGAGCAGGGCATTCAAGAAAAAATCCCCGGGCAGCAGATACACCGCGTTAGCCTCCCTGCCTTGCAGCGCTTCCCGCACCCGTGCCGAGCCAAGGGCTGCCTGGTATACGCCAAGAATCTCCGAATCCGGCCGGGGAAACACCGAAACAATCAGCCGGGAATCCGCGGCCAGGACCATGGGCAGCGTCCGCACCGTATAGTAGCGCAACCCCATGGCCAAGAGCACGGCCACAGTCACGGTCAGACAATAGGCCGCGACAATCCCCAGCCATTTGGGCTGGATTCGGCCAAAGAACAGCCGATACAGCCGCCCTCCGGGCTCGCCGGGCAAAAACATGGGGGTTGTGGCCATGTAGTGCGCATAGGCCTCGGGCTGTTCCTGCCGCATCCGCCATTCTTCGTTGCGGGCCAGGGCGTAATAGACAAAGAGCATGGTGATGTACATGACCAGGATGATAAAGCGCGGCCAGTACAGCATCAGGCCGAATCCGGAGATGGCGAGGAACAGATACTGGGGATGCCGGATCTTGCCGTAAAAGCTGCGGGCCACCACGCCCTTGCCGGTGAACCGCCCATAATATAGAGGAATGGCCGCCAGGGCAAAAAGTACCAGGCCGACAACCATGAGTACCTGCAATAAAGAGATGGCCCGGACCAACGGATCATTGGGAAAAACCAGGTGCGGCAGAAAAAATTCCGTGGACCAACTGGTGAGAGGGCTTGCCGCCAGGGCCTGGAGTACGGGGCCGTACACCGAATAAAAATAGAGGGCAAAGGGGGAAATCATGATGATGATTTCAATGCCGATCAGACAGTAGGCAATGACTGTCCAGAAAACGAGCAGCTTTTTCCCCTTGCCGATGTCAGTCATACCCCTGCCTTCCCTTACAAAAACATGCTTACAGCAGATGCCGGACAAAACCGTGGATCGTATCGGAAAGCTTCTGCAGATCGATGGGTTTGTGCAGGAGCGCATGGGCTCCGCTGTGATCAAGCATCTCCTCCATATTCGGCACATCAATGGCGGTGACAACGATGATGAACAGTTCGGGATGCAGCCTCTTTACCTTCTGGAGAACATCATAGCCGTTGAGTCCCGGCATCCTGATGTCGAGGGTCATGATGGCCGGTTTCTCCTCCTTTACTATGTCAAGGGCATGTTCGCCGTTGGTGGCGACAAGCGTTTCGAATCCGAGCTTATCCAGAAAGGTCTTCAGCGACCGGCAAAAGACGTATTCATCGTCCACGACAAGTATTTTTATTTTCTTCTTCATCCATGCCCCCCCCGGATCCCCGTGCCCCGACGGCGCACGCCTATTTCCCCTCCGCCGGGCCGCATTCTTCCTGGCGCGGCGGATGCGTCGGCAAAAAAATCACAAACCAGGCCCCTTTCCCTTTTTCCGATTCGACCCGAATGGTACCACAATGGTTTTCAATTATCGAATAAACAATCCACAGGCCAAGGCCGGTGCCGCGCCCGGGATCCTTGGTGGTGAAAAACGGATCAAATATCTTGTCAATCTCGCCAGAATCGATACCCGCACCGGTATCGCCGAAACGAATTTCAATCCCATCATCCTTGGGCCTGGTTTCGACAATAATCCGCTTGTCCCAGGAAAACATGGCATCGCGGGCATTGCTCATCAGATTGAGAAACACCTGGGCCAACTGATCTTCATCCGCTTCGATGCGGGGCAGATCATGAGCATAATGCCGCTCCACCAGAATATTGTCCAGGTTCAGGTCATGTTCGAGCAGGGCTGTGGTTTTGTCAAACAAGGCATGGACATCGACCGGGCGAACCTCGAAGGCATGCTGATGGGAAAACGTTCTGAGGCTATTGGTGATCTTGGTGGCCCGCTTGATCTGGGCCAGCATTTCATCAAGATTTTTTCGCATGCTCGCCGGGATCTTCTCAAGTTGCATGACCTGGGCCAGGGTGCCGATGATATTAAGGGGATTGAGGATTTCATGGGCCACCCCAGAGGCCAGGGTGCCGATAGAGGCCAGCTTTTCCTGGCGGATGGCGACCTGCTGGGCAACCTGCAGATTGTCCAGGGCCTTTTGCAGCGCATCCTTGGAATCCCGCAGGGCCTGCTCCGCTTTTTTGCGCTCGGTGATATCCAGCCGGTATTCGATAATCTGCGTGACCTTGCCCATCTTGTCAAAAATGGGATGCGCGTGGATTTCGTGCGTAAACTCCTGGCCTTCCCGACCCTGCTCAACATATTCCACGAGACAGGAGTCTTTCTCCTGCTGCACCCTGGCAAGGGGCTCATGCGGCGGCGGGGCCTTGCAGGGTTTGCTGCCTCCGGCCTGCGGAAAACACTCAGCCAGAGCGGCCAGATGGCGCTGCGCGGAAGAATTGGCCAGCACCACCTGATAATCCTTGGCTCCGACCACAAAAAATGGATGGGGCAGCGACTCGATGAGTTTGTTCAGAAATTTGTTCTGCTCGCTGATTTTTTCCTCTGCCTGCTTCCGGTTGGTGACATCGTGGATAATAACGATGGTGGAGGCGCCCCCATCGCCAACAACAGGCAAAAACTGCAGGGAAACCTGTCGGCCATTGAGGGCAACCGGGGCCTCTTCCGAAATTTTTTTGGACGCTTCCGCAGGGTTGTCCAATAACGCGGCCACCGCTTGAAAGGACTGCTCGCCAAAAATCGCGGCGAATTCCATGCCCAACAGCATTTCTTCCGGTATCCCCACCAGTGTCACCGCAGCGGGGTTTACAAAGATAATCTTTCGATGCGCGGCAAACTCAAGAATCCCTTCGGACATGTTTCCCAGGATCACCTCAAAATGCTTCCGGGAAGAAAGCAGCTCCCTGGTGATCTCACGGGTCGCGACCTCCTCAAGCCCCATGATATCCCTGCTTTTCTCCTCTCTGCCCGCAGGGCTAGCCAGCTCGATAACCCTGGCCACATGTTTGGCCAGATTGCTCATGTTGCCCTTGGCAATACAGGCATCCGCTCCAAGGGCGGCGAAATCTAGCTCCTCCTCGGCGGCGATGGCCGAGAGAATAACAAGAAACACCCCCTCCAGATGGGGCATGTTGCGGATGATCCGGCACAGCTTCTCGCCGCTGATGTTGGGCATCACCAGATCGACGAAAATGATGTCCGGCACATAGGCCTTCAGGATCTCCAGGGCGCCAAGGCCATCCTCCGCGGTCCGCACCTCATGCCCGTCTTTTTCCAGCAAATTGGCGATGAGCCTGAGCACCATGGGATGGTTATCAACAACGAAAATTTTCTTGCCCATATCTCTCCTGTGCAGCTCTTCTGCTAAAAAATCCATTATATATTGAGTATAGCATAGCGTTTTCTTGCCCCACAATTTTCTTTCGGCAAACCGGAGGAGAAAAATCGCCCTCCATTGCGCGGAATACTTTCAACGCACCATCCTTTTTGCAATTTGACTTCTGACAAAAGGGGAGTATAATCTCGCACCGAATCATGCCTGCCCGGATGTAACGGAAAAATCGGCTGAAAGCCATACCGGCGGCAATATTTTTTCACCTCAACGGTCAACCCGCATCATGGAGTGTTTATGTCGAGTTCCCTGCGCTGGAAAATTATCCTTCTGCTCTGTGTCACCATCTTTGCAGGCCTAACCGTTACGCCATCCTTCACCACGGTTCCGGCCTGGTGGCAGAAATATCTTGCACCGGCAGGGCTGAAGCTGGGCCTGGATCTCCAGGGCGGCATGCATCTGGTCCTCAAGGTTGACCTCAAGAAGGCCATTGAAAACAATCTGGACCTGTCGGTCCAAGATCTGAAAGATGCCCTGGCCGAGAAAAAAATCACCGTGGTTCGCACCGCCTCCACCGACCCCCGCAAGATCATCCTGACCCTGCCCAACACCACAGCCCTGGAAACGGTCAAGCAAACCATCACCAAAGAATTCCCAGACCTTGAGGGCGACTTCCAGTCCGACCAGGGATCCTTTCCCCGCATCATCCTTACTTTGAAACAGGACAAGATCGACTTCATCAACAACAAGGCCGTTGACCAGTCCCTGGAGATTCTCCGCAACCGGATCGACCAGTTCGGCGTGACGGAACCGGCCATTGTCCGGCAGGGAGCCGACGAAATTGTCATCCAGCTTCCCGGCGTCAAGGATCCGCAGCGGGCCCTGAACCTGATCGGCCGCACGGCCCAGCTCGAGTTCAAGCTGGTGGATGAAACACCCGGGCTCAACCTGGGGCAGCTCATCGGCCAGGCCATCCAGTCCGGCCAGTGGCAGGAGAGCGGCAGCCGGAAACAGCTCAATGTCGCCTTGCAGAGCAAGCTCCCGGCCGGCACGGAGATTTATTTTGAAAAGGATGTGGACAAGACCACCGGCAAGGAAACCCGGCAGCCCATCCTGCTCAAAAGCCAGGTGCTGATGACCGGCGACATGGTCAAGGGCGCCCAGGTCGGCGTGGGCGGCAACTTCAACGAGCCCTACGTGGGCCTCGACCTTACCGGACGCGGCGGCAAGATCTTCGGCCAGGTCACGGAAAAAAACGTGGGCAAACGCTTCGCAATCGTCCTTGATGAGGTGGTCCGCTCCTCTCCGGTGATCCGGGAAAAAATCCTCGGCGGCTCCGCCCAGATCTCCGGCAGCTTCACCTATGAGGAAGCGACCGACCTGGCCATCGTTCTGCGCATCGGCGCCCTGCCCGCCCCGGTGGAAATCGTCCAGAACCTCGCGGTGGGCGCCTCCCTTGGCCAGGACTCCATCAACAAGGGACTGATGAGCGGCGTGGTGGGCACCTTCCTGGTGGTGGTGTTCATGGCCGTGTACTACCGGCTTTCCGGGGTCGTCGCCAACATCGCCATGGTCCTCAATATCCTCCTGCTCTTTGCCGGTCTGGCAATGATGGGCGGCACCCTCACCCTGCCGGGCATTGCCGGCATCATCCTCTCCGTCGGCATGGCGGTTGACTCGAACATCGTCATCTTCGAGCGGATGCGCGAGGAATTCGCCCTGGGGAAATCCGTACGCTCCGGGGTCGAGGCTGGTTATTCAAAAGCCTTCTGGACCATCATCGACGCCCATGTGACCACCCTGATCACCGCCCTGGCCCTGTTTCTCTTCGGCACCGGCCCGATCAAGGGGTTTGCCGCCACCCTGTCGCTGGGCATCATATTCAACCTCTTCTCCACCCTCTTCGCCTCAAAATTGTTCTACGACTCCATGCAGGGGAAACGGAAACTCAAAAAGCTCTCCTTCATGCACTTTCTCAAAAAGCCGAACCTTGACTACATGCAGCTCAAGAAACTGACCTTTGCCATATCCGGCGGATTTGCCCTGGTCGGCTGCCTGGCCTTTGTCCAGATCACCCGCGGTCAGGCCAACATGGGCGTGGATTTTTCCGGCGGCACCCTGCTCCAGTATCAGTCCGCCCAGCCCTTCTCCCTGGGTGAGGTGCGCACCGCCCTGGCACAGGGGAATATTGAGGGCGTCGAGCTGCAAAAGGTCGAGGGCGAAAACCGTTTGATCGTCAAGATCAAGAGTAGCGAAGAGGTGGTGGGCCATGTCTCCGAAACGGTCACCGCTCAATTGAATACCAGTTTTCCGGACAAGCACTTCGTGGTGGAGAACCAATCGGAGATCGGCTCCTCGGTGAGCGACACCCTGCGCGAAAAAGCGCTGCTGGCCGTGTTCATCTCCCTGCTCGGTGTGGTCGTGTACCTTGGGTTTCGCTTTGACCTCCGTTTCGGCGTTGCCGCCACCCTGGCCACGTTCCATGACGTTCTGGCGGTGCTCGGCCTCATCTGGCTGCTCAATATGGAGATCACCCTCCTTACCGTCACCGCGCTACTGACCCTGGCCGGGTATTCCTTAAACGACACGGTCATCATCTTCGACCGGATCCGCGAGAACCTGCACAAGAGTGAAGACCCGGAGAATATCACCGACGCACTGATCAACACCAGCACCAACGAAGTTCTCAGCCGCACCATAGTCAACTCCGTCACAGTGTTCCTGGTTTTGGGAGCTCTATATGTATTAGGCGGCTCTGTGATCCACGACTTTTCCTTCGCCTTGCTGGTGGGGGTCGTGGTTGGCACCTACTCCTCGGTTTTCGTGGCCAGCCCCTTGCTCACTCTGTGGCACCGTGGTACAACCGCTTAGCCATGCGGCCCGATCTTGCCCCAGAGCATGTCCGGCCCCTGACTCCGGACGAGACCTTCCGGTTTCGTTGCCATCCCGGCGTTGCCTGCTTTACCGACTGCTGCCGGGAACTGGAGCTTGCCTTGAGCCCCTACGATGTGCTCCGGCTGAGCAAGAATCTGGGGCTTGCCCCCTCTGCCTTTCTGGACAAATACGTGCTGGTCGAGCAGGCAGAAGGCAGCGGTTTTCCCCAGGCGTATCTCTGCATGGTGGATGACGGCCGGGCCAGTTGCCCGTTTGTCACCGCCGCAGGTTGCCTCGTCTATCCGGACCGCCCCGGCGGCTGCCGGACCTATCCCCTGGGACGCGGGGCCTTCAACACCGAGGACGGCGTCCGCCACGAAATGCATGTGCTCCTCACCGAACCACACTGCAAGGGCTTCAACGAAGGCGACCGGCAGGATGTCATTGCCTGGCAGAAAGACCAGGACCTGGCCTTCTACAACGCCATGAATGATGAACTCCTCGGCATCCTCCACCATCCCCGCCTTACAGACAGGCACCCCCCGGAGGAGCATGAGGAGGAAATCTTCCTCTTTCTCTACAGCCTGGATTCCTTGCGGCAGCAGCTCCTGAACGGCAGCCTTCCCCTGCCTTTTTCCATCACAAAAAACGAACGGCAGGAACTCGCCACGGAAGACCTTGCCCTGCTTCGCCTCGGCATCAGATGGTTGGATTATGTCCTCTCCCGACGCTGACAAAAAACTGGCCTGCCTCTCCGCCGGAGAGCTACAGGGCGAACCGCCCCTCGGCCCGGAACTCACCGCGAAGCTGCTGGCCATTTCCCATGAATACTGCCAGGCCGAAGGCGGCTGCCACGGCCCGGACCACACCGAACGGGTCCACAACCTGGCGCTCCACATCGGCCGGTTGATGAATGCCCGGTTGGATATCTTGAGCGCCGCGGCCCTGCTCCACGACATCGGCCGCAGCCACGAAATGCTCTCCCGAGGCAAAATCTGCCACGCCACCAAGGGCGCGGAGATGTCCCGCACCATTCTCAAGGGCCTGGAGTTTTCCCAGGAGATGCAGGATGCCATCATCCACTGCATCGAAGCGCACCGCTACCGCAACAACAATATCCCGGAAACCCTGGAAGCAAAAATCCTCTTCGACGCAGACAAACTGGACTCCATCGGCGCCATCGGCATCGGCCGGGCCTTTCTCTTCGCCGGCCAGGTCGGAGCCAGGCTGCACAACCGGGGTGTGGATGTGAAGAAAACCAGATCCTACTCCACCGAAGACACTGCCTACCGTGAATTCCTGGTGAAACTCTGCAAAATCAAAGACAAGATGCTGACCCCTGAAGGCAAACGACTGGCTGCCGAACGGCATGAGTTCATGGAGGTCTTTTTCAAGCGACTGGACAAAGAGATCCACGGAAGCCCGCCTAAGAATCCTGACCACAATTCCCGATAGACCCGGTTAATGCCCGTGGAAACCAACACCACCCAACGCCTCGCCATCATCATCAAAGACCTGCGCCGGGCCGTCCTGGCGACGGGAATCGGATTGATCCTTGGTTGCCTTGGCTTCTACAGCATCTCCAGCCACCTGTTGGGGTACATCCAGAACCATCTCCACCAGAAACTCGCCTTTTTCGCGGTGGCGGAACCCTTTCTCGCCCACGTCTCCATCTCCCTGGGCATGACGATCTTTACCCTCATGCCCATGCTCAGTTTTTTTCTCTGGCGCGCCCTGGCCAAGCCCTTTGCCTTGTCCCGCTCCTTTGTCTTCTGGTTCGTGCTCTTCACCTGTTTTTTGTTCTACAGCGGGGCCGCCTTCTGCTATTTCTTCACCCTGCCTTTCGGCATCAATTTCCTGCTGGATTTCCAGACCGAACAGCTCAAGCCGGTTATCTCCATCAGCGAGTTCGTCTCCTTTGTCTCGATATTTGTCCTTGCCTTCGGGTTGATCTTCGAGCTGCCCATCTTCATGATCTTCATGGCCAAGATAAAAATCCTGCCCAGATCGTTCTTTGAAAAAAACCGCCGCTACGCCGCACTGGTCATCAGCGTCGTCGCCTCCCTCCTCACCCCGACCCCCGATGTGTTCAATATGATGCTCATGGGCATCCCCCTCTACATGCTGTACGAAATAGGGATCATTGTCCTGAAGCTGCTGCGGATCGCGTAAACAGCAGCATTGGCCTTCGTCTTTTAGCGGCTGACTCGTCGATTCCTGTCTCATCTTTGTTGGTGGTTGACTTTAAAATATTTCGCCGCTATTCTTCCTGCATCACCCCCATAATTATATGGCCTCATCAATGAATGAACGTACTTTTAATGTCGTTACAACCGCGATATCGGTGGCTGCTCTCATAATGAGCGCTGCTGCACTTTGTTTGTCCTTGTCGCAACACTACGTAGATTACGAGCACGCCATCTTGGTTCAACCTGGGACTTTTCCCATAACAAAAATAATTGAAGGGAAAACCTCGTTCGATTTTGACATTGCTAACACCAGCAAGAGCAATCTCCAATATTTCTTTAGAGCAAGTACAAACATTGGGTGGATCAATGGCACAAGTGAACGCCCTGTTTTCTACCCATCCATATATGAGTCGCAAATTATTGGATTGAGTAAATCTGATGCAGGGAAAAGCAGGCTCCTCGCTGTTTCATGTGGGCAGCCTGAAATCAAGCTTACCTGCAATGAGGTAGGCCATGTTGATCAGGTTCTTGGTGGTTCGGTATCCTCTGGCCCTTCTTTTGGCCGCCTGGATAAG
>Ga0180009_10000370_pt1 | contig 64434 bp, 54 predicted proteins | sample OS_PC_MetaG_FD_123537 | JGI IMG/M metagenome (GOLD analysis project Ga0180009, IMG submission 123537) | Groundwater microbial communities from the Aspo Hard Rock Laboratory (HRL) deep subsurface site, Sweden - OS_PC_MetaG | ecosystem: Environmental > Aquatic > Deep subsurface > Groundwater... | reverse complement strand
GCAAAAAACACTCAAAATCAGTCATTTTTTTGTTGAATCGAAGGGGATTTTGAAGTTTCAAACATTTTTTTGAAACTCAAAATAAGAAAAATTTTAAAAGATTGGATTAATCAAAGGTCTCTTTGCCTGATTATAATGGGGGTCAGCCCCCAAACCCCCGGGATTTTACGCTTTATGGACAAAAACATGTTGGTGAAAGGGCAGAGCAAAAAGCCCTGCCCCATGTCTTCGTCACCAGTTTCGGCGCTCAGGTTGCTTCCCAGCATAGCCTTATCCTCCGAACTGGCCTGGGCATATTATCAAAATCATCCAGAATTACAAGCAATCAAACATTGAAATTTAAAAAATGGAGGTTAAAAACGGCATTTGGAAATTGGATAAAATTTGATCGGATAATTCATCCGATTTTGACGCTTAATTTGGGTAGAAAACTGTCTTGACAATGGGGTCCACTATAATGATACAGCCAACACCCCGTTCTATAAATATGATGATGCCCTGCAGGTGTCTTCATCTGCTGCACAGGAACTTGAAATGGAAACCATTACCTTTGAGGAAATGGTGTACCTGCCCTTTGAAGATGAATATAAAATTGCAAGCCAGGTCCCGGAAAACATGGACACGATTTCTTTTTCCGGTACAGATATCCAGAAAAGAATCCGCTCCGGCAAAAAAGTGCCGGACTGGGCATCCTTTCCTGAAGTGATCCAGGAACTGCAAAAATCATATCCGCCTCCCTCAAAGCAGGGATTTACCATCTTCTGCACCGGGCTTTCCGGAGCAGGCAAATCAACCATTGCAAAACTGTTGTATTCAAAATTCCTTGAAATCGGCACCCGGCCGGTCACACTTTTAGACGGGGATATTGTCCGCCGCAACCTGTCTTCGGAACTTAATTTTTCCAAAGAACACCGGGATATCAATGTGCAGCGCATCGGTTTTGTCGCTTCAGAAATCACCAAGAACCGCGGCATTGCCATCTGCGCCCCCATAGCGCCCTACGAAAAAACCCGCGCCAGGATCAGGGAATCCATAGAAGCATATGGCGGATTTTTTGAAGTGCACGTATCCACCCCCATATCAGAATGTGAAAAACGTGACAGAAAAGGCATGTATGCCAAAGCCCGCGCCGGTCTTTTAAAAGGCTTCACCGGTGTGGATGATCCATACGAAGACCCTGCCAACCCGGAACTTAAAATCAACACCACAGATCTCACTCCGGATGAAGCTGCCCAGCAGGTGCTGCTTTTTATCAGCCGAAAAGGATATATTTAATATGAACATAGAAGATTTAAAAACCAAACCCCATCGCTGGCTGGTCACCGGCTGTGCCGGGTTTATCGGCTCCAACCTGATTGAAACCCTTCTCAACCTGAACCAGAAAGTCACCGGCCTGGATAATTTTTCCACAGGATTCCAGTATAATCTGGATGAAGTTGAGCAATCCATAGGAAAGGAAAAATGGCAGAATTTTACATTCATCAAGGCAGATATCAGAGATCCCGAGGCCTGCACAAAAGCCTGTGAAGGCCAGGATTTTGTATTGCACCAGGCAGCCCTGGGATCTGTCCCCAGATCCATTGCCGACCCTTTGCTGACCAATGAGAACAATATCACAGGATTTTTAAATATGCTGGTGGCTGCAAAGGATGCCAAGGTCAAACGATTTGTCTATGCCGCGTCCAGCTCAACCTATGGGGATCATCCCGGCTTGCCCAAAAAAGAGGATCTCATCGGAAAACCCTTGTCCCCCTATGCAGTGACAAAATATGTCAATGAATTATACGCGGATGTGTTTGCCACAACCTATGGCTTTAAAACCATTGGACTGCGGTATTTCAATGTATTTGGCAAACGCCAGGACCCCTATGGCGCCTATGCTGCTGTCATTCCTTTATGGTTCTCCTCCCTGATCAAAAAAACAGATGTATTCATCAACGGAGACGGAGAAACCAGCCGGGATTTCTGTTACATCGACAACACTGTCCAAGCCAATATAAAAGCCTGTCTTGCAGAAAACGAAAATGCCGCCAACCAGGTCTATAATGTGGCATTCGGTGAAAGAACCACCTTGAACGAACTGTTTTATCTGATCAAGGATCTGGTTGCCAGCCAGTTTCCTGAAATAAAAACCGCAGAGCCGGTTTACAGGGATTTTAGACCCGGTGATGTACGGCACTCCCTTGCAGACATATCAAAAGCCGCAGATCTGTTAGGCTATAAGCCAGTGTATTCAGTCAGAAAAGGCCTGGAACTTGCCGCCAACTGGTATATCAATAATATTAAATAATACAAAGGCTTGATCGATAATGAAGAGCTAAATCGATCATTTCTATTATAATAATGAGAAAAAAAGAAATTCGCCAAGCCTGTGAAAAGGACGAATCAAAAATTATTCAGTCTTGGCGAAAGGCATACCCCCTAATCTTTAGTTATAAATATCCAAATAGATGGCGGTGGCTGTATAAAGAAAATCCATTTTGGGAGTCAAAAAATGGAAAATTGCCAATTTGGATTGCTATAGTTGATGATAATGTAGTTGCGTGGAATTGTGCCATGCATGTAAATTTGGAAATAAGCAGCAGGGTTTATCCTGCTGCTTATAGTGTCAGCACATATACACTGCCTGAATTCAGAAAGCAGGGTCTTGGTTTTCTAACACAACAAAAAAACCAAGATTCGAATACTATTTTCCTCAGCGTAGATATGTCGGAAGGGAATAGACGAATAAAAAAAAAATTAGGTGGTGTTGAAGGGAAGCCGTTCCATATTTATTTCAAAATAACTGGTAAGCTCGATCATGAAAAATTATTCAAAACACTATTGGCTGTTTGTAGAAAATACCTTGGAAACATCTGGTTGGTGAAAGCAAGTTATATTCGGTTAGGTTTTTTAAAGCAATCAGTTGGATACCTGATGACATTATTATTGAAGAATAGGCAGAAACAAAAAAAACTTAGCCATCATACCCATTATGTTTTTAAAAGTACCCGTAAGTTCGGAGCTGAAGTAGATGCGTTTTGGAATTTATGTAGACAAAATTATTCGTTTTCTGTTTGTCGCGACAGCCAATATTTAAACTGGAAGTATGTTTTGCAACCTGATCTGCAATATTTGAAATACCTGGTCTATGATAACGATAAAATTTGTGGAATCTTGGTGTATCGCATATGTAAAAGCCCTGAGTCACCAATTGGAGTTATTTGTGAGTGCCTATCAATATCGGCAAATGACGGTAATCTGATCAGAGCGATGTTGAATTTTGCCGAAACCGATATGATTAAATCAGGGGCTCAAATGTATAAATGTGGTGCTTCTTCTCGTGAACTGTCTAATTTTTTAGAACAACATGGATTCCAGAAAATAAGAACACATGTCCCTGTTATTTATATCGATAGTAAACTTAGAGATATTAATTATAATGAGGTTCTTAAGGGTAATTGGCTTATGAGCATAGGTGACCATGACATGGATCAATTTTTTAAACATGAACAGCCTATATTTCCGGATATCGTTAAAATATTATTAAATAAAATTCCAGGCAGTAAATAGGTTTAAAAGGTGATTGAAAAAATAGCGTATAGAGCCAGAAGAAAATGGCGTGATGTGACAACGATAAGAAGGCCCCTTGGCGCTGGACCGGCTGGTCAAGAAAAAATAAGCCTGGTTTTGTATTTTGATTATGAGAGGGAATTTGGAAATATTGCAGCAAAAGATTCTTCTGAGACAGGCTTTAATGCAATTATTGATATTTTAAACAAAAACGCCATAAGGACAACCTGGAATTGTGTGGGCAAAATAAGCGAGTCATACTCTAAAACAATTAGCCAAATTATATCAAACGGGCATGAAATTGCATGCCATACTTATAATCATATTGAGCCTTTATCTACTGATTATGAAAAGCTTTTTAATGATATTGGCCAGTTCAAGACAACATTTAAAAATAAATATAAAGTTGATGTCCAAGGATTTCATTCTCCGAGTGACGGGTGGTCAAAACAATTAATTGAAATCCTTTCAAAGCATGGATTTAGATATGATATTGCTGTTGAAAATAAAGATCAAAACCACAATGCATGTTATTTGATTACCACTGATGGCTATTTGTCAAAAAATACGCACTCTATTCTAAGAATACCATCAGTTAGTGATGATTGGATGATGATCTCTAAACACTTGGAACCTGAAAAAATGTTAAGTCATTGGCAATCTTTTTTAACCGAGAAATACTATGGAAAAACGATTGCAGTTGGATTCCATCCCTGGGTTATTGGAAAAAATAAAGGCAGAATAGACATTTTCGAACATTTCATCCATTCTCTCCAAAACTTTAAAGATTTACAATTGTTTACAGGCTCGGAAATAACCAAATGGTATCAGGAATAGAGAAAACGACACTTCAGTCCTTTTGGATTAATATTGGAAAACTGCTATCAGGGTCAGCTCTGTCTCAGGCCATAGTTTTTCTTACAATACCTGTTATTACCCGGTTTTATTCACCTGATGATTTCGGAATAGCAGCTATGTTTGCCGTAATTGTGTTTTCTTTAGAGCCAATTTCAAGTTTGAGCTATCATCAAGCGATAATGCTGTGTGAAAAAGACACGGATGCGCTCAATATTTGCGCCCTTTCTTTTTTTATTGTTACTATTTTTTCTTTACTTCTTTTTATTCCTTTTGGATTGTTCAACAGAGAAATCGCTTCTTTTTTTAATGCCCCGCTGCTTGAACATTTTACGTGGCTCATCCCTATCGTTGTTTTCAGCAGAGCCGTTTATTTAATTTTATCTTTTGAGAATTCACGAAGGAAAAACTTTAGTTTGCAAGCTTTTTCAACTGTCGTTCAAACAGTAACCGATAAGGTCATTATTATCGGGGCTGGTTTTATGGGCCATGCGACAGCTTCTGCTATGATTATCAGCAGAGTAATCGCTTCTTTTTTTGAGACCGGTGTGTTTGCATCTGATATAAGGGCATTAATAAAAAATAGAGGCGTAATTTCAATACCTGCAATAAAAAAATTAGCCTATAAGCACAGGGCGTTCCCTTTGTTTGCAAATTGGGTAGCGCTTTTATCGGATGGTTCGGCAAGACTTCCTATTTATATGCTTGCCTTTTTTTTCTCGCCTGAGATAACAGGCCTATACGCAATGGCAGATAGATTGATCCGCACTCCAATGAGCTTGCTCGGTAACTCAATACGAAGGGTTTACTATCAAGCAGCCGCAAATGAAAAAAATAATGGGGTAGATTTAAAAGTTTTTTTTGAATCGATTAGGTTAAGGCTTCTCGGCTACAGCCTGTTTCCTTTTTTGGCATTAATGATAATGGGTGAAGAAATTTTTACAATAATCCTTGGTTCAAAATGGGAAAACGTTGGCACTTATATAGGGATATTAGGAATTCTTGCTGTTGCACAGTTTGTTTCAATTCCTATTGCCAGTCTTGTGAATGTTTTAGGAAAACAAAAAAGTTTTCTTTGGTTGACTCTATGGTTATTTTTGTTAAAATTTTTTTCCCTTATAGCTGGAGGTTTTATTCAAGATCCAATCATTTCAGTCTGGTTTCTTGTTATTGCAGGCATTCTTTTTTATATCTATATCAATTTTTGGATCGGCGGTATTATTGGAATAGAAAAAAGAGAAACCCTTATGTTTTTTACAAAATATATTTTTCTTAATATGCCTTTTATTGGTGTTTTGTTTTTATCAAGAATGTTTATTCCAAATTTGTTTTATCAAGCGATCATTTTCATTATTACATCAACTTCATACTATTTATTGGTCATATATCTTATTGAACGAGTCTTTCTGTTTACAGAATTTCGAGCTGTTTTTTCACGTTTTTTTGGCAGGAGATAGAAGCCTTTATGAAAAAAATAATTATAACAGGAATTGGTGATACCCGGAATAACGGCTGCTGGGCAATGGTATCTTCTGCTATTCGGTTAATTAGCCAGATCTGTCCAGAACCGGTTCAATTTATAATACTTACGCAAAAGACTTCTACAGATACAAAAAGAATCGTTGCTGAAAATGTTGTTTTTATGGTCAGGCCCTGGACGATGATTTCTATTCCTAAAATCAGATTTTTTTGGTTCATAGCTTGTTTTTGTATTATGCCGATTCAGGCAATGTTTTACAGACTTATAAAATCAAAACGTTCTGTAAACGTGTTTTGGGAAAATTTTCTTTCATGCGATCTGGTTTTAGATTTAAGCGGGGACAGCATCAGTGACGATTATCCGCCATATTCCCTGGCCACCATTGCAATGCCCCTTATCATAACCAGGATACTTAAAAAACCCTATATGTTGTGTGCGCAGAGCATAGGGCCTTTTGGAAATTCATTCATCCACAGAATACTCATCACGCTTATCAGGGATGCGGCGGTTATTACGACCCGGGAGCGAATTACAGATGAAATTTTGTCAAAGCTCCATATACATGGCAATGTCATTCCGGCCCAGGATTTGGCCTTCTGCTTGGAGCCGACTTCTAAAGAGCGTATTGATGAAATTTGCAAGCAAGAGGGTATAAAACAGCATCTTTCCTGGACGGGCATCTCCATCAGCGATCTGATCAGTGCGTATGCCTTCGGGGAACTGCCGCCGGATCAAAGGAGAATGGCCTATGTCGATGCCATGGCAGCTTTTGCGGACTGGATCATTGAGACTTATGATATGAATATTTTGTTCGTTCCCCATGTGGTTATTCCAAATGTCGGCAATGATTTGATCATCACCAGAGAGATTTTCAACCGGATGAAAAGCCAGGACAAAGCCATCGTTCTGAACGGTTTATACAATGGCGATGAGCTGAAAGGAATCATTGGGCTAAGCCGTCTTTTTGTTGGATCTAGGATGCACGCGACTATCGGTGCCCTGTCTCAGGGCATACCGACCATGACCTATGTCTACAATCATAAAACCATTGGGATCAACGGCCAAATCCTCAAGCAGCAGGAATATCTTGTTGATATCAGAGAAATCAGACATACGGATCTTCTTGATCGCAGTAAGGAAGTATTCTGCCAGCTTGAAAAGAATTCAACGAATATATCAAGTCTTTTAAATGGTATTTTGCCGGAAATTATCCATGGAGCCAAAGCAAATGCTTGGATAGCCTTGAATCTGCTTGAAATTGCCGGTCCGTTGGCGCGGATGAGCAATACTAAGCGTTGCTGCGGCTGCGGCGCATGCGCCGGTGCCTGTGTAGACCGGGTGCTTGAGATGCAATATACCAATGAAGGGACACTCAGGCCTCGTCTTGTAAAAAAGTGCAACAATTGCGGCCGATGCATAAAGGCCTGCCCTGTGCTCGGGTTTGACATCAGTCTTGAAGAAAATGAAATCTTTGGTCAGAAGGCGGTGGATCCAGAAATCGGCGTGGTACGTAAGGCTTACAAAGGGTATGCCATGGAACCGGGCCTTCGACTGCGATCCTCATCAGGTGGCCTTGTAACGGGAATTTTGGCAGAGCTTCTGAAAACGGGAGAGATTGAAGCCGTTTTGTCGGTTGTGGATAATCCCGAAGATCCATTACGGCCGAAAGGGGCCTGGATAACCAACACTGCAGAGCTCGTCAAGTCAAGTGGTTCAAAATATACGCCCGTTGCTTTGCTGGAATCCATTTGCGACTTGTTGCCTGATTTAAAAAAAATTGCCGTTGTCGGGCTGCCCTGTCATCTTTGGGGGCTTCATCTTTTGGAAAAGAACAAATTTCTGAAAGGCAAACAGGTTGTTCTTAAGCTGGGTCTATTTTGTGGACGTACTCCATCGGGGCAGTCCATTGAATTTATCATGAACAAGAATAATATCCGACCACAGGATGTCAAAAAAATCAGTTATCGTGGTAATGGCTGGCCCGGGGGTTTAATGATCGAAACCCAAAGCGACGATGTTTTTTATCCGCTGGATGAAATATGGCCTTTCTTGGCTGCGCCTTATTTTCACAGCACGCATTGTTTTTTTTGTCGTGATTTTTTTGCCCACATGTCAGATCTTTCTTTCGGGGATGCCTGGCTTCCGGAATGTGAAAATAACAACGAGGGCTGGTCGCTTTGCGTGGTGCGAAGCACCGTCGGTGAAAAAGTGATTGCGGCATGTAATAAGCATCTCCATCTTGAAGAGATAGAGATGCAAAGAATAAAAGAGGCCATGATCGGAAATATCAGCGCCAAGTGCCGTCAAGGCGCTTTAAAAGAATCATTGTTTCCGGAAAGTTCGTCTGTTACAGTCGCCAGCCCCGCGGATGAAGACACACCCTCACAAAGAAAAAAAATGATTATCCGGCTTGAGCATTTCTGGTCGAAAGTTGGCAAGTCTCGTGCTTTCCAGCATGGTTTTCTCGATTATCCGTTTAATCGGTTCATGAGAATCAACAACCGGATCATTTCCTTCATCAAGTCCAAATAGGATTGCTATAGGAGTCGTTATTTTGGTTTCAAAAATTAATGTAAAGCTATCTATTGCCGTCATCTGCAAAAATGAGGGCAAGAATATTGATAGATGCTTGAATTCTATTTTTAACAGTATTGCGACGCTGGGCCCTACGGAAGTTCTTGTGGTGGATTCATTTTCCACGGATGATACCATTGAAATCGCTTCAAAATATCCCGTCAGGATCATCCGACTCAGGGAAAATTGGCCCCATTCTCCGGCGGCAGGTCGTTATACAGCCTTTCTCCATTCTCGCGGGGAGTATACGATGTGCATTGATGCGGATATGGAAATGAAGAGCGGATTTCTGGAAAAAGCGCTGGTTTTTATGGACACACACCCTCAGACGGCCGGACTGACGGGAATTATTAAGCACACTATATTAAGCACGGCAGAATATGAATGCCTGAACTGTGAACGCGGCGAACTTCTGCCCTTGACAAATAAACAACTAAACCCGCATGCACCCGCTATGCTGAAGTCTATTCCCGGCGCGGGTGTGTTCAGGTCCAGCGCTGTTGTTGCAGTGGGCAATTTTCACCCGTTTTTAAGGGCAGAGGAGGAATACGAACTCTGCCAGAGGCTTCGCCGGAAAGGGTATGAACTCTGGTATTTACCTTATCCTGTCACCGATCATCATGGCTATTCGGACAATGGCTGGGCAGAAATCAAACGACGCTTGAGGCGCGGATTCATGACAGGTATGGGAGAAATGTTTAAAGTATCTGCAATATCGGGATTTTTTGTTGAAAACCTGTTAAGATTTCGTCTTTACTTGGCCTTGGGGGCTTACATGGTGCTGGGTACTATGTGTCTGATCCTGGGCTTTTTCAAACCAGGCTTCCCCCTTTTTTGGCTGCTTGGTTTTATACTGATGGTTCTTACCTTATCCGTAAAAAAGAAGAGTGTGCAGCGCGGCCTGTTGTCGATCATTAATAATGCACTCATCGGCATTCATATTTATATCCAGCTTCTTTTCCGGATACCTACAGCAACAGCCTATCCGACGAATCCGATCATTATTGATTTGTCTGTGCAGCAGGGGTGCGATATGGAGTCAAATAAATGAATATTACGCTCATACTCATATCATTGATAGTTCTGATACCAAGCTCCTATCAATTGCCGGTCATCGCTTTGCCTCTGGGCTATTTTTATATAACCCTCGTCGAGATGATGATCATTTTTATTTTTTTTCTGTGGGGCATGCAAGCCCTTTTTTCAAGCGCCCCAAAGGTCGTGAGGCCTTTATTCTCAAAATATGTCATTCTCATCCTCTGCCTTTTTGTTATATATATTTTCTTCGGCCTTTTTCAAAGGAATGCCATAGGTGTATTGGGCGACTTCCGCCAGTATATGCCCCTTGTTTTATATTTCCCGCTTCTCCATGCGCTTCGTAATCAAATGGCTGTGGAAAAATTGCGCGGGATGCTCTTTTTCTCACTTATCATAATTGCCATTTATATTATTGTTATCTTTTTCTTTTTCAACAGTGCCCTCGTGGCTTATGCCGCAAAAGGAAACATCGGTTTCACTGGTGAAAGGATTTTTATTGATAATTCCGTATTTCTATTTTTTGCCTATCTGGGATACATCGTTGCCGCATTTTTTGCAGGACCAATGGGTGGCTTGAGACGCATAGTCTATTTTGCCATTATTTTTTTGAGCATACTGGTTCTATTGATCATGCAAGTGAGGAGTTTTTGGATAATGACCGCTATTATTTTATTTCTTTCCTTTTTTTCACTTACAAGAGCCATCCATAAATTCAAATACGCATTTGTTGCCATTGTCTCCACGTTTGTTATAATAATACTGGTGTTTCTGACACTACAAGCCACTGGCTTCCGGTCCAAAGCGATAGATAATATCAAAGATCGATTTGCTTCATTTTCGGATATGGACAAAATTGGAAAAACCGGAGCCAAGAGAACTGAATCCATTGGTTCTATTGAAACACGGATGGCTACTGCTGAATATGCACTGGAAAAATATATTATCCCGAACTGGTTCTTTGGCCTGGGTTTTGGCGCTCAAACGCCGATGGTTAACACCTTTGGCGCCAAAGGGTTAATGAAATATCAAATTGACAATGGATATCTAACCCTTTTATTAAAATTCGGTGTGTTTGGTCTGTTTTTCTATGCCCTGTTCACGCTGAAAATAACATGGAGTCTTTTCCGGATTATATTTAATCCACTGACTGGCCAGGAAGATATCTGGCTGGCCAAGAGTTTTCTTTACGCCATCATTGCCATGATCGCTGGTTCCTTCTTCACTTCTATCTTCATTCGCGAGCAGGTTTGCATCGTCAGTTTTGTGATTATGCTTTGTGAAATCGAATGGATCAATAAGCGGATTACAATTAATAGGGCCGCTAAAAGCGGACATCATGCAAAATAAAAAGGGAAGAAGAAAAATTCGATATCCCATGACCGCGTTTTTTTTTGCTGGATTATTGTTTTTGGCAAACTGCGTCATTTCATCGGCAAATGGTTTTGAAAAAACAATCGAAATTGACACTGAAGCGCTGACGCTAACCGATCCATTAACAAATGCCGGATATGGCCTGGTCATTCCCAACTATCGTCCTGGCCGTAATGATCAGCCAAATTTAAAATCCAGATATCCTTTTGTCGATATTGTGTACAAAAGGTTTCTCTGGTCGGAGCTGGAGCCGGAAGAGGGGAAGTATAATTTTTCGATTTTAGAAAACTGGATCGCTGGTTGGAAAAACAGGGGCTACCGCGTTGGGTTCGGTGTGATGTCCAACACAGATGGAAAACAAGGGACTCCTCTGTGGGTATTTAACGCCGGTGTGCCAGGGGTCGCCCACCTGAAAGGGCAACAAATTGATCCGGTTATGTGGAATGACATATATCTTGATAAATTGGAAAAATTTATAGCAGCACTGGGTGAGAGATTAGATGGAGGACGGGATGTTGAATTTATGGATATCCGTGGCATAGGCATGTGGGGAGAGATGCATTTTGGCCTTGGTATCAAAGGCATGTGGACACAGGATGAACTGTATGATAACGGCCTTAGCGAGGATACGCTTATGACCGCTTACTTCAGACAAATGGAATATTACAAGAAGGCTTTTCCTCATACAAATCTTTTTCTCAATATTTCACCGGATCAGAAAAAAATAGCGCAGTCAGCCCCTCATATGAAAAAATTTTTTCTCCCTCGAAGAAACGCAGATTATCAGCGCCATGACAATCGCAAACATTTTAATAAACCGTTCATACTCCCCATCAGTGAGGAGATCACCAAACGGGCTGTGGCATTGGGTATTGCTCTGCGCTACGATGGTTTACGTCCCGGAGAATATCTATCTTCCAAGATAATATCCAGCTACTTTCGTGAGTATTGCTCTCCAGGCGAACCGGTTAAGTGTTTTTATGAGTTTGCCAAAAAAGAAACTGATCCAGGTGAGATAAAACAGATGCTGGATCTTGCTGTCAGGGATTACGCCAGCTACATCAACATCAATTTTCAGCAATTAAATGCGATAGACAGCGAAACAATAAGCATTCTTCATGATACGGCAAAAAAGATAGGTTATCAGTTTTACCTGTCCAAATTAGCCATATCCTATGCACTGATAGGGCCGGAAAACAATTTTTCCTCAATCAAGATAAATCATACCTGGATGAATAAAGGAAATATTGCCTCTCCGAAAGATTTAATTCTCCAATTTGTCATTTTAGACAGCGCCGGGAATGTCATCGCAGATACCAAAGTAAAGCCTGCTCGCCCTGTTTCAAAATGGTTGCCGGGAGAAAAAATAAATCTAAAGTCAAAAGTGGATCTTCCTTTGAAATTTAAAGAAGGTAAATATACATTGGCTGTTCGCATGCATGATGCGGCAGATCAGGTTGTTAAAATTAATTTAAAACCGGATATTAAAAACCCCTTATTTTGCTATTGTGCAACACTTACATGCTCAGAAACAAATAATGGTAAAATAAATTTTTGTATAGTGAGCGAATGAGACTGACGTTAAATAAGTTGAAAAATCTGGTAGGCAAACTCATTGGGATATTATGGGAAATGGAAAAATGAGTTTAGAAAAAGTGTCGGTTTTTGCTTGATCACGTTAGTTATTGACTGGGTGGGTTATTTGGACAGAAGTCGGGGGTTTTGACAAAATATGGGTTCATTATTTAAAAATATTAATAATCAGAGATTGATTTTTATTGTTGGAATGGCCAGAACCGGGACAACGCTTATGGCCAGAAGCCTGAGTAAAGGTCCTGATTTGTATTTTTTAAATGAAACCCATTTCATGCGGGAATACCAGTCTTATTTCCTGTCAGACAGTCTGTTTGAAAATGATAAACTTACTGCAAAATTTATCAATCAATTTATTACCATCCAGCGAAAGGATTATTACAGAAAATCTGAATATCAGGAATACCCGGATGCTGTTCAAAAAGTAAATGAACAGTTTAACAAGAAGGGGGAAAAAAATTTTGCTGCTTTATTAAGATGTCTGTTCGAATATGAAGCCAATCAAAAAAGAAAGAAGCATGCCGGTGACCAGACACCTAACCATGTTTTTTTTATTGATCAGATTTTAAGCCATTTTCCAGAAGCCCAGTTTATAAATATGATTCGCGATCCCAGAGCAGTGGTTCTGTCCCAAAAGAATAAATGGAAAGCAGCCAAACGCCAAAAACAGCCCCTTTTTGAAATTATAAGAGCAAAAATAAATTATCATCCCATCACCCAGAGCATTTTATGGAAAAGAGCTGTAAACTCAGGAAATGCGGCGTTCCAGCGTTATGGAGAAACAAAAATTATCAAGGTGTTTTATGAACAATTTGTAACAGAGCCAAAAGAGCACCTTCAGAATGTATGCGAATTCATCGGAACAGAATATGATGAAATGATGCTTGAAACATCTGTATCCATGTCTTCGAACATCTCCTATGCGAAAAAAACTGTAGGGTTTGATTCATCTCTAATCGACAAATGGAAAACCATGCTGTCTTCTTCAGAAATTTTTCTGGTCGAAATTATATGTGGAAAAGACGCTGCTGAGTTGGGATATCAGATGTCAGGGAAAAAGCCCAATTATCTTTGGTTGCTGATTTATATAGCAATATTTCCTTTCCATGTTGTATTGGCATATCTGCTTAGTGCTAGCAGATTTAAAAATCCGTTTAAAACTCTAAAACAGATGATTTTTAAATAAGTCTATCCATAAAATTTTAATTATTGTTTGAGAATCAATGAGATCTATTCGTAATGAAACTGCTATTTTTAAATAATTACCACTATCTTCGAGGCGGTTCTGAGCAGGTATATTTTGGAGAAATGAATTTATTCAGATTTCAAGGTCATACTGTTGAAGCCTTTGCCAGAAGAACAAATGATGATGCGGATTCAAAGTATGCTGATTTTTTTCCTGAAGATATGAGAACAGACAGTTTAAAACCCGGTTTAGGCATGTTTAGAACAATGAAGGAAATTATATATTCTTCAGAGTCAAAAAAGAACCTGAAGGCGTTGTTAACAGAGTTTAATCCTGATGTAATCCATGCCCATAATATTTATGGCAGATTAACAACATCTGTGCTTGATCTTGCGAAAGAAAAAAATATTCCGGTTGTTATGACATTGCATGACTATAAGCTGATTTGTCCAAGTTATAAGTTAATGTATGGAAGCGGGGTGTGTGAAGATTGCAAGGGTGGCAAATACTATAAGGCTGTTTTAAACAAGTGTCATAAAAACAGTTTTATTGCCTCGGCAGTTTATGCGTTTGAGTCGTGGTTCAATGATTTCTTTAGTAAATATAAAAATAACATCAGCTTTTTAATCGCTCCCAGCCAGTTTTTGAGAGACAAACTCATCGAATTCGGGTGGGCTGAAAACCAGATTGTCTATATTCCTAATTATATAGTTAATGAAAATTTTGAGCCGGATTTTGAACCTGAAAATTATCTGGTATATATCGGGCGATTGTCCCCTGAAAAAGGGATAGAAACCCTTGTGCGTGCGTTCAAGAATGTTAAATCCAAAAATATTCTGTTGAAAATTGCAGGGGACGGGCCAGAAAGACAAAACCTTGAAAATTTAGTCCAAAATGATCAAAGGATTGAATTTACCGGTTATCTTTCGGGGGATGAGCTTAAGGATATCACTTGCAAAGCAAAAGCTGTGGTCATTCCTTCTGAATGGTATGAGAATGCACCGATATCCATACTTGAGGCATTTGCGTATGGTAAACCTGTGATCGGGGCAAGGATAGGTGGTATCCCGGAAATGATTGAAGAAGGTAAGAATGGTTTTTTATTTGAATCCGGCAATGCGGATGATTTAACTGAAAAACTTAATTTGTTTTTAGATTGCCCGGAATCTGAAATTATCCAGATGGGAAAAGCCGGCAGGCAAAAAGTAGAAGATTGTTATAACCCTGAAGTGCATTACGAAAAACTGATCCAGGTGTATCAAAACGCGATAGCTATGAAAGATGGACTTTTAGGATGAAAATCTCATTTGTAGCTGTTAAGGGGATTCCCATTGGCGGGGGGATTGAAAAGCTCACCGAAGAGATCGGCAGCCGTCTGGTGAAAAAAGGCCATGAGGTTGTGGTGTATACCAGCCGGGATTACGGGACGGTTGACGGGGTGTATAAAGGGATGCAGATCCGGACGGTGCCTTCTGTGAATACAAAAAGCCTGCATAAGCTGTCGATCTGTTTTAATGCCACGCTGGATGTTTTAAAGCGGCGGGATGCGGATATTGTCCATGTGCATGCCATCGGTCCTTCATTGTTTTCGGTGTTTCCACGGATGGTGGGGATTCCTTCTGTGGTTCAGACCCATGGGATTGAATGGCAGCGGGATAAATGGGGGTTTATCGGGCGAACGTTTTTAAAGCTCAGTGATTATACAGCAGTATATTTTCCCAATGTCACCACGGCGGTTTCCAAGGTACAGAAGACCTATTTTGAACAACAATACGGAAAAAAAGTGAGTTATATTCCAACGGGTGTAAATGTGGTGGAATATCGAAAACCGGATAAGATTTTAGAACTCGGGCTTGAAAAAGATAAGTATATATTGTTTGCTGCCCGTCTGGTTGCAGAAAAAGGGCCGGATTTTTTAATCGAGGCGTTCAGAGGGATTTATACAGACATGAAGCTTGTGGTGGCGGGTGATGCGGCCCATGCTGAAGAATTCAAGGCAAGGCTCAAGGAACTGGCAGCAGATGACAGCAGGATTATTTTTCCCGGTTTTGTGACCGGGCAATTGCTCGAAGAACTGTTCAGCAATGCCTATGTGTTTTGTCTGCCATCTACGCTTGAGGGGCTTCCCATAGCATTGCTGGAAGCCATGAGTTATGGGAGCTGCTGTCTTTCCAGTGATATTCCGGAAAACAGGGAGGCGGTTGAGGATTTTGGATATACATTTAAAAACCGGGATGTTCCGGATTTAAGAAACAAACTTGAATACCTGTTACACCATCCTGAAAAGGTGGAAGCTAAAAAGCAGGCTGCAAGAGACCATGTTCTGGAAAAATATTCCTGGGACACCATTACAGATCAGATGGAAGATCTGTATTTATCAATTGTCAGGAGATAAAATGGAAGCATCTGTTATCACAACCTTTCGTTGCCCCATGCGCTGCAAAATGTGCGATATATGGAATCATCCAACGGATCAGGATAAAGAGATTACTGCACGGGATCTTGAAAAAATGCCCCAGGTGAATGTGACCAATATTACCGGTGGAGAACCCTTGATCCGGGAAGATCTTGAAGATCTGGTCGAGGTTATTTTTAAAAAATCCAAACGGGTATGTATTTCCACCAGCGGATTTTATACAGATCGGGTACTGGCTCTGGCGCAAAAGTTTCCAGACCTTGGGTTCCGGGTGTCACTTGAAGGACTTTCTCAAAAAAATGATGCGCTCCGGGGAAGAGAGGGCGGTTTTGATAAAGGACTTCGAACGCTTCTGGGCTTGAGGCAAATGGGCCGTAAAGATGTCGGGTTCGGGATTACCGTATCCAATAATAATTCTGAAGATATGCTCTGGCTGCATGCCTTGGCAAAACAACTGGATATGGAATTTGCAACAGCGGCTTTTCATAATTCGTTTTATTTTCATAAGGATGACAATATCATTACCAATAAAGAAGAAGTGATCGATGATTTTAAGGAACTGATCAACCGTCTGCTTAAAGAAAAAAAACCTAAAAGCTGGTTTCGGGCATTTTTTAATCTGGGCCTGATCAATTATATCCGGGGAAACCCGCGCATGCTTCCCTGCGAGGCTGGCACTGAAAACTTTTTTATTGATCCTTATGGCGAAATTCTGCCCTGCAACGGGATGGAGGAAAAATACTGGTTTAAAAGTTTTGGGAATATCAGGGAAACCGCCAGTTTTGAAGAAATATGGAATGGTCCGAATGCGCAGAAGGTAAGAGCGCTTGTGAAAAAATGCCCGAAAAACTGCTGGATGATCGGGTCTGCATCTCCGGTGATGAAAAAATATATCAGGCATCCTGTAAAATGGGTGGTGACAAACAAGATCAGGAGTATGGCCGGTAAAAGTGTGGATATTGATAATATACCATTTTACGATGTGGGGCAGGACCCCATGCAGGGCAATATGAAAGGGGTTTTATAAATTATGTTGATATCGGAAACCAAATTTTACAACAAACCGGTTTTTCAGGCAGCGGTTCTTGTTTTGCTGTTTATTGCTGCATACTGGATTCCTTTCAGTTCTTTGTATAACACATGGACCACCAATGATGACTATTCATTCGGGTTATTGATCCCGTTTATTTCCCTGTATCTTTTCTGGGAGAAAAAACCATATCTCAATGAAATTGAATTTAAAAACAACTGGTTTGTTTTTCCGTTTCTGATTGTTTTTGTATTGCTTTCCATCTATGGGATTTTAGGGTCCAGCGGACATATTTCAAGACCTGCGCTGCCTGTTCTGATAATTTTGTTTGCCATTTTCTGTTTTGGGTGGGATTTTTTCAAAAAATTCAGCCTGCCATTGTGTTTTTTAATTTTCATGATTCCCCTGCCCACCGTTTTGGATAGAACTGTGGGGGTTTTTTTGAAAAATATTTCCTCAGAGCTGGGCGGCGCATTTTTACGATTTTTCGGGTATTCCGTGCATGTCAGCGGAAATGTGATTGATCTGGGAATAACAAAACTGCAGGTGGTGGATGCCTGCAGCGGTTTAAGATTTCTTTTTCCCTTGATGGCCCTGGGAATCATATACGGTTATTTTTTTGAAAAAGTGACCTGGAAACGTGTTCTGTGCTTTATTGCAACCATCCCCATTGCGGTTTTTACAAACGTTTTGAGAATCGGTATTGCAGGTATTTTAACCTACCAGTTCGGGTCACAGATGGCAGAGGGGTTTTTTCATGATTTTCAGGGCCTTGCCATTTTTATTGCGGCTTTTATTTTTCTCTTTATTTTTGGAAGATTTTTGCGGCTTTTTCCGCCAAAAGGAAAAAAGTCTGTTCCAACGCCGTTTACCGGGTCTGAAATCAATGATAAAAATTTAAGCATGACCGCCTTTGTTGTTTCAGTTGTTCTTCTGGTTACAGTGGGGTTTTTGACACTCAATACTCAGGCATTGCCGCCACTGAAAATAACAGGGGGAATAGAAAGCTTTCCATTGTCTTTTGATGGGTGGGAAGGAAGATCTGAAATTGTTGATCCTGAAATTATTGACGCTTCCGGGGCAGAAGAGGCTTTTTCCGGCGTGTATGTCAACCCGGATGGGAAAGCCATATCCCTGTACATGGGATACAGGAGCACGGCCTTTCTTGAGAATGTTAATTTTTTTCACTCCCCGACCGTGTGTCTGCCATCTTCCGGATGGAAGACGATTTCCCAGAAAAAGCGTATTGTAAAGGATGTTCCGGTTTTTGGTTCCCTGCCTGTTATAGAAATGGTGATGGAATCCATGGGGCAGAAGAATCTGGTTTATTTCTGGTTCCAGACAAAAAGCAAAGTGTCTGAAGATAAGAATATCAACCGGTATCATCTTGCGCTTCATGCCATACAAAAAGACAATACCCATGATCTGTTTATCCGGCCGATTACACAGGTGTCAAAAACTGAATCAATGGATATCGCAAGAGACCGCATGGATGAATTTGTAAGGACAATGATGAAGAATTTAGATATATTCCTGAAAAAAAATCAATTTGAAGAAAAATAATTTAAAGATGACATGAATCTGTTTACGGTTTTTATAGTTTCGCTTTTTCTCACCATTGCAGTGGTGCCGGTATTCAAGCGTCTGGCCTTTCGCATGCATATTGTGGATGTGCCGGATGAAAGAAAGGTGCATGTGATGCCCATGCCCAAAACCGGCGGGATATCATTGTTTATCGGTGCTTTTATCCCCATGCTGATCTGGGCGCCCAGGGATCTTTTTTTCACTTCAGTGTTGATGGGGTCTATCCTTATTTTTATTTTCGGTCTGGTGGATGATATCAAGCCCATGCGGGCAAGGCAGAAGATTATTCCCCAGGCAGCGGCCGCCTTGATTGTGATTCTGTTCGGGGGGGTCAAGATTACCTGTGTGGGTGTCTTTGCAGCGCCGGAATGTGTTCTGCCGGTTTACCTGTCTGTTCCGTTGACGCTTTTTGTTATTTTAGGCGTGACAAACGCCATTAATTTGGCAGATGGGCTGGACGGGCTTGCCGGTGGATTATCCATGCTCAGTTTTGTTTTAATTGTTTTTCTTGCCCATAAATGCGGGAACGTTCAGATTGCGCTCATGGCCATGGCCATGGTGGGTGCGATTGCAGGTTTTCTGCGGTTTAACACCCATCCTGCAGTTTTGTTCATGGGGGATGCGGGCAGTCAGCTTCTGGGGTTTTTACTGGTGGTTTTTACCATTGTGATCACCCAGACCAATGCGCCTTACAGCAAGCTGATGGCTTTGCCTATCATTGGTTTTCCCATTCTGGATACCTTGACGGTAATGGTTGAGCGGATCATGAAAAAGCGCTCTCCGTTCAAGGCAGACAAAAATCATTTCCATCACAAGCTCATTGATTTTGGCTTTTTTCATTCTGAAGCCGTATTGATCATTTATATTATCCAGGCTTTGTTTATCGGGCTTGCCGTTATTTTCAGGTATTATTCCGGATGGGTGCATCTGGGCGGATTTTTGTTTTTGTCCTGTATCATTCTGTTTTCCATGTACTGGGGAAGACGAAAAAAATGGGCATTCAGAAGAGATGGATACTTTGATACGTTTATCAAAAAACAGCTGAAAGTATTAAAGGAAAAAAATATTTTTATCCGGCTGTCGTTCGGGGTCTTAAAATACGGATTTATTCTGGTATTGCTTTGGCAGGTGATGATTCCTGCACAGATTCCCCTGTATTTTTCCAGTATTTCAATTGCTTTGATTCTGATGATCTCAGGGTGCTGTCTGATTTTCAAGGGCAGGTTCAAGGAGCCTGTTTTACGGCTTTGCATCTACATGGTCATCCCTTTGCTGATTTATATGACCGAAGCTGATCCAGGTCCATGGATGAATGTGTCCTGGCATTTTATTAATAATGTTTTTTTTATTTTCCTGGTCATTTCAGTGGTCATGACACTGAATCTGACCCGGAGAAGAGAAGGGTTCAAAATTACCACAATGGATATTCTGGTGTTTATTGTGGTCCTGATTTTTCCCAACCTGCCGTCCATGCATCTCCTGGAAATCAATGCTGGCACAACACTTGCAAAAGTGCTGGTCATGTTTTTCAGTTATGATGTCCTTGCAGGAGAGTTGCGTGGGAAATTGAACGGGGTTGTCAGACCTTTTCTTGTCGTCCTGTGCCTTCTGGTTTTGAGGGGTTTTATATAATAACTGAAAAAATGATGAATAGGAGTTATAAATGAAATTAAATTTTATACGAGGGTTTATTTTCATATGTTTATCTTTGGTGCTGGTGTTTTTTGCCGCCTGTTCCAGCCCTGAAGATAAAAAGCTTGCCTTTATAGAAAAAGGAAACCAGCTTTTTGAGCAAAAGGATTTTGTAAAGGCACAGCTTGAATATAAAAATGCCCTGCAGATCGATCCGGAATATGGTGAGGCCTATTACCGCCTGGGGAAAACGTATCTGGAGCTGAAGGACTTCAACCAGGGCTATGGCATGTTGTCCAAATCAATTGAACTGGACCCTGATAATCTGGAGGCCCGCGTGCTGCTGGGCAAAATTCTGGTGGGCGGACGGGCCTATGACAAAGCCATGATTCAGGCAGAGGCCATTCTGGAAAAAGACAAGGCCCATATCGAAGGAAATCTGCTCAAAGCATCAATTCATTTTGTTCAAAGGGAATTTGACGCAGCAGGGGATATTCTGAAAAGTTTATATCAGTCCGGATGTGCAAAGCCGGATATGTTCATCATGCTGTCTTCTCTTGCCATGCAGGATAAAGATTTTCCAACAGCGCGCAGATATCTGTATGAAGGCAAACAAAAAAATCCAGATGAAATTCCCATGCTGCTGATGGTGGCAAAATTTGAAGCCAGCCAGAATAATTTTGATGCAGTGGAATCGGAATTAAGGAGAATTATCGAGCTTGAACCCGAATCGATTTCCTATCGGTTGAATCTGGCCAGAATGTTCATGGCACAGCAGAAAAAACCTGAAGCGGTTCAGCTGCTGGAGCAGGCCATTATTGATAATGCGGATGATGATAAAATCCGGCTGGGAGTTGCCAGTTTCTGGCTGAATGCAAATGATGTGCAGATTGCAGAAGATATTATCAAACAGGGAATTGAGAATACCCCGGATAATTTTGAATACCGGTTGTTTCTTTCTGAAATTCATGCCAAAACAAATCGTCTGGATGAAAGTGAAAAACTGCTTCGGCAGACCCTTGAACTGAATCCTGATCCGGCCAATCCCGATATCATCAGAACCAAAGTGGCCCTTGCCAAAGTGTTGCTGGTGGAAACCAAAGTCAGTGAAGGTGAAGCCCTGATAGATGAGGTGCTCAAGGAAGATCCCAAAAATGTGGATGCCCATTTTATCAAGGGTCGTCTGTATCTGTCCAGAAAAGACGGGGCCAATGCAGTGATTAAGTTCAGAACTGTAGTTGAAAACAGACCCCAGCTTACCCAGGCTTATCTGAATCTTGCCCAGGCCCATGCGATAAACAAGGAACTGGACCTGGCAGAAGAAGTGCTGAAAAACGCCTTTGATAAGGTGGAAGAAAAGGCTGTGTTATATAAAGCCCTGGCACAAGTGAATATTGTGAAAAAAGACATGGCTGCGGCTGAAGAAAATCTGATCAGTGCGGCAAAAACTGTCCCGGATAACCTGCAGGCCATTATTGATCTGGGGGATTTTTATCTGGTGTCCAAAAAATATGATCAGGCCCTGGGTCAGTATCAGTTGATTATGGATAAAAAACCGGATGTGATCAATGGCTATATGAAAGCAGCCCAGGTGTATGCTGTGCAGAAAGACTATAAAAAAGCCATTGAATTTTTAACATCCGGTTATGAAAAAAATCCAGATTCCAGCCAGATTTTTTCCAGTCTTATTCAGCTCCATGTGATGGATGAAAATCCGGATGCGGGTATCCGTCTATGTAAAGAGCGGCTGGATAAAAATGACAAGGAAGCCTTTACCTGGAATCTTTTGGGCGGAATTTATCTGGTTAAAAAAGATCTGGACAAGGCGCAGCCTGCATTTGAAAAAGCCATGGAACTGACACCGGAGTGGTCAAAACCCTATGAAAATCTGGCCCGTATCTATCTTGCCCGGGGGGAAAAACAAGGGGCCATTGACAAATTTAATCATGCCCTGGAAAAAGATCCCAAAAACAAGGGCGCATGGATAATTCTGGGAAATATCTATGAAAATGACAAGGAATATACTAAAGCTGAACAGGTATATGATGACGCTTTCAAGCATAACCCGGACATGTGGGTGGCGGCAAATAATTCAGCATTTATAAAAACTGAATTTGCAGATACGCAAACCCAGCTTGAAGCAGCTCTTGAGCTTGCCAGAAAAGCTGCAAAGCTTAATCCTGAAGGCGGTGTCGTGCTGGATACATTAGGCTGGGTGCAGTGCAGGATGGGGAATCTGGAAGAGGCGTATAAAAACATTAAACTTGCAATGGATCAACATCCGGAAAATGATATGATCAATTATCATCTGGCTGTTGTACTGGATAAACAGGGCAAACCTTCGGAAGCCAGAATCTATCTGGAAAAAGCGCTTGTTTCAAAAAAAGATTTTTTAGGTATCCAGGCTGCCCGGGAACTTCTTGAAAAATATAATACGGGTCATTAAAAATGGAGAAGTTTATGAAAAAACGGTTTTTTATGTGTTTGGGTATTGTTTTTTTTCTGCTTTCAGGGGTCTGTGCGGCTATTGCACAGGACTACAGGATCGGAGCAGGGGATGTGCTTGAGATTTCCGTCTGGAAGAATGCGGATCTGACACGGCAGTTGACTGTGCTTCCGGACGGAAAAATTCAATTTCCCCTGGTCAAGGAACTTTCGGTTGAAGGACTGACCGTAAAGGAACTGGAAACTGTTCTTCTGGAAAAGCTTAAAAAATATGTGCCGGAGCCGGATCTGACCATCAGTGTTCTGCAGGTGAACAGCATGATGATTTATGTCATCGGCAAGGTGAACCAGCCGGGCCGGTTTGTGCTCAATGACAATATTGATGTGCTCCAGGCCCTTGCGGTTGCAGGCGGGCTCAATCCCTTTGCCAAGGAAAAGGAAATACAGATTTTCAGAAAATCCGGTGCAGATACCCGGCGGTTTAATTTTAATTATATCGAGGTCTGTGACGGAATAAATATAGGCCAGAACATCACGCTGGAACGTGGTGATGTGATTGTTGTCCGTTAGGTGAGATGATGAAAAAATACGGTTTATTTGTTTTTATGGTTTTTGTTCTGAACATGCCGGATGCGTATGCACAAACGGACAAGATGATTCCCTTTGTGTCCCTTAAACAGGAATACACGGACAATGTGACCTTCAGCAGCTCAAATGAAACAGAAGATTTTATCTCCACCTGTATCGGGGGGCTGACGGTTTCTCATAAATCAGAAACGGTCCAGGCTTCACTGACCGGTCAGATATTTCATATGCTGTACTGGGACAATGATGCGCTGGATGCCACAGACGGATCTGTAAACGCATCCATCAATCATCAGCTGACAGAGCGGTTCGGACTGGGAGCATCTGCCGATTACAGGGAAGACTCCCGCAGGGATGTTGATGCAGACACCACGGGGCTGATTTTAAATGGTGACAGAAAACAGGCCAATGGGGCCTTGTCATCTTCCATGGTGTTTTCTGAACTGATGCGAGGAGAGCTGACTGCCGGATACGGGATGACTGAGGTGGAGCAGCTGAACATCAGTGAGGATAATGACTCATACCAGTTGAGCCTGGCATTTGTCCGGAATCTGTCCAGAACCTTTGACAACACCACAGGCCTGTTTAATATCAGTTATCTTCATTATACCTCGGAATATGAAACCTATTCTCCGGGTACCCTCACCCATGCTTTTCTGGATTATGAGTCTGATGTGATTCAGGCGTATGCGGGGTTTTCAAGAAGCTTGACCGAACTGTATTCATTTTATCTGCAGGCAGGGGCATCCTATACAGACACAAAAGAGAATAAACGCATCGGTGAGGTCCGTGACCCTGAACAAAGCAACTCAAGTGTCGGCGGGGTTCTGCTGTCCGGTGTGGATTATGATGGGCTGTACTGGGATGTCGGGCTTTCGCTGTCCCATGATGTCCGGGGCGGAACCGGTTCCAATGGAACAGTGGAAAGATCCTCCATTTCGCTGAATCTGGACCGTAAAGTTTCGGATGAGTTTTCATTTTCTCTTGCAACGTCGTGCTATTTGAATAAAAATGAGCGGTCCACGCGTGCGGACCTGGAAGAATTAACCATAAATGTTCAGCCCGGATTCAGGTATCGGTTTTCAGATACATTTTCCCTGTCCGGGATGTATCGGTATACCCTGGTGGATGACCGGCAGACAAATACAAATTCCCAGAGGAATCTTGTATATCTGCTGCTGAGAAAAAACTTTGATTTATAAATTGAGTTGAGAGGTCTGAATGGAAGAAAATGTATTATCACCCGGTGATTATGTAAAAATAGTGAAACGGCGAATCTGGTATTTAATTGCGCCGTTTATTCTTGTGGTTGCCATATCTTCGGTCGTGGCCCTGGCACTTCCGGCCATATATAAGTCAACGGCCAATATTCTGATTGAACAGCGTGAAATACCCGAAGAATATGTATTATCCAGCATGACCACCTTTGCCGAGCAGAGAATGCAGAGCATCAACCAGCGGGTGTTGACATCCACACGGCTGCTGGAGCTGATCAAGCAGTTTAATCTGTATGAAGATCTGCAGAAAAAAGAAACCATCGATGAAGTGATTGAAAAAATGCGCGAAGATATCGCATTGACACCGGTGAATGTGGAAATTGCAGACCGAAAATCCGGCAGAACCGCATCTGCAACCATTGCTTTTACCCTTTCCTATGAAGGCAAGGATCCCAAAAAGGTTCAGCAGGTTGCCAACACCATCACCTCCTTGTTTTTAAAAGAGGATATCAAGGTTCGAAAAGATCAGGCGTCCAGCACATCGGAATTTTTAAAGGATGAAAAAGACAGAATCCTTGCGCAGGTCAATGACTATGAAAAACAATTATCTGATTTTAAAGAAAAAAATGTCAATTCACTGCCCGAAATGTTCCAGGTGAATATGCAGGCATTGAACAATGCCCAGCGCAATATTGAACAGACCAAGGAAAATCTGCGGGCATTGAAGGAAAAAGAAGGTGAACTCAGCGAAGAACTTGCCAATACATTAAAGGATTATGAAGCTACCCGGGTGGGTCAGAAAGATGATGATGAAAAACGTCTGGAAGCGTTAAAAATGGAGCTGATCAATCTTAAAACCAAATTTTCTGATCTGTACCCGGATGTGAAAAAAATAAAACAGGAAATTACTGATCTGGAAAAAAAGGTTGAGATGTCCAAAAAAGAAAAAGACGAAGACGATATGATCAAGAATCCGGCATATGTTACCTTGTCTTCACGGCTTGCCGGGATAAGATCGGATATTGAATCAGTCAAAATCAGCCTCAAAGATCTGAATCAGCAGGAAGCCATGTATCAGGCACGGATTGCAGCCACACCAGCGGTGGAAGAAAAGTATAATGCTCTTTTAACTGAACGCAATGTGCTCAAGGCCAAGCTTGGCGATCTGCAGTCCAAGATGATGGAGGCCGATGTGGCCCAGGTTCTGGAATCCAAGCAGAAAGGGGAGCGCTTTACCCTTATCGAGGCAGCCCGTCTTCCGGAAACACCATTTAAACCCAACCGTCTGGCCATTGTGCTGATCGGTATTATTCTGGGGCTGGGCGCAGGGGTCGGGCTTGCATCCATTGCTGAATTTTCCGATTCCTCATTCAGGGATGAAGCAGCGCTTGCAAGGGCAACCGGATATCCTGTTTTAACTGAAATCCCCATTATTGTTACAGAAGAAGACAGGGCAAAAAAACGGGTAAGAACCATTATTGTTTTTGTTGGGATTATTGCCGCAGTGATTATCGGTTTAATTGTGTTTGATCAGTTCATCATGGATTTTGATGTTCTCATGGCAAAAGTTTCAAGAAAGCTCTCATAAAAAAGACAGGAGTTGAAAAACAGATGAAATTACGAAAAGCGCTTGATAAGGCAAAAGATATGAGAAATGAAGGGGGCGGCACTGAGCAGCCTGTTTCAGAATCGGTCATCATGGATGAAGATGTCTGGACTCCGCCGCAATATACGGATTCGATCCAGTGGCGCATTGATCCGGAGATTGTTGAAAAGCATAGAGGGGTATGTATTTACAGTGATGCAAAAGAAATAGAAAAATATAAGATTCTTCGCACCCGGATTAACCAGCAGCGAAAAGACAGAAAAATCAAAACCATAATGATAACCAGCCCCAACAAGAAAGAAGGGAAAACAGTAACGGCTATCAATATGAGTTTTACCTTTGTAAGAGAGCTCAAACAGACCGTACTGCTGGTGGACTGTGATTTTCGAGGGCAGGATATTCATAATTATCTGGGCATTAACAGCCGGATGAGCCTGATAGATTATTTTCTGGATGGAACCCCGTTAAATGAACTGATTATCTGGCCGGGAATTGAAAAACTGACCTTGATTTCCGGAGATCGAACCGTTCTGGAAACATCAGAACTGCTGTCCTCGGACATGATGGTAAATCTGGTAAAAGAAATGGGTGAACGGTACGATGACCGCTATGTATTTTTTGATGCACCGCCTGTTCTGGAACGTTCTGAAGCCATTTCCATGGCACCGATGATGGATGGTATCATCATGGTGGTCGAGGCAGGCAAAACTTCGGAAAAAGATGTTAAAAAAGCCTTGTCTCTGCTGCCGGAAGACAAGTTTTTAGGATTTGTCCTGAATAAGCAGGGATAGTGAATGTATACGCAATTTTATAATTTTAAGGAAAAGCCGTTTAATCTGGTTCCCAATCCGGCGTATCTGTTTTTAAGTTCAAAGCATGAAAATGCCTTAACCTATCTTGAGTATGGTCTTTCGGAAAAAATCGGGTTTGTCATGCTGACCGGAGAAATCGGTATCGGCAAGACCACATTGGTCCGTCATCTTTTAAATCAGGTGGAAGCGGATACGGATGTTGCGGTTATTTTTAATACCAATGTGATTTCCAGTGACCTGATTACCCTGATTTTAAACGAGTTTGAAATTGAATTCAAGGAAGGCATTTCAAAAGGGTCTGCGCTTGCCCTGCTGTATGATTTTCTGATTAAAAAATATTCCCAGGGCAGAAAGGTGTTGCTGATTATTGATGAAGCCCAGAATCTGTCCGGGGAAGTGCTCGAAGAAATCCGTATGCTGTCCAATCTGCAGACCGATGATGAAATGCTGCTGCAGATCATGATTGTGGGTCAACCCCAGCTCAAGGATAAAATCAATGATCCGTCCCTTGAACAGTTTGCCCAGAGAATTGCCGTCAGTCATCATCTGTCTGCCCTGACCCTGGAAGAAACCGCTGAATATATTGCATTCCGGTTAAAAAAGGCGGGCGGTGATCCGAGTATTTTTTCCTATGAAACTGTGGAAAAAATTTATGAGGTATCCAAGGGTATCCCGCGAACCATAAATCTGCTGTGTGACGCATCGCTTGTTTATGGATTTGCTGATGAAAAAAAATTCATTGATACACAGATACTGGATCAGGTGATAGAAGACAAAGGCGGTATGGGCGTTTTTACCAAGGATAACATCAAAAAAAAAGCACTGCCGGATGTACAGGCCGCTGAAGAGCACAAAACCTTGAATCAAGACCTTCTTCGGCGGGTGACAGACCTTGAAACAAGTTTTTCGCAGTTAAAGGAGGTTTATCATAACTATATCGGAGAAATGGAATCCAGGGCACAATTCTGCAGGGATGAAATGATGAACCAGATGAAAGAAACCGTAAAATTTGAAAGACAGCAGAACAAGCAGTTATCCTATGAATACGGCAAACTCAAGGAACGGTATCGCCTGCTCTTAAATAAATTCAAAAAACCGTGAAAAAGATCGGATTTGTTAGAAATATGAGCACAGGGTGAGGTGTTTATTATTTTTTACCTAACCGATTGACAACAATCGCTTAAACCCGTATTTTGCACTATGATTTCAAAGATTTAAAGATGAGGTGAATATAATGAAAAAAATTATTTCTGGTTCTATCATGCCTGCAGCAGCATTTTTATTGCTGATTGTTCAGCCGGTTATCTGTTTTGCCGGCTATGTTAATGAAAGTGGGTTTAATAATAGTGTTTCCACCGCTCAATTGCTTGATCCGTTTTTCAGTTACGGGGTGGATCCAATGATCGAGATTGATGCAGCGGGAAATCCGGCAGATTACAGTGTGTCTGTTATGGGGTTGGGTTTTGACAATACCTATGATTATTACAGTTTTTCCGTGGGGACTGGCGGCAATGATCTTGCGCTGAATACATGGGTTGTGTTTGATATTGATTTGGCACAGGTTACCGGACTGGACAGTTTTCTGACATTATATGGGACAGACGGTACGACTGTGCTTGCCTCTAATAATAACAGCCTTTTTAACGGTCCGGGAGATTTTTTGCCTGTCACGACCAATTCATTTTTTTCCCATGCATTTGACACCGCCGGCCTGTATTATATTCAAGTGGGTCAGAATAATGGCGGATCAAGTGCCCCGATAAGCGCATTTTCGTCTTATCGTCTCAATATATCATCTGTGCCTGTGCCATCGAGTTTGTTTTTAATGTTTTTTGGCGTTCTGGGCTTTTTGGGTTTTAAACGCAAAACAAGGGTGTAACGCTATGTTCTAATCAAAGACAGCTTTATTTACATTTAAAAAATACGCATCAAGACATTTGTTTTGATGCGTATTTTTGTTTTGGAGTATATTGGGGTCTGCTGGATTTTGGTTTATAAATTGTGCCTGTAATGATATGATGCCGTTTTGTGATTGAAAAAGGTAATTTTAAGAATTTATGCTGAATATTGATAATATAACAAAAGGGTTTGGAGACCAGCTCCTGCTGGACAGCACGGGTTTTCAGATCAATCCGGGTGAACGGGTAGGGCTTGTAGGCAGGAACGGTCACGGCAAAACCACGCTGCTGAATCTGATCTGCGGACAGGATCATCCGGATGACGGAATGATCACATACCCTTCAGGGTACACACTTGGATTTTTAACCCAGAAAATTGAATTTTTCAGCAAAACCATTCTGGATGAAGCCATGTCCGGTCTCCGGCTGGAAGAGCGTGAACATTACTGGAAAGCTGAAAAGATTCTGGCAGGACTCGGGTTTGAAAAAGACAGTTTCTCCATGCGCCCGGACCAGTTTTCCGGCGGGTATCAGGTCCGATTGAACCTTGCAAAGGTTCTGGTGGCAGAACCGGATCTGCTGATTCTGGACGAACCGACAAACTATCTGGACATTGTTTCTATCCGATGGATTTCCCAGTTTCTGATTTCCTGGCCAAGAGAAGTCCTGCTGGTCACCCATGATCGAAGTTTTATGGATCATGTGGTTACGCATATTGCAGGCATTCACCGCCGGAAAATTAAAAAGATAAAAGGAAATACCGAAAAATATTATGACCAGATCGCCCAGGATGAGGAAGTGTATGAAAAAACCCGCCTGAACGAAGAAAAGCGAACCAAAGAAATTGAAGTGTTTATCAGCAAATTCAGGGCAAAGGCAAGACTTGCCAATATGGTCCAGTCCCGGATCAAAACCCTTGAAAAAACACAATCCAAAGAAAAATTGTCCCAGATGAAACAGCTTGATTTTCAGTTCAATTATCTGCCCTTTGCAGGCAAACAGATTTTGAGTATTGAAAATCTGTCTTTTGGATGGCAAAAGGACCAGCCCCTTATTGATTCCTTTTCTCTGACAGTGTATCCGGGGGACCGGGTGGGGATTATCGGAAAGAACGGAAAAGGAAAAACCACGCTGTTGAAACTGATCAGTCAGAAACTGGTACCGGATACCGGGGATATTAAATTTAATCCAGGGGTGCAGTATGACTATTTTGAACAGACCAATGTGCAGTCTTTGAATGATCAGTTTACCATTGAAGAAGAGCTGATGCATTCGTCAACGGATATTGACCGCCAGACTGCCAGAAATATCTGCGGCGCCATGATGTTTGAAAAAGATGCTGCCTTGAAAAAGATCGGTGTGCTGTCCGGTGGCGAAAAAGCACGGGTGATGCTGGGCAAACTGCTCCTGACATCATTGAATCTGCTGCTGCTGGATGAACCCAGCAACCATCTGGATATCGAAGCCTGTGATTCCTTTGTCGAAGCGCTGGATCAGTTTGAAGGGGCCATTGCCATTGTTACCCACAATGAAATGTTCCTGCATGCCCTTGCCAATCGCCTGGTGGTTTTTAAGGATGATACGGTCCAGGTCTTTGAAGGCACATATCAGGAATTTCTGGATAAAGAAGGCTGGGACGATGAAGTGACAGTCGAAAAAAAAATAAAATCCGCTGGCGTGTCCAAAAAACAGCTTCGTCAGAAAAAATCGGAAATTATCAATGATAAATCAAAACAGACAAAACCTGTAAAACAAAAAATTCAGAAGCTGGAAAATGATATTGAAAAAAATGATATTTTATTAAACCAGGTAAATGAACAGCTTCTGGATGCATCAAAAGAACAGGACGGACATAAAATTCAGGAATTGTCCATAGAACTTGCAAGACTTGAAAAACTGAATGCGCATTTATATGATGAACTTGAAATCCAGATGGATCTGTTTGACGCTTTGGAAAAAACCTTTAATCTGCAACTGGCAGAACTTGAAAAGGAAATAATTTAAGATGGACAAAAAAAATTTTCGATTCTATTATGGTATCGTTATTGCGGCAGTGGGTCTGGCTGTTTTTTACAGGACACCGCAGGTGATAGAGCAGCTGTCTACCCATCATTTTTTCGGTACTAAACTTTTTATACTGAGAATATGTTTTTATATTCTGGGTGTGATGCTGGTCGTAGCGGGCGGAATAAGGATTTTTAAAAATTATAAATAGCTCGGAGTATTTTGTATGGCTAAAGCCTCCAGTCTGAAATCTACTATCAAGGATCAATCCGGTGCCGGGAAAACAAAGATCGGAGAACTCCTTTCAAAAGAAGGGCAGATTACCTCTATCCAGCTTGAAGAAGCGTTGAATGTTTTCAAAAAGTCTAATGAACGGCTAAGTTCCATCCTGTTAAACAAAGGGTATATTGATCCGGATACCATCGTTAATGTGCTGGGCCGCCTGTATAATTATGATGTCGTCAAAATTTCCGATCTGAAGCCGGATCCCAAAGCCCTTGCGATTCTTCCCTATGAGATGGCAAAACCGTATATGGTTTTTCCCTATGCCTTAAAAGGGGAAGAACTGTTCATCACCATGGTGGAACCCACAGATACCTCCATTATTGAAGATCTTCAGAAAAAACTGGGAAAAACCATCCAGATTTCAGTATCCACTGAAAATGATGTGATCCAGGCATTCAGAGATTTTTATAAAATTTCTGATGATGAATATAAAAGCTTTCTTCATTTTGATGATGATGCCGAAGATGATGAACCCGTAACCTCTGTGGATGATTTTGGTTCACTGGTGTCTGAAGCTGCAGAGGAAATGGAGGTCGGATACGAGGCAGATGATCATCATGATCAGTTCATGGCTTCGGATGCGCCGATTATCAAGCTTGTGAACGGTATACTGACCAAAGCCATCAGTGACGGGGTCAGTGATATTCATATTGAGCCCTTTGAAAAATCTTTTCAGGTGCGGTATCGCCTTGACGGTTCCATGTACAAGGCCATGAATCTGCCCATCAGCATCAAAAATGCGGTCATCTCGCGTATCAAGATTCTGGCGGAACTGGATATTGCAGAACGAAGGGTGCCCCAGGACGGCAGAATCAAGCTGCGGTTCGGCAAGAAAAAATCCATTGATTTTCGTGTGTCAACCCTTCCAACGCTTTTTGGTGAAAGTATTGTTATGCGTATTCTGGATCAGAGTGCGCTGAATATTGATTTTACCAAACTCGGGTTTGAAGCCACCATGTTCGAACAGCTCAAGCGGTGTATTTCCATGCCCTATGGTCTGCTGCTGGTTACAGGTCCGACCGGAAGCGGTAAAACCACAACCCTGTATTCCATTCTGAACCGTCTGAACAATGATGATATAAAAATTCTGACAGCAGAAGATCCGGTTGAGTTCAATTTTAAAGGGATCAACCAGGTGCCGGTAAGAGAAGAGATCGGGATGACATTTGCTGCGGCATTAAAGGCGTTTTTGCGTCAGGACCCGGACATTATCATGGTGGGTGAGATCCGGGACATGGATACCGCCGAGATTGCGATCAAGGCTGCGATGACAGGTCACCTGGTTTTTGCCACCCTTCATACCAATGATTGTCCGTCCACCATCGGCCGTTTGATTGATATTGGTATCCCGCCCTATATGCTGGCATCTGCGGTCACCATGGTATTGTCCCAGCGACTTGCACGAAGGCTTTGTCCTGAATGCAAGCAGGTGGTCACAGGCCATAATGAGAAAGATCTTGAACTTCAGGGGTTTTCCAAAAAGGACATTCCAAATTTGAAGATTTATGGTCCCAAAGGCTGCAGTCATTGCAACGGGACCGGATATAAGGGCCGGGTGGGGCTGTATGAGCTCATGGAAGTGACAGATGAAGTCGCAAAGGCCATCAGTGCCCAGGTGCCTGAAGATCAGCTCCGAAAGGTTGCAGTGTCAGAAGGCATGGTCACTTTGCGGGACGCAGGTCTTGAAAAAATTAAAGCCGGCCAGACATCCCTTGATGAAGTCATGAAAAAAACCACCATTACCAAAGAATCTTTGCCCGCATACCTGGTTAACCCCGATTTTGAAATGTATGAAGACAAGGATGTGATTATCCGTGAGGGCAACACAGATATTGATTTTTTCAAGCTGGTGCAGGGCGGATTGTATGTTGTGAAAGGCGGTAAAAAAATTACGGAGATTGTCCAGCCTGGAGATTATTTTGGTGAAATGTCCGCCATTACAGGGGAACCCAGATCCGCTTCCATTATTTCCAAGGGCAGATCAAAGGTTAAACGGTATCCGGGCGACAAGCTGCTGGAAATTATTGAAAAATATCCGGATGTGGCCCGGCATCTGTTTGGGGTGCTTGCAGCAAGGCTTGACAGCACAGACAAACGGTTTGTGAATATGCTCAACCAGATTAAAAAATCTCAAATTAAATAAATCAGGGTTTATAAAATCGGTCCTTTTCACTGTATATGCAGCCGCAGTACTGCTGCCGGTACATTCCAAGAGATTTTGATTCTTCAATTCCCTGTTTCCAGCCCTCCCTGAAATCCTGATACAAAAATTTGAGCCCATATTGTTTTGCAAGTGCCTTTCCGGTTTCGTGTATCAGATCATGCTTCTGGAATCTGCTGTACAACAGCGTGGTGGAAAATCCGTCGAATTTTCCTTTTTTTGCCACAAGGGCCGTGGTGTTTAATCGGTCATGATAGCAGTATCTGCACCGGTCTTTCTCCCTGAAAACCACAGACTGGATGAATTTTTCCATTTCATAGTCCTGCTGATAAATCATCTTCAGGCCAATGGTATCTGCATACTGTTTTAAGGTGTCTTCTCTTTTTATGCACTCGGTATAGGGGTGGATATTATGACGGTAGAAAAAGCCCATGACATCCATATCCATCTGTCTAAGCACCTGAACCGGATAAATGGAACACGGGCCACAGCAGGTGTGAAGTAAAATTTTCATTCCCTGCTCCCGAAGATGGATGTTCCCACTCTTACCATGGTGCTTTTTTCCTGGACAGCCACGGTAAAATCATTGCTCATGCCCATGGACAGATGGGTCATGGGGGTATGGGCAAGGTTCAATTCACGGATCTGTTTTTTGATTTGCCGCATTTTTGTAAAATAAATTCTGACATCTTCCGGGTTTTCAAACCAGGGGGGCATGGCCATTAATCCCTGGATAGAGATATGTTCCAGAAGGCTTGCCTGTTGCGCAAGCTCAATTATTCTTTCCGGTGCTGCGCCGGATTTGGTGTCTTCCAGTCCGATATTGACCTGTAATAAAATATTTTGAATTTTATTTATTTTTTCTGCCTGTTTGCTGATTTCCTTTGCCAGCTTAAGCGTGTCCACCGTATGGATATACTCAAAATAATTTACGGCAAACCGGGCTTTATTGGATTGAAGATGGCCGATAAAATGCCAGCACACCGTATCTTTTCCAATGGCCTCAATTTTTTCCACAGCTTCCTGGATATAATTTTCACCAAAATGCCGGGCGCCGGCCTGCATCGCTGTTTGTATGGCGCTGATGGGTTGTTTTTTGCTGACCGCAACAAGCATGATATCATCAGGATTTCGCCCGCAGTCCAGGGCAGCTTTTGAAATCTGTTCTTTTACAAGCATCAGGTTCTGTTTAATATCCGGCATGGTTTAACTCCATCAGGGTTTCAAAGACTTCACAGACCGGCAGGCCCACCACATTGGAATAGGAACCGTTTATTTTGCGGACTAAAAATGATCCAATGCCCTGAATGCCGTATCCGCCTGCCTTATCAAAGGGTTCACTGGTGTCTGCATACCAGTGAATTTCTGCTTCAGACAGTTCTTTAAAAAACACATCGGTTTTAACGGTGCGGGTAATGCTGATCAGTCGCTTTTTATGGCAGATGCAAAAGGCGGTATATACCTGGTGCTTTTTATTGCTCAGCTTTGAAAGCATGGAAATCGCATCGTCTCTGGAAGCGGGTTTGCCTAAGATTTGTCTGTCAACAACCACAATGGTGTCTGCTGCAATGATCCAGGCATCTGGATATTTTTTGGCAATATCAGCCGCTTTTAACTGGGCCAGTTCTTCGACATGGGATTTCGGGTTTCGGGTTAAAACAGTGCTTTCATCCACACAGGACGGGCACACGGTGACCGGTATGCCGATTTGCTCGAGCAGCTCCAGCCGCCTGGGAGACTGGGATGCCAGGATGAATTTATCCTGAAGGATATGTTCAATGGCAATATTTTTATGAAGTGTGGTCATGTTCATCAGATTCTTTTATCACAACAGCTAATTCAAACTTAAGAAGCGATCGACATCCATTCGAGCCTGCTTCAAAATGTGCGAAAGTGTAGAACGTTTAACCGGTTTGTGGGCTGGAATCGTCAATTTTAAAACTTCATCCTGAGTTCTTTTTTGAAGCCTTATATGGCTTCCCTTTTGCCTGACCACAACCCAGCCATCTCGTTGAAGTGTTCGAATTATTTTGTCATATGAAACACTCGGAACTTTTGTCATATGGCAAGTTCCATGGTCTCTGTGCCGGGCACCAAAGACATATCATCGTCTACAGGCTCAAGATATAGTTCAATAGCCTCCTTGATATTTTCTAAAGCTTCTTCCTTAGATTCCCCCTCGCTGATGCATCCAGGGAGGCTGGGAACGTAAGCTGTAAATCCACCTTCTTCGCTTGGTTCAAGAACGACTTTAAGTTTCATTTTTATATATCCTCCAGTAAAAGATCTGACAGAAATTGTTCTGTTGACATGGGTATTAACGCACATCATCATTTTAAATCACTATAACCAATTTAGCACCGTAAGTATAGTGGGTGACTGGCCAGTTTTTGCCGCGCTTTTAAATATGTATAAATTTGCATTTTAAATCTCCAAGGTTTCAAGGTTTAGATTATGGGATACAGTACAACAACGACATGATAATTTGTCAAGCTAAATGCGGTTGCCGTTTTTAGTCTGAGGTTTTAGCTTGCAAAAGAAGGCAAAATGATATAAAAAATTCATACTTTAAGCCTGGGTGGCGGAACTGGTAGACGCAAGGGACTTAAAATCCCTCGGTGATTATCACTGTACGAGTTCAATTCTCGTCCCAGGTACCAATTATAAAAAAAGGGTTTTGTTTTTTTCAAAACCCTTTTTTATGTTCAATATTGACTCCTGTGCCTGGATTTTTGCCTGCTTGAGATTTATCCCCGGGAACCGAGACGCAGACCGCCATGAATAAAATAGGTTTCACCGGCCAGAGCTTCATTCTGATAAATAGCACCCACAAGATCGGCAACTTCATCGGGTTCAATCAAACGACCAATGGGAATTTCGTTTAAAATTTTATCAAGTGCTTTTTGATTCATGTTTTTGACCATGGATGTCCCGACGTATCCCGGTGCCACTGCAGCACAGCGAATCTGCCCGGACAGACCCCGCCTGAAAAATTCAGCTGTAATGACTTTAGGCATAACTGACATGGCTGCCTTGGTGGAAGAATAGTTTATTTGACCGGCTGTTCCAAGGGAACCGGTTGAGGAGATCAGACAGATAAGTCCTCTGCAGTTGTTGTTGATCATACGCTCTGTACATTCACGGACAGTGAGAAAAACACCGGTAAGATTGATGTCGACTACCTTCTGGAATTTTTCCAGGGACATTTTCTTTATAACCTTACCGGTTTCCCTGTCCGTAGAAAGCATCAGGCCATCCATGATGATACCGGCAAAAGGAGCCACCAGATTGATTTGGCCATAAGCCTCGAGGGCTTTGTCTGCCAGACGTCCACAATCCTCTTCACTGGTTACATCGCATGTTATGGTAACAACATCTTTGCCCAGCTCATCCTTTGCCTGTGCAAGAGCCTCGGGCATAATATCGGCAAGTACCACCTTGCCCTTGTTTTTAATCCAAAATCTGGCCAGTGCCATACCGATACCGCCAGTGCCACCTGTAATTACCGCTACAGAATCTTTTATTGCCAACATTTTTTTCTCCTGATTCGTCTTTAAATTGAAAAAAATTTTTTTATAATCCACTGATTGCCTTCATGCAACTTCATTTAGACCGGACTTCGATAACGAAGCATGCGTAACAGAAAGATGAAATGCAAAGATTAAGCCATTGGTTCAGCTGGCATATATTTTGAATACTATAAACGGTAAACAGATGCAGCATTGTCAGGTTGTCTTACATAAAAATATTCAGGAGTTAACTAATGCCAAGGATAAAGAAAAATAAGATTGTCTCAGCGCAAGAGGCTGTCGGATGCATTAAGGACGGTAATACCATAGCGTTTGGCGGATTTGTGGCAACGGGTATACCGGAAGAAATTTTTGCAGCCATAGAAACTTCTTTTCTGAAATATGAAAAACCAGGGAATTTAACCATCATGTATGCTGCAGGCCAGGGGGACAGTGATAAAAAAGGGTTGAATCACTTTGCCCATACAGGTCTTGTGAATCAGGTGATCGGAGGCCATTGGGGGCTGGCTCCGGAGTTGGCACGGATGGCCATGGATAACAAAATTATCGGATATAATCTTCCCCAGGGAATTATTTCACACATGTACAGGGATATCGCTGCTCATAAACCTCGAACAATCAGCCATGTCGGGTTAGGGACCTTTGTTGATCCGCGGGATACCGGAGGAAAAATAAACGATATCACCACCGAAGATATTGTGGAGCTGATAGAATTTGATGGCACAGAGTATCTCGCATATAAGAACCGGCCAATCGATGTCGGCATTCTCAGAGGAACCACTGCTGATGAGGATGGGAATATCACCATCGAAAAAGAAGCCCTGACGCTTGAATCACTTGAGATTGCGACGGCTGCACATAACTCCGGCGGAATTGTCATCGTTGCTGTGGAAAGAATCGCCAAACGAGGAACCTTGAATCCTAAGCAGGTAAAGATCCCGGGCATCCTGGTTGATTATGTGGTCGTGTCGAAGCCGGAAAATCACTGGCAGACATTTGCCGTGGAATATAATCCATCCTTTAGCGGAGAAATCAAAATTCCCATGGAATCAATTCCACCCATGAATATGACTGAGCGAAAGATTATTTCACGCAGGGCCGCTTTTGAACTCAAAGGAGGTGATGTGGTCAACCTGGGTATTGGAATGTCAGAGGGGGTGGCATTAATCGCGAACGAAGAAGGTATTCTGGAAAGTGTAACACTGACTGCTGAACCCGGTGTCATTGGAGGGCTTCCGGCCGGAGGGCTCAATTTCGGTGCAGCCACCAACACCGATGCTATTATCGGACAGCCAGCCCAGTTTGATTTTTACCATGGAGGCGGGCTCGATATAGGATTTTTAGGACTGGCCCAGGCGGATAAAGAAGGCAATCTGAATGTCAGTAAATTCGGTCGCATCCTGACGGGTGCAGGAGGATTCATCGATATCACCCAGAATGCCAAGCGTGTCATTTTCATGGGAACTTTTACCGCTGGAGGTTTGAAAATTGCCATTGTTGACGGTAACATCAAAATTGAAAAGGAAGGAAAAATTAAAAAATTCCTGAACCATGTTGAGCATGTCACTTTCAGCGGTAAGTACGCACAGAAAAAGAATCAGAAAGTTCTATATATTACGGAGCGCTGCGTTTTTGAGCTCACTCAGAAAGGAATGGAACTTATCGAAATTGCACCAGGTATTCATCTTGAAAAGGATATTCTGGCATTAATGGATTTTGAGCCGGTTATTAATGGTACGCTGCGCCTTATGGATGAACGTATTTTTAAAATACAACGTATGGATTTAAAAAAATAACCGCAGTGTATCAAACAGGCTACAGCTATTTTTCCGGAGCAAGAGAAATTGCGTATTTGTCGGCTTTTTTATAGAGAAGTGTGCGATGAATGCCCAGCATTTCCGCAGCCCGCGTCTTGTTGTGCCCTGCCTTTTCAAGAGCCGTTTGAATGGCTTCTTTTTCAGCCTTGATCTGAGCCTGTTTCAAGGTCGAAACATCTATGCTGCCCTGATTTTTTTGGGGGCCGCATAGATAAAACGGCAGATTATCCGGCCGAATAGTATCTCCTTCCACCGATGAAAGTGCCTGTTCAAGAACATTTGTAAGTTCCCGGACATTGCCTTTCCAGTCATAATTGCAAAGCAGTGTTTCAACAGCCTCGTCCATATGTGTTTCAGCAAAGGCAGCATCCTGGGTCATTTTTTTGAGAAGATGACGCGCAAGAGGGATAATATCTTCCCTGCGTTCACGAAGTGGTGGAATCTGGAGGGGAATAACATTGAGGCGATAGAAAAGATCACGGCGAAACAGGCCTTTGGCCACCATATCTTCAAGATTTCGATTGGTCGCGGCGATCAAACGAAAATCAGACTTGATTATGCTCATGCCGCCGATGCGTTCAAACTCCTTTTCCTCCAGAACCCGCAACAGTTTCGGCTGCATTTTAAGCGGAAGTTCTCCGATTTCGTCAAGAAATATCGACCCCCGATGGGCCAGTTCAAATTTACCAGGTTTGCCTTTGGGGTTTGCTCCGGTAAAAGCGCCTTTTTCATAACCGAAAAGTTCGGATTCTAGAAGTTCACCGGGAATGGCTGCACAATTCAATCGAATAAACGGATACAGCTTGCGGGGGCTGGCATGATGTATGGCCTGGGCAAAAAGTTCCTTGCCAGTTCCGCTGTCTCCGGTGATTAACACGGGAAATTTGTTGGAAGTGGCCTTGAGAGCTTCCATCTTTAATTTGCTGATTACATCGCTCACACCCACTATGCTTTCCATTGTGTAACGGGTAGACCGCAAGTTGATAAGCTCTTTTTCGTACAATTTGATTTTTGACTCCAGCATCGCAAGCCGGGATGCCAGTTTTGTTATCTCTTTGATGTCTTTGAAGATCACCTGGCCGTAGACCCCTATGATTTTGCCATTTAAACGCAGGGGTATCCTCTGTACCATCATTTCCTGGGACTTGATATGCTGGGTGCGATTAATTTCAGGTTTGCCTGTTTTTGCCACAATGTGCATTCGTGTGTTTTCTATGATTTCAGTACAGTGTTTTCCTATGGGATAATCAGGATCAATACCGAGGAAATTACTATAGGCCTGGTTGAAGTGGGCAATATACCCGTCGGCATCTATAACAACGGCACCATCGTGAATACTGTTGAAAATCAGGTCGAAATTTTTAAGTATCCTGGCAGTTTTTTTTGCTCTGCTGGAAGATTGCTTGTCTGGTGTGGTTGTTTTTTTGCAGGATTCCGCTGGATGCTGAGGATTTTTATTCATATCGCTCCTTTGTATCGGATTTTCTATATGTAGAAAATTTAATACAATTATTACGCCTGTTATTCTGCTTTGTCGACTTTTTTTTTCGTAATATCCTTTAAAGACAGTCGTTTTTTAATTTAAACGTGAATATTGGACAGTGGTATATAAATTGCAACAATTATTGATAATTATTTAATTATGATCAGTCGCAGATACATTTTTATAATTAAATGTTTTATTCACAGACTTAACAAGGAGATTCTACATGCAACGACGAAGTTTTTTAAAAGGTTTGGCAGCTACCTCGGCAGGACTGGCAGTCAGCAATGGTATTGGCTCCATGACAAAAAAGGCTTATGCAAAGAAAGAAAAAAAAGATTTCGGAGAAGTCAAAAGTATTAAGGTTGAGTGCGTTTCTGAGACCAGCTGGTTCGATAATGCGACTCTTGGTAAGGATATCAAGGCTGCTGGCGGCATTAATACAAATCAGTATGATGTTGCCTATAACGAAGAAAATCTTGGTGGATATGCTGCAGTGGTCGAGGTTGAAGCTCTTGACGGCAAAATAACAAAATATCTTTTAGACAGCGGTTGGAGTAACGACTGGATGGATTACGTATTTGCCCAGAGTGGTGTGGACAAAATGCTTGAGAACAAAGAAATCGATACCATAGTGATCTCCCACGATCACATTGATCATTATTTTGGTATTGAAAGCACCCTGAAACATCAACCAGATATCAAGATGTATTTTCCATCCACGTCCATGAAAAAAAGTTATGAGCTTTTAAAGGGTGCTGATTTTTCCAAAACCCCTGGATGCCCGAAAAACGCATACCCCCATACAGGTGAGCTTATTGTTACCAAACCGGACACGTTGTATAAGCTCCAGGACGGTGCCGGTGTTGTCTTTTTTGACTCCCCTGCAACCCTCCAGGTTCGCGGTGAAAATGTCATGTATTTTAAAGTAAAAGATAAAGGGTATGTCACTGTGACAGGTTGCTGTCATCCCGGAATTCTGACCCTTATCAATTATGCGCGCCGCAATTTCAAAGATGGAGAGGAAAATTACGGATGCTATGGCGGACTTCATATTTCACCCTTTGAAAACTGGGATCCCAAGATGGATGATATCATTGCCGGAGTTCAGCAATATAATATGAAAAAAATAGCCTGCAACCATTGCACCGGCTGGATCTGGGCGGAAAAAGCAGTCAAGGCGGGACTTCCGATTGTAAAAGGCACCGACAAGTTCCGGTCCTACAGAAAAGTCGGGACCCTTGCAAAGGCTAATACCTCAAACATTTATACGGGCAACGGAGATACAGTCGTCTTCTGATTTTACAACAGCCTGCTGCAGTTTGATACGGGAAAGGTGCCTGACCTTTGATGACGGCGTTTGCCCGACAGGATCAGGCCTGAAGGGGGAGGGTGCCTTTCAATTTTTGATAAAAAAACAGAGGGTATGTTATGAATACACTAAACGCTGATAAAAACTGGCTGTCACTGCGAAACCTTTTTCCCAGGTGGGGTATATGGACATCCGGTCTTGTAAATCTAACGGTTATGGCCATCAGTGCGATTGCCTTGTGGTGGATATTTTTTTCAAACAGCGGAATTTTCAAACTTTATACGCCGCTGCTCGGTTTTTCACTGGTTATCTGGATGTTGCTCATCATCATGTGGCAAGTGGAATTTTTCGATTACTGGCCTTTTTCGAGTCGATTTCTGGCCGCGTCACATCCTTTGAAAAAAGGAGGAATACTTACGGGAACGACGATTTTGTTGTACCTGGTGTTGATTTTCGGCATTCTTTTTTTCATCATCGGACAATACGGAGTCACCTATTTTAACTGGAACAGTCTTACAGAATACGGCAAGCTGGGGCAGGACGTCATGTCAACGAGGGAAACAACATCATGGGCCTTTATCTGTCTTTCAGTTCCTTTTTTGTGGATCACCACGATACTGCTGGTCGGTGTGGGCAAAGGCATATGGGACCAAAGTCCTCAACCCGGTCAGGGTCTTGCAAACTGGCTGCTCATGGCAATGCTCTCCATTCCCCTTTTTCTGATATTTTTTCATCCACACATCGGGTCCATGTTTTATCCTGCACAGATATACACGGCAGTCCCGCCCTGGTGGCAATCTCTGGCACACACCGACAGTGCCGAGTACGGTCTGGGCATACTTTTCTGCACCGTCATTGTAATTTTTATCACACTTCAACTGTGGGAGGGCAGGCCCTGGAATCTGGTGGAAAAACAACCCTTGAGATTTCTGTTTATCCTTTTTGGCGGACTGGTACTGGGGTTTGCTTTCTTTAAGGTTCAGCTCTATATCATGGATTACTTCTGGGATGAAGCCTATCTGGGAGGCCAGAATGATGCCAATTTTGGATGGCGCTACAGCCATACTGTGACCATGGGCAATTTCATCCTGGTTCCGGCCATCATTTTAAAGACCTGTTTCGGCCAGGGTTTTTCCAAAATGAAATTATGGTTCAAAGGGATAGTCACCACCTGTATTGCAATTATTGCAGGTCTTGTCTTTGCCTGGTGCTATTATGCATGGGCACCGACCCTTCTGGGGGTATGTTCAGGGGTGTCCCACCCATCTGAGAATCCTTCGGCATTCCTGGTGCTGCTCATTGTTTTGCTTAATATTCAAGATTACTTCATGGATGGATGGCCCGGGTATCTGGTCAAGGTTCAGGGAGCTGAAAAATAGTGACAACAATACACAATGTCGATCCTGTGCGTGTTGGTGAAGAAATTTTCTACAACATCTTTCATCATGTTTTTCATAATGAGGAAGCACGAAGGTATTTTGGGTTTTCACAGATAAATTTTTTCAACTCTGCAGATGGATTGCCTGGATGGAACCTTTGGTTCCTGGAGAATACGAGGGTCTATCAACTGGCCCTCATCCAGGCCAGGGAAATTTCTGATGATCCTGAATCGGTACATAAGACATTCTTTCACAAACCTGTCATCGAGGGGCGTTTTGCCGTCCGGTATTTTCCCGGAACAGATGATCCTGAACTTGACGATTATTCCTGTGCAGAGACGCTGCTTCGTCTGGGCCCTCTTTTTGATCATACAGGTACGCCTAATCTGAAAGGACAAGACCGTATGGACGACAGTTGTTTTGTTGCAGGGTATCTGGATTTTAAAACAGACACAGAACGGAATTTTCTGGAGATAGAATGTATTGCGCCCAATCGATGGAAGGATGTCCGTGTTGACGGGCTCTATCTAAAGACCCTGGAAAATATTCAATATACGGCTGTCGAGCCTGGCGGAATAGATCGCAATGTGCCCGGATGGGACCGGGCATTTTTTCTTTTTGACAAACTTGTTTCCGGATGCTGTCATGCGTTTAAAACTCTTCCCTGTGCCGCAATTCTTGCCCAAAAAAAATGGACCAGGTTTGATATTGATAAGAATAATTGCTGCATTGAAACAATGGATCCTGGCATCGAGTTGTTTCATCTTATCATCGGCCTGGAAATTAATGCCTGCTGCAATGGAACCTGCTGCCAGAATTCCATGAACACGGATGCGTATATACAGGATGTCAGCGATCGATTATCAGAAGAAGACCTATTTATATCCCGGGTATGCAAAGGACCTGAAAATATAATTAAGACAAAGATGAATCCTGAATGGTGGTCGATAAAACAAAAGAAATTTTCCAGCGACACCGAGTCTGAAATGCAGCACTGCTGCTACCATGATCATTAATAGAGCAAAATCAGGAAAATAAAAATGGATCAATCAAGACGTAGTTTTTTTAGAAAATATTGCCTCGAAAATACCGTAAAACTGATCAGTGATGTTCATACATCGTTTAAAGAAGCCAAATCCGACACTGATTATTTTGAATCTTATGAAACGTGTTATCCTTTGATTTCCGAATATTCCTATTTTATAGACGACGAAGTAGAAGATCTCGAGATAGAAACTGATGGAAAAAGCAAACTCGATATCGTTAAAATGGTTTATGGGAAAAAAGGAAGAATCGATTAATCTTCCCTGTCCGCTGATTCAGTTATTGTTCCGCGAGTTTTTTGTCAATAATAAAATTCTTGAGTTTTTTAATCAAACAGCGTAAACATTCGAAAACAAATTATAAAAAAAAGGGTTTTGATTTTTACCAAAACCCTTTTTTAACTTATACAGAGTAAGCATATCTTATGGATAAAATTCAAATCACAGGCGGCCGTAAATTACACGGAGAAGTTACCATCAGCGGGGCTAAAAATGCAGCGCTTCCATTGATTGCATCCAGTCTTCTTGTCAAAGGAAAAGTGTTGTTTTCCAATGTTCCGGATCTCAGGGATATTCGAAGTATTAAAGAGCTTCTGGAGGATCTGGGTGCCAGATGCTCTTGTGAAGCCGGAACCCTTGAAATGGATTGTTCCCATGTGGATAAAATTGAAGCAGAATATGAGCTTGTCCGCAAAATGCGGGCCTCAATTCTTGTTTTAGGACCGCTGGTTGCCCGTTTCGGGCATGCCAAGGTGTCGCTTCCCGGTGGATGTGCCATCGGGGCAAGGCCGGTGAATCTGCATCTGGCAGGGCTTGAAGCTTTGGGAGCATCCATCAGCCTGGAGCACGGGTATATTGAAGCCAGAGCAGATCGCCTTATCGGAAATGAATTTTATTTTGATACCCCCACTGTGACCGGAACTGAAAATTTAATGATGGCAGCCACCCTTGCAAAAGGGACCACTGTCCTGAGAAATGCTGCCAGAGAACCTGAAATTGTGGCTCTGGCATCTGCCTTGAACCAGATGGGGGCTAAGATATCCGGAGAGGGCAGTTCTGTCATAACCATTGAGGGTGTGGATCAGCTTTCTCCTGCCAGTATCAGGATCATCCCGGACCGGATCGAGACCGGAACCTTTATGGTGGCTGCGGCTGCCACTGGCGGAAATATTCTGATCAACGGCTGTGACCCTGAGCATATCGGGGGTATTATCAACAAGCTTAAGGCCACGGGTGCCCGGATTGAAACCTCTAAAGACAGTATCCGTGTGATCGGGTGTGAGCAAATTAAAAGTGTTGATATCAAAACACTGCCGTATCCCGGATTCCCCACAGATATGCAGGCCCAGTTCATGGCCCTGATGAGTATTGCTGACGGCAATTCCGTGATTCATGAGTCTATTTTTGAAAACCGGTTTGTGCATGCAAACGAATTGCTCAGAATGGGCGCGAATATATCTATTACCGGCGGCAATACTGCCATGGTCAGAGGGGTGAAAGAACTCCAGGCGGCTCCCGTTATGGCCTCTGACTTGAGGGCCTCAGCGTCTCTTGTAATTGCAGGTCTTGTGGCAAAAGGAACTACCCAAATATCCCGCGTCTACCATATGGACCGGGGATATGAAGCCATTGAAAAGAAATTTTCACTTCTGGGGGCAGATATTCAGCGAATACGGTGATAAGGAGGTATGTGACTGCATTTTCCAGACCTTTAAAACCTGTCAGTGTTTATTTGTTCATCTTCCTGATGGTGGGAATTACAGCAGGAAATTTTTCTGCAGACCATACAGGTTTTGCTTTTTTCTGTATTCTTTTTTTGTTGATTGTTTTTTTGTGTTTTTCGCTGCTCAATACTGTAACTCATCCTTTTACAGTTTCCATATTTAAATTTAAAAATTTTCTTGGTTTTATATCTGCTGGCGGGATGATATTCTTCATCGGTTTTCTGGGTATTCAGGCACAATTATATCCGGATCTGCCTGAAAATCACATTTCGTATTTCACAGGTTCCCAGAAATATAATATTACCGGCCGGATCATGTCGTTTGCACGGAATGATCATAGAAAGATTCGATATGTTCTGGATTGTAATCTGCTTGAGACAGAAACTGCCCAAATACCGGTTACGGGAAAAATTCATGTCAGCATCTACGGTTTCCCGGATGATTCAGTACAGTTCGGTGACATGATCCGGTTCAAGGCAAAAATCAAACCCATTCGAAATTTTAATAATCCCGGCGGGTTTGATTATCAAAAATTTTTACTGTTTCAGGGTGTCTATGGGTCTGCATGGACGGATGCAAAAAAAATCCGGATAGTGTCATCCGCATCTGATCAAAAAGATATCCTTACCTGGACAGCAGCTAAGATTGAACATCACAGGGTCGGATTCTACCGTTTCATTCTCAGTGAAACACAGGATTCCGATGCAGGAAAAATTCTGGTGTCTCTTGTGGCAGGCAAAAAAGAAGTGCTGCCGGACCGGGTTCGGGATTTATATGCAAAAGCCGGTATCAGCCATCTGCTGGCCATTTCCGGATTGCACCTGTCCATTGTATCCTTGTTGTTTTTTTCTTTTTTTTATTGGGTGTTGTCTTTTTTCCCGTATCTTCTGATCTCTGCAAAGGCAAAAAAAGCCGCTGGCATCCTCACCCTGGTGCCTTTGCTTTTATATGCTGTGTTTACAGGTTTTTCACCGTCAACCCAGCGGGCTGCACTCATGATCGCTGTTGTCATGATCCTGTTTGTTTCGGAAAAACAAAAAGATGTTCTTTCAACCTTGTCCATTGCCGGTATCTGTATCTTGCTGCTAAATGCAGCTGCCCTTTTTTCCATTTCATTCCAATTGTCTTTCATGGCTGTGGGATTTATTATTGCAGGATTATTTTTAGTCAGAAAACTGGATATCACGGACAAAACGAATCTGATGTATAAAACAGGAATGATGATGGTGGTGACCGTTTCTGCAGGTCTTGGAACAGCCCCTTTAACTGCATATTATTTTAATATGGTTTCCGGTGTGGGGATAATATCCAATCTTGTTTTTATTCCTTTGATCGGATTTGTGGTCCTGCCGCTGGGCCTCATTGCAATGATGAGTTTTTCCATTGTGCCGGTTTTTTCGACCAAGCTTATTTTTATCTGCCACAAACTCATTCAATTTTCAATTTTTGCCTGTGAAAAACTGATCACTATCCCGTTTTCCTGGGCACATACGGTGACTCCGACAGTCTTTGAACTGGTGCTGATGTATCTGTTCATGACCGCTGTTTTCTGTCTGATCATGCAAAGGAAAAAAACAGGCCTGGTTTTGTGGGTCTGTGTTCTGGCAGGTATTTTTATTCAGTGGGGCATGTTTAAACATGCGGATAATAAAAATAAAGGGCTGCAGATTACGGTTCTTGATGTGGGGCAGGGAAACAGTGCCCTGATTCAGACCCTGGAAAAGCAAAATATCCTTGTTGACGGCGGCGGATTTTCCGGTTTTTCATCCTTTGACACCGGCCGGTATATTGTGGCGCCTTTTTTATGGAAAAAACGCATCCGTCAACTGGATTATGTGATTCTCACCCATCCGGAAGGAGATCATCTGAACGGGCTTGTTTATATACTGGACAATTTCAGGGTGGGAACTTTAATAAAAAATCATGATCAGATAGATACGCCAAATTATTCGCGGTTGATGGATATCTGTCAATCAAAAGGCGTTGCGATCCGGTATCCGGCCGGAAAGGTGGATGTTTTTTCCTTAAACTCTGCACAAATGATTTTTATGGATGCAAGAGCGGAGAATGAATTTGGCAATCTGAATGAGAATTCCCTGGTGTTCAAGCTGGTCTATGATCGCTTTTCCATGCTGTTTACAGGAGATATTCTGCAGGAAAGGGAAAAAAGCGTGTCCGGTCTTGAAAATTTAGAGTCAGACATTCTTCTTGCACCGCATCATGGAAGTCGCACATCCAGTTCAAAGTTTTTCCTTGATAAAGTGCGTCCGGGAAGTGTAATAATATCCTGTGGCATGGATAACAGATATGGGTTTCCCCATGCAAAGGTTCTTAAGCGTTATGCTGACAGGGGAATTAAAATTTTTCGAACCGATAATGACGGCGCTGTACTGATCTCCAGTGACGGTCAGAAACATACCATAACAACCCGTAAAGGTGGATGATTGTGTATTATTTATATTTTCCGTATGTTGCAGTTCTTGCCGGTCTGATGTTCTATGAATGTTTTAAAAATTCAAAACCCAGATGGTGGTCATATGTCGTTCTTGTGGCGCCCATTACCACGCCCTATTTTATTTTTAAATCCAGAAAAGAAGCAGGCATTGTTCCTTTTGCTTTATTTTTATCCACCTTTACCCTTGTTGTGGTGGCTGAATTTTTTTTGTATGGAAGATATATGGAGGCAAATAAATATTCAGGCATGTCTCCTGTTGTCCGCAACATGATTGTATTAAGTGACCAGTTAAAGGACAGTACCGCTAAATTGGATAATGCCCTGATAAAACTTGAAAACCTGAGCAAGGTTGAATCCCGGATCAATGAGATCAAAAAGACAATTGATTTTATTCATCAGCTTCGTGACATCATGAAAAAAAATCAGGAAGATATAGAACATCTGAAAAAATATACTTCGGATTATCAGCAGTTTTTTGTTAAAAAAGATCTTGAGTGGGTGTTTGATATCCAGCGGTTTTATCATAACCGGAATGTAGTCAACCATTACAACAGTCTGGAAAAATATCTGTTCAGTTTTGAGGAATTACTGAAATATACCTATGTGAATTTTTATAATATTACCAAAGTAAAAAGTGAGGAACACCTTAAAAATTATGATGAATATTATCTAAGATACAGAAGGGCTGTGGACAGCCACAACCGTTTCAATGTCAAACGCATTGAATATCAGAATGCCTATCTGCATCAATACCCTGAGACCAAGCCGTATCTTCCCGGAGAACGTCAGACAGATACTTTCAAGCTCTGGGAATAGGTTTTTTCTCCTGAGTCTTTCAGAAATGGAACAATGACCCTGTTTTTATTCCCGCCTGAAACATCGTAGGTGATGCTCACAATCGGCACATTCAGTTTGGCCTCAAGCTTCTGGGTCATGGATTCTGTAATCATTCCAGGACAGCAGAATGCCGGATTTGTCTGAACCAGCAGTTTTAAATCCGGATTTTCATTCATGATATGATGAATTTTCAGGATATTGTCCATGGATTCGCCGGTATGCTCCTGGAGAATGCCGAATTCGGACAGGATATTTTCATAGGAATCTTTCACCGTGAATTTTTCAGTATCCAGTATCTGCCCGAAATATTTATAATATTTTTTTTCCATGGCCTGCATGGTCGCAAACAGAGTGCTGTTGGAAATCAGACTGATATATTTGCCTTCCTTGAACCATTTTTTAAAATACGAGCTTGCAATGATTTTCACGTATTTGTAGTAGGGAGTTGTAATGACTTCTCCGCCGTTGTCTTCGATAAACTGAACCAGACCCTGATTCATGATATCGTTGTCCCGGACATACAGATCTCCGAAAATACCGACTTTGGGCCGGGTTTCTTTCCGGGTGGGAATGGCGGCAAACAAAGGAATGGTTTTTTTGAGCACCGCTTCCTTGGAGCTTCCTGTCTCAAAGGCCTGACACAGCTGATCAAGTGTATATTGCAGCAGTTGATTGGTTTGCCCCCTGTTGATTTCATAGGGACGGATTTTGCAGCCGATGCTTCTCAAAAGTCCTCCGAACATATAAGAATAATAGGCTCTGGTGGATGCTTTCAAGGAGATATCAATCAAGGACAGCTCGCCTTTGTAAACCTGCGCTTTTTCAAATCCGTTTTTGTTTTTTTCAAGGATTTTTTTGATATGATACGGATACATTTTTATATTGCAGGCAATTTCAGACGGGTTCAGCCAGAGCACACACGCTTCAGGATCAAGATTGTTTTTCTCAACAGTATGAATAAAGCCTGCAGCAACGGCATTCAGCGGGATGCACTGGCCGGTATTGGTCAGAATGCTTTTTTTCAGGGTTTCAGGGGTTTCTTCCATTAAAATGGCCTTGTGACCCTGACTTTTAATGGTTGAGACCAGAAGACGTCCTGAAAAGGTATCCCAGTTGGGGAAAATGATGGTCTTGTTTTCAATTTTTGGCAAAAATGCAGGCGTGAGATGGGAGATGTCTGCGGTTTTTGTTTTTTCAACAGCGTGCCGGTGGTTTTCAAACGCCCTTACCGCTGCTTCCACACGGGTTTCATACCCCACACTGGAATCATGTTCATCCAGTTCGAGAACCAGACAGGGTTTATTGAATCTTTCCATGATCTGTTTGAAATAATCAATGGCAAAAGAATCCGGCGCACATTTGAATGAACTGATATAGACCGGATACAGGTTTTCACAGGTTGCGGCATAAAAGGCGGTCTGGATGATGGTTGCCGCATATTTCCAGTGAATTTCCCTGAGCAGAGGGTCAATGGGTGAAAAATCATGGTCCTGAAAATCAATCATGTCCTGGAAATATGTTTTTACCCCAAGAGATTCAAAAATTTTTGGGATATTGTTGTTCATGGATTGAGATAAAACCGTATACGGGCGCCCCAGAAACACGACATTCATTTTTGAATCCGTCGCATGTCGGGGTTTATATGATTTTTTCAAGGCGGTCTTATACCTGTTTTCATTTTCAACCGCTTCATCATAGGCACTTGATATATCCAGAAAAGAAAACAGAAAATCTGATGATATCTTTTTCAAGCATCTGTACAGCTCAAGCTTGGTATGAAAATTGGTATACAGATATTTTATGATGGGAGAAATAATTTTGCTGTTGTCTATTCCGGGGATGCATGAAATCACAGACGGCGTAAACTGGGTATAATAGCAGTGTTGTCTTCTGCGGTCTTTTACAGCCTGTTTTTCTTCAAAATAAAAGGGCAAAAAGATATAGTCTGCTTTATCCCGCAGGTACTGGACATGACCGTGCATGGCCACAACAGGTGCACAGAATTCTGCGCCTGCAAAATTTTTCCCGAGATTTACCGGATTTTTCAAGGAACTGCTGGTAATGGTTTTGATGCCCAGCTTTGAAAAAAAACTGACCCAGAATTCTGTGTCTTCAAACAGGTGCAGCGCCGAAGGAATTCCAATGGTAAAATCGTGTTTGATCATGCCTGCCCGAGCAGGCATTTTCTGAGACAGTATTTTCTTTCTCAAGGTTAACAGGCTGTGTGTCTGTTTGACGGGAACGTGTTTGTTTGTATCATAATCCCTGCCGCATAAAAATCCATAGGCCAGGGTCTGGCCGCTGATATCGGCAAGCGTCAGCTTGCAGTGATTGGTGCACAGTTGACAGACTTCATGCCGGACCGGAATTTCCTGCTTCCAGAGATTGAATCCTCTGAAATCTGAAATTTCAGGTGGATTGTCTTTAAGCATCAGGGCAATACCCAGTGCACCGGTCAGGTGGCAGTATTTGGAAACATGGATGGGTTTGTTCAGCTTTTGTTCAAATGCCGCCACAAGGGATTTGTTTCTTGCCGTGGCTCCCTGAAACAGGATACAGTCTCCGATCTGTGCGATATTGGCCACTTTGGTTAAATAATTATCCCGAACCGAGTGCAGCACCGAGGCCAGGATTTCATTTGTTTTGTATCCCCGGGCAAGATAATAATTAATGTCTCTTTCCATAAAAACAGTACACCGGTCACTGGCCACAGGCGATTGAATGCCCTGGGTTCTGCTGGAGTATTCAGCCAGGGAACAGTCAAGTTTCAAGGCCTGCTCTTCAATGAACGAGCCTGTGCCTGCAGCGCATACCGTATTCATGACAGAAGAGGTGACAATCCCGTTTTTCAGCAGGGTGAATTTGGCATCCTGACCGCCGATTTCAATAATGGTGTCCACATCTTTATTTAAATTGCATGCTGCGGTTGCATGGGCTGTGATTTCATCAGGTTCAATATCAGCACCAATGATTTTCCCGCTGATCCTGCGGCCGGAACCTGTGGTGCCGCACCCGTATATTTTTATATTCAGATTATATGTGGAAAAAAAGTTTTCATAGGCCTTGAATATTTTTTGGACGGCCTGGACCGGTCTTGAGGCTGTTTTGGTATAAAAACCGGCAATGGGAATACCCTGGGGGTTGATGAGAATACTTTTGGTACTGGTGGAGCCTACGTCCATGCCGAGATATCCGGCAGAGGTGTCAATCCCGGATGGATCAAGATAAATATCCGCTTCCACATCTTCAAAAATATAGGAAGAAAAACAATCAAAATCCGGATAGGTTGACAGTCTGAGTTCAAGGCCGGGATAGGATAATGCAGTGTCTTTTTTTGAAGAAATAAAAAAATCTGTTTTTGAATGAAATTGTCGTTCCTGAATATCTTCATTATTTGTTATATTTTCTTGAAGAAGCAGGGCAGCGCCGATGGCACTGTAGAATTCACAATAGGCATCGCAGAGCAGTTTGCAGCCTGTAATAGACTCCAGGTGTTTTTTGACACAGGGGTTCAAGGCTACGCCACCGCAGAAAATGATTCTGGTTCCCATGTTCTTATATTTAAAAAGGGTGTTGGAGATATTTTTTGCAAGACCAGAGCATAACCCGTCACAGATCTGTTCAATATTGTATCCTTCCTGCTGGGCATGAATCAGATCTGTTTTTGCGAATACAGCACACCGGGTGGCAATGTCCGGGATATTTTTTGTATTGGACAGGGCATTTTCGCTCAGCTGCTGTGAACCGCCAATAAGATTCAGACGTCTTGCCTGCTGGTCCAGGAAACTGCCGGTTCCGGCAGCGCAGGATGTATTATGGGCAGCACCCAGATATTTCTGATCCTTTCCAAATCGGCTTAAAGAAAAATTTTCTCCACCAATATGCAAAATTCCGTCAAAGGTTTTGTGTAAATATCTGGCAGTCTGGATGACGGCCAACTGATCATTATATGCTTTTGTCCTAACGATAAAAGAAGGTGTGTTTTCTGTTGCGGCGATCCATCCGACAGTTTTCGGGTCAATATCATTGAGCATGTTTTCCAGGCAGGATTTGACTTCGCCATGGTGATATGCCGCCCTGGTATGGATGATTTTTGCATCTAAGTTGATAAGAGCGATATGTGTGCAGACAGATCCAACATCAATGCCGAGAATAAACTTTGAGGATGTCATTTTACAGTTTCTCCCTTATCTGATCCCAGAATTCAAAAACCCCTTTAAACCAGCCTTCAATATACATCTGTTCATGTTGAACCGATTCTGTTTTTGAATATTTTGAAAGTTGAGCGGATTCATATGTCTGCTCAAAATAATCTGCCATGCGGGAATCCGAGGTTAATTCATACGTGCCCTCAAAATTCAATACGTACATCAGGTCTTCGTAATGAGCAGATTTAGCCCAGCGCATACCCTCAGCTTTGCCGAGTTTGTGAAATTTTTTCTCCCAGACAAGCTTTTCATGTTTTAAGCGGTTGATAATATCCGACATTTCAAAATCATGGGAAAACCGTTTCTGAAAGTCCTCTTTCTTCTGGATGGCATCAATTAACGCATCCTGAAACATTTTCGAGAAATTGAAACTGGATCGCCATTCTTTAAGTCTTTCATGAAGTAAATCCGGAATGCTTAATGTTATTTTTTGAGTCATGTGTCAACCTGTCTTTTAATGGTATGTTTTAAAATACGAATGAGTAAAAATATACGTATAGGATAATTTTATACGTGTCAACAAAACCCTGTAGTTTTTTTATTAAAGACAGATCGAAAGCGAAAGACTTGTCTTGCTTTTTAACGGGTTTGAGATTATTAATATGGCAGTTATGCAAATCAAATTCATTGATAAAATCGGGGAAGGGACAATCAACAAAATTGAATCGCTGGGAAGAATTGCGCTTTTTTTTGCTGTTGGGATAATTCATATATTTATCAAGCCTTTTCAGGGCAAAAAAATTCTGGATCAAATTGTTTTTATCGGCAGCAAATCCATTTTTGTTATAGCGCTCACCGGTTTTTTTACCGGAATGGTTTTAGGATTGCAGGGCTATTATTCCCTTGTCAGATTCGGATCGGAAGCTGCTTTAGGGTCTGCCGTGGCCCTGACCCTTATCCGGGAACTGGGGCCTGTTCTGACAGCGATCATGGTGGCGGCACGGGCAGGTTCGGCCATGGCTGCAGAAATCGGTGTCATGAGGATTTCAGAACAGATTGATGCCTTAAGGACCATGCACATTAATCCGGTACGGTTTTTGTTCACACCCAGAATTGTGGCATCCATTTTCAGTTTTCCGTTTTTGACAGCATTGTTTAATGTTGTTGGAATTTTTGGCGGTTATATCTCCGGCTCGGTTATTCTGGGGATCAATCAGAATGTATATATGGGCACAGTGATTGAGAGTGTATCCATCGAAGATATCACGGGCGGATTTTATAAGGCCCTTGCTTTTTCTGTTGTGGTAACAACCATTTGCTGTTATCGCGGGTTTTATATGCACCTGAAAGGTGAGTTCGGTGCAAGGGGTGTCAGCACAGCAACCACAAATGCGGTTGTTCAGTCCTGTATTTTTATTCTGATTGTCGATTATGCAATCACCTTTTTTCTGGTTTAAAGTTATGAATACTCCACTGATACAACTTGAAAATATTTCTAAACGGTTTGGCAACCTGGATGTATTAAAGGGCATCAATCTTTCAATATATCAAGGTGAAATTCTGGTGATTATCGGTAAAAGCGGGACAGGAAAATCAGTTTTGCTCAAGCATATTATCGGTCTGGTTCAGCCGGACTCCGGTCGCATTTACATTCAAGGAGAACTGTTGGAAGAACTGCCTTCAGCTAAAATCAAATCCTATCAGAAGCTTCTCAGTTATATGTTTCAGGAAAATGCATTATTTGATTATATGACAATATATGATAATATAGCGCTTCCTCTTATTGAAAATCCGGATGTTATTCCATCACGGATAAGGGAAAAAGTATTCATCCTGATGGAGCGGCTTGGACTGCGCGGTATTGAAAACAAATTTCCAGCTCAATTGTCCGGCGGTATGCGAAAAAGAGTGGCCCTTGCACGGGCGCTGATTACCGATCCCAAACTGGTGCTGTTTGATGAACCGACAACAGGGCTTGATCCTGTCCGGAAACGTAAGGTTCATGAAATGATTACAGAGTACAAGGAGCATTTTGGATTTACAGCCGTCATTGTAAGTCACGATATCCCGAATATTTTCAATATTGCCCAGAGAATTGCCATGCTTAAAGACGGTGGGATTCTGTTCGAGGGCACCAAAGAAGATGTTTTTAAGTCTCATGGAAAAATTTTGAATGATTTTGAAATGGGAAAAGAAATTTAGGAAAGATGGAGAGATATGGACAAACGAAAAATAGAATTTTATGTGGGATTATTTGTCATCATCGGTGTTTTGTGTGCAGGCTATCTGTTTATCGTGCTGGGTGAAATCAATCTGTTTGGCCAAAAACGATATCCTTTACATGCTTATTTTGCCTCTGTTTCAGGTTTGAAGGCCAATGCCAGGATCGAAATGTCCGGCGTGGAAATCGGAATTGTGTCTGATATTTCCATTGACAAGGAAAGACTGATGGCAAAGGTTTCTCTTCGTATTAATAATGATATTGAACTGACAGATGATTCAATTGCGTCCATCAGAACTTCAGGGATTATCGGGCAAAAATTTATAAATATTTCATCTGGCGGATCAGATACTTTTCTTAAACCTGGAGATGAAATTGAACAGACAGAATCCTCACTGGATATCGAAGCACTCATCAGAGAATATATTTTTTCAACAGACAGCAATTAAAGGTTTATTTTAATTTTAATTAATGAAATATAAGGACAGATTTAAAAGGAAATAATTCATAGACAAAAAAGGGAATGATGGATGATGAAAAATAAATTCTGCTTTACGATTTTTCTAATTGTTTTTGGTGTGATTGTTTTCAGCACAGGTGTAGATGCCCAGGATCAGTTTTCCAATTCAGGTATACTCATTGAAATGGAATATCCGGAAGTTCTGATGGCCGCCAATATTCAGACTCAACCCAAAAATATGATGGTGGCAGAAAACACCGAAGATCCGGACGCAGAAGAGGATGAGGATTTTGTTGATGATTTTTCAGATTCTGATACGCCTTTGGAGGTCGATCAGATTGCAGATCCTTTATATTATTTTAATTATGCGATGTATTCGATAAATGATTTTTTATATTTTGCAGCGCTTAAACCCATTGCCACAGGATATAAATATATCACCCCGGATTTTTTACGCAAAGGCGTATATAATTTTTTCCATAATCTTCTTTTCCCGGTTCGGTTTGTGAACAATATCCTGCAGGGAGAGATCAGTGATGCTGGCAGTGAAGTAGGGATTTTTGCGGTAAATACCACATTCGGGGTGCTGGGTTTAATTCAGGTGGCACAGAATCATTTTGACATGAAAACAACAGATGAAGATCTGGGACAGACACTGGGGTCTTATACCATCGGGAACGGGTTTTATCTGGTACTGCCGATACTGGGTCCATCTTCGCTTCGAGATGCTTTGGGTCTTGTCGGAGATTCTTTTCTTACGCCGTTAAATTATGTGGAACCCTGGGAGCTTTCTCTGGGACTTAAAGTCTATGATTCGATTAATGACACAACCTTCAGATTAGGTGATTATGAGGCCTTGAAGGCGGCTGCCATTGATCCGTATGTGGCGCTCAGGGACGGATATGTTCAGTATCGTAAGCAAAAAATAAAAGAATAGATTAAAATCTGAACAGATCATTGCGTCTGTTGGGTATGAAATATCGCATTTTATGGTTCCGGACATGATTCAGCACGGACTTTTCAAGCTGGATCATGTGAAGTCCTTCTGATGAGTCATCTTTGGATGTATAGATAATATTTCCATCCGGACCGATCAGCAGGCAAAGCCCTGGGAAATGCAATCCCATTTTATTGTCACCGGTCTGATTGCAGGCAGCAATATAAACTCCGTTATCAAAGGCTCTTGCCGTTAAATGCCTCATCCATGAATCATATTTTTCCTGTGAGGTGCCTCTGGGTGAGGCATGGGGAATAAAGATGATATCTGCATTTTTCAGCGCCATTGCAAGGGATAATTCAGGAAAGTGGGCATCATAACACAGTTGAACACCAAAATTAAATCCGAATGAAGTAAAGGTTATAATTTTATCTCCGGCTGTGAAATATTTTTTTTCATTCGGAGCTGTGTGAATTTTCCGGTAACGGGTAGGTGGCGCATCTGGATGAAAAACAAGATGCGTTGCATAAATTTTTTTGTCCTCAGTCTGTTCAGCCAATCCCACCCAGATATCCATATCATGCGTTTTTGCAAGATCACAAAAAAGCGCTGTTATCTCTTTTGTGATGGGTCTGCAGATCTCTTTTATTTCAGGGCCTGCGACATAACCCGTCAGGTTCATTTCCGGAAACACGATAATTTTTGCATTGGCTGCAGCCGCTTTTGAAATAAAATTCAGGCAGCAGGCAAGGTTCAGATCATATTTTCCTGCTAAAGATTCCTGAATGACCAGTGCAGCTTTAATCATGGTTATAATTTAAAATTTGCGCTGATTTTAAACACCCGGGTGGCAGGAAGGTTTAATATGGTGGTCACGCCGGTTTTTTGAGAAATCAGGGCAAGATTGTGTTCAATACGGTCCATTGAGGGTTCAATGAATGTAAACCAGATATTAAATTCATGGTCCCGTTTATAATTATGGGTGACCCCTTTAAAAGAATTGACTGTCCGGGTGAATTCTTCAATTTTATCTTCCGGAACCATTGCAGCACACAGGGTAGAGTGGTATCCGAGTTTGTCCGGACTGAAATTGCCGCCAATGCGTCGAATGAGCAAATCCTTTTTCATTTGCCTTATTCTTTGGATCAACTGGTCTTCTTCAAGACCAAGTTTTTCTGCAATAATTTTGTAGGGTCGTGCATGGATGGGAAAATCAAGCTGGATCGTGTTCAGAATGTCTTTATTGATGGAATCAATTTCCGTCATATGTATTTTGGCTCCTTGAACGAAAAAAAGGCCCTGCAGTTCAGTGCAGAGCCTTTGCATATCTAACTTAACCTACCGGACCTTCAGGTTGGATGGTCCGGTTTGGACGGGTGAGACTATACACATCCGGTTGGTTTTGGAAGACCGGCCATTTTACAGGCACCTTTACCAGGTCCTGAGGGGAACAGTTCATAGATGTGTTTGAGTTTGAACTTGGTCAGTTTGGAAAGAACACGTACCATTGGAGCAATACCATTTTTTTCGTAGTAGTCCTGAAGAACTTTAATCAGTGTCCAGTGTTCATCAGTCAGCTCTTCAATACCTTCCTGACCTTTCACATATTCAACCCATTGGTCATTGTAAGTATTGTAGTCCAGAAGGAACCCATCTTCATCTATGTCGAAAGATTTCCCGTTAAATTCGATTGTTGCCATTTAAAATTTCCTCCAAAAAAAAAGTTTCATTTTTATTCTTTTAAGACAATCCTGCCTTAGCTTCAATTATCGAAAACTAAACATATCTTAAGAGTTAGTTGGTTGTCAATAAAAAACACAATACATTTAATATTCTTTCGGTGTCTTGTTCAGTTCTTCAAGAGTAAAGACTGGACCGTCTTTACATACGAGTTCTTTGCCGATATTACACCGTCCGCACATACCGATGCCGCATTTCATTCTGTTTTCCAGAGACATGATAATCTGGTTTTCCTTATACCCCAGTTTCACCAGCGCAGGCATGGTAAATTTGATCATAATCGGAGGTCCGCAGATAATGGCATACGTGTCCGCATCCGCCTGGGGGGCTTTCTGTTCAACAATGGTGGGAACAAAGCCTTTGTTATATTTCCAGTCCGGATCATCGGTTCCGTCAACAGTGATGTGCATATTGATATCATCGCGGGATTCCCACTCAAAAAGTTCATCACGATACAGAAGCATTCCGGGTGATCTGGCGCCATAAACCACATCTATATTTTTGAATTTTTTCCGGTTTGCCGGATCAAGCATATAGATGATGGAAGATCTTAAAGTGGTAAATGCAAATCCACCACCGATAATAACCACATTTTTGTTTTCCAGTTTATCCCATGGATACCAGTTGCCCAAAGGACCTCTGATGCCCATGATATCTCCGACTTTCATATTGTGAAGGTGAGTGGTGACAACGCCGGCCCTGAAAACAGTAAATTTAACAAATCCTTTTTCAACAGGAGACGATGCAATCCCGATGGGAATTTCACCAACGCCTGGAATAGATAATTCAGCAAATTGTCCTGCCTGATATGAAAATTTTTCTTCATCTTCCTTATTCAGAAAAACAAATTTGAAGGTTTTCAGGGATTTATCTTCAGTTGCTATTTCAATTTCATCAATGCGAACCGGATACGGTATATAGGGGTTTTCCATGTGTTTCCTCCTTTGTTCGCTATTCTTGTTTCTCGTATGCGTTCATCAAATTGCATACTTCACGGATGTCGATGTTTACCGGGCAGCTTTTTACACATCTGCCGCATCCGACACACATGGTTCCCTGGTCATATTTGTCAACAAAGTATTTGAGCTTGTGCATGAATCTTTGTCTGACGCGCTGTGTCTTGGTGTCTCTTGGATTATGCCCTGTGGTATGCAGAGTGAACAATGGAGACATGCAGGTATCCCAGTTCTTAAACCGGGATGTTGTTTTCTGTTTGGTTTCATCCTGAATATCAAAACACCAGCAGGTGGGGCAAACATACGTGCAGGTCCCGCAGTTGATGCATGAAAAGGCAATATCATCCCAGAACGGCGCTTCATGCAACTCAAGTGTGGTTTTTTCTTTGAGTTTGTCCGTATGGATCCGGGAAACAATATTTTTTTGTGCCTCTTTTTTCAATACATCAATAAGTGCCTGACTTTCTTTTGCATCTGCCTGGGTCTTGAATCCACAGGCGTCCATATAGGCCTGGCCTTTGTCTGTCAAGACTTTTGCAAGGTATGTATCGTCCATGTCTGCCAGCAATACATCCAGACCTTCTTCATTAAAAGGACCGGAACCGGCTGATGTTGAAAAATCATAGAAACCTGGCTTGTTGATTCCAAGTCCCACAAATGTGGTGGCTTCATAGGCATCGCACCAGTAGGGGTCTCTATACTCTTTTGTGTCAAAATTCAGCTTTACAAGCTGGATTGCCTTTGCATCAAACGGTCGAAGACCGATGACTGCTCTGGGTGAATAATCTGCATCTGCCCGATTCATGATGTGATGACCGTCCCGGGATTCATCCAGAGAGGTTGTCATCATTTTTTCAGACTGGGGGAATAAAACAGATTTTGCAGACAACACAGAATCATGATATTCCATATCCGGCAGCATATCATTATCAAGGCTTTTGATTAAAAAGCCGTTTTTTTCTTTTACAGGGCCAAAAAGCCGATAGGTTTCCCTTGATTTTTCAATGCCTTTGGCCCAGTCTTTTTTATCAATTGTTATAAATTTCATTATATACCCTTTTCATTTATTTGATAAAAGCGTTAGGATCACCCGGGCTGTAAACATCCAGAGGCGGCCGTTTAGTGATATCAAGACCTGCTTCCCAGCCAAACATTTCAAAGGAATCTTTATTCAGTTTCCGTGTAAAATCTCTGACATTAATATCCATCGGACAGGCTTCCACACATGCGCCGCAATCCGTACAGCGGCCGGCACAGTGAAAGGCACGAAGGAAATGGAAGGTATCCACGTCAGTTTTATTCTGGCCTTTTCCGACCCACTGCGGGCCTGATTCGTCCACAAAGCAGGTGGGGCAGTAGCACAACGGGCAGGCGTTTCTGCAGGCATAACACCGGATACAGTTCTGGGTCAGTTCCTGAAAATGCTGCCATTTGGCATCTGCATCCATGGCTTCTATTCTGTCAACATCAGGATATGGATTTTCAAGTGTCTGTTCCTGAACCAGATCTCCTGCCAGATCATCATAAACAACAGGATTTCTGTGCATGCACAGCGTGCAGTTATCCCTGAGATACTCTTTTTTGTTCAGAGTTTCTTCTCGGGTTGAGGATTTAACGTTCAAGGTATCGCCGTCTTCTGTAAATTCAATGATATCATCTCCAAACAGGGCCTCAATTTTCTTTTTATTGATCATGCCGGTACAGGGAACGCCGATGATATGAATCTGATCACGTTTTACCTGGTTCTCAACGATATGGGTTACAATATTTCTTGAATCACAGCCTTTGGCAATAACGGCGACTTTTCCTTTTTGATTTCTTACATAATTGGCAAGGTTCAGCCCGCAGGTGGAATTAAAAACAAGCTTGTCAACGTCTTGTTTCGAATTTATAACGACAGGACTGGTTGCCATGGGAATGGTTCCGTTTGCAAAACCGATTACTTTTTCAACCTCTCCGTTTTCCAGAAGTTTTGAAGCAATTTCCCTTATTTTATTTATACAGGTATTCATAACCTTACCTTTTTTAAATATAGTCCTTTACAAATTTTGTATTTGGCCCGATTGCCCTTACTTTATCAGAAATTTCCTTGACGACATCTACAAATTTGGTGGCTTCTGCGGAAGAAATCCAGGAAAAATGTACCCGGTCTTTTTCAATTCCCATGTGCTCCAGAAGATTGCCCATCATCAGAAATTTGCGTCGTGCATAATAATTACCATCCAGGTAATGACATTCACCGGGATGTCAGCCGGATACCCATACGGCATCCGCACCTTCTCTTAATGCGGAGAGTATGAATTTAGGGCTCATTCGGCCAGTACAGGGGATTCGAATTACCCGGGTATCTGCAGGATACTGCATCCTGCTGACACCGGCAAGATCTGCTGCACCGTAACTGCACCAGTTGCACAGAAACGCAACAATTTTAGTATTTTTTTCAGTCATTATTGATATCTCCTTATACTGCTTCATTCAGAGCGAATATTTGCGCTAAGATCTGGTTTGTGTCAAACCCTTTCAGGCGGATAGCTCCAGACCGGCAGGAAGATACGCATAAACCGCATCCTTTACAAAGAACAGGGTTGATTTTTGCTTTACCTTCAAATCTTCCGCCTGTTTCAAAAGCCGGAGCAGAGTATGGGCAGATTGAGACGCATACACCGCAGGAACTGCATGCCATTGAATTTACACTGGCAACATTGCCGCTGGTATAAATGGACTCTTTTGCCAGCAGGGTCACGGCTCTGGATGCTGCAGCCTGCCCGTGGGCAATGGCTTCATCAATGGGTTTGGGGTAATGTGCAAGTCCGCACAGAAATACGCCGTCTGTAGCGAACTCTGAGGGTCCGAGTTTGGCATGACGTTCAACAAAAAAGCCGTCTTCGTTTAAAGGCACTTTAAAAAAGTTGGCAAGACGTTCATCTTTATTGGGCACGATGGCTGTGGCAAGGGTTAAAAGATCGGTTTCAATTTCCATGGGCATTCCAAGGACATGATCTGTAACCGCAACCAGCAGTTTGCCGTCTTTTAAATTGACAACAGGTTTTTTGTTCAGAGAATAGCGGATAAAAATAACGCCTGCTTCTCTGGCCTGTTGATACTTATATTCTCTTTCACCATAGGTTCTGATATCTCTGTAAACAATAAACACCTGCATTTCAGGGTTCAGTTTTTTTAATTCCAGTGCATTGTCTATGGAATGTGTACAGCAGACTCTTGAACAATATGGACGATCTGAATCTCTTGAGCCTACACACTGGATAAAGACAGCGGTGTTCATTTTTCTGAGCATAGGATCATTGTTGATAAATTTTGCATCCAGATCCAGTGTGGTTATAATCCGGTCATCTTTTCCGTATGAGTATTCATCCGGTGTATAGCCTTTTGCACCGGTTGCAATAACGGCAACACCGTGTTCAAGGGTAATGACTTCTTTATTGCTGTTGTGCAGTTCGGATTTGAAACTGCCCACAAAACCATCCACATTTTCAAGGGTTGTTTTCATGTGAAGCTGAATATTTTTGTTGGATTTGACATCCTTGATGAGCAGATCCAGTTCTTTGGCAATGTTTTCTTCTTTATATGTCTGGAACAGGTTGTTTGCCTGGCCGCCAAGTTTATCTTCCTTTTCAACGACATGAACTTCATATCCCTGCTGGGCAAGATTCTTTGCAGCCACAAGTCCTGATATCCCGCCGCCGATCACCATGGCACTGGGTTTAACCTGCAGTTCAGCTTCTTCCAGCGGCGCCATCAAGGCCACTTTGGCCACAGCCATGCGCACCAGATCTTTGGCCTTTTGGGTGGCCATTTCCGGAGATTCCTTGTGAACCCAGGACGCATGGTTCCGGATATTGGTCATTTCAAACAGGTATTTATTCAGCCCTGCATTTATAAGCGTTTCCTGGAACAGCGGTTCATGGGTTTTGGGTGTACATGCGGCAACCACAATCCGGTTGAGTTTGTTCGCTTTGATGATCTGGGTCATTGTTTCCTGGGTATCCTGGGAACATGAATACAGATTGTCTGAACAATATTCAACATAGGGCAGGGTAGCAGCATAGTCCCGGACAGAAGGTACATTGACGACGCCTGCGATATTGGTTCCGCATTTGCAGACAAAGACACCGATTCTGGGCCGATCCCCAACAACATTTGTTTCCGGGATAACCTCGGGTTTTTTGGTGAGTGTGTTTCTGGATTCTGCAAGAAGCGCTGCGGCTTCTCCCGCTGCTGCACTGGAATCAACAACGCTTTGCGGGATGTCTTTGGGACCCTGGAAGGCACCGGCAACAAATACACCCTTGCGGCTGGTTTCTACCGGAGAAAAGCTGTTGGTTTTTGCAAAATTGCCATCGGTCAGTTCAATGCCCAGTTTTTGGGCCAGGTGAACAATTTCAGGTGAAATTTCAAGACCCACAGAAAGCACGATCATGTCAAAAATTTCATCGACTTTTTTGCCGTCTTCCGTGACATAGGAGATTCTTAAATCATCTGAGTCATGAAGCTTTTCAACCGTATGGACACGGCTTCTCATAAAACGGACACCCTGGTCCTTTGCACGGTTGTAGTACCGCTCAAAATCCTTGCCATGGGTTCGCATGTCCATATAGAAGATGGCACAGTCCAGATCGTCTCCGGCATGTTCTTTTGCAATCACGGCTTCCTTGAGTGCGTACATGCAGCAGACCGATGAACAGTATTTATTGTCACATTTGTTCATGTCTCTGGAGCCCACGCACTGGAACCAGGCTACCTTTTTAGGTTCTTTGTGGTCAGACAGGCGAGTCAGATGTCCGCCGGTAGGTCCGGATGCTGACAGGATACGTTCAAATTCCATGGCAGTCATCACGTTTGGCAGATTTGCATATCCGTAATTGTCAAATTTGGAAGGATCAAATGGCTCAAATCCCGGTGACAGGATAACAGAACCTGCATCCAGTTCAACAATTTCATCCTGCATGGCGTGATCAATGGCATCCATCTGGCAGATTTCCGAGCAGACCTGGCATCCGCCGGTCTTAAAATGCATGCACACGGAGCGGTCAATGGCAGGGGTGTTTGG
>Ga0180009_10000369_pt1 | contig 64480 bp, 64 predicted proteins | sample OS_PC_MetaG_FD_123537 | JGI IMG/M metagenome (GOLD analysis project Ga0180009, IMG submission 123537) | Groundwater microbial communities from the Aspo Hard Rock Laboratory (HRL) deep subsurface site, Sweden - OS_PC_MetaG | ecosystem: Environmental > Aquatic > Deep subsurface > Groundwater... | reverse complement strand
TTCAAACTCCGTTGGATATTTCACTTGTACCTACAGTATGTCTCCTATCTCATAGGTCATCTTCCTTGTATCCACAACTATCTGCGTAATCTCGCGATAATGATTGTGAGAAAGGCGGGTTAGCAGGAAAAGGCAATATATTCATGTAGGGGAGGGTTTAACCCCTTGGGGTGCAACCCTCCCGCATTATCGCCGATATCCGTAGGGGTTTGATTCATCAAACCCGGATTTCCTGGGGTAGGGGCGGTTGTTGCGATGTCGGCATAAAGCGTTTGACATACGCAAAACCTTCATCTACAATTTAAAAATGAATTTGGTATCAACGCCGGGAAAAGGCGTTACAATGTGTGTTAGAAAATAGAAGCCAGAATCAGGAGGATTTAAGAAATGAAAAAAGGTTACCTGCGCTTTTTTGCCTTAAGTATTGTTTTTCTGTGTGTGGCGATTGTTTTTTACACTCAAGGCGGAGTGTCATTGGGGAAATTCCTTTTATTTTTTGTATGCGGCGCGGCTTCAGGCGCCAATCTGATCCAAGGAATAGTCAGTTGGCGAAAAGCCCACTAGGAGCGCATTGCTTTAAAGGTAAAAGTAAGAGAAGGCAATTCCGGGTGTAGGGGTTTGATTCATCAAACCCGGATTTCCCGGGGTAGGGGCGCGGGGGGCAGTGATTAGTGATTAGTGATTAGTGATTCGAAGGAAAAAGAAAAAAGCAGGGCGCGGGGTCAGTAATTCGTAATTCGTGATTAGTGATTTGTAAGAAAAGATGTCAGATGATAGAAAAGGTGATTGGTGATAGGTAATAGGTGATAGGTAAGGAAAGAAACAGCCGATTTTCTTCTACCTATAACCCATTACCCATACCCCGTGGCCTTGGAATCAGTGTTCGATGTAAAAAAGTCATTCTTCCTACTAACTACTGTCTACTGACTACTGACTACTTAACTTCGTAATTCGTGATTCGTGATTCGTGATGCGTGACGAGGAAGAAAGGTTCGAAGTTCGATGTTCGACGTTCGAGGTTGAAGAGTTGAAGAGTTATTCTTCCTACTAACTACTGTCTACTGACTACTAACTACTGAATTCTTTCCTCTAGCCCCTCGCCTCTCGCCTATTGCCTTTATATATCAAATTCAATTTTACAGCGCGTGCCCTTATGATTTCCCATTGAAAAACTGCCCCCCAACTGCTGGCTGAGCATTTTTACCAGCGTGAGGCCGAACCCTTTCGCTTTGTTGATAGCGAACCCGGCCGGCAGCCCGCTGCCGTTATCCTGGATGGCGAGCGTGACATGGTTGTCCGCTTTGGTGAGGGAAATTTTTATTAACCCGGTTTTTCTATTAATAAAAGCATATTTCATGATATTGGTAAGCAGTTCGTTGATGATGATCCCCAGGGGAAACAGCTGTTTTGCATCAAGGTGAAAATCAGCGATCTGCCTGTCAAGCTTTACCTTTGCTTTGTCTGGAAACAATGCGACAATTGAATCGGTAAGGCTCTCGACGTAATTTTTCACTGAAAGATCTGCATAGCCTTCTGTGAGTAGCAGCTTGTCATAGAGTATGCGCATGCTGTCAACGCGGCCGCTGGCGTCCTGCAGCACCGCGATGGCCTGGGGATGGGTAACCGATTGCATGCGCAGGGATATCAGGCCGCCGATGGAGGCGATGTTGTTCTTGATGCGGTGATGGACTTCCTTGAGCAGGATTTCCTTTTCCGCCAATTGTCGTTTTATTTCTTCTTCCGCCTGCTTGCGCTCGCTGATGTCGCGGGCTACTGCCTGGAAGCCCGTCACCTGGCCATCTTTAATGATCAACTGAGTATTTTGTCCAAGCCAGACCTCACGGCCATCCTTCGTGAGAAGGAGATATTCGAAATATGTGTTTTGAATCCTCCTTACGAACTGACGACCGAAGAGCTTAATGGCTTGGTCACGCATGTCCGGGTGGATCACTATCGTATATTGCTTGCCAATAAGTTCCCTTTCTTCGTATCCTGAAATAAGGACCGCCGCCTGATTTACGAAAGTGAAAATTCCCGCTTTGTCCGTCTTGTAGATGAGATCACTTGCATTTTCCACCAATGCCCGATACCGCTCCTCGCTCTCGTGCAGCGCCTCGAGCGCAGCCTCCCTTTGGGATTCCGCCCGCTTGCGGTCGCTGATGTCGCGGTAGATGCCATAGGTTGCAACCTGTTGGCCATCGATGATAATCGGAGAGCCGATCAGCGACACATTGATGGGCTTGCCGTTCTTGCGTTGACGCACGGTCTCCAGGCTGAATTTTTCCCCCTTTCCCACCGTCTGCGTTACGGAGAGCGCCTCACTCTTTTTTTCGGCGGAAGCGATCAGGTCATCGATGTTTTTTCCCAGCACCTCTTTTTCCTTGTACCCGAAAAGCCGGCAGAATTCGCTGTTGATGCGCAGGATACATCCGTCGTTTTTACCGAAGACAATGGCCTCCGGTGCGCTTTCCACCAGTTGGTCAAGGAAGGCTTTTTCCCGTAAAAACGCCTCCTCCGCTTCCTTGCGCTCGCTGATGTCAAGAATTATAACGAAATACTGAATCCCCTGCCTGGTGCGTTTTTTAATAGCCCGGTCATAAAACCATTTGTAATTCCCGTCTTTGCACAACCAGCGGTACTCGAGAATAATCTCATCGCTCGCTGCCGGATTCCTGTAAGCAGCCAATACCCTTTCGCGATCGTCCGCATGAATGCGATTTCTCCAGAAATCCTTCTCCGCCATGTATTGCTCGACGGTGAAACCGGTCACTTTTTCAATATCGCCGCTTGCCCAGGATGCATCAATTTCCGGATCAAGCGGAGAAGTAAAGATCGCAATCGGCAGCGTTGCCAGAATCAGTTGCTGCCGCTCTTCTCTCTCCCGCAGCGCCTTGAGATCAGCCGCCCTTTGGGTCTCCACCTGCTTGCGTTCGCTGATGTTACGGATCGTTCCCTGGAATCCTATCAATTTGCCATCTCCGTCGTACCGGGGCACCTCTGTTATAAGGGCATGGATTACCGCGCCGTCTTTTCTGCGCAAATCAACGGGGAATTCCTTGTTATATTTGTTTTTCATGGTAGTCTCGATGCACTTCACCCGTTCTTGCGGGTGGACATAGAGATCCGGAATATTGACCTGATTCAGTTCCTCACGGCTTGAATAGCCGAATAATTCCACTGCCGATTCATTCATAAAAAGCCATCTTCCAGCTACCGAAGTGATATAGGCGCAATCCCTCGACGTATTGAAAAATGCCCGGTAGCGCGCCTCGCTCTCCCGCAGCGCCGCGAGCGCAGCCTCCATTTGGGATTCTTTCTCCTTCTCCCTTGTTTTCGTCTCGAAAAGCTTGAAGGCCATCTTTATCGATGCATCAAGAACGGTAATGCTTGAATCTTTTACCACATAGCCGTAAGAAGTTATCTTTTCCGTCTTTTCCACGACTTCCGGCTCCGTGTGGCTCGACAAGAAGACCACGGGCAGGTCGCGCTGGCGCAGAATGATCGCCGCGGCGTCCGTGCCGTCCATGCCGGCTCCCAGGTTGATGTCCATGAGGATCAGGTCGATGCCGGGCGTGGTTTCAACCGTTGCCACGGCTTCTTCACCGGAAAGCGTGGTGATCACGTTATAGCCGTATTTCTCAAGGGCCATTTTTTCGCTCATGGCGATGACCGCTTCATCGTCCACGAGCAGGATTGTTTTCTGATTTTCAGCGTTTTTCATCCATTCCTCCTGGGCCTATCGGGGGAGAAGATGGATGGCCGCAGTAAAGGAAACATGGCATGTCCGCCGCTGGCAGATGAGAGCATGACAACCGGCATGCTTGATCCAGTTGCCCCATCTCAGCCAACGGATCCACGCTTCCTCCTTGTTTTTCAGCGAAACATGAACATTCTTCCCTGTGGTCCAACCAGTGCGCTTGGATACGTTTTAACTATATCTTAAATCGGTCCCGTTTTCAAGCAAGGGGAGAGATGGTTGAAAAAAAAATAAAATTAACTATAATCATTAATAGAGAGACCCAAAAGGAGGATTTCATGCCTAAAAAGAAATATACGGCAGTGGATGGGAAAAAAGTCATAAAAAAAGGCGCCGCCAGAATGAAGGATGCGGATTTTAAAAAAGTCCTCGAAAAATCAGCGGACATCAAAAAAAAATTCGAACACGCCGGTCCGCTGGGCAGGTTTCTTGAAGACCTGCAATTGCTCATGTCCATTGTCAAGGATTATATCAAGGGGAATTATAAACAAATCCCCCGCTGGTCCATTGCGGCCATAGTATTCGCCTTGCTGTATGTGCTGAATCCCTTCGATATGATACCTGATTTCATTACTTTTGTCGGTTATCTTGATGATGCGGCCGCGGTCGCCGCCTGCTTGTATTTTGTCGAGCAGGATCTGAAAGAATACAAGGAATGGAAGCTGAACAAATAAGTCCCAAGCACCTATGACCGAATGACCCAAACGAAGAAAGCGAGCAATCGTTGATGAGTAGATGAGTTGATGGGGTAATCGCAATGACATCGAACAATTGGCTTTTTCCTAACCCATCTACCCTTTTACCCTTCTACCCATCTACTTCCTGGTTTAGGACATTGGAATTTATTTGGAATTTGGGATTTGTGATTTGGAATTTTGACTTTTTCTCACCGTACACCGTTTGCCGTCAACCGTGCACCGATTTCTTCCAGCCCATGACCTCTAACCTATCGCCTCTTAACTCGTGATTCGTGATTCATAATTCGTAATTCGGAAGAAAAAGGAACAAGCATGGCTTCGTAATTCGTAATTCGTGATTCGTAATGCGTGATTCGTAATGCGTGATGAGAGAAGAAAAAACTTAAGAAGACAGATGACAGATTCTTTTCTTCATTCTGTCTTCTGTCCTCTGTTTTCTTCCCCTATAGCCTCTCGCCCCTCGCCCATAGCCCCTTGCCTTTTCCTACTGTCTACTGATTTTTATCAAACCTCGATCTTGACCGCACCGTCGCTTAAAGCGAAACTCTTTACTGAAATCCCCTTGACCTTGCTCTGCAGGGCGCGGTTCAGGTCGATGGTCAGCGTTTTGTTTTCGCGGCGGATGAAGGGGCGATCTTTAAGTAATTCGTCGATCTTTTCATCGACCATGCCGGCCTTGTCGGCGAGTTTGAAGGCCCAGCTCTTCGACGTGATTGCCAGTTTGAGTATCCCAATGGAAAAGGACTCCTGGCGCACCATGATGTCCATGCCCCCGGTGACGGTCATCAGCAGCCCGTCGCGGTCCGCTTTTATTTTTTTAATATTCTCCCCGCCGATACCGTTGGCCCATAAAATATTCAGGGCCTCATCGATAGTAAAGTTTAGATTGGCCATAGGTGCCTCGCTGGTTTTCATTGTAAATACAAGGGCGGAAGAAAGCAAATTCCGTAACGCTTGACGAGGGAAGATTTCGAGAGGTAGAGAGGTAAAGTCAAGGCAAAAGGTAGGGGCGATCCGCCGGCGTTTCGCCTGGCGGACGCGTGCCCGATAATATTACAAAATCGTAGGGGCGGTTCGCGAACCGCCCAAAGAAAATTCCAAATCCCAAGCACCAAATCACAAATAAATTCCAAATTCCAAATTCTAATGACCAAAATTGAAAAACAGACGACAGATGACAGATGACAGAAAGCGATGATCTTATTCTTTTCTTCATTCTGTCCTCTGTTCTCTGACTTCTGTTTTCTTCCCTATAGCCCATAGCCCATCGCCTTTTAATAAGTGATTCGTGATTCGTGATTCGTGATTCGGAAGAAAAGATGTCAGAAGACAGATGACAGATTTTTTTCTTCATTCTGTCCTCTGTTCTCTGACTTCTGTTTTCTTCCCTATAGCCCATCGCCTCTCGCCTATAGCCCATTCGCCTCAGGCCTCTGTTGCCTTTGCCCCCAGCCTGTGCTATAAATAAATTATGGACCGCGACCCGAAAACCATGCTCGTTCTCAATCCCCATGCCGGCAAGGGCAAAGGACTGAAAGCTTTCGCCGCCATGCGCGAACTCCTGGGCCGGAAGATCAAAACCATGGAGGTCAAGGTCTCGGATTACGCCGGCCATGCCTTCCAGCTCGGGCGGGAAGCCGCCAAAAACGGTTATGAAAGGATTTTAAGCGTAGGCGGCGACGGAACGCTGTTCGAGATCGTCAACGGCCTGTACGCTGAGGGTCGGCCTAGCCAGGCGATCGAGTTGGGCATGATCCCGGCCGGGACCGGCAATTCCTTCCTGCGTGATTTTTCCGCCATCTCCTGGCGCCAGGCGGTGGAAAAGATCTTGAGCGGCCGGCGCCGCAAGGTCGACCTGGTGGAATTCACTTATCAACGCGATCAAAAGGAAATCAAGCAGTATTACCTCAATATTTTGGGCGTCGGCCTGATCGCCGACATCCTCAAGCTGACCAACGAGAAACTGAAGGGTTTCGGTTCCCTGGGTTACAGCCTGGCCGTACTAATGCGACTGGCCAAAGGCATGAACAACCGCATGCGGCTGACCGTCGACGGCGAAAAACTGGAGATCGTCGACAGTGCCCTGGTCATCTCCAATTCCAAGTTCACTGGTGGCGGCATGAAGATCGCCCCCATGGCCGACACCCAGGACGGCCGGGTGGACCTGGTCATTTTCCAGGGGGTCAACCGCCGCGACATCCTGAACATCTTTTCCCGGGTCTTCAAGGGCACCCACGTCAGCCACCCCAAGGTTAAGACCTTTCGCGCCGCCGAGATCACCATCGACAGCTTCCCCCAGGAACTGCTCATGGCCGACGGCGAGCTGCTGGGCCTGACGCCGCTGCGCCTGAAAGTTCTCCCCGGTGAACTGGCCATCCTGGCATGAAGAAAGCTGCCGCAGCCGCCCTTTCCCTGTTGATCTGGTGCGTTGGCTGGATCTGGTTTTCTCTCGGGGGGCTGTGCCTCCTGCTGATTAGTGTGTTCCGCGCCGGCGGTTTTTTCGAAACCTGGCTGAAGGGACTATGCCGCTCGCTGGTCCGGATCTGCGGCATCTGCGTCACCGTTTCCGGGAAAGAAAATTTCGATCCCGGCCGCCAGTATCTCCTGATGATGAACCATGTCAATATTCTTGACGCCTTTGTCTTCTACCGCAGCTTCCCGGGTAAAGCCCGCGGCATCGAGGAGGAAAGCCACTTCGACTGGCCGGTTTACGGCTGGGTGATCCGGCGCATGGGCCAGATCCCGGTCAACCGCAAGAGCGGCATCAAGGCCATGGAATCGCTGCGGCGCGCCGCCGAACTGATCCGCCAGAAAAAGGATTATTCCTTTATGGTCCTGCCCGAGGGCACACGTACCCGCGACGGCAAACTGGGGCCGTTCAAGAAAGGCGGGTTCCTGCTGGCCCTGGAAACCGGGCTGGAGATCCTGCCCCTGGTGCAAAAAGGCGCCTACCGCATCAACCGCCGCCACAGCATGCTCATCCGCCCTGGCCGCGTGGAATTTCTCATCGAGAAACCCATTGCCCTGGCGGGCTATTCGAAGGAGAACATGGCCCAGTTAATGGACAAGGTGCGCGGCGTTTTTTTGAAGTACGTGGAGTAGAGGAAGACGCCGAATATCCCCTGCTTGAAGAGAAATATACAAAAGTATTGAAAATAAAATTGTCCCCTGCTACCATTTTGGCACTACAATCTGGCGTCTTTTTTGGAGGGGGAAAATGGCAGTATTATTGGGTCTGTTTTTTATCTTGTTCGGGGCGATCTTCTTTTTTGCCGGGGGCGGCTTGTCGGTCTTCAGCGCCCTGCTCGCCGGCCGCTTGGCCGGCAGGGCTCTCATGCCGGAGCTCATCTTCGCCGGAGTCGGGTTTTTTATCTGGCTGGTGGGGGTGGTTTTGGTGGCAGTCGGGCTGATCAAAGGCAAAAAACGGCAGGTCCTGGCCCAAAGGATTTTCGAGACGGGCACGGCCGCGGAAGCGACGATCACTTTCTTCGATAAGAATTACAGGGTTCTGATCAACAACAAGCCGATCTATTCCATCATCGAGTTCACGTTCCGCGACAGCAGCGGTACAGAGCGGACAGGACGCAAAACCAACCTGAATTCGGACCTAGCCATCCGCCTCAACTTGCAGGTCGGCGGCAAGGTCCAGATCAAATACTTGAGCGAAGACCCTGGCCAGAACATCCTTGTCCTGCCCGATCCCAAAACCGGGAGGGCATAGGTTATAGGCTATAGGCGAGGGGCTAGAGGGAAGAATTCAGTAGTAATGCCGTTGAAGTGTTGAAGCGTTAAAGGGTTGAAGTGAGAACGGCCATACAAGTTCTCGGAAAATCGCTGTTTCGTTTCAACATTTCAACTTCTCTTTTCTTCCCAATCACTAATCACGAATTACGAATCACGAATTTAAGTAGACAGTAGGAAGAGGCAATGGGCTAGAGGCGAGGGGCTATAGGGAAGAAGTCAGAAGTTAGTAGACAGTAGGAAGAGGCGAGAGGCTATGGGCTATGGGCTATGGGCAATAGGTTAGAGGTCATGGGTTAGAGGCAAGACGATATCGGCGTACGGTACACGGTGTAAGGTTTACGGTAAAGAGTAAGACAAAGTAAAAAGCGAAAAAACGTGCAAGGGCTGTTGTTTTGAACATTTGAATTTAGGAAGGGCGAACGCAAGGTTCGCCCCTACATCCAGAAATGTCTTTTTCCTGCTAACACTATCACTAACACTAACACTTTTTCTGTTGGAATTTGGAACTTGGAATTTATTTGTGATTTGGTGCTTGGGATTTGGGATTTAATGAGGGCGGGCCATATGCAAAAGAAGGGTTTGATGAATCAGACCCCTACGCCTTCCTTTCTCTTCCCTCTGCCTTTCCCTCTCTCTTCCCTTTGTCTTCCCTTATCTTTCTCTTCCCGCGTCACGTGTTACGCATAACGCATCACGTATTTCGCATTTTTTATTCAACTTCGACCCTCGAACTTATTTGTTTTCTCCTATCACGGATGAAATCATTTTTAGCAAGGTGATCAAAGTTCAAGCATCTAACTGTTTATAAGGAGTAAAAATGGATGTAGACGCTTTGATCAAATGCCATAATGAAGAATTGGAAGAAGAGGTCAATAAAAACCCGGGTTTAAAATATCAGGTTTTTGCCCGGGCTCAAGCCCAAAAAAGGGTCCGGCAGCCTTACGCGAAGAAAATCAGGAAATATGCCCTTGTTTACAGCTTTTTGTTCATTTTCGCCCTCTTCATTCATTTCTGGATCATTGGCTCGATAAAGAAAAAAAATGTACCTGTTGCGCCGGAATATATTGTTGAGACAGATTCTTTTCAAGCTAATTTTTCCGGCAGTATAAATCAGGCATATCTGGAGGTTATCAATTGGGAAAATTAATATTCAGATTTATCTTTATTTTGTCGATTCTTCTGAATCTTTCAATGGCGGTTCACTTTTTTAAATCCAATTCCAGTTCAAAAAGTACTGAATTCGCCTTAAATCTGACAAAGCAGCAAAAGGAGAAAATGACAAAGATCCGCCTGGTCAGCCACAAAAAAAATGAACAGATCAAAATACTGATAAAACGCTGTCAGGAGAAAATGATAGCGGATCTTAAAGCTGAAGAGGTTAACAAAGAAAAAGTATTTGCGCATATAAGAGACATTAATACTCTCCAGGAAAAGATCCAGCAGAATACCATTGAAGAAATATTGCAAGTGAAGAAATTTTTGAATCATCATCAATGTGAATGTTTGCTTGATGGTTTAAATGCAAAATTTTCCGCTGCGACAAAAATATGTAGCAAAGAATGCTGCCATCCTGAGAAAAAAACCGCCAGGGAGAAAACAGATGGGTAAAGCAACAATAGTTAAAATGGCGCTGGTCCTTTTTTTACTGCTAAACGGCCATGCAGCTTCCAATGAATATTTATTCAGCCAGACGGATACGATAACCGAAACGTCATCCTTAGATGACCTGCTTACAGTTGCGGCTTTGAATAATCCGGGATTACAGGCAGCATTTTACCGCTGGCAAGCGGTTTTGGAGAGCACTACCCAGGCGCGCGCTTTGCCGGATCCCCTGTTCACTTTTGCTTATTTTATTCAGGAAGTTGAGACCCGGGTTGGGCCGCAGCAAAGTAAAATAGGCATAATGCAAATGTTCCCATGGTTTGAAAAATTAAAATTAAAGGGCAAGGCCGCCTTGGCAGCCGCAAAGTCAGCCAGTCAAATATATGAACAAACCCGATTCAATCTTTTCTACAATGTTAAAAAATATTTTTATGAATATTATTATATTTTAAAAAATATAAAGATATTAGAGGAAAACATCAGTTTATTGGAATATCTGAGTGCCGCCATTCAGGCAAAATTTCGCTCGGGGGTTGCCTCTTATGCAGATTTAATCAAAATCCAACTGGAAAAAGATGTTCTTGGCGATCAGTTAAGGAGCGCCCGGGAGCGACTCATCCCCATGCAGTCCAAATTGAATTCCATTCTCAACCGGGATGCAAAAGCCCGGCTGCCGATTCCACGCCAGATCCCTTTTTCCCGGAAAACACCAAGCCAAGCTCAATTATTGGCTTGGCTGAGAGAGAATTCTCCTGAGTTGAAATCTCTGGAATTTTTGGCCAGCAAAGCGGAAATCGACATCAAACTGGCCAAAAGAAATTATTTCCCTGATTTCGCCCTGGGCGTGGACTACATTATAACCGGAGAGGCTGCAATGGCCGGAGTGGCGGAAAGCGGCAAAGATCCGATCGCGGCCATGATCCAAATCAGTCTTCCTGTCCGGTTCTCTAAGAATAAGGCCGGCGTCAGCATGGCCAGGGCCAATCTCAAGGCAGCCGAAAATCAAAAAAGGGAAAGGGAGAACAATCTGTTGGCCGAATTGGAGATGGTATTTTTCAATTATAATGATGCCGCGCAAAAAACGATTCTTTATCGCGACACCCTGCTGGTTCAGGCCAGGCAGGTAGTGAAGGTTGTTGAAGAGGCCTATAAATCAGGCAAAGCAGATATATTGAATTTAATTGATTCGCAAAGAATGTTACTCGATATTGAATTGAAATATGAGCGATCGCTGGCTTCCCAGGCCCAGAAACTGGCGGAATTGGAGATGCTGGTTGGCCGAGATCTGCGCTAAGGAGAATAAAAATGGAAAAAATAAAACAAATTATATTAAGCTTTTGGAATTCAAATCTCAGATGGCCCATGATCGCAGCCCTGTTTGTCGCCTTTTCACTGGGCATGCTCATCAGCGGCGGTACGGAACCGGGACGATCCACTCACCAGCATGCTGATTCGGAAGAGCCGGCGACAAATAAGGTCCGGATCTGGACCTGCTCAATGCACCCCCAGATCAAGCAGCCCAACCCGGGAAAATGTCCGATCTGCGGAATGGACCTGATACCTGTTTTCGATAGCGGGGACTCTCAGGTTGGGAAACGGGAATTGAAACTTTCGGAAAACGCCATGAAACTGGCCGGCATCCGGACCGCCGCTGTTCAGCGCCGCTATGTGACAAGCCAGGTACGTCTGGCCGGCAAGGTCGCTTTTGATGAGACCCGTTTAAAACACATTGCCGCCTGGGTGCCGGGGCGGATCGACCATTTGTACGTTGATTTTACCGGGGCTGAAGTAAAAAAAGGGGACCACCTGGTCAACTTGTACAGCCCGGAGTTAATCACTGCCCAACAGGAATTGATCGAGGCCAAGAAAACGCCCTTAAAAACCCTGGATGCGGTACGTGATAAGTTGAGACTGCTGGGACTAACCCATGACCAGATCAAGGAAATCGAAGAAAGTGAAAAGACAAAAGACCATCTGACCATATTTTCTCCCATAGGCGGGATTGTGGTGCAAAAGAATGCCACTGAGGGAATGTATGTGCAGACCGGATCCAGGATATTTACTATCGCAGACCTTTCTTTGGTCTGGATCCAACTTGACGCCTACGAATCAGATCTTTCATGGATCCGTTACGGTCAGAACGTGGAGTTTGAGGCGGAAGCTTATCCGGGAGAAAGATTTGCGGGCAAAATCGCCTTCATCGATCCGGTTCTGGATCCGGCTACCCGAACCGTTAAGGTAAGGGTGAATGCAGCCAATCCCGAAGGTAAATTGAAACCGGAAATGTTTGTCCGGGCCATTGTCCGCTCCAAACTGTCTTCTGGCGGCAAGGTACTGGACGAAGAATTAATGGACAAATGGATATCCCCGATGCATCCGGAAATTGTGAAGGACCGGCCGGGAAAATGCGATATATGCGGCATGCCCCTGGTGAGAGCGGAAAAATTAGGCTATCTGCCCTCCAAGAACAAAAATACGGAGATGCCACTGGTCATTCCTGCCTCAGCACCCCTGCTGACCGGAACAAGAGCGGTTGTCTACCTGGCTGTAGCCGGAAAAAAAGGGATCTTTACCGCACGTCAGGTAAGCCTGGGACCGCGGGTAGGCGATGACTATATTGTTAGCGAAGGGCTCAGCGAGGGGGAAGAGGTGGTTGTCGAGGGCGCCTTCAAGATCGACAGCGACCTGCAGATCCAGGGCAAACCCAGCATGATGAATCCCGAGGGCGGTGCTCCCGATAGCGGACATCAGCAACATGAAACGCACAATCAGGCAAAAAAGGAAACGCCGGAAAACAACAGCCAGAAACCGGAAACCTTAAAAAAACAGGCTGTTGCGCCGGAATTTGCTGGAACGGTTGACCGTGTGGCCCAAGCCTATTTCTCAATCCAGGATGCGTTAAGTAGAGATGCTCTCGAAAATGCGCAAAAAGCGGCGGCCGACCTTCTAAATGAACTGGCAGTGGCGGACATGAAATTACTGAAGGGAGAAACCCACATGGACTGGATGAAACTGGAAGCCGGAATAAAAACAAACACTCAGGATTTGCAATCGGCACAGGACATCGATGGAGCCCGAACCAGTTTTGACAAAATAACTGAACCAGTGACAACAGCCATCACTGAGTTTGGCAGCGGCAAAACAGCCGTGTACCGCTTCCACTGCCCCATGGCCTTTGACAACAAGGGAGCCTACTGGCTGCAAGATCACCGGCAAACCAGAAATCCCTATTTTGGCGCCAGCATGCTGGCTTGCCAGGATTCCGTTGAAACACTGGTTGCCGGTGAGAAGGAAAAATAACCGCAGCCGCTCAGGAGATGCAAATGGAAGATAACAATATGCTCCCGCAGCCAAAATCACTTCTGGATCGGATCATCCTGTTCTGTTTAAAAAACAAACTTGTTGTTACCTTGATGGTACTGGCAATTCTGCTATGGGGACTCATGGTCGCTCCATTTGACTGGAACTTGGGGGGAATTCCCAGGGACCAGGTCCCGGTAGACGCCATTCCCGACATTGGCGAAAATCAGCAGATCGTATTTACCAATTGGATGGGAAGGTCTCCCCAGGATGTTGAGGACCAGATCAGTTATCCGCTGACAGTTTCTCTCCTGGGTGTGCCCGGAGTCAAAACTGTCCGCAGTTATTCCATGTTCGGTTTTTCAAGTATTTATGTTATTTTTAAGGACAACGTTGATTTTTACTGGTCGAGATCACGGATCCTGGAAAAACTAAATTCCCTGTCCGCCGGCACCCTGCCTGAAGGAGTACAACCAACCCTTGGTCCTGATGCCACTGCCCTGGGTCAGGTCTATTGGTATACCCTGGAAGGCAGGGATGAAAAGGGGAATGCCAGCGGCGGCTGGGACCTGCAGGAGTTGCGCACCATTCAGGACTGGTATGTCCGCTACTCCTTATTGTCCGCGGATGGCATCAGTGAAGTGGCCTCGGTCGGCGGATTTGTACGGGAATACCAGATCGATGTCGACCCCGATGCCCTGCGCGCCAACAAGGTTTCCCTGGACCAGGTATTTATGGCGGTCAAAATGTCGAACCTGGATGTCGGAGCACGGACAATTGAAATAAACAAGGTTGAATATATGATCCGCGGGCTGGGTTTTATTAAAAATCTGGCGGATATTGAAAATTCAGTAGTTAAGGTCAATGCCAATATCCCCGTATATATAAAAAATATTGCCAAAGTCACTCTGGGGCCTGCCTTGCGCCGCGGCGCCCTGGACAAAGAGGGGACGGAGGCAGTAGGGGGAGTCGTGGTGGTCCGCTATGGAGACAATCCACTGGCAGCCATTAAAAATCTGAAGAAAAAAATTGCCGAGATTTCCCCTGGACTGCCTAAAAAAACATTGGCCGACGGAACGGTAAGTCAGGTTAAAATAATCCCCTTTTATGACCGGACCGGTCTGATCAATGAGACTCTGGAGACACTGAATACTGCCTTGACCGAAGAGATCCTGGTTACCATCATTGTGGTTTTGATCATGTTGCTTAACCTGAGGAGTTCCATCCTGATAGCAGGGTTGCTGCCATTGGCAGTACTGATGGCTTTTATTGCCATGCGCTATTTTGGCGTTGATGCCAACATCGTAGCCCTGTCCGGGATCGCCATCGCCATCGGCACCATGGTGGATATGGGCATAGTAATAGTTGAAAATATTATCAAGCACCTGGACCAGGCCGACCCCGGCGAGAACCGCTTAAATCTCATCTACCGAGCCACAAGTGAAGTGGGCAGTGCGGTCATCACGGCCATTTCCACAACCGTTGTCAGCTTCCTGCCGGTTTTTACCATGGTGGCAGCGGAAGGAAAGCTATTTAAACCTTTGGCGTTCACCAAAACATTTGCCCTGGTTGCCTCCATTATCATTGCCATAACCATCATTCCTCCTTATGCCCAGCTTTTGTTTTCAGGGAAAGTAAAAAAGGGCTCGACCCGGGTCATTTTAAATACATCATTAATGATCGCCGGAATTTTCGCCTCATTCATGATCGCCTGGTGGTTTGGCCTGATTCTGATTTTAGTCGGAGCTTATCAGTTATGGCAGGTCCGACTGAATGAGAAGACCAGGAAAAAGATCACGCTAATCGTTAACTATGCCGCAGCATTTATTATAGCGGTCATTCTGACCAAACACTGGCTGCCGCTGGGTCCAGAAAAGGGAGTTGTCCTGAATCTTATCTTCGTGGCGACACTGATCGGAGGCATCCTGGCTTTTTTCAACTTTTTCCAGAGAATATACGGCCGTTTGCTTGCATGGTTTTTGCAGCATAAAACCGTTTTCTTTTCCGCAATCATGGTCATTTTGTTTTTTGGCGCAATATCCTGGTTGGGTTTTCTTACTGTTTTCAGTTGGTTGCCCGGGTTTGTTAAAAAGTCCCCTCCCGTATCGTACATCAGTCATAAATTTCCCGGACTGGGCAAGGAATTCATGCCTCCCCTCGATGAAGGAGCCTTCCTATATATGCCTACTACCATGCCCCATGCTTCAATCGGCGAAGTCCTGGACGTCCTTAAAAAACAGGATATGGCCTTTACCAATATCCCGGAAATAGATTCTGCCGTGGGGAAACTTGGTCGGGCCGATACTCCGCTTGACCCTGCGCCTATTTCCATGATCGAAACGGTAATAAATTATAAATCCCAGTATCTGGTTGATAACAAAGGCAGACGGATAAGGTTCAGGTTCAGTATGGGTGGAACGGATTTTTTCCGTGATGAGGCCGGCCGCAAACTGCCTGGCCCGGACGGCATGCCTTATATTGTCAGAGGGAAATTTTCCCGGGATAAGCAAGGAAACCTGATCCCTGACAATTCAGGATATCCTTTCCGTTTATGGCGGCCGGAACTGGACCCTGTTCTCAATGCGGGCAGGAAGCGCTGGGCCGGCATTTACTCAGCCAACGATATATGGGCTGAAATTGTTGAAGCAGGCAAAATTCCCGGAACCACCTCGGCCCCCAGACTGCAACCGATCGCGGCCAGGATCGTCATGCTGCAGAGCGGCATGCGGGCGCCCATGGGCATAAAAATAAAGGGGCCGGATCTGGCAACGATTGAAAAAGTGGGTATGGAGATAGAGAAGTTATTAAAAGATGTCCCGGCCATTGAACCCTCCGCCGTCATCGCTGACCGGATCATCGGCAAACCATATCTTGAGATAGAGATCAACAGGGAGGCGATCGCCCGTTATGGTATCATGTTGCGCAAAGTTCAGGAGGTAATTGAGGTTGCCGTCGGCGGCATGAAAATAACCACCACCGTCGAAGGACGCGAACGATATCCGGTCAGAGTCCGCTATCCGCGGGAATTGCGCAACAACCTTGAAACCCTGGCAAAGATCTATGTCACTGCTCCGGGCGGGCAGCAGATCCCCCTGACCCAGCTGGCCAAAATCAATTATGTCCGGGGGCCCCAGGTCATCAAGAGTGAGGATACATTCTTGGTGGGCTATGTGTTGTTCGATATGAAACCGGGTCGGGCGGAAGTGGAAGTGGTCGAAGCCGGAGCGAAATACCTGCAGCAAAAAATAGAGAGCGGGGAACTTGTTATTCCCGCCGGGGTCAGCTATACCTTTTCCGGCAGCTATGAGAACCAGGTGCGCTCTGAAAAAAAACTGATGATCGTACTGCCCCTGGCCCTTTTTATTATTTTCCTGATCCTTTACTTTCAGTTTGGCCGTGTCTCAACTACATTTCTGGTTTTTTTCGGTATTGCCGTTGCCTGGTCAGGCGGATTTATAATGATCTGGCTCTATGGTCAGCCCTGGTTTTTGGATTTTTCAATTTTTGGGGTTCATTTGCAGAACCTGTTCCAAATCCATCCCATTCATCTCAGCGTGGCTGTCTGGGTAGGGTTTTTGGCATTATTCGGTATTGCTTCAGATGACGGTGTAATTATTGCCACCTATCTGGATCAGGTTTTCGCCAGAGAAACTCCAAAAACCGTGGAGGAGGTGCGGGAAGCCACTGTCAGGGCCGGTCTGCGCAGGGTCAGACCTGCGGTCATGACCATAGGCACTACAATTTTGGCTCTCCTGCCAGTCCTCACCTCGACCGGACGTGGTGCTGATATAATGGTGCCTATGGCAATTCCCACCTTTGGCGGCATGTGCTTTGCCCTGCTCACTGTTTTTACGGTTCCGGTCAGTTACTGCTGGTTGAAGGAGCGTCAGGTTAAAAAAGCGGATCAATAATTTATAAGCCCTCCAGCTTCAGCGGGTTCGGCAAGCGGGGGGATGATCGTTTCTTGATGGCGGAAGCGGCCGACCTTGCTAACTGGCGCGGATTTTTTTTACCGCCTTGTGCACCAGGGATTCGACCGCGGCCACCGATGTGCCCATGATGGCGGCGATGTCCTTTTGCGGAAGTTGCTCGTAATAGAAAAAATAAAAAGCTTTTTTTTCTCGCGCCGACATGCGGGCGATCCCAGCTTGCAACCGGTCCCGCTTTTCCAGTTCTTCTTCGCGGCGCTCCATGCCCAGCGCGGGGTCTGTCGCGGCGGCAGTCCTCAGGTCGCCGGCTTTTTCCAGGGCCAGGCAGCGGACGATCTTGCGCCGCCGCAGCATGTTCAGCGCCGTGTTGACCGCGATGCGGTAGATCCAGGTGAAAGGATCGGATTGGCCCTGGAACTGGGAGTGTTTTTTTAATATTTTTTCAAACACCAGCTGCGCCGCGTCTTCCGCGTCCTGGGGGTCGCCCAGGTAAAAAAGGCACAATTTGTAGACCCGGCGCCAGTTTTTTTCGATGAGGTCATTTGTCTCAAGCATGAAACGGGGGGATGTCGGTTCCATTTCTCTTTCTGTTTGAATTATACGGCAAAAATAAAAATAATAGTAGCCGGAAACATAATGATCCATGAGAGCATCAGCAGCCGAAAAAGCGGGAATAGAACGAGCGGGCTATCTTCGTGTCTTCGGTCCCCTTGACTATGGCGCGGCCGTCCGCAAACAGCGAAGCTTCCATCCCGGCGACGGAAAAAACGAGCAAATGCTCATCATGACGGACCTGGCCGACTTTTTTCAATTCCGCGGCCAGGCGGGTGAAATCCGGCTTCATGGCCCGGGCCGGAATGACCTGCACGGCATTGCGGCCGCAGAAGGCCAGCACCCGGTCGTCGCTGCCGCCATCGAGAAAAGGGTACTGACCCAGGCCGCAGCACGCGCAGTCCGCATCCCGTTTGACTGCAAGCCATTCCCAGGTCCGCAACCAGACATCCAAGTGCAGCAAACCGGCCGTATCATCCTCTGCCAGCAATATTTTAAGCCCGAGCGTGCAAGCCGTGGCCGCCGTGATCATGACGGCTGTATTCATAATGCCGATGCGGTCGCATGTCGGCGGTGAATCCAAAAAATCGGCCTGCGGGAAAACGCAGCGCAGGCATGGGCCGCCCGGCCGGATGGCCATGGTCATGCCGAATGTCTGCATGACCCCGGCGTAGACCCAGGGAATGCGGTGCTTGACGCAGGCGTCGTTGATCCGCATGCGGGTCAGAAGATTGTCCGTTCCATCCATGACCAGCGTGCAGTCGTGAATGATCGCCTCGATGTTGGTGGAATCGACGTCTTCGCTGTGGAAATCGATGTGGATCCCTGAATTGATCTCGCGCAGGTGGGCGGCGGCAACCTGGGCCTTGGGCAGGCCGATGTCTTTTTCCGAAAAGAGCAGCTGCCTTTGCAGGTTGCTCAATTCGACCACGTCCCGGTCCACCAGCAGCAGCCTGCCGACGCCGGCCCGGCCGAGCGTCTCGGCGTGGACTGAGCCCAGGGCGCCGCAGCCGATGACCGCGACCGTGCTTGCCGCCAGTTTTTCCTGCCCGGTGGCGCCGATCTCAGGGAGAATGATCTGCCGCGAGTAGCGGTTCATATCACTTGCCATTTTATTCCGTGACCTCTTGTCCTAACTACCACATTGTAGTATAATGGGCGGGAAAGTCAAGCGCCGGCCGCTACGGCGGCGCCGGCTTTCAGCGCGGCGAACATGGAAGAAATAAAAAATATCAAGGAAATCACCGCCTGGCGGTATGGTTCCGCTTTCGGCGAAATCAGGGAAAAACTGATCGACGATGTTTTCCTGGAACTGTTCATCAATGAAAAATACCAGGACAGCATCCTGACCATCAACGACAACTTGCGGTTTTTGTCCATGGGACATTTTTTCCTGTCGCTGCAGATCCGTCCCGAGCATATCCTCCGCAATATTTCCATCAACGGGCTGCGGGCAAAACTGTCCCTCGCGGCAGACATCATGGCGAGCCACTACCCGGACCTGTGCTATAAGCGGGTTTGTTCCTGCAGGCCATATGATGCCCAGACCGCGGCAAGAACTTTTTTGCCTGACCATGAAATGACGCTCGCGGCGGACAAGGTACGAAACATTTTTGACGATTTTCAGGATTCATCTGAACTCTTCAAGGAGACGGGCGGCGTGCACGGTGCGGGGCTTTACAACGCCGCAGGCGAAAAAACATCGTTTTTCAAGGACATTTCCCGGCACAATTGCTTCAGCAAGGCGGTGGGATTTCTAATCGAGAACATTTCAATAAAAACACCCACCGGGCCCGTGGCCATGATGGTTTCCTGCCGGGTGAACCGGGAGGTCATCAGGATGGCGCATCGGGCGGGGATCAAGATCTTGCTGACCAGGGCCGCGCCTTCGCTGAGCGCCTACCGCGAAGCTTTGCAATCAGGATTGACCCTGGTCGGTTTTGTGAAGGCGGAGCGGTTCACGGTCTTTTCCGGCAGGGAGCGCATCGTTTCCTGATCTCAGCGTGCTTTGGAAGGGATCGCGGCTTCTGGCAGAGATCGTTTCATGGCTACGCCCGCAGCCGGTGCACCGCTTGCGGGAGTTCAACGAGCAGCTTCTCCAGGTCGGCGTCGCTGCTGAAGCGGCCCAGGGAGACGCGCAGGCCCTCTACGGCTTCGTCCTCGCCCTGCCCCATGGCCAGCAGCACATGGGAAGGGGCGCGGGATTTGGCCGAGCAGGCCGAGCCCGAAGAGAGCGCCAGCCCGGAGCCGTCCAGGAAGGCCACCAGCACCCCGCCGTCGCAGCCGCGAAAGGAAACGTTCAGCGTGTTGGCCACCCGCTGCGCCGAATTACCGTTCACTTTTGTTCCCGGAATGAGTTCGACGATCTCGTTTTGCAGCCGGTCGCGCATTTCACGTAGGCGTTCGGCTGCGGCCGCCATTTCTTCCTGGCACAATTCGGCCGCCTTGCCCAGGCCGACGATGCCGGCCACGTTCTCGGTGCCGGGGCGCCGTTTGTTTTCCTGCCCGCCGCCGTAAAGCAGCGGGGCGATGGCCACGCCGCGCTTGACGTAAAGCGCGCCCGCCCCCTTGGGCCCGTAAATTTTGTGGGCCGAAAGGCTCAACAGGTCGACGCCAAGTTCGGCTATAGCGACCGGTATTTTCCCTACCGCTTGCACCGCATCGGTATGAAATAGGATACCGTGATCGCGGGCCAGGGCGGCCAGCTCGCGGACGGGCTGGATGACGCCGGTCTCGTTGTTGGCCTGCATGATCGAGATCAGCACGGTATCGACGCGGATGGCGCGCCGCAGGTCGTCGGGATCGACCAGGCCACTGCCGTCGACGGGCAGCACGGTCAGGGCGAAGCCCTCCTTTTCCAGCTGGCGGCAGGGGGCGAGGACCGCTTCGTGCTCCGTGGCGGAAGTGATCAGATGATTGCCCTTTTGGCCGTGGGGTCGGACCATGCCGAAAAGCGCCAGGTTGTCGGATTCAGTGCCGCCGGAGGTGAAGATGATCTCGCTAGGGTCGGCGCTGACCAGCCGTGCCACCCGTTTCCTGGCGTTTTCTACCGCCCCCAGGACATCGCAGGCCTGGCGGTAGGCCGACGAGGGGTTGGCGAAGCGGTCGTTGAAAAAAGGCATCATTTCCGCGAGCACGCGCGGATCGAGCGGGGTGGTGGCGTTATAATCAAAATATCCCTTAATATTCATTTTAACCTCTTTGCCGGGGTTGGAAAAAGGAGTGAAGGCTCACACGTTGCCGGAAACGTGGCTTTTTGCTACAATGACGGCAGGAACGTCCATCTTCAGTTGTGATTTTTTTCAAAGCAGTCTCCGCAAGATCGGCCTTCGGTCCGACTGAACCTTCATTCATCGTAATCTCCCAGGCTGCGCCAATCGGTGTAAGCCGGATTAAAACCACGCACCTTCAGCATGTCCACAATCTCGACGACCGAGCGACGGTCGCGGACCGCGAACTGTACGGGTGCCATCGCGGCAGTGGCATACCCACCGACGTCTGTCCGCGAGCCGGCCGAGATGCACGTGACGGCGCTTTCCAGGGCCAGATCCCGAATGGCAGCTGGTTCCCGGGTGGATAGGGAAATGGCCACACGGGGAAAGAGAAGCCGGGCCAGGGCTATCGCGGACAGCAACTGCCGATCGGAGACCGCCGCAAAAGCCGGCTTATCCTCTGCCAGCGGCTGCAAGCGCGGAAAAGCGAGCTGGTATTCGATTCCCGGAAAATCATATTGTAATGCCTCGAGATGGGAAAACAAGGCATGCAGATCCGCAGCCGGATCGGTCAGGCCGAGCAGCACACCGAGGGTCAAACGGCGCATGCCGGCGTGCGCCATGCGCTCCGGCGCCCGGTAGCGGTAATCGAAATCGGCCTTCTGGCCGCAGGGATGCAGATGGCGATACCGAGTCCGATCGTATGTCTCTTGGTAGAGCGCCACCCCGTCGGCTCCGGCACGCACCAGTTGCCGGTAGCCATCCTCCTCCAGGGGATAGACCTCCAGCGAGACCGCGGAAAAAAAGCGGTGGGCAAGCTGGACCGCCGCGAGCAGGTACGATATTGGGGCGGATTGCGGAGATTCGCCCGCAAGAGCAGGATGTGATCGATGCCCCAGCCGGCAATGATTTCCATCTCGGTCGCGATCTGTTCCGAAGTAAGCTTGATGCGCTCGATATCACGGTTACGGTTAAATCCGCAATAGGTGCAACCGCCGTCGCAATGGTTGTCCAGATAGAGGGGCGTATAGAGGGCAATCTGCCGACCGAAAAATTGCCGGGTCAGCCGGGTCGCTTCCTTGGTCATTTTTTCCAACAGGGCCGGATCCGGCCGCTCCAGGATAGAACGGAACACCTCGATGGGGATCATGGCTGGGTGAGAAAGCCGCTCATGGGCGAGGAAGCGGACGGCAGTCCCGGCGGGGGCAATCCGGCCAAGCGGGCGGCTCGACCCGCTGCCACCGCCAGGGAGAAGGCCCGGGCCATTTGCACCGGGTCAGCGGCGGTGGCCACTGCCGTGTTGGCGAGAACCGCGGCGGCGCCCATCTCCATGGATTCGGCTGCCTGCGAAGGAGCGCCGAGGCCGGCGTCGACAATGACCGGCAATCCGGTTTCTGCGATCAGGATGCGGATGAATTCCCGGGTCTGCAGCCCCTGGTTGCTGCCGATCGGCGATCCAAGCGGCATCAAGGCCGCGGCTCCGGCCCGTTGTAGGCGCCGCGCGATGTACAGGTCGGGGAATATGTAGGGTAAAACGACAAATCCATCGGCAGTAAGCAACTCCGTCGCCCTGACCGTTTCGTCGTTGTCGGGTAGGAGGTATTTGCTGTCGTCGACCACCTCGACCTTGATCCAATCTCCCAATCCGGTTGCCCGGGCCAGCCGGGCCAGGCGTAATGCTTCTTGGGCATCACGCGCCCCCGAGGTGTTGACCAGGCGGACGACACCGGCTGGTATTTGGTGTAAAATGCTTTCAGAGCGCCTTTCCGGCTCAATACGGCGCAAGGCGACTGTGACAACTTCGATCCCGGCCGCGCGAATCGCCTCGCCCACCAGTTCTCGGCTGGAAAACTTTCCGGTGCCAAGAAAAAAACGATTCCGGATGCTCCGACCGGCGATGACCAAGACATCATCCTGAGTCATTACCCACCCCCAACGACTTCGATCAGCTCGAGCCGGTCGCCCTCCCGCAACCGGATTTCCGGCCATCGGTTCTTAGGCGCAATTTCGCCATTCATGTCGACAATCACTGGCCTCTCCCTGCCACAGCGGGCGTCTATGACCTTCCCCAATATCTCTCCCTCGGCAACATTCACCGGAACTCCATTGATGATAACGGTCATACTTTCTTCTCCATCAATACCTCGTCCATGCTGCCGGAGCGGTATCCGCGCAGGTCGACGGTGATATAAGCAAAGTCCAATTCCTGCAGCTTATCAAGCACTTCCATGCGCAACGCCAGAAGTTTGTCGAACTCCGCAGGCATAACTTCGATCCTGGCCGTATCGTTGTAATGGCGGACACGTACCTGCCGGAATCCTTGCTCATACAGGAAAGATTCCGCCGCTTCCACCCGGGCGAGTTTTTCAGGGGTGATCGCCTGGCCGTAGGGGATGCGTGAACTGAGGCAGGTGGTGGAGGGCAGGTCGTGGTTGGAGAGGGCCAATTTTTCGGCAATGGCGCGCATTTCATTTTTCGCGATCCCGGCTTCCACCAGGGGCAGGAAGGCCCGCGCTTCGGCCAGCGCCCGCAATCCGGGACGGTGCTCATGATGGTCGGAAGCCGTGACGCCGAAGGCGATGGCTTCACATCCTTCCTGCCGTGCCGCTTCCCGCAGCAGCGCCAGGTCGCCTTGCTTGCAGAAATAACAGCGGTCGCAGGAATTGCGGAGCAGCTCCGGATCCATTTGCGGTTCTGGAATGACCCGGTGGCGGATGCCGATCTCTTTTGCCAGGCGCCGGGCCAGGGCCAGCTCGCGCCGCGGCAGCGTTGGCGAGTCGATGGTGGCCGCCACCGACCGGCCTCCCAGGACCTCAACCGCCACTTTGGCCACGACTGAGCTGTCAACGCCGCCGGAAAACGCCACCAGGAGTGATTTTTTTTCAGCCATCACGGCGCGCAACCGCTTGATCTTTTTTTCCAGCAAGGTTTCAGCCATCGATCGTTCCTCCTCCCATGACTTCGTCGTCCTGGTAGAACACCACGGTTTGCCCCGGTGTGATGGCCGGTTGCTTTTCGGCGAATTCCACCCGCACGCAGCCGGTTTTGCTTGGAAACACCCGCGCTTCCGCTTCGACATGATGGTAGCGGATGCGTGCTTTCATTGAAGATCCCGGCGCTGGGCCCGGAGGAACGATCCAATGGACTTCCGAAGCCTCCAGGCGGTCGCCATAAAGCGCTTCCCGTTTACCCACCTGGACGGCGTTGGCGCCCTTGTCCAGCCGGGTGACGTACAGGGGTTCCGCCGAAGCGAGGCCCAAACCGCGGCGCTGGCCGATCGTAAAATAGGCGATCCCGGGGTGACGGCCGATGGGGCGCCCGCTCTCATCGATGATCGGCCCGGGTTCGCCCTGGCCCTGCAGCAGCCAGGGCAGGCCGCCGGCGACGAAATCCTGGCTCTCCTCTTTTTCGGCCACGGGGAGATCCAGGGAAGTCGCGATGGAGCGGACCTCGCTTTTAAGCAGTCCGCCCAGGGGAAAAACGCATGCAGCCATCTGCTTTTGCGTCAGCGTGTAGAGAAAATAGGATTGGTCTTTGCTCAGGTCCCGCGCTTTTTTTAGGCGAAAGAGATCTTCCTGCCGGTCATATTCAATGCGCACGTAGTGTCCGGTGGCGAAGAAATCGAATTCAATGCCGGCGGCAACGGCCAGATCCAGGATGGCCTTAAATTTGAGCAGGCGATTGCAGCGAACGCATGGATTGGGGGTGCGTCCCAAACTGTATTCCCGGCGGCTGTGGTCCAGGATCAGACTCCGGTATTTTTCGCGCAGGTCAACGGTCAAAAATCTTATCCCGAGCTGCCGGCATGTTTCCCTGGCGTCCTCGACATCGCGTTCTTCCTCGGGGCCAAAACAAGCCGGGCGGCATTTTTCAGAAGCGCTACCGGGGAGGTAGTTCCCGTCCCAGATTTTCATGGTGATGCCGGTGACCCGGAAGCCACGCTGCTGCAACAAGGCCGCTGCCAAGGCAGAGTCGACCCCACCGCTCATGCCCACGAGCACTTTACTGTTTTTTTTCAAGTATGGAAAATTGTTAATCGCCTCGTTTCTTGACATATTTCTCCAAACTACTACAATGTGGTAGTGATGAACGGATTATACATCGCTTGGATACTTGCGTCAACCTCATGGTTATGATTGCGCCCGGAGTCAGGATAATTGCGGTCGGGCTGCTATCAGGCGGATTGGACAGCACCTTGGCAGCCCGGGTGCTGCTGGACCATGGCATTGATGTCCGGGCGATCAATTTTGTTTCTCCATTTTGCTGCTGTACGCCCCGCGGCAACGGCTGTGCGGCCGTAGTGCGCAGCGTGGTTCAGTTGGGAAACATTCCCTTGCGGCGAATCAACCTAGGCCAAGAGTATTTGCAGATGGTGCGCCAGCCGCGGCACGGATACGGCCGCGGCATGAACCCCTGCCTCGACTGCCGGATCATCAAACTGCGCAAAGCGCATGAATACATGATGGAAATCGGTGCCCATTTTTTATTCACCGGGGAAGTGCTTGGGCAGAGACCGATGTCCCAGCATCTGCGGGCGCTCGAATTGATCGATCGGGAATGCGGGCTCACCGGGCTTGTCTTGCGGCCGCTCTCGGCTTCACTCCTGAAGCCGACGGAACCGGAACTGCTGGGCTGGGTCGAGCGTGGCAAACTCCTGGCCATCAGTGGCCGTTCCCGGAAAAATCAGATTCGCCTGGCTGCAGAAAAAAACATAGTGGACTATCCCTGCCCGGCCGGAGGCTGCCTGTTAACCGATATGCATTTTGCCGGAAAACTCCGGAAATGGCTGCAGAATGGTTATAGCTTAACGCCCCATGATGTGGAATTATTGAAAATCGGCAGGCATTTCTTTTTTGCCAATAACGACCGGCTGATCATCGCCAGGAACCAGGAGGAGTGCGGGAAGCTTGAGAAATTGGCGTGCGCAGACGATTTTCTTTTCATTCCGGAAAATTTTTCCGGTCCATCCGTTTTGTTCTCGGGACAGAATCCTGAAGCGACATTAAAAAAAATCGGAGTTTTCGGAAAAAAATCCACTCTGACCGGGACCTTGGTCCGTTGTTTTCATTCCGGCCAAGATTCGCTGGAGTTTTTACCCGAAACGGGATCCGGGGAAAGCACGCTTGCCCAGGGTTTGCGCGTTTGGAATTTCCCTGGGTACGGTGCTGGGGACAATATCAGCCGATGATCTTTTTCAGTCTTTTTTTGAAGAAAGTACAATCGAAACAGCTCATGCCCCTTGCCGGTCGTTCGTTTTTTACAGCGCGGCACATTTTTCCGGTTAAAAACCAGCAATACAATCCTTCCCGGGCCATCCAGGCCGGGCAATTGGCCCTGACTGCGGTCGGGCATTTTTTTTCGAGCCAGCAGCGGTCGCGGCGGCCGAAAAGGTTCTGGTTCATCTTGAAAAGGAGGAAATAAAGGATGCGCTCGATGTTGGCCGGGATGCGCCGCCACCCCTGCTCGTAACTTTCCACAGCCTTGAGCGAGACGCCCAGGAGTTCGGCTATTTCCCTTTGCGTGCGCTCAAGCCTGGCCCGAAAATCGCTAAATTCAAGGTGGGTCATTTTTAAAGCGGACGATGACGGTTCAACAGGTCGGGATAGAGCTCGAGCAGAGATTTTTTGAAAAACGCCTTGATCTCGGTGCGCGAGCCGAAGTGGTCGAGCTGGTTGACGATCTTGCGCAGGCGCGAGTAGTGTATCCGGGTAAATACCATCTTGATCTCGGCGATGGCCAGGGCGTTCATGGAAAAGTTGGTGAAGCCCATGCCCAGCAGCATCAGGGCCGGGACAGGCTGGCCGGCCATTTCGCCGCAGATGGTCACTTCCTTGCCGATGCGGTCCACCTCGATGCGGATCTCTTTCAGGATGTGGACAAAGGCTGGGTGGTAGGGGCTGAAGAGGTAGGAAACGTCGCTGTTGTTGCGGTCCACGGCCAGCAGGTACTGGATCAGGTCGTTGCTGCCCACCGAGAAAAAATCGACGATGTCGCCCAGGTGGCGTATCAGGTGCACCGCGGCGGGGATCTCCAGCATGATGCCCACCTGGACGTCCTTTTTGGGGTAAGTGCCGGCGCCCTGCAGTTCCTTTTTGGCTTCGGCCATAATCTCGCGTATGGCGCGGATCTCCTCGATTTCGGTGATCATGGGAAAGAGGATGCGGATGTTGCCGCTGGCGTTGGCGCGCATGATGGCCTTGATCTGGATCTTGAAAGGTTCGCGGTCCTTGAGGAACAGCCGGACGGCCATCATCCCCAGCGACGGATTTTCCTCGCGGCGCGGCGCCAAGGGGTCCGATTTGTCGCGGCCCAGGTCGTAGGTGCGGATGACCAGCGGGTGGGGAAAGATGTTCTGGGCAATTTTTTTATAGATCAGGTACTGTTCTTCCTCGGAAATGCTCATCTTGGAGTCCAGGTAGAGGAATTCGGTACGGAACAGGCCAATGCCCTGGGCCCCGTAGGACTGGACGATTTCGCTTTCAAACGGCAGTTCGATGTTGGCGTGGAGATGGAATTGGTGTTGGTCGAGGGTCAATTCCGGCAGTTGGCTGAGTTTTTTCAGCTGTTCCTTGTACTGGCGGAAATTTTCGATTTTTACCGCGATTTCTGCGGCCACCTCGGGCGTGGGTTGAACGATGACCTCGCCGCTGACGCTGTCAAGGGCCAGGGTGTCGCCGTTAAAGATCGAAGCGGTGGCGTTGACCGTGTCCAGGATGACCGGAATGCCCAGGGTGCGGGCCAGGATTACCGTGTGTGATGTTTCGCCGCCCTTATTCAGCACCAGCCCCAGCAGCCGTTTGTTGCTCATCATCGTGGCCGCCTCGGAAGGGCTGATGTCATCGGCGACCAGGATGACCTGGCCCGGCTGCGGGGCCGAGGTGGTGGGACTGCTTTTTTTCAGGTTGGCGATCAGGCGGTTCAGCACGTCGGAAATATCGTTGCTTTTGGTCTTGAAGGACAGGTCGGGGATGGTATGGAATATTTCCAGGTATTTTTTTTCGACTTCCTTTATGGCCCATTCGGCCTTGACCAGTTTGTTTTGAATGATCCCCCTGATCTCGTCCAGAAGATGGCTGTCCTTGAGCAGCAGGTATTGGGTTTCAATGATAAAAGCAGCGTCTTTGCCCATGATCTTCTGCAGGCCCATGTTGATCTTTTTCAACTGGGCCTGGGATTTTATTACCGCGTTTTCCAGGCGCCAGATCTCTTTTTCCACCGACTTTTCGCCGATGTTTTCAGAGCGGATCACTTCCTTTTCAAAATTATAGAGCAAGGCCCGGCCCATGGCGATCCCGGGCGAGACGGCTTTGCCCTTGATACGGATCATTCAGCTTTCTTCGTCGAACTTGCGATTGAACAGGTCGCTGATGGCGGCGAGGGCCTCCTGCTCATCCCCACCGCTGGCCTGCAGGATGATCTCGTTGCCCACCGACGCGGCCAGGGTCAGGATGCCCAGCAGGCTTTTGGCATTGACTTTATCTTCATTGTAGATCAGGTAAATGTCCGCAGTAAACATGTTGGCCAGGTGGGAGAGTTTGGCGGCGGCCCTGGCGTGAAGTCCCAGCTTGTTGTGGATGACCTGTGTCTTTTCAATCATTTTTTTTCTCCTAAATATTCACTGATGATGTTGATGCCTTCCTTGGCTTCCTGTTCGACTTGTTTGATGATTTGGCGGAAATTGCCATTCCGTTCTTGGCAACAGAAAAATTTCAGCAAGCCGGGCAGGTTGATTCCTGAAAGCACTTCGACGTTGGCGTTGATGAAACGGGTGGAAATGTTCGACGGCGAACCGCCGAACATGTCGGTGAAGATCACGATCTTGTGCCCCTGGTTGCGGGCAATGAATTTTTCCAGCTGGGCGATCATGGTGCTGCCGTCGCCCTGCCAGTCAAAGGCGATGGCCTCGATGTCGAGCTTCTGTTCCAGTATTTTTTCGGCCACCTGGATCAGTTCGTGTCCCAGATTGCCATGGGTGATGATTAAGCTCTTGATCATTTGCTTACCTCGGCTTTCGGCTTGGATGATTTTTCCTCCGGGCCGGCGCTCTCTTTCTTTAATTCCAGGTAGGTTTTTTTGCCGCTCTTTTTGGCCAGGAAATTGCGCACCGCTACTTCGATGATGGTCGAAAGGTTGCGCCCCGGGCCCACGGGCAGGGTGATCAACGGGATCTCCAGCCCCAGGATCTTGAAATATTGGGTATCCTCGCCCAGGCGGTCATATTTTTTCTTGGTATCCCACTTTTCCAGGTTGATCGCCAGATTCAGTTTTTTCTCTTCCAGGATGGCCGCGGTGCCGAAAATGTCGTTGATGTTGATGATGCCGAGGCCCCGCACTTCCATCAGGTTCTTGATGATCTCGTTGGCGCGGCCGATTAGGTCATCGTTGGAATCCAGGTAAAATTCAACCACGTCGTCGGCGATCAACTGGTAGCCCTTGTTGACCAGTTCCAGCGCCGTTTCGCTTTTGCCGATGCCGGAAGCCCCGGTGATCAGTACGCCCTGGCCCATGATGTCCATCAGCACTCCGTTCATCTTGATCTTTTTCGAAAAATACTGGTAGAGGAAAGCGTTGAGGCGCGAGATCAGCGGCGCCGTGTGCAGTTCGGAGATCAGGATCGGCGTGCCGTAGCGGGCGGCCATGGCGATCCAATCGCTTTCGGCCATAATGTTTTCCGAGATGATGATGCCGGGAAGTTTCAGGGAAAAGTAGTTTTTCAGGCAGCGGCTCCTTTCCTCGTCTTTCAGGTTGTGCAGGTAGCCGACCTCGGTTTTGCCGAAGACCTGAATGCGTCCGGCCTGAATATGTTTCAAATATCCGGTCAGGCCCAGGCCGGGGCGCTGCGGGCGCGGATGGCTGATCAGGTTTTGGATCCATTTTTCGTTGAAAATGCGGACGATCTTCAGCTGGCTCAATTCCTGTATCTGGCCTAATTGGACTCCCTTGATATCTTTGGGCATGAGGTTCAGAACTTTTTACAGGTTGGGTTCGATCAATGAAATGTTTCCCTGCGCATTGCGGAAAACGGCGGCCATGCGGCTGGTTTCCGCATTGATGAACATGTAGCCGTTTTCCCGGCTTTCGTTGAGGAAAAACACGGCTTCCTCGACCGTGATCGGCTTGTGCGAGTAATTATCGGAGATGAGGATACTGTCAGCCTGGGCGGTTTCCGCCGGCTCGATCTTTTCTCCTGTCATCAGGCCCAGCGTGCGCTTAAAGAATCCCCCCCTGGCCCTCGACCTCTTTTTCTCTTCCTTGATCTTTTCCTTGCTCTTTTTGGCCTGGTTTCTCACGGTGGCTAGCGTGTTGCGCACCGCCTGCTTCAATATCTTGTTGTGCTCCTCGGCATAAAATGAGTTCAACCTGGTTTTCAGGGAGATTTCCACTTTAAAGGAGAGTTTCTCTTCGTTGACGATCACATCGGCGTCGATGATCTCGCCGGCGATCTTTTCAATGTCGAGTAGGTGCTTTTCAATGAAAGCTTTCAAAGCGCCCGGCATTTTGACATTTTTAGTGGCGAAGTTAATGCTCATTTTTTGACTCCTTTAATTTTATTTTCTTTTTTTCTGACAAAGGAACTGGGAATATTCATCTCCTCCCGGTAATTGCGCACGGTGCGCCTGGCGATGCGAATGCCCAGGCCGGCCAGTTTGGCGGCGATCTCATCGTCGGCCAGCGGCTTTTCCGGCACTTCGGCCGTGATCAGCTCGCGGATCTTGTCCTTGATGGTCCCGACCGCATGGGAAAAGCCGAAATCGCCTTTCAGGCCGTAGCTGAAAAAATCCTTCAAGGGGATCATCCCTTTTTCCGAGGTCATGAACTTGTTGCTAACGGCGCGGGAAATGGTCGATTCGTTGAGGTTGACCTCGTGGGCCACATCCTTCATGGTTAACGGTTTTTTCCACTTTTCCCCGAAATCAAGGTAGTCTTTCTGGGCCTTGACCAGATACTCGGCTATGCGCAGGATGGTCTTTTTGCGCAGCTCGATACTCTCGATGAAAAATTGGGCGTCGCGGTAGCGGCTTTTCAGGTAGGAAACGGTTTTTTTATCCTTAGTCTTTCCCAACATCTCCTGGTAGTATTGCGAAAGCGTCAAGCGCGGGATCCCTTCTTCCAGGTACAAGACCCGGTATTCGCCGTTTTCCTTGATCAGCATCAGGTCCACTTCGGCGTACTCGATCTCTTCGCTGTTGAAGGTCTCGGCCGGGCGGGGGGTCAGGCGCTTCAGCCGGGAGACCAGCGGCAGCAGCTCATCCATGCTGATGCCCAGGCGGCGGCCGATGTTCTCGTAATTGGAGCGCGACAGGTCCTCGAGGTTGTCCTGGATCAGCAGGCGCAGTTTTTCGTCTTCCGGGCCTGCGCCGACCTGGGCCAACAGGCATTCCGGCAGGGACTTGCTGGCACATCCGGGCGGGGCAAATTGGGTGATGATCCGGCGCACGCGTTCGATCTCCTCGGGCGTGGTCTGGATCAGCGAGGCGATGGATCCGATCTCAATTTTCAGGTAGCCGTCACCGTCCAGGTTATAGATGATCTGCCGGGCGATCTCAATCTCGTTCTGGCTGCTGAAAGTGGCCATGGCCTGTTCCAGCAAATAATCGGCCAAACTGACGTTGGAAGGGGTGAGCACTTCCAGGGCTTTGTTCTTGTCGATGTCGTCGGGATTTTTTCTCAGGAACCCGTGGTCTTCGTAGGGGGTCATAAAGGAAGCATCGGCGCGTTCGATTCTTTTCTGATATTCGTTGGCCTCGTTTTCGCGGACGATCTTTTCCGGTGTTTCGATCTCAAGCATGGGATTGGCTTCCACTTCGTTCTGCAGGGTTTCCAGCAATTCCAGGTGGTTGTCGGCGAGCAGCTGGATGAAATAATGCATGACCGGGGTGATGGTTAGATGCTGGGTGCCCTTGAGCTGCATCTTGATGGTCATCTAATTCCACCTGAATTCTTTGCCCAAATACTCTTTTTTAACCCTTTCATCAGCGATCAGTTCCTCCGAACGACCTTCAAAAATGACCTGGCCGGAGTGAATGATATAGGAGCGGTCGGTTATTTTCAAGATTTCGCGCACGTTGTGGTCGGTGATGATGATGCCCATGTTCTTTTTCTTGAAGGAGCGGATCAGTTCCTGTAATTCCACGATCTGGATCGGATCGATGCCGGCGAAAGGTTCATCCAGCAGCAGGAAGTCGGGGGCCAGGATCAGCGATCGGGCGATCTCCAGCCGCCGCCTTTCGCCGCCGGAAAGCATGTAGGCTTTGCGCTCGCGGATGGCCTCCAGCCCCAGATCGGAAAGGATCTTTTCCAGGAGCGATTCCTGCACACTGCCGGTCATCTGGGCGATGGCGCGGATGTTGTCCTCGACGCTCAATCCCCGAAAAACCGACGGTTCCTGGGGCAGGAAGCTGATGCCCAGGCGTGAACGGCTGTATACCGGAAAACGGGTGATGTCGCGACCGTTGAGCAGAATTTCACCGCTGTCCGGGCGCTGGATGCCCAGGATCATCAGGAAGGTGGTTGTCTTGCCGGCGCCGTTCGGCCCCAGCAGACCGACGATCTCTCCGGCCCTGACGTCCAGGCTTACGCCGTCGACCACCGCCCTTTGGCGGAAGGTTTTTCTGATATGATTCACTTCCAGTTTTTTCATTGTGTTTTGCGGTTGAATACCCTGTTTTATTGTAGCATGTCAATTGCAGGGTGTCAAAAGAAAAGGCAAGGGGCTATGGGCTAGAGGCGAGGGGCAAGGGGTTATAGGGAAGAAAACAGAAGTCAGAGAACATAGGACAGAATGAAGAAAAGAAAAAGATTGTCATTTTCTGTCATCTGTCTTCTTAAGTTTTTTCTTCTCTCATCACGCATTACGCATAACGCATCACGACTTAAGTAATCAGTAGGAAGAGGCGAGGGGCTAGAGGGAAGAATTCAGTAGATAGTAGACAGTAGATAGTAGTAAGAATAATTCGAACATCGGGCAGCTTCCTCGTTTGGGTCATTGGAATTTGGAACTTGGAATTTATTTTAAATTTGGTGCTTGGGATTTGGAATTTGTGGGCGCGATGACCGCGCCCCTACACCGCCTTTTGCCTTGGACGCACGCCGTGCGCCCCTACTTCTCAGGCTTGGTTCCTATGATCAGCTTTTTGACTCCGGCACGCTTGGCCAGGTCCATGACCCGGACGACCAGGCCATGGGAAATTTCCTGGTCAGCCCGCAGCACCAGGGCGCTGTCCTTCATTTTCGGCAGGGCTTTGCGGATCTCCGCTTCGAGATCGGCCATGGCCAGCGGCTGGCGGTTGAGAAACAACCGCCCCTTTTTGTCGACGGTCAAAGCATATTCCTGCGGCTCGGTATTGGCGGCGGTTTTTGCGGCCGGCAGCTCGAGCTTGATGCCCGGCTGCTCCAAAAAGGTCGATGAAATCATAAAAAACAAAAGCAGCATGAATATGACGTCGATCAGCGAAGTGATATTGATGATCACTTTGCGGCGCGGCTTGGTCCGCAGCTGCATGGCGTCACTCAGCCGTCGCGTCCTGGAACGCGAAGATCTTTTTAAGCAGGCGGTTGGAATATTTCTCGATCTCCAGCACATGGGTCTCGGCCCGGCTGGCGAAGTAATGGTAGGCCACCAGCGCCGGGATGCCGATGAAAAGCCCGGTGATGGTGGTGATCAGGGCCTCGGATATGCCGCCGGCCAGCGCCGTGGCCTGGCCGACGCCCATGATCGATATGACCTTGAAGACCTTCAGGATGCCGAGCACGGTGCCCAGCAGTCCCAGCAGCGGGGCCACGCCGGCGATGGTTTCCAGCACGCCCAGACCCTTTTCCAGTTGGTGGACCTCCTGGCGCCCCTGGTCAAGAAGAGTCTCCTTGATTTCTTCGCGGGGCAGGTCATGGTTTTCCAGAGTGATGCGGATAATGTTTGCGAAAGGGCCGTTGTGCTTTTCGCAGATGGAAGCGGCCAGGGCGAAATCGTTCGCTCCCTTGACGTTTTCCAGCACGCTGACCACCTCGGGAATGATGACCTTGCGGCGGCGCAGCGAAATAAACTTTTCAATGACGATGGCCAGCCCGGTGATCGAGCACAGGAACAGGGGAACCATGATGATGCCGCCTTTGGCCAGAAAATCCCAGATATGCTTCATGTCGTGCCTCGCTTATTTTTTTACAAAATATGTGAATTTGGCGGTGACTTCCAGGTAGGATTTGGGAAAGTCCGCCGGCAGGTTGGGGAATGGCGCCGATGTCGTGACGGCGAAACGGCTGGTTTCCATCAAGGTGCGGTGTCCAGTGTAGCCGACTAATTCCAGGTCGCTCAGCCGGCCGTCGGGATAGATCTTGAAGCGCAGCAGCGTGTCGCCGTCGATCACGCCCAGCTTGGAAAAAGCCAGGGGCGGGAATATGTTGCGGCCGATGCGCTCTTTCAGCGCCAGCATGTAGGGGGCGAAATCCCAATTGTAGGTGTTGAACGACAGTCCGCCTGCTGCCGCGGCCCGCGCATCTAGTTGCTGGTGCAGGACTCCCGGCAATTCCAGGCGCAGTTTGTTTTTGGCCTGTTCCGCCTCGGTATCCCGCGGCCGCGTTATTGCGGCATTTTCATCGGCCGCCAGGTCGTTTTTCACGGTTTCCCGGTCTTTTTCAGCTTGGGTTGGATTATCTTCGGGCTTGACCGGGGCAATTTCCTTTTCGGGGCTGGGCGGCTGCGGCGGCAGGTCGTGGGAGAGGAAATCGCCCCGGGAATAGGGATCATCGCTCAGGGGCAGCCCCGGGGCGGGCTCCTGGTTGCGGGCCAGGGCGTTCTTGTCGGAGAGAAAATCGGCTTTTTGCGGCTTGGGAGTGGTCGGGGCGTCGGCCGGGGTGGCGATCACTTCCCGGGGTTGCTGCGGCTGCTGCAGGTCGAAAACCAAGGGCGGGTTTTGCGGCTTGGCCGGAGCGGCAAAAGGGCGGGAAAAATCGAGTTTGAAGGCGCTTTCCCAAAAAGAGAGGAACAGGATGTGCAGCAGGATGGAAAGCAGGATAATCTGCTTTTTTACTTTTGCAGCCATGGCGCGGTCCTGGCCGGCGCGGCTTTTTCCTGAGGAGCGCATAAAATTAAACATTTTGCGGGCGCATTTCTTGCATTGCCTTTGACACTATGACGTATTCAATGCGGAGAAAGTTTCTATCTTCCCTCATTATTCCCTTTTTTTCTTCTGCAAGATTTGGTTCTGGCCGCTTTTTATATTATAATACAAATATACTTGCAAAAGAGGTGTTTCGCATATGATAAAAAAAATGAACCATTTTTTCGCAGCTGGCCGCGCTTGGTTGTTCGTCGCTGTCCTGATCTTACCCTTGGCCAGCTGCAGTTTTTTCGGTCTGCCGGAATATGAACTGTCGATAACCGTTGCCCAGGGCGTGAATGGTACCCCGGTCAGCAGCGTGCAGGTTTTGCCTGAATTAACCGAAATCGAGTACGCCTATACGCCGGTGAACTCCCTGCACACGGTCGAAGTCATAACCAATGGCGGCCAGGGGGCGGAGACGGGTACCGTCACCATGTACACAAACATAACGCTGGTGGCCCGGCCGATAGATATTCGCGCCGTCTGGAACATATCCCTTCACAACTCGGACAGCACCGTCATTGATCCTTTTACCATCACTTTTTCCGGAGCCGACATCCTGACCGGCACCTTTAGCGACAGTCGCGGCTATAGCGGAACCTGGGATGCAGCCAGCAATAAGATCAATATCAACTACAGCAATTGGGAGAGCTACAAGCTAACCGGAACGCTTTTCAGCATGAACGGCACCTGGAGCAATGGTGCCGCGACCGGCTCCTGGGGGGCTAAAAGGGAATAGGCAAAGCCAAGATCGTAATTCGTGATTCGTGATTAGTGATTCGTGATTCGGAAGAAAAGATGTCAGAAGACAGAAAACAGATAAAAGAAAATAATCCTTTTCATTTTTTTATTCTGTTCTCTGACTTCTGTTTTCTTCCCTCTAGCCCATCGCCTCTCGCCTCTGACCTATCACCCATGACCCATCACCTCTAACCTATAGCCCCTCGCCTCTAGCCTCTTCTATTGATTACTTTTTTATTAAAAACTATTGACAGGTATATTAGATTATTATAATATTTGAATGTTCTGGGAAATAGATCAGTTTGGGCCGGCCGCGGCCGCCGGGTTTTCTCAAAAAAGGAGTAATGACATGAATCAAGACGAACTGAAGAATCTCAAGGCCGACAAGGTCGTGGACGCCCGGGGCATGGCTTGCCCGGGGCCGCTGCTGGAAGCCAAGAAGGCGATCACCGCCGTGGCCGTGGGCGGCCTTATGGAAGTGCTGTCTTCGGACGAAGGCACCAACAACGACATCCCCATGTGGGCCAAAAAAATGCAGTATGATTTCCTCGGTGTGGTAGAGGACGCCGGTTTCTGGCGCCTGTTTGTCAAAAGATCCAGGTAGTTGGCCTTAACTAAAAAAGTTGACGTCCCATCCGCAGATCCGCTCATGAAAAATTCAGCTGCAGCCAAAAAGAGATGTGCGCGGGTGGCGGTGATCCTGAAAACTCTGGCTCATCACCAGCGCCTTTTTATCCTGTGTACCCTGATCCGGGGTGAAGCCACGGTCAGCGAACTGCGGCGCGAATGCGGCGCCTCGCAGTCGGTCATTTCCCAGCACCTGACGCGTATGCGCCGCGAAGGGATCGTCCAGGCGCGGCGCAGCGGCAATTTCGTCTATTACCGGGTTGCCGACCTCAAACTGTCCGAATTGATCATGAACATGGAGAGGATTTTCAATGAGTGAATTCAAGCCCAGGATCCTTGTTTTTTCCACCGACAATGTTTCCGACCCGGGCATAGATTTGGCCGGGCGCAACAAGATGCATTATCCGGCCCGGGTTTTGGTGGTGACCGTTCCCTGTTCGAGCGGCATCAAGCCGCGCTGGATCTTTCACGCCCTGGTGAACGGATTCGATGGTGTGTTCATCGCCGCCGACGGCAGCGACTGCTCGTATATCCCCGATTGCACGGCGCGCACCGCCGCCACCGTTGCCGCCGCCCAGGGGCTGTTGAAGGAAAAGTCCCTGGAGCCGGCCCGCGTCAAGATGGCGGCGGTGTGTTCGGTCTGCGCCGAGTCGTTCCAGAAGCACATGAAAAGTTTCAGCGAGGCGCTCAGGAAAATGGGGCCCGCCGGCAAGGGGGGCTGACATGGATTACGACGTCCTGGTCATCGGCGCCGGCATCGCCGGCATGGAGGCCGCCATCAGCCTGGGCGACATGGACTACCGCGTACTGCTGGTCGAGAAAGAACCCAGCATCGGCGGCAAGATGATCCTGCTCAGCAAGGTTTTTCCAACCCTGGACTGCGCCAGCTGCATCTCGACGCCCAAAATGGCGCTGGCCTCGAGCCACACCAATATCGACCTGCGCGTTTTCAGCGAGGTCAAGTCCATCACTGCCGCCGCCGACTCAGGCTTCACGGTCAAGGTCGTCAGGAAACCCGCTTTTGTCGATTTCGCCAAGTGCACCGGCTGCCAGGACTGCGAAAAAGCCTGTACGGTCACCGTCCCCGACCAGTTCAATGAGGTGCTGGTCTCGCGCCGGGCCGCCTACATCGCCTTTCCCCAGGCCGTGCCCAAGAAGGCCGTCATCGACCGGGCCGGGACTTCGCCCTGCACCTTCGCCTGCCCGGCCGGGATCAAGGCCAACGGCTATATCTCGCTGATCCGCCAGGGCGAATTCGAAAAGGCCTTCAACCTGGTCCTGGAAGACGCGCCGCTGGTGGGCAGCCTGGGCCGCGCCTGCTACGCTCCCTGCCAGGCCGAATGCACCCGGGAGGAGATCGGCAACTCCCCGCACATCAAGCTGCTAAAGCGCTTTGTCGCCGATTGGTATTACGCTAAATATCCCGAACCGCAATGCGGACCCCCGGAAACCAGGATGGATAAAAAAGTGGCCATTGTCGGTTCCGGCCCGGCCGGCCTCAGCGCTGCGTATTTCCTGGCCAGGAAGGGATATCCGGTCACGATTTTTGAGGCCGGACCCAAGGCCGGCGGCATGCTGCGCTCCAGCCTGCCGATCTATCGCCTGCCCAAAGACGTGGTCGAGCGCGACATCCGCAACGTGACCGCCCTCGGAGTCGAGATCAAGACCGGGGTCAGTGTTGCTTCCATGAACCAGCTGCGCCGCCAGGGTTTTGACGCCGTATTCGTTTCGGTGGGGGCGCCGGCCGCGAAAAAATTAAAGATCGAGAAAGAGGACCATGCCGACGTTATGAGCGGCATCGATCTTTTGGCCATGGTCAACCGCAAGATTGAGATCGATCTGACCGGCAAAAGCGTACTGGTCATCGGCGGCGGCAACGTGGCCATCGATGTGGCCCGCACGGCGCGCCGGCTGGGCAGCCGCGACGTGCGAATGATGTGCCTTGAAAAGCGGGAGGAAATGCCCGCCGCCCCAGAAGAGATCCATGACGCCCTCTCCGAAGGGGTCAAGATCCTTCATTCACTGGGTCCCAAACGCATCGTAACGGAAACGGACCGCCTGGTCGGAGTGGAAACGATCCGCTGCACGGCCGTTTTCAACGCCGCAGGGAAATTCGCGCCGCAGTTCAAGCCCGGCTCGGAAAAAATACTGGCTGCGGACAAAGTTTTCGTGGCCATCGGCCAGGAGTCATTGACGGCCCACCTGGCCGATGAGGGGATCGAACTCAACCGCAACAAGACCATCAAGGCCGATGCTGCCACCCTGATGACCAGCGTGGCCGGCATTTTCGCCGGCGGTGAATCGGTATTGGGACCGGCCATCATCGTCGAAGCCATCGGCCAGGGCAAACGCGCCGCCTTCTATATGGACCGCTGGCTGCGCGGCGAGCCCCTGGATGGCGTCGAATTCGCCCCCAGACTCCCGGCTGTCGGCAAAGAGGATGTACTGGCCCGCCAGGTGGATTTCCCGGCCCGGCCCGTCGAAAAGAAGGAAGTGTGCGTCGACGAGCGTGTCCAGGACTTCTGCGAAGTGGAGATGCAGCTCAGCGAGGAAGAAGCGCTGGCCAGCGCCGCCAACTGCCTCAACTGCGGCATCTGCTCTGAATGCCAGCAGTGCAAGATCGTCTGTCCGGCCGATGCCGTTGATTTCGACCAGCGCCCCGTGGAAAATGAATACAGCGTGGCCGCGGTAATCCTGGCCACCGGTTTCCGCCTGTTCCCGGCCGAGCTTATGGCCAATTTCGGCTTCGGCAGGTTCGCCAACGTCATCAGCGCCATGCAGATGGACCGCCTGGTCGCGCCCACCCGGCCCTACAACTATGTGCTGCGCCCCGGCGACGGCAAGATGCCTTCGAACATCGCCTATGTCTTCTGCACCGGCTCGCGCGATCGCACTGTGAACAATCCCATCTGTTCCCGCGTCTGCTGCATGTACTCGCTCAAGCAGGCCCAGCTCCTGCTCGGCGCCCTGCCCGTGGCCGATGTGACCATCTACAACATCGACATCCGCGCCTTCGGCAAGGGCTATGACGAATTCGCCGAACAGACCAGGGCCATGGGCGTGCGCTTCGTCAAGGGCAAGATCGCCAAGATAACGGAAAAGCCAGGCGGCAACCTGCTGGTGCGCTACGAAGACATCGACAACGGCGGCAGCATCCAGGAAGCCGAGCACGACCTGGTCGTCCTCTCGGTGGGCATGGTGGCCCATGACGAATGCCGGCAGCTTTTCTCAAGCGACGAACTCGCCGTCGACGAAACGCTTTTCGTCGACCAGCCCGGCGACGAGACCACTCCGGGCCAGACTTCCATTCCGGGCGTGTTCAGTGCCGGCACGGCCACCGGGCCCATGGATATTCCCGACTCCATCCTGCACGCCGGGGCCGCTGCCGCCCGCACCGCGGCCTACATCGAAAAAATGAAAAGGGAAGCATAATGGAAAACAAGAGGAAGATCGGCGTCTATATCTGCCACTGCGGCGGCAACATCTCTGACCACGTCGATGTCGAAGCCGTGCGCAAGCAGGTGGAAAAACAATACGGCGTCACCGTGGCCAAGACCTCGATGTTCACCTGCTCCGACGCCTCGCAGCAGGAGATGATCAAGGACATCAGGGAACAGGGCCTCGACGGCATGGTGGTGGCTTCCTGCTCGCCCAAGCTGCACCAGATGACCTTCCGCAACATGGCGGCGCGGGCCGGGCTCAACCCCTTCCAATATGTCCAGGTCAACATCCGCGAGCAATGCTCCTGGGCCCACTCCGACGACCATCAAGGCGCCACCTGCAAGGCGGCCAACCTGGTGGGCGCTGGCATCGAGAAGGCCCGGCGCCAGGAGGCGCTACAGCCGATCCGCGTCACTTCGGTGAAAAAGGTGCTGGTCATCGGCGCCGGCGTGGCCGGGTTACGGGCGGCGCTGGAGCTGGCCGACCTGGGGGTCGAGGTCTTCGTGATCGAACGCCAGGACCGGGCCGGCGGCATGGTCGCCGCATTGGGCGAGATGTTCCCCTCCGGCAAAAACGGCGCTGCCATGGCGGCAGCATTGCTGACCGCGGTTAAAAAGCGCGCCAATATCACTCTGTTCCTGAATGCGGAATTGACCGAGAAATCCGGGCATATCGGAGAATTTGAACTTGCCATCACCATAAAAAAGCCGTCAGCCGGGAGCGCCAACCCGTCGGAGACCGTCCGCATCCAGGTAGGGGCGATCTTGGTAACCAGCGGTTTTGCCGAGTACGAACCGCCGGCCGGGGAGTTCGCCTACGGCCAGGCCGGGGTACTCACCCTGTCCCGGTTCGAGCAACTGCTGCAGGAAAGCGGGGAGCGCCTGCTCCACGACGGCCGCGAGGTCAGGAATATCGCTTTCATCTACTGTGTGGGCAGCCGCCAGAACCCTGAGTTGGAGAACGGCAATTACTACTGTTCGCGCTATTGCTGCAGCGAAGCCGTTCACCTGGCCTGCCTTGCCAAAAAGAAATTTCCGCAAAGCCAAAGCTACCATTTCTACCGCGACATGCGCACCTACGGCAAGCTCGAATATCTCTACGAGCAGGCCGGAAAGTCGGGTTCCGTTTTCCTGCGTTTCGCCGGGGAACAGCCGCCGCGCCTCCTCAAAGAAGGCGATGCCTGGCTGGTTACCGTCCTGGACCTTGCGACCGGCGGCGAAGAAGTCTCCGTGGCGGCCGACCTGGTGGTGCTGGTCACCGGCATGACGGCCAGGCGCAACGACGAGCTGACCCGGGTGCTGAAACTGCCCCTGGGCGCCGATCGCTTTTACAACGAGATCCACCCCAAGCTGCGCCCGGTGGAAACCGTCATCGACGCTGTCTACATCGCCGGCAGCTGCCAGGGGCCCAAGAACGCGGGCGAAAGCGTGATCTCTTCCCTGGCGGCCGTGGCCAAGGCGGCGGCGCTCCTGGTCAAGGGTTATGTCGACCTCCAGCCTTTTGTCGCCTTCGTCCGTTCCGAGCTGTGCGTCTGGTGCGGCAAATGCGAGGCCGCCTGCCCTTATTCAGCCATCGAGAAAATCGCTTACGGCGACAAGGAGGTGGCCCAAGTGGTCGACGTTCTCTGCAAGGGCTGCGGCGCCTGCCTGCCCGTCTGCCCCCTGGACGCCACCCAGTTAAAAGGGTATACCGACGAACAGATCGAAGCCATGATCGACATTTTGGCGCGGGAGGCCTCCCATGCAGGATAACAGCCGCAGCCGCTTCCCCGAAGAAATTTCCATCATCGGCAGCAAGCGCGAGACCGCCCGCCAGGAATTCACCGCCAGGAAAAAGATCCTCGACCTGCTGCAGGAAAAAGGACCGCTGACCGTTCCCGAAGTGGCCCGGGCCCTGGGCATTTCCACTCATGAGGCCAATTGGTGGCTGATGGGTTTTTGGCGCTACAACAAGGTCAAGGCCGGCGAAAAGGCCGATGACCAAGGCTACTATCAATATTCGCTTGTCGAGGGGCAATGAAAATGGAAAAGGTGAATGAGAACGTCCTGGCCCAGATCACAAAACTTGGGGCCTTCGACATCACGGCCTGCTACAGCTGCGGCAATTGCTCGGCCATCTGCCCGCTGTCGGAAGGAACCGTTTCGTTCCCGCGGCGCATGATCCGCTACGCCCTGCTGGGACTCGAAAAAAGGATCCTGGCCGCGCCCGAACCCTGGCTTTGCTATTACTGCGGCGAATGCAGCGAAACCTGCCCGCGCCAGGCCGAACCCGCCGCCCTGATGATGGCCCTGCGCCGCTTCGCCACCCGCAAGTATTCCCTGGGCCGCGCGGCCGACGCTTTATACCAGTCATTGGCTTCCGGCCTGACCTGGCTGTTGCTCAGCGTCGCGGCGGTATTGGCCATCCTCTTGGCCTACAACCCGGACATGAACCGCCAGAAGGTCGATTTCCTGTCGTTCGTAGGCCTGGAACCCATCCACCTGGCCGGCATCGCCCTGGTGGCGTTCATCGTCCTGGTCGCCCTGGCGCAGATATGGATCCTGTTCCGCAACCTGCGGCGTGGACCCGGCGCCGCCGCCTTCAAGGCGAAAAAGGCCGGCATTTCGGCCTGGAAGGCCTTGAGCGAATCGGTGGTCCAGAAGCGCTTCGGCGAATGCGCCGATGACAGGCTGCGGCGCCTGGCCCACATGGCCGTCTCCTGGGGCTTCATGGGCATGTTCCTGGCCACGGTCATCATCGGCGCCGTGGATTTCAACTGGCTGCCCTGGCCGCGCTGGGTCTCCATGGTCGTCGGCTCGCTTTCCGGGATCGTTACCCTGGCCGGGTTGGCCTATTATATTTACCTGCGCCTCAGCCGCAAAACCACGGTCGGCAAATATTCGCACCCCAGCGACTGGGCTTTTCTCCTGCTGCTGCTCCTGTCGGTGCTCAGTGGCTTTGTCATGGTGTTCTTCCGTTTTACCAATATGCCGATGGCCGCCTACTGGACCTTCGCCTTCCACCTGGTCGTGGTCTTCGACCTGCTGGTCACTTTCCCGTTCAGCAAGTTCGCCCACGTCATCTACCGGCCGGTCGCCCTGTGGTTCGCCGGTTTGAAATAAGCCAAAACTAAATATGAGGAGGAAATTGAATGAGTGACGCACAAGCTCCCGAAAAAGCCAGCATTATCGTCATGAGCGGCGACATGGACAAGGTCATGGGCGCCTTTATCATTGCCAGCGGCGCCGCGGCCTTCGACTTGCAGGTATCGATGTTTTTCACCTTCTGGGGTTTGAAGGCCATCCAGAAGGGCAACCGCACCGGCAAGGGCCTGATGGGCAAAATGCTGGGGGTCATGAATCGCGGCGGCATCGACCGTCTCGGTCCTTCCAAGCTGAACATGGGCGGCATGGGGCGCTGGATGTTCAAAAAAATGATGAAGAAGCACAATGTCAATTCGCTGCCCGTGCTGCTCAAACAAGCGCAGGAGTTGGGCGTGAAGCTCACAGCCTGCGAAATGAGCATGAACGTCATGGAGATCAAAAAGGAAGATCTGATCGACGGCGTGCAGATCGGCGGCGTGGCCTCCTTCATCGCCGATGCTTCGGAGTCCAAGTTCTCGTTGTTCATTTAGGAATACAAAAGATTCCGTGACGCGTAGCGCGTGACAAGTGACGAGGGTAGGGGCATCCGCCGGCGTTTCGCCTAGCGGACACGTGCCCAAGATAAAAAAGATAAGGCGTAGTGGCGAACCTTGCCGCACAAATCATCCGCCGACCTTGGCGGATCTGATTTGTCCGTCCCCGCAGGGGGTGTTCGCCCGATCTTTTCCCGTAAAAAAAGCATCAAATTCCAAGCAGCAAATCACAAACAAGCACCAAACTCCAATAACCAAATGAAGAAAAGCCTGATTTCAAGATCTCTGCCTTGGGTAGGGAACGCAGATCTGCGTTCCCTGCGGAAGAAAATCTTTCATGCTTTTTGTTTAGGACATTGGGATTTGAGGTTTAAAAAGGGCGGACACGGGGGTCCGCCCCTACACATGTTGATGCAATCTTGCCATTTCTCTGTTATGCTTGTCTTCTGGTGAAACCAATGGACATGCTGGACAAGAAAATGCAAAAAAGGCTGGAGCGTTTGCTGCGCGCCGCTCCCGAGCTGGCCCCGGGCCCCGACCACAGGCTGGTCATCTTTTCCGACCTGCACCTTGGCGACGGCGGCGGCAATGACGATTTCAAAAAAAACGCCGACCTGTTCCTGGCCATGATGCGCCGCCACTACCTGGAAAAAAACTACACATTAATCCTCAACGGCGACATCGAGGAATTGGCGCGCTTCTCCCTGGCGCGGATCGCGACGCGCTGGCTCGAGGTATACGGGGTCTGGGCCGAGTTCGCCGCCCGCGGCGCCCTGGTCAAGCTGGTCGGCAACCACGACCTGGCCCTGCTGCGCCGCCGTCCCGGCGACCTGCCTTTCCCGGTAAGCGAGGCACTGAAGATCCGTTTGGGTGACAAGTCGCTTTTTGTCGTGCACGGCCACCAGACTTCGCACTTGAATTGGGCCTTCCAGACCCTGGGCATCCTGTTCCTGCGCTGGCTGCTGCACCCCCTGGGTGTCGGCAATTATACCGTGGCCCGCAGCAGCAGCCGCCGTTTCCGCGTGGAAAGGCGCGTCTACGGCTTCGCCCGCAGCAAAAAGATCATGGCCCTGATCGGCCACACCCACCGGCCATTGTTCGAATCCCTGTCGCGCCTGGACACCCTGAAGATCGAGATAGAGAATCTCTGCCGCCGGTATCCGCAGGCCGCGGCTGGGGAGAAGCGTGTCCTGGAATCTGGGCTGGCGCGCTTGAAAAAAGAATATGTCAAACTTCAGCGCCAGGACCACCAGCGGGGGCGGCGCTCCGAAAATCTCTACCACGACGGCCCGCTGCTGCCCTGCCTGTTCAACTCGGGCTGCGGCATCGGCCGCCACGGCGTCACGGCCATCGAGATCGTCCGCGGCCGCGTCGCCCTGGTCTATTGGTTCGACCGCCGCCGTTCTGAAAAATATTTATCCGCCGCAGGCTACGAACCGCAGCGGCTGGGCGATAGCGACTATTACCGGGTGGTTTTGAAAGAAGAAGACCTGGATTATATTTTTACCAGGATCAATTTGCTGGGATGACAAACAGGGGACAGGGTACAGGGTTGAGGGGCTAGGGTTGAGGGTTTAGGGTGAAGAAAAAGGCAATTCCTGATGTAGGGGTTTGATTCATCAAACCCTTCTTTGCCGACCCGCCCTTTTTCAATTCCGGGCGTAGGGGAAGAATAGAGACTAGACGAAATCGGTGTACGGTCGACGGTGAAAAAAAGATTAAAGATGGCGTAGGGGCGCGGTCATCGCGCCCAAAGCGGAGAGACAATTTCCTAATGTAGGGACAGGTTTTAAACCTGTCCGTTTTACTGCACGTTTCTGTGCAATTCCGGGTGTAGGGGTTTGATTCATCAAACCCTATGTCCTCAGGAAACGCAGATCTGCGTTCCGCGCGAAAAACGTTATTAAATGTATTTGCTGGGAAGATAATGATTTGTGGGCGCGACAACCGCGCCCCTACGTTCGCAATGTGCCGTATTCTTCAACCTCGAACTATTTTTCCCGCCGCGTTTTGACATATTCCAGGAATGCCGGCGGCGGGTCGATGATGAAAATGCCCAGCTTGGTCTTGTTGTCGGCGGAGGTGCCGGGGTCGATGCTCCAGCGCACGCTGCCTTTCATGGCCACGCTCTTGCCCGCGATCTCCATGACGATATGGATCTCCTTGTAGGTGGGGATGAAATGTCCGGTGGTCACGGAAATCCCGGTGGCCGACATGTCGGTCAAGAGGCAGCTGTAAGTGCGCTCATCATCCTTGACCACGACTTCTTTTTTTTCATCAATCCTTGAATGTCGTTTTTTCATCTTTTGCCTCCGGCGCGGGCTTTATTTTTTTAACACAAAAAACAATTGAATTCAAGCAGACAGGGGAAGAATAGGGTCTAGGGTTGAGGGTGTAGGGGCGCGGTCATCGCGCCCAAAAAATCATAAATCCCAAGCACCAAATCACAAATAAATACCAAACACCAATGACCAAATGACCAAAACTGAGAAAACATGCACACGTTGACGAGTAGACGGGTTGAAGGGGCAACCGCAATGGCATCGAACAAGTGCATTTCTTCTACCCATCTACCCATCTACATCTTGGTTTAGGACATTGGAATTTGGGATTTGTGATTTGGAATTTTAGGAATAAGGGTTTGATGAATCAAACCCCTACAGCCCCTGAAATCATGAAAATTAATTAATTATTGTTTAAAAATTAAATATATTAATAAAAATATTGACAAAGTTAATAAATTATACTATATATATTGAGAAAATCAATGGAGGTACCGCATGGCAAGTGAGTGGCAAGAATTGACCCGGCTGACCCAGGGCAGCCCGCTGACCGTGGAAAGGGTGCGTTTGGGCGGCCGCGACCTGGCCATTGAGGGCAGTTTCGAACTGCCGCCCCTGGCCCGGCTGATACAGGAAGACCAGATATTCGTCACCGCCTTTCTGCGCTGCCACGGTTCGATCAAGGATATGGAGGGGTTGTTCGGCATCTCCTACCCGACAGTCAAGAACCGCCTCAAGCGCATCGCCGCCCAGCTCGAATACGTCGAGATCAACCCGCCGCCCTCGGCCCTGGAACTGCTCCAGCGCCTGGAACAGGGCGAGATCGACGTCGGCGAAACGCTGAAAAAACTGGAGAAACGGCCATGATCCCGCTCTGGCTGTGGATCCGCGTCGAAGCAGAGGGCCGGCGCCGCCTGGCCCTGCCCATACCCCTTTTCCTGGCCTGGCTGCTGCTGGCGGCCCTGCTGCTCCTGCTGCTGCCCATGGTGCTTCTGGCCGGACTGCTGCTTTGGCCCTGGGGCTGGGACAAAGTTATCGTTATGGCCTATATTCATATTTTTGTCCTGCTCGGCTCGCTGTTGGGGCTCAAGATCGATATCAGCAGCCGGGAACAGGGGAAAATCACGCGCATATTACTGCAATAAGGAGGATATTATGAGCGAAGAAAAAAGAAAAATTCTGGAGATGCTGGCCGATAAGAAGATCACGGTCGACGACGCCGAAAAGCTGCTGGCCGCCGTCTCCGATCGCGCCACTGAAGCTGCCGGGGACAGCGCCGGCAAAACCGGTCCCAAGTACCTGCGCGTGCTGGTCGAACCGGCGCCGGGCGACCCGGACGGCGAACGCGTCAACATCCGCGTGCCGCTCAACCTGGTGCGCGCGGGTTTGAAGTTCGCCAGCTTCATCCCGGCCCGGGCCCAGGAAAAGATCAACCGCGAGATGAAGGATAAGGGCGTGCCCTTCGACCTCAGCCATTTCAACCCCCAGGACGTCGAAGCCCTGCTGGTGCACCTTAACGACCTGACCGTAGAGGTCGAGGGCAAGGAGAAGGTGCGCGTGTTTTGCGAATAGCGGAAGAATAGGGGATAGGGTCTAGGTTTGAGGGTATAGGGTAGGGGCACGGCGTGCCGTGCCCTGGCGGATGGCCGCCTGTCTTAAATCCCAAATTCCAATGACCAAATCACAAATAAGCACCAAGTACCAATAACCGAATGACCAAAACTGAGAAAACATGCACACGTTGACGAGTAGACGGGTTGAAGGGGCAACCGCAATGACATCGAACAAGTGCATTTCTTTTACCCATCTACCCGTCTACCATTTCACCATTCTACTCATTTACTTCCTGGTTTAGAACATTGGAATTTGGAACTTGAAATTTGTTTGGAATTTGGGATTTGTGATTTGGAATTTTAGGGATAAGGGTTTGATGAATCAAACCCCTACATCCGGAATTGCCTTTTCTTCAACCTCGAACCGCGAACAAGATGGAGATCCACGATTTAGAAATCCCCCCTGTTTCCCCCCTTGCGGTAAGGGGGGATTGAAATATAGGAACGAATGATCCAGGCCTCATTTTTCAGGAATTACTCGGTCTATAAACCCCCTTTTCACAAGGGGGGTGGAGCAGCCGGGTGATGCGGATTTCGTCTATGGTCTGGATTCCTTAACCTCGGACGTCGAACATTAAGAATAGGGCATAGGGGTTAGGGTATAGGGTATAGAGGTAGAATAACGAGCCATGGCTGAAGACTTTGCCTTATTCTTTGCGATCTTTTCTTCACTAAACCCTAGACCCTAAACCCTATACAGTTGGCGCTATTTTTTATCGATGGCGGCCACGAATTCCCTGGCGAACTGGGCGGCTTTTTCAAGTTCTCCCTCCTGCAAAGGCCCTTTCGCCCCCTGGACCTGGCAGCGCAGGGTTTTCGGGAAAACATTCAGACCCAATTTTTGCGCCAGCTCCTGCATCCTGCCCACGGCGCCGGGATAGAACCATTTGCTGTCTTCTGCCAGTTTCGCGGGGTCGGCGGGCAGCGGGCCATAGGTGTCGAATATCCCCAGGGATTTGGCGCCGAGGCCTTTGCGGCGCAGGCGCCGCAGCGCCCGGCGCGCCTTCCAGGTGACCCGGGCCATGCGCGTCGGCGCGCCGATCAGCACGCAGTCGATGTCTTTTAAATCGGGCAGCCGCAAACGCAGGTCGCGGACATCGGCCTGAAGGCCAAGCTTTGTCATTTCCCCGGCCAGCGCCTCGGCCACTTCCCTGGTGTTGCCGTGATAGCTGCGGTTTAAAATGAGTGTTTTCATTTTCCCCTCCTCGGTTTTCTTTGCCAAGTATAACAGGTTCCGGCGGCAAGATAAAATCAGCTATCGGGCACGTGTCCGCCAGGCGAAACGCCGGCGGATGCCCCTACGCCTGGAATTTGGGTTTGATGAATCAAACCCCTACGGACCATGTTCGATATCCCGGGCGGAAACAACAATGCCATTTTTACGAAAGATTCTTCGCCCAGCACCGGATCCAGCCTTAACGCATACGATACTTTAGTACTTTATCAGCCAACAAATTCAAGAAAGCGGTTTTCAATTTTTCACCAGCCAAAATGGCTTCGCCGTTGATCCCCCGGTTCAGGCAATGATGAAATGCTCCCTGATAAGTAAATCTTGGTTGTCTCTATTCTTGAATATGGCAGACAAATTCACATTTTCACAATCCGTTCCTGGGCTTCCTAGGCTTTCACTATTTAATCTGAAATACAATATGTCCATTTACAATCCCATCCGCAGTGCCTCTGCCCGGAGTAATAGTATAAACTCCCGGGAGAAGAGTTTGTCCTGTGAGAGTTTTTCCCAAATACACCCCGGCACTGTTAAATACTTTTGGTCCCGGATTGTGGTGGTTATGAGGGGATAAATATTTTAAAAATGCCCGGCGTGGTTGGCTGGCAGCAAAGATTCCCATACTATCAGTTCCAGTATAAGCAGCACTTATTATTGTTGTGGGTGAACAAATAACGATCACATTGCCATCCCATCGGGGTTTTACCACGGCAGTTTGCATTCCCCACAAGGTTACATTTTCCGGTTTAAATACTGTATTTAAAAAGATAGTCACTGATCCGCCAAGGGTTTTTAGTACATATGTTCCAGGAGGTAGTATTCCTTTTAAGCCATTTTTCTCAGTGAACTTTAAACGGCTAATAGTAAAATATAGACTGTTATTTCTCCATATAGAAAAACTTTCAAGTCCCTGTGTATATGAAACCTGCATTATTTTTGCAGGGACGGTTAATGTTACTACGTTTCCCGTTTTTGGGGTCCGGAATAACCTGGACTCAGTCGCCTGAATCATGGAAAAGCTAACACCAATTATAAATAGAAACAGGAGATATTTTACTATTGAACCGGCTCTATTTCCTTTTGATGTTTTGTTGGATTGTTTTGTAAATATTCTTCTCATGTATATCCTCCATTTTTTAACCTGCTATAATAATACTAGTAATTATTTTAAAATACAACAACAGGGTTTATTTCCAGCATGAAAACAACAACCCGTCCCCAGGCTTTCCCAACCTCGAACTTCGAACATCGAACAAAAGGGCGTGTCGGCAAAGAAGGGTTTGATGAATCAAACCCCTACGGATGCCTGCCCGATTAGAAAGGGCAGGCACGGGGGCCTGCCCCTACGACAGGAATTGCCTTCTCTTACTTTTGTCTTGGGCACGGCACGCCGTGCCCCTACGATTTGTCTTTGTTTTGGTCATTTGGTCATTGGAAATTGGAATTTATTTGTAATTTGGTGCTTGAGATTTGGGATTTAAGAAGGGCGGGTCACAGGCAGAAAACGGGTTTGATGAATCAAACCCCTGCGGATGCCGGTCCGATTAAGAAGGGCAGGCACGGGGGCCTGCCCCTACGGCAGGAATTGCTTCTCCTACTTTTGCCTTTTTACTTTGTTTTTTTCTTTCCAATCACGAATCACGAATCACGAATCACGAATTACGAATCACGATTGGCTTCGTTTCAGAACCTAATGCTATGTCCCACCCAGAACAAGATGGCTATAGCAACAATATGCAGCACCCACCACCACGGCTTCAAAGAAGGCATTGGGGACGCCCATTAGAATGATGGCAGCGGGGTCAGGTCTTTCATTATTACTTTTTGATTTTGGGATAGTGGGGAAGGGGCGTCCCCAATTTATTCATTGCCGAATTAAAAATTTTCCCAAGTAAATCTTAAAAATGGTATAATTGACCTGATGACAGTACGAAAAGACGAAGCAGTGGATCTTAAACCCAGGCCCAATCACGATATTTACATCAAAGTGCTGCGGCGCATGACCGCGGAGCAGCATTTGCTCAAGGCGTTCGAATTGTCCGCCTTGACCCGGGAACTTTTTAAAGCAGGCATGCGCCGGCGCTTTCCCGACCTTAATGCCATTGAACTCAACAAGTTGATCCAGGAGAGGCTGGAAGGATGTCACAATCAGATCTACTGAAGAAGATCGTCGGCATCCTGGCGGCGCGGGAAATCCCTTACATGCTGACCGGCTCCCTGGTTTCGAGCATTCAGGGCGAACCCCGTTCCACCCATGATATCGATATCATCATTTCCATCCGTCCGTCTGATATTCCCGGCATTGTCCAGGCCTTTCCTGCCGAGGAATATTATCTCGACCCCGAAAGCATCACCCAGGCACTGAAAAACCAGGGTATGTTCAATGTGATCGATTTGCGGGAGGGCGACAAGGTCGATTTCTGGATGCTGACCGAAAGTGAATTCGATCGCCGCCGCTTTTCGCGCCGGCAGGAATTTGCACTGCTTGGAGAAAATGTCTGGCTGTCATCCGCCGAGGATACCATCCTGGCCAAGCTGCGTTGGTCGGAACTCTGCGGCGGCAGCCGCAAGCATTATCTGGATGCCTTGAAGGTATATGAAGTTCAGTATCCGCAATTGAATATGGAGTATTTGAACGATTGGGTCCGGCAATTGCATCTTACCGCCCCGTTCAATAAATTAATCGGCGAAGCCAAAATCATTCCCTGACCAGGGAGGCCAATTCGTTGCTCAAAGGCCTGAGGGACGGAAATGAAAAAGCATGCGCTGCGTTGTTTGATACTGGCCGTGATGATCCTGCCCCTATGCGCCCAGGAAAAAATTGAATTGAGCAAAGATGTCGAGGTCTATGCCCTGGCACCGGGCATCTGGCGCCATGTGACCTACAAGGCCATGGAGGGATGGGGCAATGTGCCGGCCAACGGGCTGATCGTGGTTGACGGGGAACACGCCGTCATGATCGACACCCCCTGGACACCTGCGCAGACGGCAATGCTGCTTGACTGGCTGGAGAAGAACCTCAAGGCCAAGGTGGAGGCGGTCGTGGTCGGCCATTCCCCCGTGGCTTGCCTGGCCCGCCACCCTGGGCAAGCTGAAAGCCAGGTATCCCCAAGCCCGCCTGCTGCTGCCCGGCCACGGCGACCCCGGCGGTTGGGAGCTGGTCGAGAATACCTTGAAGCTTATTAAAGAAAACTCGAAATAATTTCTATCCCGGGAGACAACAGACCTATACCCATGCTTCAGGCAGCAAACGGAGAAGCGCCGGTTATTTCGACTGGCGCAGGAATTTCAGGAACTCGGCGTCGGTGGACAGGATCAGCACGGTCTCACGGCCCATGATCTCGCGGTAGGTGTCGAGCGTCTTGACGAACTGGTAAAAGGCCGGGTCGCGGTTGTAGGCGGCGGCATAGATCTGGGTGGCCTCGGCGTCAGCCTTGCCCATGGTCTCCTGCCCCTGGCGATAGGCTTCCGACTCGATGCGCTTGGCTTCACGCTCCCTCTGGCCGCGGATCTCGGCGCTCTTGCCGTCCCCCTCGGAGCGATAGCGTTCGGCGATGCGCTTCCTTTCGGAGATCATGCGGTCAAAGACCTTTCTCTGCACGTCATCAACGTAATTGACACGCTTCAGTTTGACGTCGCGCAGTTCGATTCCGTACTCGGGCGTGATGGCCGATGCGGCCTTGAGGATGATGGCGTTGATCTCGTCACGGCCGACCTCGACCTTTTCCAGCACTCTGACCACGTCGAGGACCTCCTGCAGCTCACCGGTCGTCTCGAAGGGGCGATTGGAGGAGCGCACGATCTCGAGCAGGTTGTGGTTGGCGATGGCGTTGCGCGTTTCGCCGTCGATGATGTCGTCGAGGCGGGAGTAGGCGCCGCGCTCGTCGCGCACGCGCTGGAAGAACACCAGCGGATCGCTGATGCGCCAGCGGGCGTAGGTGTCGACCCAGATGTACTTCTTGTCCTTGGTGGGGATCTGGTTGGAGTCGCCGTCCCATTCGAGCCAGCGCTTCTCGAAAACATGGGTCTTCTGGACGAAGGGCAGCTTGACGTGCAGGCCGGGGTTCATGATGGCGTCGCCCACCGGCTCGCCGAACTGGGTCAGGACGACCTGGTTGGTCTCGGAAACGATGTAATAGGCGTCACTCACTATGATCAGGGCCAGCAGGGCGGCGATGACAACGATGGCTATGGTTGTCTGTTTCATTTTTCCACCTCCTTCTTCAACTCCGCGGCCAGGTTGAGGAGCGGCAGGATGTTCTTTTGCTTTTCGTCGACGATCACCTTGCGCCCGATCTTGGGCATGATCTCGTTGATCATCTCCAGGTAGAGGCGCTTGCGGGTCACGTCCGGGGACTTGGCGTATTCCTTGTGTATGGCGATGAAGCGCTCGGCCTCGCCGCGGGCGCGGTTGACGCGGGCCAGGGCGTAGCCCTCGGCGCGGAGCAGGATCTCATCTGCCTCGCCGGAGACCCTGGGGATGGTCTGGTTGTAATCCGACCAGGCCTCGTTGATTTTGCGCTCCTTTTCCTGCAGCGACTGGTTCACCTCGTTGAAAGATGGTTTGACTTGTTCAGGAGGGTTGACGTCCTGGAAGATCAGTTGCTTGACGTCAATACCTATTTCATAGAGTTTGCAGAGCTCCTGCAGCAGGTCCTTGGCCTCGGCCGCTATCCTGGCCCGGCCGATGGTCAGGACCTCATCGACGCTGTTGTCGCCGATGACCTTCCTGACCACGGTCTCATTCATGTAGCGGAAGGTGTCGTTGACGTTGCGCACTTTGAAAAGATACTTGTAGGGGTCCTGGATCTGGTACTGAACGATCCATTCGGCGTCCACGACGTTCAGGTCACCGGTGAGCATGGACGACTCCTTTTGGGCGTCCACCGGGGTCGCGTAGGTGGTAGTAATATTGGAGTCCACGGTGCGGAAGCCGAATTCCATCTTCAGCTGCCGCTGCACCGGTACCTTGGTCAACTGCTCGATCCCCAGGGGCAGTTTGAAGTTCAGCCCCGGCCCGCTGGTGCGCTGGTACTTGCCAAAGCGCAGCACCACCCCCGCCTCTTCCGGCTGGATCTGGTAGACGGAACCAAAAACGATGACCAGCCCGAAAATGACCGCGGCCGTGATCAAGACGGTTTTTTTTGAAAATTTTGGCATTTGTAGCTGTTCCAACCTTTGGAAATCATAGCTCATATCAGCCTCCTTTGTGCCCGGCGGCTATGGTAAGCAAACGCAGTCGGGCCTATTTAGTACTATATCCCATAAATATTTTTTTTGCAAACCGATCAGCACCAGGGCCTGGCCTTTCATTAAAATTGTCGATCAGGGTGAAAATGCAATAAGGCGGGACGTGATACTCCTTCCCATGTTGTGTTAAAATAGCAGGATGCCGACAAAACTACTGCTGTTCGGGCTGGGCCTGCTGCTGCTGGTGAAGGGGGCGGACTACTTCGTCAAGGCGGCGGCGTCCCTGGCCAAGAAGCTCGGTGTCTCGGAGTTCGTCATCGGCCTCACCCTGGTGGCGCTGGGCACCTCCGTGCCCGAGCTCGCCTCGGTGCTGGCGGCCGCCTTTAAAAAACAGGGCGGCCTGGTGCTGGGCACGGTCATCGGCTCCAACGTGGCCAACATGCTGCTGATCACCGGCCTGGCCGCCGCGCTCACTGCCGTGCGCACCCGCCGAGAGATGATCGGTCGCGACGGCTACATCATGCTCGGTGCGACCGCGCTGTTCTGCCTGTTCGCCTGGAACGGGACCTTTTCGCGGCTCGAGGCGGCGGCCATGCTTCTGGTTTACGTCGCCTACACCCTGTTTCTTTTCACGGCCAAGGCGGGCCTGGAGGAGCGCTACGGCTTCAGGAGCTTCCTCAACTACCTGTTCCGCTTCCGGTATATCCTGACCATCAAGCACGGCGTGCTCGCCGGCCTGGGCCGCGGCAAGGCGGGCGACAGGAAGATCGAGCGGGTGTTCCGGGAGGGAGTCGCCAAGGACCTGCTGGTGATGCTGATCGGTGGGGCGGCGATCGCTTGCGGGGCCGACCTGTTCATCGGCGCGGCGGTCTATTTTGCCGGGCTCCTGAAGGTGCCGCCGGTGCTGGTTGGCGCCAGCGTGGTTGCGCTGGGGACGTCGCTGCCCGAAATGAGCGTCACCGTGTCGGCGGCCAGGAAGGGCTTCGGCAATATCGCCCTGGGCAATATCCTGGGATCGAGCATCACCAACATCGGCCTGATCATCGGCGTCTCGGGCCTTATCTTGCCGCTGGAAACAACCCAGGAGCGGCTGCCCCTGCTGCTGGGCTTCCTGCTCCTGGCCAGCTTGCTGCTCCTGGTCTTTATCAGGAGCGCCTGGCGCATTCGCAGGTGGGAAGGAGCCATCCTGCTCACGCTGTACGCCGCCTACGTAGTGCTGCTCTTTTTCGTAATAAAGTGAAAGAAAGTGTTAGTGTTAGTGATAGTGTTAGGAAGAAAAGCGGCCTTAAAAAAGATGAAAAACTGATTTTCTTTTGATTGAAGCGTTCATGATCTCCTCTGACTTCCTGCCGTGAAAATTGCATCCTGTCGCAAAGACGGCTATGATGGATCATGCTCTATTCGGAACCGCTGTTCCGGCCGCCGGCCGAGGCCGATGCGCTGATCGTCCAGATCACCGAGGGCTGCGCTTACAACCGCTGCCTTTTCTGTCCCATGTACAAGGGCAAGGATTTCCGCGTCAATTCTCCCCAAGAGATCGCTGTTCATCTGCGCAAACTGGATGCCGCGTTCGGACCCGACCACACACGCGTTTTTCTGGCCGACGGCGACGCCCTGGTCATGGACACAGACGATTTCCTGGCTGCCATGGCCCAGGTGCGTAGCGCTTTTCCCATGGTGCGGCGCTTTGCCGCCTACGGATCGGTCTATTCCCTGGCCGCCAAAACCGCTGACGATCTGCTGAAATTGAAGACGGCGGGATTGCGCACGGTCTACCTCGGCATCGAGTCGGGCGACGAAGAGACGCTGCGGCGCATGGGGAAATACATGGAAGTACGGCGCATGGCAGGGATATGCCGCCGCGTGGTCGAAGCCGGTCTTAACCTGTCGGTGATGGTGGTCATCGGCCTGGGCGGCCGCTCGCGCTCGCGGCCGCACGCCGAAGCCTCGGCCAGGCTGGTCAATGAGATCGGGCCCAGCCATACCTCGCTGCTCAACCTGCTGCTGGCCCATACGCCGCTGGCAGATGATGCCGATTACCGCGATTTCGCGCTCAGCGATTATTTTTCCGAGGCGGCGGCGTTTGTGGCCGCCATCGAATGCCGGACGATTTTCCGCGCCGATCACGCCTCCAATCCCGTTGCCCTGCAGGGTGTGCTGCCGCGCGACCGCGAGCGTATCATGTCCCAAATTCAAACGGCCCTGACCCGCTGTCCCGGGGCGTGACAGACAAGCGGCAGCAGACCCCAATTTCTACTATTCTATTTCGCCGTGCGCTCCAGTATCCAATCGCCGATCAGCTGCAGGGCGGCCGGGGCGATCGTCTCCTCGATCTTGGCATACTCGCTCGGCGATCCGGTTGGCGCGGTCTGGAAGAGATGATTGAGTCCGGGAAGTTTCTTGACCATGAATTTTTCGTTGCCGCCGGCTTGCAGGGCCTCGGCAATGGCCTTCAGGTTTTCTTCAGCCGGGACCTGCAGGTCCTTTTCGCCGTTGATCGCCAGCAGCGGGCATTTTACCTTCTGCAAGATCGGCCGCGGGTCATAGGTCAGGAAAAAGCGAAACCAGGGCGACATGATCATTTTAAGCGAAGCCTCCTGGAGGGCGGGCGGGAGTTTTTTTTGATCTTCGGCGCTCATTTGCGCCATGGCGTCCTTCATGGCCTGGCGCAGCTTGGCCTCAATCGCGGCGGCATCTTTTTCTTCTTTGAGTATGCGGAACATTCTTTTCTGTTGGGCGTTATCCAGGGCAATGGCGCTGTCGCTGGCGTTGTTCGTCTTATTGATCAGCTTGCCTTGAAGAAGCAGGATATCCTCACCGACGATCCCCGGCCCGGCCATGAGCACGATGAAAGCGACATCTTTTGGGTTTTTCACGGCTGCCAGCGGTGCGATCAATCCGCCTTCGCTGTGGCCAATGAGTCCGATGCGGCCGCGGTCGATCGCCTGGCGGCTTTTGAGATAAGCGATTCCGGCCAGGACATCGCCGCTGAAATCCAGGGAAGTGGCCAGGGCGGGATCGCCGCCGGAGCCGCCCACACCCCGATCATCGACGCGGAGAACCGCGATGCCCCGGCGGGTCAGGTAATCGGCGAGTACCCAGAAGGGCTTGTGACCCATCACGGTTTCATCACGATCCTGCTGTCCCGAACCGCTGATGAGCAGAACGACCGGGAAAGGCCCTTTTGCGGAAGGTAATGTCAGCGTGCCGGCCAGTTTGATCCCTGCCGCCGGGTTTTCGTAACTGACTTCTTCTTCAAGATAAGCATAGGGTTTTTTCGGTTCCTGGGGCCTGTTCGCGCTTTCCACCCAGTCTGTTTTTTTCAATACCAGGGGGATTTCCATGCCGGCCTGTTTCCATTGGCCTGCGATTTCGCTGAAATCGGCCTTGATTTTCCCTGCGAAACTGCCGGCGACGACTTGCGATTCGATCAGCAGACGATCGTTCTCGACCACGACCTTGCTGGTGGGGATATCTTTGGCCCCCTGGTCCGGGCTGTCCAGTAGCGCCTTCCAAGTGCCGTCGGGATCTTGGGCGATGCGAAAGACGAGCCGCAGTTCCGCTCCGGGAAACTGCAACACTCCCAGCCAGGTTCCCGCCAGACAATTTTCTTGAGGCTGGGCCTGGACGAAAACCGCTCCGACAAATACCAACAACAACAGCAAACTAAAAATGATTCTCTTTTTCATGGCTTCACCTCGAGTCCTGTTTTTAATTTGCAGCGGCGGCCGACAGGATTGATGGAAAAATTTGTTTCGCCAATATTGGGATTGTAAGGAAAAATCGTTGAAACTGCAATAGGCGGCATGTGTGTGGAAGGGGCAATCCGCCAGGCCGAACGCCGGCGGATGGTCGCCCTTTTTGCTGCCGGGTCCTTACCACAGGCTGGCGGCGACGGAGTTGAGCTTGCGCTCATGCAAGGAGATGGCGTCACTGGGGCACGACGGACGGCAGATGCCGCAGCCGTAGCATTTTGTGCGGTCGATCAGGCAGACATTGTCCTTGTCGTTGAACTCGATGGCGTTGAATGGGCAGTGGTCCAGGCAGGCGCGGCAGCCCGAGCAGGCGGCAATATTGATGCCGGCGATATACTCGGCGCGGAACATGCTGGAAGCCTGCAGGTTGAGGTTCGAGCGCATGGCCAGGCAGTAGCTTTTCTCGCAGTTGCAGATGGCGCCGATGAAAGGGGTGCCGAAGGTCCAGACCGAGTGGATGTAGCCCTGCTGGTCCGCTGCGCGGATGGCGGCCGAAGCCTCCTGGCGCGTCAGGTTCTCGAGACGGGCCAGTTCCGCCGAACCGAAAAAATCCATGTCCAGGAAATCGGTCCAGGCGGGCGCTCCCATGGTGATGCCGTAGCAGAGCCGGCTTTCCTTTTTCTCCTTGGCCCACTTGCAGCCGCAGGCCACGCGGGTGACCGTGCGCGCCATGGCCAGGATCCTGTCCACATCCTCAAGCGGCAGCACCTGGCAGAAGTGCATCACCTTCATGTCGCGGCTCAGTTTCTCCCTGACGAAGGAGGGCAGGTTCATTTTGCGCAGCAGGGTTTTTTCCAGGAGAGAAATTTATTTGTTGCCGTCGCCGATGATGCGCTGATAGAAATGGCCGATGAAGTCTTTGCGCTTGAGGTCATGGACCAGGTCGCTGGAATAGTTTTTGGCGTTCAAATACCAAGTTTTTCCCTCGCCGTGTTGGCTGCAGAATTCACACATATTCTCCCTCCTTCCAGCATGAATCGCGGCTGCGATTTTTCTGGTTTCTTCCCAGTCCAAAATAGCATTAAGCCGGCATGTTTGTCAATTTCTTGAATAGACAGGGGGAGTAATAAGCGGACGACGTAGTCCGTGATTCGTAATTCGTGATTTGTGATTCGAAAGAAAAGATGTCAGAAGACAGATGACAGAAAACAGACGTCAGAAAACAGATAAAAGAAAATATTAATCTTATTCTTTTTCTTACTCTGTCCTCTGACTTCTGTTTTCTTGCCTGTACCCCATAGCCTCTAGCCCCTTGCCTCATCCCTATAGCACCTCGACTTTTCCTACTGGGTGGGGATTTATCTCATCCAGGCGGCCAGCGGGTCCCAGGAGGGGAGGACGACTGGCTCCAGGTCCAGCAGCTTGCGGTCCGCAGCGCTGAGATGCTTCTTGTTGATGATGATGACCAGGACGTAGCGCTCGAACCAATCGTCGTACATGGTCCAGTAGCCCTTGGCGCCGACGGCGCTGCCCCAGGAGTTTTCCACCAGCCATTTCAGGGCCCGGCCGTTCTCGCGGTCGGCCCCGACCATGGCCATGGCGTGCGCCGGGGTGAGGTCCTTGTATTGCAGCATTTCGGCCTTGCTCAGCTTTTTGTCATAACCGTACAGGGAGGCGTAGTCGAATATCCCCTCGGCCATGATACCGAGCTTGCGGTCCATCTGCCAGCCCGAATCGGCGCCGAACCAGACCGCCTCGTTGTTTTCCAGCGCTTTCAGGGCGTAGACTTTTAATTTGTCTATGCCTAGGTTGAGATAATCCATGTCGGCGGCGTCGCTCAGGTTGCGGCAATAGCGGAGCTGATAGCGCTTGCCGTAGGGGTGGACCGGGTGGTCGGCCAGGGCCACGTATTCCTCAAGGTCGGCCCCCGCCGCTATTTCGCGATAGAACTCGAGCGGCGTATAGGTTTTTTTCACGACTTTCTTGTCCTTGTTCTCGAAGCTCCAGGTGAATGTCTGGCAAGGGACGCCCAGGTGCAGCACCAGCAGGCGGTAAACGTTTTTCAAGGCCGCCGTTTTCTCAAGGTGCAGTTCCTCCGCCCCGGCCCCGCCGGCGGCCTGGGTGCGGATGGCGGCGGCCGTGTCGCGCAAAACGGTCTCCAGGATGGTGTTCATGCGGTAGGAACTGTCGGTGTTGCTGGTGTCGGGCATGGCCGCCTTGGGCACCAGGCCGTACTTTTCGATCAGGTTGACGTAGAAGCTCCACCAGCCGCCGTCGCCGACCGGGCTGGCCATCCAGGTCTGCAGTTCACGGTCGTCCCAGTCCTTTTCGCGGTTGGCGATGATCATTTCCAGAAACAGGTTGGCTTTTTCCAGCTTGTCCCAGAAGAAAAGGTAGGTCGCGGAGAACTCGAAGCTGGCCAGCTTGTATTTCTTCATGACCGCCGGGCGCAGGAGGTTCAAGCCGGCGAACATCCAGCAGCGCCCGGTCGATTTCTGGTTGGTTATGCCGCTGGCATCGATCCTGACATCGAACACCGGGCTGTGAGCGGCAACGATGCCGCGGTTCAGAACGAGTTCATTGACGCTGTTGTTGCTGATGGCGTTGAGCAGGGCCCGGGTTTTAGCGTCCATGGTCAGCGACTGCCTGAGCTCCTGCAGCAGGCCGGCGCTGATCCCGCCCGCATCTTCCGCTGCAACCGGCAAACCAACACTCAACATGAGCATGGTCAGAACCGCCAGGGTGCGCATCGTCGATCTTTTCATTTTGCCTCCCAATAACCTTGGTTCCAGATTTGTCGATTCCAGCAGGACAAACGACATGGTAGGGGAAAGCGGGATTGATTGCAAGGGCGGGAGCGGTTGCGGTACTTCCCTTGACGTCGCGGCTGCGCTATAATCGGGTTTCAAAAGGAGAAAAAATGCCAACCAGAAAAGAATTCTGCCAAAGCTGCCTGGCCGTGGTATTGGCCGGCATGGGAGCGCCGCTGCTGTTCGGGCGCCGGGGGGATGAAGTGAAAAAAGAGGACGAGGGCAAGAAAGAGAATAAATTGATCGCCGCCTGCGGACTGACCTGCAGTGAATGCCCGGCTTATATCGCCACCCAAAAAGACGACGACGCCTTGCGCGCCGAGACGGCCAAGAAGTGGTCGGAGATGTTCAAGGCCGACATCAAGGCGGCCGACATCAACTGCGACGGCTGCAGCAGCGGCTCGCCGCGCCTGTTCAACTACTGCAGCGTCTGCGAAATCCGCAAGTGCGCCGGCGAAAAGAAAGTGGCCAACTGCGCCCAATGCCCCGAGTATTCCTGCCAAAAGCTGGACGAATTCCTGGCCCAGGTGCCCGAGGCCCGCAAGGCGCTGGAAGAGCTGCGCAAGGGGAAGTGACAAGAACAGTGACGAGTGACAAGTAACGAGTGATGAGGGAAAAGCAGTTCGAGGTTCGAGGTTAAAGAGATATTCTTCCTACTGACTACTGACTGCTAACTACTGACTACTTAAATCCGTCAATTGCGCCGGGGCAGGGTTGACTAAACAATCGCGTTTGGGGTATCATCTGTTCAGGCTCCTGCTGAACTGCGCGCGTCACCGGGGATAGGAAATCAATTGAATTGCCTGGCCGGCTTTTTATGCCGTATTCTGGCAAAAGGGATACGGAGCCGCAAATTTAATCGAGGTGAAGATGGCTAGACTGCTGATCGTTTCCAACCGCATGCCCGTGACCATTTTCAAGGAAAACGGCAATTACAATTTTCAGCAGAGCGCCGGCGGTCTGGCTACGGGCTTGAAGTCTTTTTTGAAACACCAGGAAAAGCTGCCGGGCTTCAACCTGGAATATCTCTGGGTCGGTTGGCCCGGTATCACGGTCAATGATAAAAAAGAAACGGATGTCCTGAAAAAGAGGCTACGGAAATTGAATTACTGGCCCGTTTTTCTCTCGGAAACGGAGATGGAAAACTTCTATCACGGTTTCTGCAACCGCACCATTTGGCCGCTTTTCCATTATTTCACGTCTTATGTCGAGTACGAAAAGAATTTCTGGCTGGATTTTAAAAAAGTGAACCGGATTTTCTGCGAGGCCCTGCTGGAGATCATCCGTGAGGACGACACTATCTGGATCCATGACTATCACCTGATGCTGCTGCCGCAAATGATCCGCGAAAAATTTCCCAAGGTCAGGATCGGTTTCTTCCTGCATATTCCCTTTCCCACCTTTGAAATTTTCAGATTACTGCCGGGAGAATGGCGCCAGGAAATTCTGTGCGGCATCCTGGGCTCGGACCTGATCGGTTTTCATACCAATGATTATACCCAGTATTTCCTGAGGTGCGCGCTGCGCATCCTGGGGCTGGAGCATGACATGGGCAGGATCATGCTGGAAGATCGCCTGGTGCAGGTCGAAACCTTTCCCATGGGCATCGATTTCCAATCCTTCCACAAGGCCGCCAAGGAAGCGCTGGTAAAAAAAGAGAGGGCCCGGCTCAAAAAAGAGTTTAAAAAAATAAAGACCATCCTCTCGATCGACCGCCTGGATTATTCCAAGGGCATCCTCAACCGTCTGCAGGGCTTTGAACTTTTCCTGGAACAGAATCCCGGCTGGAGGGAGAAAACGCAGCTGGTCATGGTGGTGGTTCCTTCGCGGGTCGGGGTCACCCACTATCTGCGCACCAAGAAGCAGATCGATGAAACTGTAGGAAAGATCAACGGTAAATATGCCACCCTGACCTGGACACCGATTTTATACCAGTTCAGATCCCTGGCTTTTCCATCCCTGGTGGCGCTCTACTCCCAGTGCCAGGTGGCCCTGGTCACCCCGCTGCGCGACGGCATGAACCTGGTGGCCAAGGAATATGTGGCCAGCAAGTCCGCGGACGCCGGCGTCCTGATCCTGAGCGAAAAAGCCGGCGCCGCCGAGGAATTGGGCGAAGCCATCGTGATCAACCCGTTCTACATCGAAGAGATCGCCGCCGCCATCAGGGAGGCGTTGGAAATTCCGCAGGACGAACAGCTGAAACGCCTGAAGGTCATGCAAGGCAGATTGCGACGCTACGACATTTTTCGCTGGGCAAAGGATTTCCTGCAAAATCTGAACATCATCAAGGAGACCCAGAAAAGGGTGGTGACCCGCATTCTTGACGGTTACAGAGAATCGCTTCTGGCCCATTTCCGCAAGGCCAAAAACCGCTTGATCTATTTTGATTATGACGGGACGCTGGTACCGATCGTCAAGCATTATTCCCAGGCGGCGCCGGACCAGGAAATCCTGAAACTCCTCAAGAACTTGTCCGCCAAGCAAAACAACCAACTCGTGATCGTTACCGGCCGTGACCGCAAGACCATTTCCGATTGGATAAAAGTTGAAAATTGCAGTTTTATCGCCGAGCACGGTGCCTGGATCAAGGAACGGGACGGCGACTGGATCCAGACAAAGGTCCTGGATGCGGAGTGGAAAGGACAGATCCTGCCGATTCTGGAGATCTACTCGGATCGCCTGCCCGGGTCCTTTATCGAGGAAAAAGAATTTTCGCTGACCTGGCATTTTCGCAACGCCGATCCGGAATTGGGAATGTTGCGGGCAAAGGAACTTATGGACTACCTGATCAGCTTTACCGCCAACAAGGACCTCCAGGTATTGCAGGGGAAAAAAGTGGTTGAGATCCGCAATGCCGGGATCAACAAGGGGTTGGCGGCAGCGTACTGGTTGGCGAAAAATGAGTTTGATTTTATCCTGGCCGCTGGCGATGACTGGACCGATGAAGATCTCTTCAAGGTCCTGCCGGAAACGGCCTACTCCATCAAAGTCGGTATTTCATCCTCTCTGGCCAGGTTCAATGTGATCAACTATAAAGAGATCCGAAAATTGATTGAGGAGTTGAACAAAAATTAAAATGTGGACAAATTATTCGCCTTTAATTACCCCGGTTGCTTTTGTCGTTGGCGCTTTGATCCTTGGCTTGATCAGTAAAAGGATCATCCTGAAAAAAATCGAGAAATTCGCCAGCAAAACCAGTTGGAGAGGGGATGATATCCTGGTCTCCGCCCTGAAAAGATGGATCGTCTGGTGGTTTCTCTTTGCCGGTGCTTATCTTGCCACTTTGAGCATTCCCGTGGAAGCAGCTCTTTTAAAATTGATCCACAGCATCATCCTGGTTTTAGCGCTCCTGAGCCTGACCATCTGCGCCGCCAACCTCAGTGTTCATTTTGTCAATTTGTATTCTGAAAATTTAAGGGATTCTATGCCCAGAACGACCATCTTCACTAACCTGACCAGGATATTCGTCTTTTTGATCGGCATTTTGATCATTTTTAACTCTTTGGGGATCTCCATCACGCCCATTCTCACCGGCCTGGGCATCGGCGGCCTGGCGGTTGCCCTGGCCTTGCAGGAAACCCTTACCAACCTCTTTGCTGGACTGCAGATCATCGCATCCAAACAGATCCGGCCCGGAGATTATATTCGCCTGGGGAGCGGTGAAGAGGGATTCGTCGTTGACATAAACTGGCGCAACACCACGGTCCGCGAACTCTCCAATAATCTGAATATCATTCCCAACTCGCATATTTCCAAAACCATTATTAAAAATTATTTCCTTCCTGAAAAGATCAGTTCGGTCCTGGTGCAGGTGGGTGTTGCCTATGAGAGCGACCTGGAAAAGGTTGAAAAGATAACCATCGAGGTGGCCAGGGAGGTCATGCGCGAAATTCCGGGCGGGATCAGCGATTTTGAGCCCTTCACCCGCTACCATACTTTCGGTGATTCCTCGATCAATTTCACAGTGATCCTGAAAGCGAAAGAGTTTGTGGATCAATATATTTTAAAGCACGAATTCATCAAGCGTTTGCACAAACGCTATCAATCAGCAGGAATCACCATACCGTTTCCCATCCGCACCCTTCATTTCGAGGGCAAAGTGCCGGGGGCAGTTTTCAAGGATACGGAATAGAAGTTTATTTTTTGCGGCGCGTTATAGAAAAAAATGCAGCGAACTCCAAGACCAAGACATGTCCCTGTGGTTACCCGGCTTGATCTTTCTCGAGTTAACCCGCCTTTCTCACAAAGATTTACTGCCATTGCGGATACGGGTATGTCTACGGTTTCAAACTCCGTTGGATATTTCACTTGTACCTACAGTATGTCTCCTATCTCATAGGTCATCTT
>Ga0180009_10000368_pt1 | contig 64498 bp, 58 predicted proteins | sample OS_PC_MetaG_FD_123537 | JGI IMG/M metagenome (GOLD analysis project Ga0180009, IMG submission 123537) | Groundwater microbial communities from the Aspo Hard Rock Laboratory (HRL) deep subsurface site, Sweden - OS_PC_MetaG | ecosystem: Environmental > Aquatic > Deep subsurface > Groundwater... | reverse complement strand
CGTCGTCATGCGCTCCTTGCGCCCGGTCAGGATCTTATGCGGATAGGCCTGATGGCCGACATCCCAAACCAATTGATCGCGCGGCGTATCGAACACGTAATGCAGCGCCACGGTCAGCTCGACCGTTCCCAGACCGGCCGAGAAGTGTCCGCCGGAAATACTGACCGTGTGAGTTAGGAACTCGCGTAGTTCTTGGGCAAGCGGGACTAGATTGGCTTTGGACAGTTTTCGTAAATCCGCGGGCGTATCGATCAGACTCAATAACGGGTAATCGTTAGCAAGGTTCATAGTATTTTCCTGAGAGAGTGCTTCATTAACCATTGAATGAATCGGGTAAAAGCAATTAATAAAGCGGTTCTTGATAAAACAATAAAATCATACCTAGCTGAAGCATCGCAAAAGCGGATATTAACCCGGCTATTTGTCGTTGTTTCGGGTCATTGAGTCGTATTTCAAGCCAGCGTGCACTGGCGATTATGATCGCAAATACACCCATTAACGTATGTCCTGCCTGAATTAAGAAAGCTGTTTTAGGTTGAAAACCGACATGCGAGTGTGTCAGCAACATCAGGCCACCGAAGGCTCCGAGCAGCGGAAACATATAGATAAGTTTCTTATTCGAGTTATTGGGGTGGCGCGCCTTATATTCCATGACCCCCATCATGAACGCCATGAAAGTCGCGATACGGTGTTGCAGAATTTCGCCGCTCTCTAATGTGCTTTCCCAAAAGCCGATGGGGCCGAGTGGCCACGCTTCGGGGTCGCTACGTATAAACAGGAAAAGGCCGAGAAAAGCGAAGCCGAGCGGCCAGTAAGGACCGCGATGCGACGGAGGCGGACGAAGTGATGCAATGATGGCTAAAACTGCGATCGTTGTAACGAAAATGCCGGCTACATTGTGGTTGTAGTCCGACCATTCGGTACTCGCGCGCGACGGAACTTGGCCTATGATTGCGGTTCTGCCGGGTTCGCCGGCCATTAACTCTTCGTGAGTCGGAGATGTTGTTAGTGGAATCCGTGGTTTGAAAGTGGCGAGCGTTTCCTGCCAGGTCGCGGTGGTTTTCGGGATATCGATCGCCGGCGGTTGGGTTGCAAGGCTGACGGCTGTGAATAGAATGCTAACCAACAGGAATGTTTCGGCTTGAATATAACTTGGAATCTCGCGGAATAGCAGCGTCTCGCGGTTCTGCTCGAAGAATTCACGCGTGCCGCGATTGTTTAAATAAGCTAAAAACAAAGCTATGGCTAGCAAGAGCAGTTTGACCAGTAATAAGTTGCCGTAGCCGGTGCCGATGAATCCGTTCCAACTATCGATATAGCCGATCGCCATCGGAAGGCCGGTCGCCATTAGGACCGCGAGCGAGACCAGGCCGAGTTTCCCAAATTGTTTCAAAAAGTTGGGCCACAACATCGGATCGATTGCGTTACGTGTGCTTAATCGCCAAATGTTAATTAATTGAAAGACACCGCCGACCCATGCTGCCGCGGCGATTTGGTGAATGACTGTTATCGTCATCAATTGTATACGGCCATCGAAGCGTCCCGCACCGTGAGCGAGCCAGGCGCCGGCGATCAGTGCCGGAATCGCTAAGGCGGTTGCGTTATACCAGGCGTTCTTAGAAGTCGGTTGAAGACTGAGCTTGCTCCCGACATAAAAGGCCAGGCAGCCCATCACGATCATGCGCACCATGCCTGCCTTGAACTGAATCGTATCGGCAAAGGCCGGGAACGGCCAGACGCCTAGCGTCACGTTCATCAGCCAAACTTTTATTATCAGCGCGAAGCCTTGCGTTAACGCGAGGCCAAATGCACCATAGTAAATCAGTGTGACGGTCGACGATAAATGTTTTTCATCGTATCTCCTCGACCAAGGTTTCAGCATAAACATGCCCCAGATCAAACCGCCTATCGCCACGCTAAAAAATACGCGGTCGACTCCGCCGACCAGAGAATCCAAAAAATCAGCTAATCCGCCCATTACCAATGCCTTTATTCAATGACAAAAAAACGAATGATATCTTCGGTCAAGTGACCGTCGGCCGCGAACACCTTGAGACGGATCGCATGTTCTCCGGGTTCTAACGGAGGAATATCGATGACGACTTCTCCGCGGATTTTACCTCGATTGACGTGGAGTCTCTCATGCACATCGTTTTTTTTGACCAGATCGAAATGAGATAAAGCCAATTCCACTCTCGAATTAAAGGTAAGCGATACTTTGCTTTCGGTACCGGCCTTGATCGGGTCGATCTTTAAGGAAGTATTGGTGACAACGGCATGTGCTGAGACAGTACTCGCATTGAGCGATAGTATTACAAATAAGAGTTGAAAATAATGTTTAATCATATCTTTAACATAAATAGAAATAACGATGGATAGTTAATCGTCAATAACGTTAGTGGCGGAGTTTAGGTTTTATTTGGATTGATTAACGCCGGTAGAACAATCAAGCTGCTGGCTAGAGTCATCGTAATACCGACCGATAATAATAAACCCATACTGGCGATTCCCATGTGCGAGGTAAACGCCAGGCTCGTAAAGCTGCACAGTGTCGTCAATGCGCTGAAAAACACGCCGCGCGCCGAACTCGATTGCAGCAAGTCGGTTTGGCTTTGCTTGTGTTGCAATCGATGCACGATATGAATTGCGCTGTCGACCCCCATCCCCAACAGCAAAGGCAAGACGATGATATTCGCGAAATTGAACGGATTATTGAGCAGGACATTGAATGCGCCGGTCAGGATTGCGGCCAATAATAGCGGCGCAATGATCAATATTGTCGTCTTGATACTGCGGGTGATTACGAGTAATAAAATAACGATAAACGCCAAGGCGCTTGAAAAGGCTTGTATAAACGCGTCGACGACGGCTTGCCCGGAAGTGACGTCGCCAATCGGCAGGCCGAATACTTGCGGATAGGTGTCAAGTACTTGATTGACGAATACTTTTAGATGTCCGGGGTCGTTGAGGTCTTGCTCGGGTAGAACCAGCAGTCGAACGATGCCGTTAGGGCTGATCCAATGGCTTTTGACAGTTTCGGGAATGTCGTCGATTGCGAATTCGGTAGCGGTTAGGCCATCCCGCAACATGCGCATCGTTTCCGGCAATAAAATCATCACATTGGTTTCCAGCTGCGAATAGACCGAATCGGGTTGTTCTGCCTTGTCGGCATGGTCGATGAAAGCTTGAATGTTTCGATGAAGTTGTTCAAGCAATTCGACAGATGCCGGTGGGGACTTTTGTTCTAAGGTTTGTTGCAACGATTGGTCGAATTGCTTCAAAGCGTTTCTGACATCGGATTTTTCGTAAGCGTGGTCGAATCGATCGAGCTGCGCGGGCATGATCAAGTTGAGCGTGTCGAGGATGCCGAGTTTTTCGTCTTGCTGTTCGGGGACTAGATCGCTCAGTGTGATCGCTTGATGAACGCTCGTTAAGGCGCTGAATTTCGCGGCCAGTTTGTCGGCGTCTTCCTGGCTATCGGTTAGTGCGGAAATGATGAACGGCGAGTCGGTTTTACTTTGCAATAATTTTTTAAAGGCGACAACCGACGGGGTCTTCGGGTCTCGTAGATGGATTGGGTTCGAATCGAAAGTCAATTGCGTCAAAATAATGCCGCTAGTAACCGCCAGTAATAATGCGATCTTGCGGATTGATCGGGAATGGCGGAATGGAAATTGATAGAGCCAATCCGGTAGTGTTGCGGTTGGTTTCGCGCTTATCGGTTTGAAATGCATCAACTTCAACAAGGCGGGCAGTAGAAGTAGTGAAATCGCCAAGCCGATAAACATTCCTGCGCCGGAAATGATGCCGAGTTCCGAAACGCCTTTAAAGTCGGTGGGTATGAATGCGAAAAAGCCGATCGCGGTCGTCAAGGCGCATAAAAACAATGATGGGCCTACCGTATGAATACTATCCGAAATGGCCGCATCGGTTGGCATGGCATGCAGACGACACTCTTGATAGCGCAAGCATAGGTGGGTTGCGAAATCGACGCCCAGTCCGATATATAAAACTGCGAATGCGACCGAGATTAGATTCAAGTGGCCAATGGAGGCAGCTGCGAAACCCGCGGTTAGGACGAGTCCGGCGATCAATGCGATGAAGGTCGAGAAAACCAATCTTACCGAGCGAAGCCCTAGCCAAAGCGCGGAACAAACTAATATTAAAGAGATAATTCCGGAAATGACCATGCTTTCATTAAGGCTTTCCATTTCTTCATGTTCCAATGCGACTTCGCCGGTGAAGCTCAGACGCACGCCCGGAAACCGCGATTGCATTTGTTCGGAAAGCGCTCTGAGGTAGTCCATGGGTTTTTCTGCCGGCATCAAATCGCTGAAATCGAGATGCGGTTTAGCGATGACGAGACGGCGGGTTTGGTCTTTTTCGAAGCTGCCTTCGGTCAGCAGTTTTTGCCAAGACAAATAATGATGGCGGTTTTCTTGGGTTGCTGACAGCGTTTGATTGAAAGCGCTTAATAACGGGGCGAGCGGCATCGCTAATTCTCGGTCGCTTTCTGTTAGCGCCAGCGAGAGGATGTCTAAAAAGCCCGCGAAATGATAATTTTTGGATAGATGCCCGATAAACGGCTGGGCGTCGACGAGTTTTTCCGACAAGGCTTCGAGTTCGTTCAATTCCAGAAATAAAAAACCCTGTCGCCGGAAAAACGGATTGTCTCCAGGAATGTAAACCGATTCGAATAGGTTTCGCTTCTTTTGTAAATCCTGTTCTAGATATGTGGCGGCGAGAGAGGTTTCTTCGGGTGTGTCCGATTCGACAATGGCAATGATCGCGGCAGCATCAAGCGGAAATGCTTTATCCAATCTGTGTCTGACTTTTTGAAATGGCAGTTCTTGAGACAACAACTCGGTGGTGTTGTTGTTGATACCGAGATTTTTGATTGTGTAGTTCAGGCTCAGAGCGCATAACAAAACAAATAGCGACAATAAAATCCAAGGAAAACGTAAAGGAAGTTTTGCTATGGATTCGAACAAGCGGGTTTGTATCGATGCTGTATGTTTTGCCATGATTTAGGGGCGGGTAGTTCGTTGGCTGTCGTGTTAAGGATGCGGAATTACAATATATTCGATCATGCCTTGTCGATTAAGCGACTTGTTAAGGCGCAAGCGTATCTTGCTTCGTTTCTAAAACGGAGCCATTAATAGTTTGGTAAGGATATTGTTCATATAACTTCCGAAAATCGGTTGCTGAGACCCAAGTACTCAGTTAATCTTGTCTTGAAAGGTAAGAGTAAATCTGCTCTCCTGAGCTTTTGGCTGCGCTCAGGAGAGTCCTGTCGAAGGATGAGCGGAATTACGCTGAGCTAAACGATTTTCACCCGACATTGTAAAGATGAGTGAATACTAGTTTCATTCATTCGAATAAGAGGGCGTGCTTTTTGGAATGAAATCAAACACAGGCATTTTTCAAGTTTCAACCCAAACCTAAGTTCGATAATGATTATAGTAATGCTGTTGGCATTATGCAAAATATTGTTGTATTTGGGCTAAATGATACAAGAATGAGTAAAAATGTGACGGCATGTTTTTTGATAACTTATAAGTATGGTTATTGTCAGGATTTTAGTGTTCCTCAACGATCTATATTGCTTGATGATTTAAGGAAATTGAGTGTTCGTCTTCAGCGCTGGGATTGTTTTCAACCAAATTTATACTTGTTGCGTTTAAGCCAATCTAATATAATACCCCTCGCTTACTATATTAAAGCCAATCTATATGCATTTTCGTTTCGGCTTTCTCAGCTACGAAATCAGTCACGTCATTCGTCAGCGGTTTAATAAAAATGCCGAAATTATCGGTATTACTCATTCGCAATGGCGGGTCTTGGTGCATTTGTCCGAAAACCCTAACTGCCGACAAGTCGATTTGGCCGATATTCTCGATATCAAACCGATCACACTGGTCAAGCAGCTCGATCAACTCGAAGCGCGGAATTTGGTGCGCCGCATCAAAGACAGCGATGATCGGCGCGTCTATCGGCTCGAGTTGACCGCAAATGCATTGCCGGTCATGCAAAAATTATGGGACATTGCCGATCAGGTTGAAGCCGAGGTGTTAGGCGCATTGTCGCCGGATGAGCAAGCATTGGTCACCCGGCTATTGTGCCGGGTTAAAGGGGCTATTTGCGGCAAAGAGCACGATATGTCCTAAAATTCTCTTTCGGTGCCGTAACACGCGGCAATAACATCAAAGGCAAATTGTGTTTGATTTCATTAGAAAACTGAAGGGATCGCAAACGAACGGATGGATAGTCGGTTTATTTAAAAAGCCCGCTCCGGCATTGCCCTACGAAAGCGATCGGCAAATGCTCGCAAGAGTCGCTCGACAGTTTTTATGGTTGTTTGTCATTTTGTTTTTTTTCGAAGACCTGCTGGATTTTGCAGTCGAAATCGTGCATTCGGTTTTCGAAATCCTGCATCTGCTAATCGAGTTTATCGAAGGCTACATCGAAGAAATACTCGAACATCTGTTGCATACCGATCATCATCAGAGCGAGACGATTATCGTCAATGCGATTTTGTTGATCGGACTGTATGGGTTTTATCGTCTCGTCTACGCATTTCCGGGTCTTGTCAGGCGCTTGAAAATAAACTCTTACGCAGCCTGTCTTAAATATAAAAGAAGAAAATTAGCTTATTGGCAGGCGTTATTGCCGAAACAGAAAATTAAACTGACGGCTGCTTACTTGGCCGGCCTGGCGCTGCTGCTGTTTTGGTTGACGCTATGAAGTTAAACCGGATTCCTACACTATTAAATTTATTCTCGATGACTCATACACATACGCCACCTTAGCGTTTTCCCTGATTTTCTTAACCACTCAACATTTGATTACAGACTGCGAAGGCTCTTTTCGTCTCGTAAACAGGGCAGGATACGGGAGTGGAGTGAGCTATTTGTTCTCTTAATTTTCATTCGGCGGTCGGACCGGCTGTCGACGGTTTTGTATTGACAGGAATACCATGCTCTTTTTATCGAAAAAACAAGATTGGCTCGGCAATATCCGGGGGGATTTATTGGCCGGCATCGTCGTTGCGCTCGCACTGATTCCCGAGGCGATCGCATTCTCGATCATTGCCGGCGTCGATCCGAAAGTCGGCCTCTATGCATCGTTTTGTATTGCGGTCGTGACCGCGTTCGTTGGCGGTCGTCCCGGCATGATATCTGTCGCGACCGGGGCGATGGCCTTGTTGATGGTGACCTTGGTCAAGGATCACGGACTGCAATATTTGTTGGCGGCGACGTTATTGACCGGCGCGCTGCAGATCGTCGCCGGCTACATCAAGTTCGGCAGTCTTATGAGTTTCGTGTCGCGCTCGGTCGTAACCGGTTTCGTCAATGCCTTGGCGATTTTGATCTTCATGGCGCAATTGCCGGAATTGACCAACGTGACCTGGCATGTCTACGCGATGACCGCAGGCGGACTAGGGATTATTTATTTGTTTCCGTTGATTCCGGTGATCGGGAAGTCGGTGCCGTCGCCGTTGCTTTGCATCGCCGCATTAACGGCCTTGTCGATCTATTTGGGTTTAGATATTCGCACGGTCGGCGATATGGGTGAGCTGCCCGACGATTTGCCGATATTTTTGTGGCCGGAAGTTCCGGTGACGCTTGAAACCCTAAAAATTATTTTTCCTTATTCAACGTCCTTGGCCGTGGTGGGCTTGCTCGAATCGTTGATGACAGCGACGATCATCGACGATCTGACCGATTCCAGCAGCGACAAGAACCGCGAATGTAAAGGCCAAGGTTTAGCTAATATCGGTGCGGGTCTGCTCGGCGGCATGGCAGGCTGCGCGATGATAGGACAATCGGTAATTAACATCAAATCGGGCGGTCGCGGACGATTGTCGACGTTGACGGCTGGTACACTACTGCTGATCATGGTGGTGTTTCTCGACGAATGGATTTCGAAAATTCCGATGGCCGCGCTCGTGGCCGTCATGATCATGGTGTCGATCGGTACCTTCAGTTGGCGTTCGATTCTCGATTTGAAGAAACACCCCCTCTCGAGCAGTGTCGTTATGAGCATGACTGTGATCGTAGTGGTATTTACGCATAATCTCGCGATCGGCGTATTCGTCGGCGTGCTATTGGCGTCGTTGTTTTTCGCCAACAAGATTAGTCATTTTCTATATGTCGAATCGGAAATCGACGAAGATCAAAACGTCAGAATCTATCGTGTGGTCGGTCAGGTGTTTTTCAATTCAGCCGAAAAATTCATTCAATCGTTCGATTTTAAAGAAGCGGTCGAAAAAGTCGTCATCGATTTACATCGCGCGCATTTTTGGGATATAACCTCGGTCACGGCATTGGACAAGGTCGTGATCAAGTTCCGGCGCGAAGGCGCTGAAGTCGAAATTATCGGCATGAACGAAGCCACCACGACGATTGTCGACCGGTTCGGCGTACACGACAAGCCGGAAGAAATCGAAAAAATCATGGGAGGGCACTAATGAATAATAACGAAAATAGAGTGTTGGCTTGCATCGACGGATCGGCGCTGACCGAAGCGGTCTGCGATTACGCGGCCTGGATCGCGCAGCGCGTCGAGGTGCCGCTGAAACTAATGCACACGATAGACCACCATCCCGAGACCGCGACGATGTCCGATCTGTCCGGCAATATCGGACTCGACAGCCGCGACGAATTGTTGGAAGAAATTACGCAATTGGATCAGCAGCGTATCAAATTGCGTTTGCAGCAAGGCAAGCTGTTGCTCGAGACCGCAAAACAACGCGTTATGCAATCCGGAATTGGCGAACCGATCTTAACGCAACGGCACGGCAGCCTGGTCGAAGCCTTGATCGAACTTGAGGATGTGACACGTGTCTTGGTAATCGGTCTACGCGGTAAAGTGCATGAAAATCAACCCGACAAGATCGGCGCGAAACTGGAATCGATCATCCGTTCGTTACATAGACCGATATTGGTTGTCAATGAGCCGTTCAAGGCGCCCGAGCGCATCATGCTCGCCTATGACGGCAGCGCGGCGGCCGAGAAGGCGCTTGATATCGTCGCGAACAGCCCTTTATACAAAGGTTTGGTTTGTCATTTAGTCTGCGTCAGTAAAGACGACGATAAAGGAAAGCTGCTCGAAATAGCCGAGAACAAGCTGAAGCAGGCCGGCGGTATCGAAGTGGTCGCTCAAAAACTGGTAGGAAAACCCGATTTGGTACTCTGCGAATATCAGGAAACTCATGATGTCGACATGACCGTGATGGGCGCTTTTAGTCATACCAAATTACGCGATCTTTTGCTTGGCAGTTTTACCGCGAAAATGCTGCTGCATAGCAAAAAACCGTTGTTGCTGTTGAGATAAAGCCGGTTAAGCGTTACCCCCGACAAGTCATGAATGGTTTGCCTCGTTCCCACGCTCCAGCGTGGGAACGCATACCGGTCTCACCGTAAGCAAAATATGGTTCCTAAGGTGTTATTGGAAAAACAACTAACCGATGTAGCCGAAGGCATACAGGCGGCCAATACCGGCACCGTGACGCTCGATCAAAGTCGCGTCGGACGCTTATCGCGCATCGATGTTATGTGCATCATTCGACGTATGCGCGCAATCGTTTGGCGATGGTCGCGGGGCTCGCGACGCTCGAAGTGATGGAAAACGACAAGTTGGTCGAGAATACCGATGCGATGGGCAAGCGTTTGATGGAAGGCTTGAACAAGCTGAAAGATCGTCATTCGCTGCTCAAGGACGTACGAGGCATGGGCTTGATGATCGGTTTCGAATTGGTTGTCCCGACTCTCTACGAAATAAAATGGAGTGGAAATTGATTCATGCCGCGAGCGCCGGCCTGTTCCCGCAGTTGATCGTGATTCCGCTTCACCGCGATCATGGCATCATCACGATGGCGTCCGGTCATAACGATGTGATCAAACTGTTGCCGACGATGGTGATCACCGAAAAAGAAGTCGATCATTTCCTGAATGCGATGGAGGCGATTTTGCGTAATAGCCAGGAAGTCGGCAGCGAAAACTGGAAGACGATATATCAAATCGCGAAGCGAACGATCAAGGGAGGCGATTGATGGTTCCGAGCCTCAAGGTCGCCGTGACCGGCGCATCGGGATTTGTCGGCAAACGTTTGGTTAAGTTCGAAAAGGCGCACATGGTTCGTAGCTTTGCCTTTTGCTCGGCTCAGGGATGTTTTTTGTTTTATACAATAAAAAAGCATTAATTTTCCTGATTAGCAAGATGCTTCAGCTTGCCGAAGCCAAGTGTCCGAGCAGGGGCTAGTCTTAGTCGTAAAAACTAAAATATACTGTTACCCAAGCTCCAGCGCTCATCGTTATACATAAGTCAAAAATTACCCTTTTGCAATCTTAACCAATGAGACCTCGATACCATTTATTGTCACTTAATATTAGCGGATCACCTAACGCTAGCCGAACCGCGTAGGGTACGCTGTGCGTACCATGGTAACCCTGCGATATTCATGTGCCAACCGAACCGCTAGGGCACGGCTTTGGTACGCGCAGCGTACCCTACAATTTATGTATAACGATGAGAGCTCCAGCTTGGGTAACCTGTTCAGGAAGCTGGATCTTCCGGGGGGGCTCTTTCCCAAACTGGAGCTTGGGAAAGAGCGTGATGTGGGTTGGCCGTTTTTAGCTTGGCGCGCATGGCTTGCGAACCCCGTCCTGCTAAGAATATGTTGATCTTTGGGCTTTAGCTGAAAAAACTTGCTAATCAGGTTAATTTTTGACTAAAGCGTTTTTTAATACATTATTTAGTCAAGATTTGTTATAAATAGCGGCTCATGCCTACGATGTTCGAATTACGCATCCGGCGAACAGTTTCGGAACTGTCACCGGATTTTTTTTGTCTTCAACGAACAATTTAGAAACAATAAAGGTGTCTCTTGAATACCGAAATCAACCGAAACGACGGATATTTCATGAAAATTAACTACAAATTTGTCGGGTCGCTGCTGACGATAATCTTGCTCTTGGGTTTTGTGTTTAGTGATGCCTTGATTTACATGGAAAAGAACTGGCAGCGTGAAGAGTATAGCCACGGTTATTTGATACCGCTGATTTCATTTTGGTTTATTTGGGAAAATAGGTCGGCGCTAGCCAGACTTATCGGGCAAGGCAGTTGGGCCGGTTTTGTTTTAGTCGCAGCGGGTTTGTTGTTTGGTTTGATTGGCGAGTTGGCGACGCTGTATACCATTACCCAATATGCATTCTTAATAGTCTTATTCGGTATTTGTTTGGCTTATACCGGTTGGCGCGGAATGCGATTGCTCTGGTTTCCGTTGACCTATCTGATTTTCATGATCCCTTTGCCGAATTTTTTATACAACAATCTGTCGTCGGAATTGCAGTTGATTTCGTCGCAGCTTGGCGTCGCGGTAATACGACTGTTTGGAATTAGTGTTTTTTTGGCCGGTAATGTCATCGATTTGGGTAATTATCAATTGCAAGTCGTCGAGGCGTGTAGCGGTTTGCGCTATTTATTCCCATTGGCTAGTTTCTGTTTTTTATGCGCTTATTTTTTCAGAGCCAAGTTGTGGATGCGCGTCGTGATTTTTTTGTCGACGCTCCCGATAACCGTATTGATGAACAGTTTTCGTATCGGTGTGATCGGCGTTCTTGTTGAAAATTGGGGTATCGAGCAGGCTGAAGGGTTTTTACACGATTTCGAAGGATGGGTTATTTTTATCGGTTGTTTAGGCGTGTTGTTCGTCGAAATGTGGTTGATGGTCAAGTTGTTTTATCGGGATAAAAAGTTTTCCGAGGTTTTTGTCATCAAGGCCATGCCGCACTCCGAAACCGAGGAATCTTTCGGGAGCGAATCGAATAATAGCGACCTAACAACGGCATTACCTAAGCCGTACATGGCGGCTGCATTACTTTTATTAATAGCGGTGCCACTATCTTTGTTCATCGGTGATAGGGAAGAGTTAACTCCTGATCGTTCTAGATTCACTACCTTTCCTCTGCAAATCGATGATTGGCGCGGTATCGAAGTCGGCATGGGGCAGGAATATATCGATGCGCTCAAGTTCGACGATTATATCGTCGCGAATTATACAAATCATCAATATCATGAGCCCATCAATTTTTATGTGGCTTATTACGCCTCACAACGCAAGGGAGCTTCCGCGCATTCGCCTAAGTCATGTATGCCGGGTGATGGTTGGCGTATCGGCGACTTTACGCAAAGAACCATTTCCGGTGTCGATGCTGTGGGCGGCGATCCGTTACGAGTTAATCGTGCCGTCATTTCCAAAGGTGAAAGTCAACAATTGGTCTATTATTGGTTTCAACAACGAGGCCGGGTCATCACGAACGAATATCTCGTGAAATGGTTTTTGTTCTGGGACGCTTTAACAAAACAGCGCACCGATGGAGCGCTAGTGCGATTGGTTATTTCATTGAATCGCGGCGAAGATGCGTCGGATGGCGATAAAAAACTCGATGCATTTTTACAGGCCGTTTATCCGCGTTTATCGGCGTTTGTGCCGAATTGACCGAGACAGCGTTTACTGGGCCAATCGTGTTTTGCGAAGAACTATGATTGGCCTTTGTCGTACTCCGAGTTTTATTTTCTATTTCCACATATATGACCGATCCGATTAAAGTGTAGAGTTTCTCACGGAATATTCTTTCTTTGTAACACTAATCTAAGATTCGTTTGGTTTAATTGCAAAGGCTTTAGCTTTTTGTTGAGGCTTGATAAGGTGCTGAGAGTGCCGGTTAGACCTTGCCGCAGTTGGGGCTTGGTCTTTTCTAATTGCTATGCCGAGAGGATGGGCATGGTATTTAAAGTTTTTTGAGTCGAAAACTATGGAATTGTTTGTTAGTTTTATATTATCGTCGGTCATCAGCATTGCATTGATCCCAATTTTGATCAAATCGGCTTCTGTGTTGAATATGGTCGATGAACCCGATGAACGTAAGGTACATACTAAGGCTATTCCAAGATGCGGTGGTTTAGGTTTAGCTATTGCTGCATTATCGGTGATATTGTGGCTGCTCCCTTTTGAAGGTCCTATCGGGCGCTTACTGATCGGAGGCGGCATTATCGTTCTATTCGGCGCTTTGGACGATATTTTAAACCTGAATTATAAATGGAAATTTTTTGGGCAGTTCCTGGCCGTATTCGTTATGGTTTCGGGAGGGATCTATTTAAAATTTTTACCGTTTGCCGGATTGGACCCCGCACCTTTATGGATTGCTTACCCGTTGACGGTTCTATTCGTCGTTGGTGTGACCAATGCCGTGAATCTTTCCGATGGATTGGACGGTCTAGCGGCAGGTATCATGTTGATGACTGTATCGGCAATCGCATTTTATAGCGCCTTGGTCGATTCTAGCAGCCTAGCGATCATGGCGCTTGCGTTGGCGGGCGGAATAGTCGGTTTCTTGCGGTTCAATACTCATCCTGCCATTGTTTTCATGGGCGATACCGGTAGCCAGTTTATCGGCTTCATGGCCTCTTCATTTACGATTTATTTAATCGTCGACGTACATCAAACGCTTAATCCCGCTCTACCTTTATTAATATTGGGCTTGCCTATTTTAGATACCTTGACCGTGATGGTGCAAAGAATACGTTCAGGTCATTCCCCGTTTTCACCCGATAAACGTCATATTCATCATCGCTTATTAAGACTGGGGTTTACTCATGCTGAAGCGGTTGGTGCGATTTATATTTTACAGGCTTTGTTTTTATTAGCGTCATTTTTTCTGCGTTATAAGAGCGATTCGGTTGTATTAGGTTTTTATTTGAGCATTTGTTTTGTCATCTTGTTATTCTTTTATGGTGCGGCCAGGCTGGGGTGGATGCTGCATCCCGTTCAGGAGCCAATAGAAAGACGTAGGAGCTTTTTTAGGCGTTTCAATTGGCTTTATAAATTTTCAAAGTTTTATATCGAATATTCGCTGGCTATTTTTATCGGCATTATGATTTTTGCGATGTTTGGTCATGCAATGATGTTCACGCAATTGGAAATGGTTTTTGCGATCGCTTTTTTATGCCTCTTTTGGTTCTTGAATAATCCCCTCAAGGAAACTTTGACCCGGCTTAGTATCTACGCGGCCGGCGTATTTTCGTGTTTGATATTAAATCCTTCCAATGGTGTCGATCATTGGCTGGTTTGGGGAGTGGATATTTTTTTGGCAGTGCTACTAATTGTGGTTTTTCTGGCGGTTCAAGTGACGCGGAAAACGGTATTTTCATTGACGACGCAGGATGTTTTGGTCGGCTTGTTCATTCTATCGGCAATGTTTTTGGCCGATATCGAGCTGTTGCCGCGTATTTTGTTTCGATTGTTTTGTCTTGGTTACGCGGTCGAATATCTGTTTCACCGCAAAGCAAAAGAGTATCGTCCTTTGAAATTATTGGCGATGTTCTCCGGTGTCATGATTTTGTTAATAGTATTACCGGGAGCCGTGTCGGCGATGAAATAGCCGCTTTCCGAATATTCAATATTTATTTTTAAAAAAAATCGACTACAAATTATCGTCTACAAATTACGGTTTATTTCTTCCCAGAGATCTTGATAGGCCTGTATTGAACGGCCTCTTTTGACGAAGCCGCCTAGCGGCATACGTTCAAGGCCCATGCGTTCGATATCGCTGGCATAAGGGATCGCCGATTTCAGCAATTCCGGGAATTGTTTGGGAGTCGTTTCAAGGATTTCGAGGTGCATTTTTTTGCGGCGATCGACCATCGAAAAAAACGGCATGACTCGTATTTTTTTATTATTCTCTTTTTTGAGAAATTGCTTCAATTGATCCAGCGTTCTTATTGAAAGCGTCGTCGGAATGACGGGCGATAGCAATATGTCTGCGGTTTTGAAGACGGCTTCCGATAATAATGAGATGCTCGGCGGACAATCCAGGAAGATGAAATCGTACTCCTGAGAGAGCGGTTTCAATAGTTTTTCGAGCTGATGCGTCGGTTTTTTCTTGCTTTCTAGCACTAAATCAAGATTTCTAAAAGAAAAGTCCGAAGGCAACAAGTCAAGGTTATCGAAATCAGTACCTTTAATCATATCGTCCAATTCACGCTTGCCTTCGATCAATTTTTTGCTGCCGCCCTTGATTTTGGGCTTGATTCTGAAATAGTAGCTACTCGCCCCTTGAGGATCCAGGTCCCATACTAAAGTGCGCGATCCGCCTCGTGCCGCCAAATAAGCAAGATTGACGGCCGTGGACGTTTTTCCTACACCGCCTTTAATGTTGAATGTTGCAATGATTTTCATAGTGTTTTCTTGTGCCCTATGTTTTGAGGCCGACCGGCGCTAACAACCGAATAACGAATGAAATGCATCTCGAATATCGGGTTGATCGAATGCGTTGAACTTTTCCTGGAAAGCTTCGCGTGCTTGTTGTCGGCGCTTGTCTATCGTTTGAATCAAAACGCCCATTGCCAGAAACGTGTCGGCCGGTACTCCTTCGTTCATCATCTCTTCGCTAAATTTTTTCAAGGTAATCTCTTGGACTTCTAGATCTTGGAATTCGCCTAAGATATCCTGGAAATGTTTCAGGCTTTTAATCAATGACTTGATCTCATTTTTGGGGTACAGATTTTGAAAAAACTCCATAAGATATCTCAATTTTTTGCAAGTTTTTCGTAAGTCGTGCCGTTCCCCCGGAGGCGATTGATCGGTAATGCGTTGTCCATCTTTGATGATGCGCCGGAAAACTTTTAAGATGCGCTTGTCGGCCAATGTCTTGATCGGTAGCAAGGCATTGGCTTGAGTCGGTTTTTTGATCGTCGGCGAGCGTAAAAATTCTTCCCATTCGATTAGCGGCGCGATATAGTCCGGCGATTTTAATTTTTTGGCGAGATTTTTTTGCGCTTGCTTTTGTTTGCGGTCGATAAAATCGTAAAGCGCGTTTAAGTCTTCTCTAAGTGCAGGCGGCACGCTTTTCTTATAATTGTCGAAATCGAGTAGATAAACGTCGAGATCGCGTGTCGGGGTCGTGATTTGACCGAGCCAGGCAAAAAAATGGCTGAAACGCGCCGTTTCGGCGTCGGGTAAAACATTTTTTAGTTGATTGAGTCCGGCACGAGTTCTTCGTACAGCGACTCTAAAGTCATGCAAAAATTCGCTGTCGGTAGCGGCGATGGTGTCTTGTTCGTTGATTTTGATGGCTTTTAGTAAGTAGCTAAAAATATATTTAACCGCAAGATCCGAGCGCATGTTTGGATCGAGCTTGATGTTTAGCTTAGAGGTATAATCTTTTGGTTTTCGTCCTTGTGTTTTAAGCGCGTCGATTAACGGAGGTTGATTGGACTCGACTAAGCCGATGCGAATCAAGGCTTCGATGACCTTGAGAGCGGCTTTATCGTAGCCTTTTACCGGGGTTAATTGAAGCCGGCAAGGGATATATTCGAAGGTATCGATCATTAGTTTCAATACTGTTTTTTCATCCTTATTCAGTACATTGACAAATTTTCGAGTACATTCCAGCGTCGTCAGTGGTAGTAGAGCGCGCATTTCGAGTAATGGAGCGAGTACATTACGGATGTTTTCTGATGGAAATTCTTTCGCGAACTTAGGAACAGAGTCGATGTCGGCTGATGCGATCAGTTGGCCGGTATGAAGGTTTTTCAATGTTAAAATAGAAACTGTTTGGGAACGATTTAATTCGCAGATTATACCGCCTCGATAAAGGCGCCAGTCAAAAGTATCATAATAAGATTTTAAGGTATAGTGTTCGGAAACGGGCTTTAAAATCGCCTTGTCAGCCAATTGGCTCAAAAATTTGTTAGCGGTCAAATACCCCGGAAATTCGAAGTTCAAAGTGGGTGTGGTCATTGGCGGGATATCATTGAAGGATTTGTCAGGAAAATCTTTTCCATAAACTGTCATATTTTTGGAATAGTAACAAGTTAATATGAAAAGTAAATTACAAAATTTTTAGGTTAAAGGTTAAAGGTGGATGGGGTGGATTTGATGGTTTTTGAGTTGTGGTTCGTTTTTGGCATGGGGATTTTTGAACGATGACTAGAACTTTAATGTTGCTTCGGCATGGTAAATCGGATTGGGAGGTCGATGCCGATGATTTCGATCGCCCTCTGAAAAAACGCGGCAAAAAAGCCGCGGTTCGCATCGGACAATGGATGCGTAAGCAAAAACTAACTCCCGGCTTGATCGTTACTTCGCCTGCCGTGCGTGCGCTGACTACCGCCGAGAGAGTGGGTGAAGCGTTAGGTTTTACCGACTCCGAGATTATTCGGGACTCGCGACTGTATGAAGCCCAATTAGCCGATTTTAAGACTGTTTTATCCGCCTGCCCGACCGATATTGGACGGGTTTTGTTGGTGGGGCATAATCCCGGTCTTGAAACTTTATTGCACTATTTGGTTGCCGACATCGAGACGGCAGAAGACGGTAAATTGCTTGCGACCGCTACGCTTGCAGTTTTGACGATGCCGTCCGATTGGACGAAGCTTGGCGAGCATAGTGCGAAATTAGTCTCGGTTACACGCGCTTCGTCGTTGTCATAATTTTGTAACATAAAAGTCATATTCTTATGCAACCGTTCCGCAATGGAATAATGACGTTAACTTCTAAGAGTGTCGATTCATGATGTTTTCATTTAACTTTAACAAAATAACTCTGATATTGAGTTTTTCTATGGTTTCTTTAGTCGCCGGCCCCGCTGGAGCCGTGCAGACAGTCGATCCCGGTCTATCTGACTATCATAAAGTGAGCGGCGTATCCGGCAATCTATCGAGTGAAGGCTCGGACACACTTGCCAATTTAATGACCTTATGGGCCGAGGAATTCAAGCGTATTTATCCGAGCGTTAATATTCAGGTGCAGGCTGCTGGTTCTTCGACCGCGCCGCCGGCGTTGACCGAAGGTAAAGCCAATCTCGGGCCGATGAGCCGGAAAATGAAGGATAACGAGTTAGATGCTTTCGAAAGTAGATACGGCTATAAACCGACTGCGATTCCTGTCGCAATAGATGCCCTAGCGGTATTCGTCAATAAGGACAATCCGGTCCAAGGTTTGACTTTGGCACAGGTCGATGCGATTTTGTCGTCGACACGTAAATGCGGTTATCCAAGCGATATAGTGACTTGGGGACAGGCGGGGCTTGACGGTGCTTGGCAAAACCAAAGCATACAACTATACGGACGCAATTCCGTATCCGGCACATACGGTTATTTCAAAGATGAGGCCTTGTGCAAAGGCGATTTTAAGAATAATGTCAACGAACAACCCGGTTCGGCATCGGTCGTACAATCGGTAACCAGTTCGCTCAATGGAATCGGTTATTCCGGTTTAGGCTATAAGACTTCGGGAGTCAAAACGGTTCCACTGGCATCAAGAGAAGGGCAGGCCTATGTCGATGCGACGCCGGAAAACGCGATTGCCGGTACTTATCCTTTATCGCGTTTCTTGTATGTTTACGTCAACAAGCATCCGAATAAACCTCTAGCGCCGCTCGAGCAAGAATTCATTAAAATGGTTTTATCCAAAACCGGTCAACAAGTCGTCATTAAAGACGGCTATATCCCGTTGCCAGCCAAGGTCGCCAATAAAGTTCTGGGGTCGATAGAATAAGGTGAAAGGTGAAAGGTGAAATCGGCGCCTTGACAAGCGCTAAAAACATGAATCATTTCACTATTCAAGGCTCACCGCTCACCGGCACAGTTAAATCGAGCACTATATTGGGACGTATTGACCATTTTCTAGCGGCATTGATCATTCAATCATCCATATGACAGAACCGAAATCCGGGGCTTCGGCCTCTTTGAATGCCATGACGGGCTTTTATCCGCGTTGGCGACTCATCAAGGACAGTGTGGCTCGTTACGGCGTTATCGTTGGCGGCTTGAGCATTATCGCCGCGATAATGTTGATTTTTTTCTATTTATTGTATGTTGTGTGGCCTCTGTTTATCGAGCCTAGCGCAGAATCTGTCGCGCATTACCCTGTGCCGGAGTTGGCGCTTGGCGACACCGCTATGTTGGCTGTCGAGGAGCAAAATGAAGTTGGCGTGCGTTTCACCGAAAACGGACGAATTATTTTCTTTGCCGCGCCTACCGGTAAAACGCTATTGATTCATTCAATCGTTTTGCCGGAAAGCGCCCGGATTAGCAGTTTTGCCGATGGCGGTCCCGAGAAAGGTGTTGCCGTGTATGGCTTGTCGGACGGTCGCGCGATCGTGCTGAAACACAAGTATAACGTGTCATATCCGGAAAACCAGCGGGTCATAACGCCTGTTGTCGATTATCCGTTGGGACGAGAAACGCTGGTTTTGGATGAATCAGGTCAAGCACTCGAAAAGATTGCAATTCGTGTCGATGACGATCAGACCACAATGGTCGCCAAAACGTCGGATAAACGAGTGATATTGACGAGCTTCCAAAAGAAGCGTTCGTTGTTCGACGATGATGAAGATTTCGAACGGACCGACAGCATACTCGATGTGCCGGCTCTCGATATTGCATTTATCTTAATGGACAAGGATCAACGCAATTTATATCTCGCCGATAGCGAAGGTCGTTTGAGTTTTTTCGATATTGCCGATAAGTCGAAACCGGTGATTCGCCAGCATCTGAATGTAATCGAAGCCGGTCGTAAATTGACCTCGATGGTCTTTTTGAACGGTAGTATTTCGTTATTGATCGGTGATTCGGGGGGATTGGTTGCGCAATGGAGCGTAGTCAGGGACGCCCGGAATAATCCGGCGATGCAAAAAATCCGATCGTTCAAGGTATCGGAACAGGCGATTGCCGGCATTAATGCCGAGCAACGCCGCAAAGGTTTTATTGCGGTCGATACCGCGGGCGTCGCCGGTATTTATCATACGACCGCCGAGCGGCAGTTGATCAAAACACAGGTGTCGAATGGGATGCCGAAAACAGTTTCGATGTCGCCGCGAGCCAATGCGTTTATCGTCGAATCCGAGTCGGGCTTCATGGATTTCTGGTCGGTCGAAAACGATCATCCGGAGGTTTCCGTCAAATCGTTATGGCAAAAAGTCTGGTATGAAAGCTACCCGAAGCCCGACTATATTTGGCAGTCTTCCTCGGCGAGCAATGATTTCGAACCGAAATATAGTTTGACGCCGTTGGTATTCGGCACCTTGAAAGCTGCTTTTTACGCAATGCTTATCGCGGTCCCTCTGGCTTTGATGGGTGCGGTTTATACCGCTTATTTCATGGACCCGCGCATGCGTACGCTGGTTAAGCCCGGTATCGAGATTATGGAAGCGTTGCCGACTGTTATTTTAGGTTTTCTAGCGGGGCTTTGGCTCGCGCCGTTTGTCGAAGAGCATTTGGCCGGCATTTTCACGCTTTTGCTGACGATGCCGCCGGCGGTGCTGGTTTTTGCTTATCTATGGCAATTATTGCCGGAATTGGTGAGGCATAAGATTCCGGATGGCTGGGATGCCGCCTTGTTGATCCCCATCATTTTGTTGAGCGGCTGGTTTGCGTTTTTAATTAGCGTGCCTTTGGAATCAGTGCTGTTCGGGGGCAGTTTGCGTAATTGGCTCGATGCCGAATGGGGTATCGGCTATGATCAACGAAATGCCTTGGTGGTGGGGTTGGCGATGGGCTTTGCAATCATTCCGACGATATTTTCGATCGCCGAGGATGCGATTTTTTCTGTTCCGAGACATTTAACGGTCGGCTCTCTCGCCTTGGGCGCGACGCCTTGGCAAACAATGACGCGTGTTGTACTGTTGACGGCTAGCCCTGGGATTTTTTCGGCGATCATGATCGGACTCGGCCGGGCGGTCGGCGAAACGATGATCGTATTAATGGCGACCGGTAATACGCCGGTGATGGATTTGAGTATATTCCAGGGTATGCGCACCTTATCGGCCAATATCGCGGTCGAGATGCCCGAGTCCGAAGTCGATAGTACACATTACCGGGTGCTGTTTTTGGCTGCATTGGTGTTGTTTTTGTTTACCTTTGTCGTTAATACCTTGGCCGAGTTGATTCGCCAGCGCTTACGTGAAAAATATAGTTCCTTATGATCAAACAATGGTTTAAAAGCGGTTCACCGTGGATTTGGCTTAATGCCGCGGCAGTCAGCACTTGCCTGATTTTGGTGGTCGGCCTATTGGCGTTGATCGCATTTCGCGGAGCCTTGCATTTCTGGCCGTCGGATGTCGCCGAATTTATCTATATGGAAGACGGGCGCAAGCAAACTGTCATCGGAGAGATTGTCGATACCAGCGCCACAACGGCTTTGATGGCGCGTGCTTCGGGTCATAAGATGTCAGACGATAACGATCTGCTGGTGCAGCACCTGATCAAAATCGGCAACCGAGATTTGACCGGTATGGATTTTCGCTGGATTCTGGACCGTAATATTCAGAGCCGACAGTATCCGGACGATATTCTCGTGCTCGAGCGGCGAGAATGGGGTAATTTTTACGGTTATCCGGTTGCACTCAAGCAAGAAGGGCAAGTGATCGCCGACGGTCCGCAGGTATTTTCGGTTGTGTCGGAGCGATTACGTGATGCCTTGTCGGTCTATAAGCAAATTCAACGGCTCGAAAAGAAGGAAATCGGCGCAGTGAATTACGGTTTGGAGCGTCTGAGGCTTAAACAAAGACGCTTGGAGTTGAACGCGCAATGGGATGAGCAGGCGGAACGAAAGCTTTCGGCCGAACGCGATGAGTACGAGCAGCAATACCGGGACTATCAGGCTGAGTTGCAAAGTTTGTATAAGACGATTAACAGAGATTCCTTGGTGATGAAGGCAGCCGATGGTCGAGAAATCGATATGCCTTTGGCTAAGTTGGTCAGAATTTATCGCCCGAATACGATGAGTGTTTGGGCTAAAACCGGGCATTATTTCGAAAAAATCGCCGAATTTTTGCTGGACGACCCGCGCGAGGCAAATACTGAAGGCGGCATATTTCCCGCAATCTTCGGTACCGTAATGATGGTCATTATTATGTCGGTGATCGTGACGCCGCTTGGCGTGATCGCGGCGATTTACATGCGAGAATATGCGAAGCAGGGCTTTACGACACGCTTGATTCGCATTGCAGTCAATAATCTGGCCGGCGTCCCGTCGATCGTCTACGGCGTGTTCGGCTTGGGTTTTTTCGTGTATATCCTGGGCGGTAATATCGACCAGCTGTTTTTTCCGGAAGCCGCTCCTGCACCGGTTTTTGGAACACCAGGCTTATTGTGGGCGTCGATTACGCTAGCCTTATTGACATTGCCGGTCGTTATCGTATCGACCGAGGAAGGTTTGTCGCGTATTCCGAAATCGATCCGCGAAGGCAGTTTGGCCTTGGGTGCGACGAAGGCTGAAACGTTGTGGCGCACCGTGTTGCCGATGGCGAGCCCGGCGATGATGACCGGTTTGATTTTAGCGGTTGCTAGGGCGGCCGGCGAGGTAGCGCCTTTGATGTTAGTCGGCGTCGTCAAATTAGCGCCATCGTTGCCGCTGGACGGAAATTTTCCATTTTTGCATCTGGATAGAAAATTCATGCATTTGGGTTTTCATATTTACGACGTCGGTTTTCAAAGTCCGAATGTCGAAGCGGCAAGACCCTTGGTCTATGCCACATCCTTATTGTTGGTCGTCGTGATCGTCGGCTTGAATTTATCAGCGGTCGCGATCAGAAATCATCTGCGCGAAAAATACCGGGCTTTGGAAGGTTAACCTAGCTTTAACACATGTAGTCACTAGGCTATTTATTGTTTATTTTCTATTATTTATATTAATTACAATGTCTTACGATCATAAAATGTTAAGGCTGGGTTAAACACCATGACGAATCAACCCTTACGGAAACACATGCTCGATTTGGATGCATTGACTCAAGATAAGAAGCCGCAAGGCATGGCTCAAGAAGAAGTGTGCATCAAGGTACACAATTTGAATCTATTCTATGGCGATCAGCAAGCTTTATACGGCATCGATATGCATATTCCGCGGCAAAAAGTGACTGCCTATATCGGTCCGAGCGGCTGCGGAAAATCGACATTGCTGCGCTGTATCAACCGCATGAACGACCTGGTCGATAATGTCAGAATTGATGGCACTATTTTGCTCGATGATGAAAATATTTACGCCAAATCGGTAAATGTCGCGGCTTTGCGCAGACGGGTCGGAATGGTGTTTCAAAAGCCCAATCCGTTTCCGAAGTCGATCTATGAAAACGTCGCTTATGGCTTGCGGATACAAGGTATCAACGATCGCAGAACACTAGACGAGACCGTCGAGGAGGCTTTGCGCGGCGCGGCGCTTTGGGATGAGGTTAAAGATAGATTGCATGACAATGCTTTAGGTATGTCGGGCGGTCAGCAGCAACGGCTCGTGATTGCTAGGGCAATTGCGATCGAGCCGGAGGTCTTGTTACTGGACGAACCGGCATCGGCTCTGGATCCTATTTCAACGCTGAAAATTGAAGAGCTGATCAACGAATTGAAAGAGAAATACACGATCGTGATTGTCACGCACAACATGCAACAAGCGGCACGCGTATCCGATTACACGGCGTTCATGTACATGGGCAAATTGATCGAATTCGACAATACCAGTCATTTATTCACGAATCCGTCGAAAAAACAAACCGAGGATTACATCACCGGGCGTTACGGCTAAAGGAATGTTAATTTCGCGCAGAGGCGCGGAGGCGCGGGAAAGAAAGGTTTAAATAGTTCCCACACTGCATAGAAACTTTGGTGGGGGGATGCTCCATCGTCCTTGAACTTCAAAGCAGTTCAGTCAGGAATTACTTCGCTTTCCCCGCGCTTCTGCGGGAAAATTTCCGTTCTCAGTGGGAGCTCATAACTTGGCTGCCGAGGCCGTCGGAATCGCTATTTCGGGCTTATTTATTAACTACGCTTTCATGCGAGGATAAACCATGGATATTAATAAAATCGGACATCATATTTCGAGCCATTACAATGTGGAGCTCGAGGATATCCGTAATAGCGTTTTGAAGATGGGCGGTATTGTCGAAAGGCAAATCGAATTGGCCGCATTGTCGTTCACCAGTTACGATATGGAAATTGCCGAGCAAGTTATTCAACAAGACGATTTTGTCAACCGACTCGAAAAGCAAATCGATCAGGCCTGTACCGAAATTTTAGCCAAGCGTCAGCCTGCCGCGTTCGATCTACGCTTGTTGTTGTCGGTGATTCGAACGATTAACGATTTGGAAAGGATCGGCGATGAGGCGACTAAAATCGCGGAAATGGCGATTCATTTGAGCGATACCGAAGGAAAAACTCGAAACGAGGAATATTACGAGATACAGCATTTGGCCGAGTTGGTTATGAAAATGCTGCGCGGTGCCTTGGATGCATTTGCGCGTTTAAATGTCGAAAGTGCCGTGTCGATTACCGGTCAGGATGCCATGGTCGATCGCGAATACGGCAGCATCATTCGTCAAATGGTAGCGAGGATGATGGAAGACCCACGCAATGTCAGACGAACACTTGATGTGTTGTGGACGGCACGGGCATTGGAAAGGATCGGCGATCATGCCTGCAATATCTGCGAACATGTAATATACATGGTTAAAGGTGAGGATGTCAGGCACATGAGCCACGAAGAACTGGAAAGAAAAATTCAGGGTTCATAAGCAGGGTAAAAAGGGAAGTAGGTTACGTTATTTGTCGCCTGCGATAAGACTGTAAAAGTAACCTGACCCCTTTATTTGCCTATATTTTCGATGGCGGTGGGGGCGGATGATAACGGTGAGTTTTAATAAAACCAGAAATGTTTAACAATGGTCGCTCATAACTCGTCAAGCCCTCCCACTTAGCGGGTCAATCTGACTTGATTATTCGATATTCACCAGCGTCAGAATGGTCTCTGCTACATCAGCCAGTCGTCGGTTTTGCTCCATCGCAGCGGAGCGTAACTTTTTGTAAGCAACTTCTTCTGAAAGGTTTAATCTGGCCATCAACAACCCTTTTGCACGTTCGATAGTCTTACGTTCAGCCAAGGCTTTTCGAACAATCGAAAGTTCTGTTTCCATGTCAGCCAGTTTTTTTGACTGTAGTTGCAACATGTCGATAATCGATTTGCATTGCGTGCTATCGATGGATGCGGGAGGCATAAATTCCAGTGCCTGTTCCAATGGAATGTTAGGGTTAAAAAAACGGTCGCATAAATCAGCGCGGGGGGGAGGATTGTCCCGTATATGTCTGACCAGTCCTTTAGCATCATGCAAGTCCAATTCAGCTTCGTTGATCAATCTTGAAGTGTAATCATTAATATGCTGTATCAGTGCACACTGCAAGACCCACATATCGGTCAGGCGCGTACTGCAACTCTCAAACCATCTCTCGCTTTGGTTGCTGTCAAGCAGTTGTTTCGACTTGGTTTGGCAAACAACTCTACGCAATTGTTTTATCTTGGAACATGAGGGTGAAAGTTGCAGTTCTCGCCATTTAGCTACGAAGATTTTGTCAGTAAACTCGCAAAAGACTTCAAAGTGCCTTTCCTGAATATCGATTAAGTGCAGGATACGTTGCTGGTGATTGGCATCAATTACTCCAGAGCCGAAGGCATAGGCTCCTAGTGCGCGCTCTTGTCCAGCCAGTTCCTTGCCTTGAACAAAATTAAACAAGGCAACCAACTGTTTTGAGATGCGAGGGTCGATAGCTGTATCTGCGACATCAATAATTAGTGAAATCAAACCGGCAATCAGTCGACTGTATGCGGTGATTGACTCGGTAGCCGATAGATTAAAATTCTCTACTTCTTGGCGCAAAGTCCCTAAATCATCTAGACCTAGCAGCACCCATGCCATGAATGAAAGCGTTTTGGCATTAGCATAGGTGGCTTGATCTACTTGTACTGTAAAAAGTACACGCAAGCGCGTTTCCAGCAAACGTGATTCTTTAATAATGTTCTGACGTATTTCTTTGCATCGTATTCCTGATGATGCCAAATACAGACTGCTAGCCCCTCGCTCGGCTTGCAGGCTATGAATCAGGTTGCAGATGACCTCTACAAAATGGGCGGTCGAAGCAAGGCGTTTAAGCTCTTCAATCTGATGTTGCTTAGCAACTAAAACAATATTCTCGGCAGTCAGGTTCATTTATGATGCGATGATGTTTTGTTCATCTAAAAATATCGCAATAATCACGCCAGGGTACTTTAGTTATAACTCATTGATATATAACAATTAAATATAAGTTAACGATTGGAGGGTTGCACATTTATGGTGCGGATCGCGCACCCGGGGCCGAATCTCTTGTCGGTTAGTCACCGTGGAAAGGTATGAGATGCGCCCCCTACGGTGTTCAAACTATCTTGGAAATTGATAAAGACAATAAGTTATAAAGCGGCAGTTGTTTTCTACCTTTCGCAATTCAAATTTGGCATTGCTTAAGGAGTTGCAGGGGTGTTCGGCTCCTCACCTAACGCTAGGTGAAGGACGAGAATGGATGCGGGCATAGATCCGACATGGACGTATTCACCCAGCACCTAAATTCAATAGCCCATTGGTCATGGTTAATATTTTAGATAATTTAGGTGCTGGGTTCACGGAGACCTTTGACGAATAATCGGTGCCGTTCGACATAAGCCGTGACTCGAAGAGCGAAAGGCGTATGGTTAACGAATGGCCTTAAAGCCGATATCAGTTCGATAATAAATGCCATCCCATTTTATCTCGGCGGTTAATCCATAGGCATTGTCTTGAGCATCCTTAATCGTTTCACCCAAAGCGCAAGCACACAATACTCGGCCGCCCGATGTGACAATATCATTGCCTTGCAACTGGGTGCCGGCATGAAAGATTTTTCGGTCGGCTAGTTCCGATTTAGGCAGGCCCGTGATGACGTCGCCTTTTCGGTAGTCGCCCGGATAACCGCCGGCGGCCAAGACTACGCCTAGTGCGGCGCGTTCGTCCCAATCGGTTTCGACTCTATTCAGGTTACCGTCTAAAGCGGCTTCGCAGAGTTCGGTCAAATCGCTTTTTAGACGCATCATGATCGGTTGGGTCTCCGGGTCGCCGAACCGGCAGTTGTACTCGAGAACTTTGAGCGAACCGTTTGGCGCGATCATCAATCCTGCGTATAAAAATCCTGTATAAGGATTGCCGTCTTCAATCATGCCTTGCAGCGTCGGCACGATGACTTCGCGCATGACTCGATCATGGATTTCCGGTGTCACGATAGGGGCAGGGGAATAGGCACCCATGCCGCCGGTGTTCGGTCCTTTATCGCAGTTATCTCGGGCTTTGTGGTCTTGCGAGGTGGCCATGGGTAAAGCATGTTTGCCGTCGGCAATGACGATGAAGCTAGCTTCTTCTCCGGTCAAAAACTCTTCGATCACGACGCGATTGCCGGCTGCACCGAAGGCATTTCCGGTTAACATGTCTTCGACTGCGCTAGTTGCTTCGGCGACGGTTTGCGCGACAATCACCCCTTTACCTGCCGCGAGTCCGTCGGCTTTGACGACGATCGGCGCCCCTTTGGCTTCGATATAGGCTATCGCTTCGGCGGTATCGGTGAAGGTTTGGTATTCGGCAGTCGGTATGTTGTGGCGTGCCATGAAATCTTTGCAAAAGGCTTTCGATCCTTCCAATTGCGCGGCTTGAGCGGTGGGTCCGAAGCATTTTAAGCCTGCTTCTTGAAAACTGTCGACGATGCCTTTGACCAACGGAGCCTCGGGTCCGACGATGGTGAGGTCGATTTGTTGTTGTTTGGCAAAGGCTAGTAATGCGCTAACGTCGTCAGCCGCAATGTCGACATTTTCAAGACTGGGTTCTAATGCGGTTCCGGCATTGCCGGGCGCAACGAAGACTTTTTCCGCTTTCGGGGATTGCGCGGCTTTCCAAGCCAAGGCATGTTCGCGGCCGCCGCCGCCGACAATAAGAATTTTCATTCGGTTTCTCAAAATTGGGGTTTAATTAATGGCACACATGACACCGACTTAATGGATCAACACTGGTTTTTAAATTCCTAAGCGCTTTTTCGATTACAAAGTGAGTCATTCTTCAGTCACCCTCCTTGAAAAAGAGGGGTTAGGGGAGATTATTTTCCATCGCTCCCATAGCTCTGTATCACTACTATTAGGTTAAGTCGTCATCTGGCAAAAGTCTGCCGACATTCCGGTTCTTCCTCGTTCCCACTGCTCCAGCGTGGGAATGCATACCGATCTTGTCTCGACAACCAAGGTATGGGTTCCCACGGAGGACCTTGGGAACCAGAAAAGCCTGCCATCCATGGCAACTGGATTACGGCAGTCCATGCCGAAATGACGGGTTTTCGTTAACTTAGGAACGATCATGAAATAACTTCGAAAACTGTTGGAAGGTGGGCGGTGGCTCGATTGACAGGTGTCAGGCGGCAGGGATAGCTGCCGTTAAGCCTACATGGATGTATTCACGGTGTCCTGTCAAGTGAGTCACCAAACCGCCGCAAAGCCTATTACTTGTAGAAGTTATTTTGTGCATATTCCTTAGTGGCAGTGATGCTAACCGAGTTCTATTTTGATGATAGTGGCTAGTGCCGGAAATGGCGCATGCCGGTAAAGACCATTGCGATATCGTGCTCGTCGGCCGCCGCAATGACTTCGTTGTCGCGCATCGAACCTCCGGGTTGAATTACGGCCGTGATGCCGCATTCTGCGGCCGAATCGATGCCGTCGCGAAACGGAAAGAACGCGTCCGATGCCATCACCGATCCCGTCACGGACAATCCTTCGTCGGCGGCCTTGATGCCGGCGATTTTAGCCGAATATACACGACTCATTTGTCCGGCCCCGACGCCGATCGTTTGACCGTTTTTACAATAGACGATCGCGTTGGATTTGACAAATTTGGCTACCTTCCAAGCAAACATCAAGTCGGCTAGTTCCTGGGTAGTCGGAGCGCGGCGGCTGACAACTTTTAGTTCGGCTTGCGCCACGGTACCGTGATCGAGGTCTTGCACCAATAATCCGCCAGTCACTTTTTTGTAATCGAAGCCTGGCTCGTTACCGCTGGTCCAGATACCCGTTTCGAGCACCCTGACATTTTGTTTTTTCGCGAGAATAGCGCGTGCGGCGTTGTTAACTGTCGGCGCGATAATGACTTCGACGAATTGCTGTTCGATGATGGCCGAGGCGGTTGCTTCATCGAGTTCTCGGTTGAAAGCGATGATGCCGCCGAATGCCGAGGTTGGGTCGGTCGCATGGGCTCTGTCGTAAGCCTCTAGAATAGTGTCCGCAATTGCGACGCCGCACGGATTGGCATGTTTGACGATAACGCAGGCGGGCTGCTCCTCGAAGGACTTGACACATTCAAGCGCAGCGTCAGAGTCGGCAATATTGTTATAGGAAAGTTCTTTTCCTTGTATTTGATTCGCGGCGGCGATGCTTCCTGCGGACGGATTGCGCTCCCGGTAAAAAGCGGCCGATTGGTGAGGATTTTCACCATAACGCATGGTTTGTTTGAGTTTGAACTGCAAATTTAGGACTTCGGGAAACGTTTGGCCATTTACTTGGCCCAGGTAGGCTGAAATTGCGGTATCGTAATTTGCGGTATGTTGAAAACATTTCAAGGCTAGGCTGAAGCGTGTTTCTTGGGATAAGCCAATGTTGTTTTCTCTTAATTCCGACAAGATGGCTTCGTAATCCCTTGGGTCTACGACGACAGCGACGTCGTTATGGTTTTTGGCGGCCGCGCGAATCATTGTCGGTCCGCCAATATCGATATTTTCGATTGCGGTTTCCAGGTCGCAATCCGGTCTGGCGATGGTTTTTTCGAACGGATAAAGGTTGACCACAACCATGTCGATCGCAGCGATGCCGTTGGCGGCCATCACTTCATCGTCGATGCCGCGCCGGGCCAATATACCGCCGTGTATCTTCGGATGCAGGGTTTTGACTCTTCCGTCCATCATTTCCGGAAAACCGGTATAGTCGGAGACTTCAATAACAGGAATGTCTTGTTCAGCCAGGGCTTTTGCCGTACCGCCGGTAGATAAAACTTCAATGCCTAAGTCGTTCAGTGCTCGGCAGAATTCAACGATGCCGTATTTGTCGGAAACGCTGACTAGTGCGCGAGTAACTTTTTTGTACATGAGTGGGGCCTCGGGTAAGGAGTGTTGATCGGTATCGAAAAGGGTTTCAGGTATCACTGGGCAGTTAAGCCACAAAAAATAGAAAGTTTATGAAGATCTTAGGGGGTTATAGAAAGGGTATTCATCGATAATCGACAATTCGATTAATGCCTTTTTCTTTTCGTGGTTAAATTTTTTTTAGGTAGCCCAGAAAGGTAATATCCTTGAACGAGAGCGGTATTAGTAAAATTAACCCAGCTTTAACAAAGCTAGCTCCATAATATTCTTTATTTTCAATATTCTATCTTTACTAAATGTTATAGCTGGGTTAAGAAATACCGTATTGGTCCAGTTTTTTACGTAAGGTGCTACGACTTAAACCGAGTACTTTGGCTGCCTTGGTTTGGTTGTAACCGGCATGCTGTAGCGTGACTTCCAGCAGCGGTTTTTCGACTTCGCCGATGACCATTGCGTGGAGTCCTGCCGCATCATGACCGTTTAGTTGCGAAAAATAGAGCTCAATGGCTTGTTTGACCTGTGCAGACAACGGTATTGCGGTCGGTATTTTATTGTCAATGTTAATCACCTTAGCGGATTGTTGAGTTGCTTCCATATTATGCAGCACGATGGTATGAAAAATGCCGGAATGCCGAGTCGATACGCTGAATTTGTTCGGTCGGCTGTTGAGCTCGGTTGATAGCATTGCGAATTTCGACAGGTAAGATGCCGAGCCTGTCAAGATACCAACCGATATGTTTGCGCGCTATTTTAACACCGCTTAGGTTGCCGTAGAAACTATATAATTGTTGTACATGACTCAATAAAGTTTCGCGGGTCGAGTCGATAGTTCGCGGTTCTAAGGGTTCGCCGCTGCGTAAAGAACTGATTATGTCGCTAAAAATCCAAGGATTGCCTTGTGCGCCGCGGCCGATCATCAACGCATCGGCCCCCGTTTTTTTCAAGACATAACGAGCTTTGTCGGCCGAGTCGATGTCGCCATTCGCGATGACCGGGATAGCGATGTTTTTTTTGATTTGCTTGATGGTTTCGTATTCGGCGTTGCCATTGAATTTACAGGCGCGTGTTCGACCATGTATGGTCAGTGCGGCAATGCCGGCTTCTTCGGCTATTTTAGCGATAGCCGGCGCATTACGATTTTGTGGATCCCATCCGGTGCGGATTTTCAATGTGACTGGAACCGAAACTGCCTCGACGACGGCTTCGAGAATGCGTTTGACTAGATCCTCATCTCTCATTAGGGCAGAACCGGCGGCGACTGCACAGACTTTTTTGGCCGGGCATCCCATGTTGATATCGATGATGTCGGCGCCCCGGTCGACGTTAAGTTTAGCGGCGTCGGCCATTTGCCGCGGATTTGTTCCGACAATCTGCACCGAACGTAGGCCCGTTTCGCCGCTGTGGTCGGCTTTTAATAAGGTGCGTTTATTGGTTTGCAATGACGGCAGGGAGCTGACCATTTCAGATACGGCAAGTCCCGCGCCGAATTGTTTGCAGAGCGTTCTGAACGGACGGTCGGTAATTCCGGCCATTGGGGCGAGAACTAGATTGTTTTCGAGAGTATGCGGCCCTATTTGCATGGTTTCAAGTAAACAGTCAGCGGTGAATAGTGAGTGGTGGCTTGGGACGTTGGGGCGTCCCTTGATCCAGAGAGTATGACTTCTAATATGGATTTCGTGAAAAATAATTTCCTGGAGCTATGAGTTTTGTAGCGGGTTCGGTAACTCGCTTAACAGGGCGCCGTGAATACGTCCGTGTAGGCTTGACGGCGGCTTTCCCTGCCGCCGACACCTGTCAATCGAGCAACCGAACCTGCTTACCGTGCATTAAAAATAGGGAAGTTATTTATGACCGAATCCATCGTGTTGTGGAATTCGCTATATAGGCTAAATCGCCCGCAAAACTTTTAGCTGCTAATCCATTATCCATTCACTATTCTCCATTTCCTATTCACTTTTCTCTTTTTCAACTTCGTCATTCCAGATGGGGTTAACGCGGTCTTCCGGGTTAAGCTTATCTTCATCATTTTGATAAATATGCCAGAACGATTTATCGATAGCACCATCTTTATAGTTTTCTTTTTTCTCGTGACCGAATGGACACCACCAATTTTCAACGATTTTGACCATGTAAGTATGCCACTCGAATAAGCCGACGCTGAGTGGGCAATACCAAGTACAGTTGAATATCCAATACAGTTTCGATTGTGAAGGACTCAATTTGAATGTCGGGTCCATTGTAATTTGGTTTTTTAAGTTATATCGATGGGTCGAGCGGGCCGGCAAGAAGTCGGATAAGGTTTTGAGGTCTTCGGCGCCGATCAAGCGTAAATGTAGATAGGTTAAGTAAGCGCTAGCAAATACGAATGGTAACGTCAGTATCGGTAAATAAATCAACGGCACACCGATCGCTCTTTTCCAAACAGGAACGTTTCGGTAATTGCGGCCGATGGCAACGCGGTGTGCGCAGGTATTGCAGGCTTTCATGGTTAATAGACCTCTTTATTAGGTGGTTTGATTGGGTCGTCGGGTTGATTGGCGTCGGTGCTTTGATTTTCGTTGAGCAGTTGATAAATGCTCAAACAACCGGCACAGCAGAAGGGTAACTGTTTTTTGGGTGTGTCGAGTGTAAAGTCTTTTATTTCAACCGATTGGCCGCACAATGCGCATGGCGGCTTTGTTGCTTCAGTAGGCATGTAACGAAAAGATCATAAGCTTGGCGAAACGGCGCAAAAAAACGTCTTTAGATAATCCGTTTCGGGTATTGCCGGGTGTATCGGGTGATCGGGGCCCTGTCCGCCGGCGGCAAAAAAAATTAAATGTCGATCTATATGGCGCGCGGAAGATCTTAGGATCTCGTGGAGCGTATCGCGTCCTAGATGGTGTGAACAGGATGCTGAAACCAGTATGCCGTTCGGAGATAATATTTGCAAGGCTAAATGATTGAGGCGCCGGTAGGCTTCATAGCCTTGCTTAAAATCTTTTTTGCGTTTGATCAATGCGGGCGGATCAAGGACGATAATATCGTAATGTCGGTTTTCTTGACGTGCTGTCTTCAGAAAATCGAAAACATCGCTATGCACGAACTTCATTTTTGTTTCCACGGCGTTTAATTGCGCATTGTTCGATGCAAGTTTCAGCGCATTTTCCGAGGCATCGACGCAAGTGACTTCGGAGGCTCCGGCGACGGCGGCAGGAATGCTCCAAGCCCCGGTATAGCAGAACAGATCCAATACGCTTCGTTCTTTACATAGTTGCATAAGACGATTGCGGCTGTCGCGATGGTCATAAAACCAGCCGGTTTTTTGGCCATCTTGAATATCGACTCTAAATAAGCAACCGTTTTCTTCAATGATCATTGTTTCCGGCAGGCTGCCGTAGATGATTTCATTGTCTAAAGGCAGACCTTCCAAAGCTCGTTGACTATTGTCGTTTTTCAATACGATGGCTTGCGGGTTAAATAATTCGATCAGGGCGGTTAGTAAGTCATTTCTGTGGCGCTCAATGCCAGCAGTCGTGATTTGTACCGATAAAACATCGCCGAAACGGTCCACAACCAAGCCGGGTAGGCCGTCGCTTTCTCCGAACACAAGGCGATAATAAGGTTTACCGAAGAGTTGTTCGCGCAGTTGCAATGCGGTACTTAGTCGTTTTTTAAAAAATTTGACGCTACAGCTCAAGTCGGACTTTCTGGATAATAAGCGCGCGCAAATCAAGGTGTGTGGATTGATATAGGCGCTGCCCAATGGTTTGTCATCAGCCGCAAGGATATTAACCAGTTGCCCGGGTTCAAAATCGTTGAGCGCGCTTCGTTTGGTGTCGATTTCATTACTGAAAATCCATAAATACCCTTGGCGCAAGCGTCGGTCTTCGTTTTTCTTTAAATAAATTTCAGGATGCGGCATGAATTAACCCAGCTTTAACATTTCTCTATCATAAGTTATTGAAAAAATATGTAATAATAAATCTAATGGCGCTACAAGGTTAAATTTGCATGATTTTTAATTTTGTTAATTCAGTAGCATAGGCCGTAGACACTACATTTGTTAATGCTGGGTTAAATAAGTTCGAAAGTATAGCCGCCGACCGAAGTGCCGGGCGCGGCGATGGCGAGACCGATTTCGATGGTTTCGTGAGGCGCGATTTTGTCGGTGCGGAAAGTTAAATTGTCCGGTGTAAATGCACGTTGCGCGAACGGTTCGCCGGAAAGCTTCAGTAACGTTAGTTTTACGCCCGGATGCGGTTGGGCGAATTCAGCCTGATTGTTGATGATGGCTTTAAAATAGTAATTTTGATCGGCTGTCAAGATCAGCGAACTCGCTAAAACCGAAAAGTCGGTCAGGTTTCTGTAATCGGGTAATGAACAGCCTAAATAAGAACACGCTTCAATGAACCAGGGTCTGAATTTTTCGTGTTGTAATGCCGAAGGACCTTGGAAATAGATAATTTGTCCGCACAACAGGATGAGGCCTGCGGCTGCGGATAAATTCCATAAAAGCGGGTTGGCGGGCTTTCGGTCTTGTACCCAAGGTAGTTGTTCTTCAGAGGGGGCCAATGGAACATCCGCCGGAGTTTCGCCGAGTCGTTGCAGTGCATCGAATTGCGTCGAGCAGTGGCTGCAGCGGATTATGCCCCGAGTTTCGCGTAATTGATCTATTGTCAACGTTTGCGGGTGGTGACATTGGGGGCATTGTGTGAACATCGCTTATATATCTTTTCGTCCGTCCAGGCGACACCAGTCCTCTTGGATTGCCGGCGGATTGAGTGTAATAAAAGGCCGGTACGCTGCGCTGACGGCTTCGGCTTGTTCGTTCAAAATACCGGATAAAACCAAAGAGCCGGAGGGCGCGAGTAGTGCGGCGATCTTGCCGGATAATTCGATCAGCGGTTGAGCCAAAATATTTGCTATAACGATGTCGGCGGTGCGGGCTGCGAATTGTTCCGGTAAGTAGCATCGGATTTTATCGGCAATGCCGTTTTTTATCGCATTGTCGTGTGTCGCCGTTAGTGCCTGCGGATCGATATCGATAGCATGTGCTTCACGAGCGCCGAGCAACACAGCGGCAACCGCTAATATTCCCGATCCGCAGCCGTAATCGATGACGGTTTTGTCGCTCAGGTCATGTTCGGCAAGCCATTCCAGGCACAATGCGGTAGTCGGATGCGTGCCGGTACCGAAGGCAAGCCCCGGGTCGAGAGTCAGGCAAACCGTGCCGGGCTCTTGTTGCTCTTGTCCGGTCGGACAAACCCAAAGTCTATCGGCAAACTTCATCGGATGATAATGTTCCATCCAGGCTCTCTCCCAGGCTTGGTCTTCAAGAATCTCTGCCGACCACTCCTTGAGCGAATGCCGATTAAAAGCGTCGAAGACTCGTGCTTTAATGTCTTCCGGCTGGGTATCGAGTTCAAACAAAGCAATGACTTTTGTATTAGGCCAGATCTTGGTTTCGCCGGGCAGGGGCTCATAGACCGGTTGGTCTTCGGCATCCATGTAAGTAACCGAAACCGCGCCCAGATCGCTGAAATAATCAGAAAGTTCGGGCGCCGAGACTTCGTCGGTAATCACGCTTAATTGATGCCAAGACATAAAGCTATTATTGTTGATTAAAGAAGGGTATTTGCTAGAAATGCTTACTCAGCTGGAATCTTGCGGTCGGGTCAGCAATAGCGTAACCCGACCCAATCAAGCACGCTAGTTTAAGTCCAATAGCTTTTCAAGATAGTGAATGTTGCGTTGTCCGGCGATGAATCCGGAGTCGGTCATGATGTCTTTTTGGAGCGGTATATTCGTTTTTATACCGTCGATCACCATTTCGTTCAATGCGGTCGTCATTCTTGCAATCGCACTATTGCGGTTTTCGCCGTGCGCGATTAGCTTCCCGATCATCGAGTCGTAATAGGGCGGCACTTTGTAACCGTTATAAATGTGTGTTTCGCACCGAATGCCGGGGCCGCCTGGCATGTGGAATTGATGAATCGTGCCCGGGCAGGGCATGAAGGTTTTCGGGTCCTCGGCATTCAGTCGACACTCGATCGCATGACCTTGAATTTTGACTTGCTCTTGGGTAATCGATAAGGGTAAGCCGTAGGCGATACGTAATTGTTCCTTAACAATATCGAAGCCGGTGACCATTTCGGTAACTGGATGCTCGACTTGAACCCTCGTATTCATTTCTATGAAGAAGAATTCGCCTTTTTCATATAAGAATTCGAAAGTTCCGGCGCCCAGGTAGCCGATATCGCGGCAAGCTTTGGCGCACAATTCGCCCATACGGTTACGTTCTTCGTCGGTAATGCCGGGGGCGGGCGCTTCCTCGACGACTTTTTGGTGCCTGCGCTGCATCGAGCAATCACGCTCGCCAAGATGGATCGCATTACCGTGTGAATCGGCCATCACCTGGAATTCGATATGGCGGGGATCTTCTAGGAATTTTTCCATGTACACCGTATCGTTTCCGAATGCGGCACCCGCTTCCGCTTTCGTCATGGTAATGGCATTGATCAATGCGGCTTCGGTATGTACGGTACGCATTCCGCGTCCGCCACCGCCGCCGGAGGCTTTAATGATAACCGGGTAGCCGATTTCCTGAGCCATTTGCAGGTTTTGCTTACTATTGTCGGTCAATGGATTGCCGTTGCCCGGTACACAGGGAATGCCGGCTGCTATCATTGCCTTTTTTGCGGCGATTTTGTCGCCCATTATGCGGATAGTATCTGCATTCGGACCGATGAAAACAAAGCCGCTTTGCTTTACTTTCTCCGAAAAATCGGCATTTTCCGATAGAAAGCCATAGCCCGGATGAATGGCTTCGGCATCTGTGACTTCGGCCGCGCTGATGATGGCTGGGATATTCAGATAACTATCGGTTGATGGAGCAGGGCCTATGCAAACCGGCTCGTCGGCTAGCCTGACGTGTTTAAGATCGCGGTCGGCCACCGAATGTACCGCGACCACTTTGATACCCAGTTCACGGCAGGCGCGCAAAATGCGCAACGCTATTTCGCCTCGATTGGCGATGACTATTTTATCGAACATGATTAAATACCTTTGGGCTGTTATTCAATGACAAACAAAGGTTGGTCATATTCGACGGGTTGGCTGTTTTCAACCAATATTTGCGTCACCGTACCGGTTTTATCGGCTTCGATTTGATTGAGGATTTTCATCGCTTCTATGATGCAGAGAGTATCGCCAGCTTGAACCGACTGCCCGATATCGACAAAAGGCTTGGCGCCGGGAGAAGCGGACCTGTAGAAAGTGCCGACCATCGGCGATTTTACAATATGACCGGTTATTTTTTTCTCGGCCGGTTCTACAGGGCTTGGTGCGGGTGCCGAAGATAGGGCGGTCGGGGCGAATTGAGCCGGTGCGTAGTTCACTTGCGCGGCATTCGAGTAACGACTAATTCGGACGGATTCTTCCCCCTCACTGATTTCTAATTCGGCAATATCTGATTCTTCGATGAGCTCAATCAGTTTTTTTATTTTTCTAATATCCATTGTGTTATGTTCTCTTTGCTAATATCTCGTGAGCGGCCGTCAAGGCCAGTTCGTAACCGATGGCTCCCAGTCCGCAAACAACTCCCACGGCAATATCCGAAAAATAGGAATGTTTTCTAAAAGCTTCCCGGGCATGTACGTTCGACAGATGCACTTCAATGAAGGGAATCTTGGTCGCCAGCAATGCGTCGCGTATCGCCACGCTGGTATGAGTAAAAGCTGCTGGATTAATAATGATAAAATCGACATCGTTGGAAAATGATCGATGAATCAGTTCCACGATTTGGTGCTCGGCGTTATATTGGTGAAAACGGAGCGCGTGACCAAGAGTCGAGGCGGATTTTTCCATCGCCAGCTGTATATCGGCTAAGGTTTTGCTACCGTAATGGGTAGGTTCTCTTAGGCCCAGCAGATTCAAGTTCGGACCGTTAATAACGCAAATATTCGCCATGCAATTGAAGTGCTAATTTAGATTCGGTGCCGATAATTCTCCCTAATTTAAGCACGTTTGTCCATATTTATGTCATTTAACACAAATACGCCGTAAAAACTGGATCTTTTAAGAACTTTGCCTGATTTATCGAATGATTTAACGTTTTCTCAGTCCATCAGAGGTTCGATGATTTCAACAATCTTGGCTCGAGATAATTGTCCGGGTTGCTTATGAATTATTCGACCTTCTTGGTTAAAAATAAGGCTAAAAGGAAGGATTCCGGCAGAATTTCCCCATTGTTGAGTCAAGATGATGCCTTGGTCGCCGGCGATTAGCATCGGATAATTGATGTCGATAAAGTCGAGATATTTTTTGACCGATTCTTTAGTTTCTATAGCGATGCCGATAAATTGCAAGCCACGGTCTTGGTATTCTTGCTGCAAGGCAACAAATTCGGGGATTTCTTCGCGGCAAGGAGGGCACCAGGTTGCCCAAAAGTTGACGATGGTGATTTTACCTCGCCATTCGGATAGGCTGCGTTCGTTGCCGTTCAAATCGGGTAGTCGGTAATCCGGCAGTTCCATGGTTTCACTATGCGTTTCAGGCTGTGTTTTGTTTTGTAGCCAAATTCCGCCGGCTAAAGCGACAGCAGCAGCGATAATAAGTACCGTGGTTTGTTTCATAAATCAACTTGCCGTAGTATGTTTAAAAAAGCGTTGGCATCCTGATATCCTATCACGCGTAAATGTTTTTTTTCGGCTAGGTCGGCACCGAAAAATAAAGTGGCCGGAGGTCCGACTAAGTTAAATTTTTTCAGCAAGGCTTGATGTTCAAAATTGTTTTCCGTGACGTCCGCCTTCAATAAAACGAAGCGATTCAGTTCTTGTTTGACTTCAGGGTGCATAAAAGTATACGCCTCCATTTCCTTACATGAGACACACCAGTCGGCATAAAAGTCGAGCATGACCGGTTGATTGTTGCGGGCTGCCGTTTCTATACGGTTTTCAAGCTCCTGTAGCGAGGCGACTTTTACAAAGGGCAGGGGGCTTTCGGCCTCGGCTGTGCTTGCTAAACTCAGTCCCTGTAAAGGTTTTAGCGGGTTATGGTTGCCCATGCCTAAGCCGATCAATAACAGGACGCCGTAAGTCAGCATCACGACTCCGGCACCTTTCCAAAGCTTTTTCCAACCGCCTGCATTTTCGCTCAACAGGTCGATCGCTTTCAGGTAAATGGCCGGTATGATCAGTAATAAGGCCCATAGGAACATTGTGACATCGGGTGGCAAAATACGGTCCAGCATCCATAAGGCGACAGCCAGCATGATCACGCCGAAAACCGCTTTGGTTGCATTCAGCCATTGACCGGCCTTCGGTAATAATTTTCCGGCCGATGCGCCGAGTATCAATAGCGGCACTCCCATTCCGAATCCCATCGCGAATAATGCGATGCCGCCGAGCACAGCATTGCCGGTTTGGCCGATATAGATCAATGCGCCGGCCAACGGAGCCGCAACGCAGGGGCCTACGATCAAAGAAGATAACGAGCCCATAATTGCCGCGCTCCAAAACGAACCGTCACGGTGTTTATCGCTGGATTTATGCAGTCGAGTTTGAATCGATGCGGGCATTTCTAGGTTGTAAAAACCGAACATCGACAACGACAACAATACGAAAATACCGCTAAATAGCGCGATAATCCATGGTTGTTGAAAGGTCGTTTGTAGATTGCTGCCGAATAACGCTGCCAAGACGCCAAAAATCGTGTAGGTCAATGCGGAGGCAGTGACGTAACTCAGTGATAAAAGAAAGGCGCGGCTAGTGGTTACCCGGTTGCGTTGACCGACGATGATGCCGGATAAAATCGGTATCATCGGAAAAATACAGGGTGTGAAAGACAGTAACAAGCCGAAGCCGAAAAAGGACAGTAATGTTAGCCAGAGCGTGTTTTGATGCAAAGATTGTACGATGCGGTCTTGTTCGGATTGCGGTTGGTCGATCCGGGTGCTTGTCGAGGAAATAATCGGCGTCGATACCGATGCGGTCGTCGGTAGAACCAATGGCGCGCTTTGCGCCATCGGAGGATAGCATACGCCTCGATCCGCGCAACCTTGAAATCGTGCTTGAAGGATAATATTTTGTTGATCCGCTTGATAGCGGTTAATCGGCAGGTCGAAGCTTAGGTCATTACGGAAGATTTCAACGTCGCCGAATTCCTCGTCGTGGTAGGGTGTGCCTCTGGGCAAAGTGAAGTTGCCGATTTTTACTTTTTCGGAATCTAGGATATCGAATTGAAATTTGTCGCGATACAGATAATAGCCTTCCGCAATTTGCCAATTGACGGTCAACGTATTCGGGTCCTTGACCGAAGCGAAAAAGCGGAAGGCTTGTTCCGCCGGAAGCAATTCATCCTGGAACAGATTTAGCTTTAAGTCGCTCAGGCCCTGAACTAAGCCGAAAATCGAGCCGGTTTTCGCGGAAGTATCTTGAGGCGGTAGGTCTACCGTCAGTGCGGTCTTTTGAGGAGGATAACAAATGCCGATATCGGCGCAACCCTGATGTTTAACCGTCAATTGCAAAGTATTAAGCGCATTGTCTAGCTTGATGAACGGTACTTCAACGGTGAGTTCGTTTCGATAAATGACCATGTCGCCGAAAAACTCGTCATGCTTGGTTTTTCCTGGAGGATAAGTGATATCGTCGAGTGTAATCCGTTCTGACCGGCTTTCAACGCCCAATTTATCACGGTATAAATAGTAGCCGTCGGCGATCTGCCAGGTTAGAACGATTTTATTCTTTGCATTGGCCTTGGCTGTGAGTTTGAAAGCTTGCTCTTGCGGCAGTAAATCGCTTTCGTTGATGGCAAAGGCGGCTTGATGAAAAGTTGCAATGAGGCAAAGCAATATTATTTTGATAGGCATGAATCGATCCATTTCAGATACTCAGGCAAAGCGTGTTCGACAGAGACCGCGACGATCTCGGGAAGTTCATAGGGATGCGCCTCTTGTATGCGCTGTTCCACTTGCGGGTAAATATCGCGTCGTGTCTTAACGAGCAACAGGAATTCCTGATTTGTTTCGATTTGATCTTGCCAGCGATAAACGGAAGTCAATCCTGGAAGAATATTTGCGCAAGCGGCTAAATTTTCTCCGATTAATGTTTGAGCGATTGAGCTTGCCGTATTCTTATCAGGACAGGTGCAAAAGAGGATAATGTGATTCGACATAACGAGAGACTCGGTCAATTTGTTCTGGAGTTTCGGTTTTAAAATCCCTATATTGTACCGTTTAATTAGGGATAAGGTCTCGGTGCGATTTTTCGCTGACCTTGGTTCATTGCTCTTGAGCGGGTGAAAATGGGTTTATAACTTTCGTACTTCAAGTTTCGGTAGTGCCGTATTCTGATCTACGATAGGTATAATTGATTTCAAATGGGAAACTTTCCGGGGTTATCTGTTTCCAATGTGAAATTTGTTTAGGAATTTTAAATGAAAGTTTTTCAAGTTGTATTTTTGTGTTTTTTGATTATTCCGTTTTTAGAGATTTATTTGCTGCTGACCATCGGCGGTTTGATTGGTGTATTTCCGACGGTTTTTTTGGTGGTATTTACTGCCGTATTGGGTGCTGCGTTGTTAAGACAGCAAGGTTTTGCGACCTTAAGGCGTTTTCAAGAGAATTTGAATCAGGGTATCGTTCCCGCTTACGAAATGATCGAAGGGCCGATATTGTTGGTTGGTGGTGCACTGTTATTGACTCCCGGGTTTTTTACCGATGTGCTCGGCTTTGCATGTCTAATTCCTCAATTGCGCGGCAAAATAGCCCGTTATGTGATTGAGAACCATCTCATACAGACTGGTGGCGCGGTTCATCCCGGTCGATCCAAAGATAATAATGTCTTGGAAGGCGAATATAAAAAAGAGGATTGAGGAAGTCTCGGTCAAATTGTTTGATTCTACGTCCCTGTAGATTCTAAACGCTTATTCGCTGCTTTCCGGTTCGCCGCTAGTGCAAGTGTTCTTGTTGAGCCCGGAATAAACCGGACACCAACCGAAAAAAGAGGTGCCGATTAAAACGGTTCCTAACAGCAATAAAATAATTTTTGCGGTGAATAAAGATATCAATACTAATGCCGCGCCTCCGAACATGCGGTATTTTTTATCCTTATCGCCAAGATTGTGTTCGAATTTTATCATGCGTTTAAAATCGAAGCTCATTGTAAGTCCCCTCTGCTAATTAATGTTGGTTATTAAAGCCCGGTCCGGCCGTCATTGTTGCTTTCCTTAAACGCGCATAGCTTATAGAAATGTTTCAACGATAACAAATGGATATTACTTCAATTATTAATCCTCTCAACGATGCCCAACGCGAGGCGGTATCGGCACCTTCCCGCGCAATGTTGGTTTTAGCCGGCGCCGGCAGCGGTAAGACTCGGGTTTTGGTGCATCGCATCGCCTGGCAGATTCAAGTCGAAGGCCATTCGCCGCATAGTATCTTGGCTGTCACCTTTACTAATAAAGCCGCAACGGAAATGCGCACCCGTATCGAAGATCTGCTCAATATTTCGGCACGCTCGATGTGGATAGGCACCTTTCATGGGCTTGCGCATCGCCTGCTAAGGCGTCACGCAAAAGATGCGCAACTTCCCGAAACCTTTCAAGTCATGGATTCGGACGATCAGTTGCGACTGATCAAGCGCCTCTACAAAAACTTGAATCTGGACGAGGCCAAGTGGCCGCCCAAGCAAGCGCAATGGTATATCAACGGGCAAAAAGACGAGGGTATTAGGGCTAAGCACATGCCGGAAACCGGGGATTTTTTCCAGCGACAAATGCTGGCCATATATAAGGCTTATGAAGAAGTCTGTCAGCGCTCCGGTTTGGTTGATTTTGCCGAACTGTTGTTACGCGCGCATGAACTGCTGCGCGATAATCCCGAAATTCTGAGTTTTTATCAACAACGGTTCCGGCATGTGCATGTCGACGAATTTCAAGATACCAACACGATTCAATATGCTTGGTTACGTTTGTTGACGCAAGACCGCGATAATCTGTTCGTGGTCGGCGATGACGATCAATCTATTTACGGGTGGCGCGGCGCGAAGATTGAAAATATCTTCCGTTTTCAAAAGCATTTTCCGAATCATAAAGTCGTCAAACTGGAACGAAACTACCGCTCGACCGGCCATATTCTGAAAGCGGCCAATCGGGTTATCGAACATAACGAAGGGAGGATGGGCAAGGAACTTTGGACCGAAAGCGGCGACGGCGAGCCGATTTCGGTCTATGCCGCATTCAACGAGCAAGACGAGGCTTATTATGTCGTCGAGCGTATCCGAAAATGGGTCCATGAAGGCGGTTCGCGCAGTGATATTGCGATTCTTTACCGCTCCAATGCACAATCGCGCCAGTTCGAGGAAAAGCTGATCGCGACCAGTATTCCTTATCGTGTCTACGGCGGCTTGCGCTTTTTCGAGCGGGCCGAAATCAAGAATGCCTTGGCCTATTTGCGTGTCATGGCCAATCCCGATGACGATGCATCTTTCGAACGCGTAATCAATACGCCGACGCGCGGTATCGGGGCTAAATCATTGGACGACATTCGGGTATTGGCGCGGGATAATAATTTATCGCTTCGGCAGGCGGTTGAGTTTGCGATTGCACAAAAATTGACGACGCCAAGGGCTGGGAATGCCATGTCCGGATTCATTGCTTTAGTTCGGAGTTTGGCCGAACAGACGCAAGGTTTACCGTTGTTCGAGCAAGTTAAGATCGTCGTCGAAAAGTCAGGGTTGATCGAGTTTTATAAAAAAGAAAAAGGCGATAAGGGCGAGGCCCGCGTCGAAAACTTAGAAGAATTGGTCAATGCCGCTCGACTGTACGAGTACGATCAGGATAACGAAGAAAATCTGAGCGAACTCGATATGTTTTTGACGCATGCGGCGCTCGAAGCCGGCGAAATGCAGAGCGATGCCGAGCAAGATTGCGTACAGCTAATGACTTTGCATGCCGCTAAGGGCTTGGAATTCAAGCGGGTGTTTTTGGTTGGTTTCGAGGAAGGATTGTTTCCGTCGCAGCAATCGGTCGAGGATCCGGGGCGCTTGGAAGAAGAGCGCAGGCTATGTTATGTCGGCATGACCCGGGCAATGGAAAACTTGTGTTTGACCTATGCCGAATCCCGGCGCTTATGGGGGCGCGAAACCTATCCGAAGGCTTCGCGGTTTTTGCGAGAAATTCCGGCCGAAACGCTTCAGGAAGTCAGGATGCGCGCCCAGGTCAGTCGTCCGGTTTCATTCACCGGAAGCATGGATAGTCATGAGCCGGGTTCATACAAATTGGGGCAGCGCGTCCGCCATGAAAAATTCGGCGAAGGTGTGGTGCTGCAAAGAGAAGGCAGCGGCGCACAGGAGCGCATTCAAATCAATTTCCAGCAGGTCGGTATTAAATGGCTGATGTTGTCATATGCTAAGTTGGAAGAAGTAGGGGTTTCGTGATAAATAACGTCCAGGAACTATGAGCGTCGTTGAGGGTTCGGTAACTCGCTTGGCAGTACGCCGTGAATACGTCCGTGTAGGCTTGACGGCGGCTCTCCATGCCGCCGACACCTGCCAATCGAGTTACCGAACCCTCCGTAAAATAGGGAAGTTATTTACGACCAAATCCTAGGGGGGGTTAACACACATAGTAGTCCGGATGGAGCTTAGCGCAATCTGGGAAGTTCGGAGCTACGCCATTCTCGTATTCCGCTACGCTGCATACGGGCTACATGCTTTATAGTCGGGACCTCTTGTCGGTTAGGCACCGTGGAAAGGTTCGTGATGCGCGCCCTACGACCGCTGAAAATCTTGGAAACGGAGCGCTTTAGGCTATGCAGGGCAGAAAAATGCTCCCGCTGTCAATTGCCGACGATTTGGAGGCAGGAGGTAGAACAACGCAGAAGCAGTTGCCGAGAAGCAAAAATCTGTCCTGCCGCCAACATCCTCGCCAAGCATGTTCCATACCCTCAAATTGGGAATTGCTGGTCTAGGGAGGTTGTTTTGTTTAATTGTTGACTATGTAAAGGTCAGTATTCAAAGCAAAGCTACCATTATTTTGGGAAGGAATTTCGTGGGAACCCCGATATGTCGGGTTTTAACCGCGCTGGGCGTTAGTTATTCTGTTCTGGTTAATGGCAAAAATGCACTGTTTGTTAAGGTATTAGTACATTCAGATTTGCATGAGCACCAAGTGGCGTAATATTTGCTGTTAATAATTAAGTAAAAAGGTTATACCCATCGTAGATCAAAATGAAGTACGAAAGGTATATTTACGACCAAATCCTTACTTAGTTCAACCAAAAAAAGAATAACGATCATGATAATTAGTCTTAAGAAAGTCCTTTCATACCTACTGCTACTCACGACCTTCTCATTGGTGGCGTGTGACCAAGTCAGCGTCACACCTGAGGAAGCCCGAGAGATCGCCAAGGAAGCCTATATCTACGGCAATCCAGTGGTGGACAACTATCGCATTCAGTATGCCTACTTCGTGGACGAGCAGAGCCCCGAGTACAAGACGTCGTGGAACCAGATATTCAATATGGCACGGGTGTTCACATCGGACGACAAAGCGATCCAGACCGCCAATTCGGATACGCCTTATTCCTTCATCGGGATGGATCTGCGGACTGAGCCGTTGGTTCTCACCTTGCCTGTCATTGAGAAGGAGCGTTACTTCTCGGTGCAGTTCATCGACTGGTACACGCACAACTTCGCCTATGCCGGGAGTCGCACCACCGGCAATAACGGAACCGTACTTCTTGTTGCCGGGCCGGACTGGAAGAGTGAGGCCCCCGAGGGGATCACGAAGGTAATACGTTCGGAGACGCATTTCGTCTTTCTAGGGTACCGAACGCAGTTGTTCAACCCTGCTGATCTCGACAACGTGAAAAAAGTCCAGGCCGGCTACAAGGTCCAGACTCTCTCGGACTATCTGGGTAAGCCGGCACCCTCGCCAGCCCCGGAGATTGCATGGATGAAGCCGCTCTCGGTCGACGATCAAAAGACCTCGGTGGAGTTCTTCAATGTCCTGAACTTCGTCCTGGAGTTCTGCCCGACGGTGCCTTCCGAGATAGACCTCATGGCTCGCTTCGCGAAGATCGGCGTGGGAGCCGGCCAGCAGATTGATGTCGAATCCCTGTCACCCGAAATGAAGCAGGCGCTCGAGGACGGTATCGCCGATGGCTGGAAGGAGCTGGAAAATCTAGAGAAGACCGACATCGCTTCGGGCAAGGTGACCAGTGGCGACCTGTTCGGCTCCCGTGAATATCTTAAGAACAACTATCTTCATCGCTTTGCCGGTGCGGTACTCGGTATCTACGGTAACTCGAAAGACGAGGCGATCTATCCGCTCTACCGAGCGGATGCCGATGGTGAGCCCCTCGACGCGTCCAAGCATAACTACATCTTGCGATTTGAGCCGGGCCAATACCCCCCAGTCCATGCGTTCTGGTCGGTGACGATGTACAACTTGCCCGAGAGCCTGATGGTTGCAAATCCCATCGATCGCTATCTGATCAACTCGCCGATGCTCCCTGCTCTCAAGAAAGATGCAGACGGCGGTTTGACGATTTACATCCAAAAGGACTCCCCAGGCACGGAGAAGGAGGCCAACTGGTTGCCCGCGCCTGATGGACCGTTCTGGATTCCCATGCGAATCTACTGGCCAAAGCCCGAGGCCCTCGACGGCACATGGAAAGCCCCCTCGCTGACAAAGCTGTAATAAGCGATGGGAATGCATCATGGTTGCGATGTATCCAACAGTTGGACAAGACACAAGCACTCGGACAGTCAAAAGCTATGTTGCGCTTCGCTTTTGACTGTCGCTGATTTACGAAGTATAACTGCCGTTAGAATTATTACGTCCCATTTGCTGTACAAGTTTGAATTTTGAGCTTGTATATTCATCGTAGATCAAAATTCGGCACTGGGTGCCTGCCGTCAGAGAACGCCGTGAATACATCCATGCTGGTCCCTCACCTAGCGTTAGGTGAGGGATCGGACACCCGGCGCCTCCTTAGGTACTGCCGAAATTTGAAGCGCGAAAGTTATAGATAATGAGGTTTACGTTTGCAAAGGGCTTGGACGCCTGTTGCGTTCAGCGATATTTTCCGGAATTTGGCGTAGATATTTGGGCATTGACTACAATAGTCTGTACAGACACTCTTATAAGTCAATGTCCGACACCTTCTAAATATGGTTTATCTTAAAAAGAGAAGTTGGCATGTGTTGTAGACCGTTCGTGCGGAGCCAAGTCGAAGCATGAAGGGTTTACAGCACTTTCACCAGTTCGGTGAAGCCTCAATGCTCTTTTTAGGTTTATGCTGTAAACAGTTATAAATTTTTTTAAATAACCACCAGGAGTGGCAAGTGAACAAATATATGCATATCGGCACGATAATCTTAGTTTCAGTACTAACCGGATGTGCCACAAAATCCACCACCCAATTTGAAGCCTTTGAACCGGCCGATTTGAACGAACTCGTCAAAACCGGTTTGTTAGTGCAAAAAACCGATAGTTTTCTGGTTTTGAATGACTCGTCCTCGTCCATGCGTACTCGATATGAAGGAGTGGGTGATTTGAGAGGTACTAAATTCGATGTCGAGAAAAATCTGCTCAATCGTTTCAATATGTCGATCCCCGATATTCCATTGTCGTCGGCTTTAAGGAGCTTCGGGTTTGGACCTTGTCTCGACTGGGGTGCAACCAAGCTGAATCAGCCATTGCAAACCTATTCCACAAGCTCGTTCGATTCCGCAATCGGCTCTCTTGAATGCGCCGGAGGGGGAACTCCGCTGGTACGTGCCGTTACCGCAAGCAAGCAAGATCTGACTTCGGCTCCCGGCAATATCGCAGTGATCGTATTAAGCGACGGAATGGATGAAGTATCGCCGATACCTGCTGCCAAGGCTTTAAAGGCCCAGTACGGCGACAGACTTTGCATCTACAGCGTTTGGGTGGGTAACAAAAAAGATGTCTCGGGTAAGAGAAATCTACTCAACCTGACCAATCTTGCAAAATGCGGCTTTAGCACACAGGCCGAAGCGATCGCCACTCCCCAAGGCATGGCCGATTTCGTCAAGAGAGTGTTTTTTAAACCCGGAACACCCGAAGTGGTAGACAATGACGAAGATAAGGACGGTGTCGTCGATAGTAAAGATAAATGTCCCGGCACGCCAAGAGGTGCGATTGTCGACAAAGACGGTTGTTGGGCATTTCATGGTCTGTTGTTCGACTTCGATAGCGACAAAGTCAAATCTCAGTATGATCCGATGATACAAAATGCCGTCAAAGTGATGAGGCTCAATCCGGAATTGACCGTCGAGATTCAAGGCCATACCGACAGTATCGGTTCGGACGACTACAACCAAAAATTGTCGGATCGCCGAGCGAAGTCGGTTAAAAACGAACTCGTCAGACAGGGTATAGATAGCCGTCGCATGAGTGCCGTCGGTTTTGGCGAATCGCAGCCGGTTTCTTCGAATGACACCGATGAAGGGCGCGCCTATAACCGCCGGGTGACCTATATCAGAACGGACAAATAACGAGAGAAAACCCATGATCTTGACCGTTCGCCCTTGGTTCGCTCGAAGGGGGAACGGTTTAGTGTAGTGATAAAGAGGAACGTAATGGGCATGGAATAAATCAGGGAATTATGGGTGCGAATTCATTCGCACTGTGCGGATAATTCCGTACCTACACCGGAATTCATCCGAACACTTGAGGAAGTTATTTTGTGAAAATCCTAACCTGCCGCTTTTATCAGAGGAGAGATTTTTGAGCAACTCTCTTTATCCTTCACTTTAACAAATCAATACCCGCGTCCGGCTCAATAGTTTGTCACGCCAAATCGGCCGCCCGGCAACGCTGGATGATATTCTCGATTCCGAATTGGATGAATTGGCAAACCTGGGATTCGACTGGATTTACTATACCTTTCGCACTTCAAATTTCGGCAATACCAGAGGAGGCGTCGGGGTGTTCGACAAAGGCTTTGCCAGCATGGAGCTGGCATAGAGCCTACAGGGACGTATTTACGGCGCCCTTTGACGGACACCCCGGCGCCGAATTTTGATATACGATGAGTATACCTTAGCGTCTGGCAAACCGGGGCCCCAGGGCGCAAGGTCTCCCGTTCCAATCCGCAATGGCTCGCCGAATATCGAGAACTGTTACCGGATTTGCAGGAAGACGATATTTGTGGATCCGGATTTGCAATAACGGCTTATGTTTCCGACATTCGATTGGGGGATGAAGATGCATTGATACGCCTGCGCGACCGTCTTCATGACCGAGGTTTAAAATTAATGCTGGATTTTGTGCCCAATCATACCGCTCCGGATCATCCTTGGGTAAAGGCATATCCGGAGTATTATGTTTCCGGCACGGAGGAACAACTTGCCGTCCAGCCGCAAAACTATATCAAATTGGACCTACCCCAAGACCTGAGTATTCTGGCTTACGGGCGCGATCCTTATTTTGACGGTTGGCCGGAACCTTGCAGCTCAATTACGGCAATCCTGACTTGCAGGCCGCCAAAGCAGAGGAATTGTTGAAAATTTCCCGGTGCTGCGACGGTTTGCGCTGTGACATGGCGATGCTGGTTTTACCTGAGATCTTTGAGCGGACCTAGGGCATCGCCGCTGAACCTTTTTGGCCTATGGCGATTCGCAAGGTGAGAGAGGAACATCCGGATTTTGTATTCATGGCGGAAGTCTACTGGGATTTGGAATGGACTCTGCAACAGCAAGGATTCGATTACACTTATGACAAGCGTCTTTACGACCGTTTACGTGAGCAACATGCGCGCCCGGTGCGGGAGCATTTCCGGGCTGATCTGGTGTATCAGAAAAAATCCGCATGTTTTTTAGAGAATCATGATGAGCTTCGTGCCGCTACGGCTTTTTCCTCTCAGGTACATCAAGCCGCCGCAGTTTTAACCTACTTTTGTCCCGGTTTGCGCTTCTTTCACGAAGGTCAATTACAAGGATGGCAAAAGAAAATTTCCGTCCACCTCTGCCGAGGCCCGGAACAACCTTCCGATCAAGGTTTGCAAGCGTTTTACCGTCGCTTACTCGAAACGATTCGACACTAATACTTTCACAAGAACGGAGACATAAGAGATGCAGAACGATAGCCACTCAATCACGACTAACGACTTTACACGGAAGGCCTTGGAAACTTCTATTAAAATCGGTCTTGTGTTTCTGTTACTGGTCTGGTGTTTTAATATCGCCAAGCCTTTTATAAATCCTTTGGCTTGGGGAACCATTATCGCGGTAGCACTTTATCCGGTGCATCTGAGACTATCGCAAATATGTGGTTCGAGGGAGAAATTGTCGGCAGGTTTCATTACAACCGTGCTTTTGCTGATTATTCTCGGACCGTGTGGAATTTTAGTGTCTATGCTTGGGAATGAGATGCAGGAACTTATCCAGAGGCTCCATCAAGAGACATTCAGACTGCCTCCGCTCAACGAAAAAGTGGCCGGCTGGCCGTTAATCGGAAAGCCAATCTTTGGCTTTTGGCAATATGCTTCAAATCATCTCGATGAGACCGTCAAGACCTATGCGCCGCAATTAAAGGAACTCGGCAAGTGGTTGTTTGCCTTGAGTGCAATGGCACTGACGGCAATCCTGCAGTTGTTGGTGTCGGTTGTTATCAGCGGCTTACTGCTTGTCAACGGCAAAGGCGGCCATCTGCTGGCTTTAAATATCGGGCGGCATATTGCCGGGCAAAAAGGCGAGGAATTGACAGGCTTATGTATCGCCACTATCCGCGGCGTGGCTCGTGGTGTCTTGGGCGTGGCATTAATCCAGTCTGTGCTGGCCGGTATGGGGTTCTTTTTTGCCGGTTTGCCCGGAGCGGCCGTTCTGACAATCGTATGTCTGTTCCTTGCCATAGTCCAGTTACCGACTTTTATTTTACTTTTTCCGAGTATTATCTATGTGTTTTCAACACACGAAACAATGACTGCGAGTTTGTTTGCGGTGTGGATGTTGGGAGTGGGGCTGTTGGATAATATACTGAAGCCGCTGTTGATGGGGCGCGGTCTAGATCTGCCGATGGCTGTCGTGTTCATTGGCGCTATAGGCGGCATGCTGTTTTCAGGAATTATCGGGCTATTCGTCGGCGCGGTTGTTCTGGCTGTCGGTTATAAATTATTTCTTTCCTGGTTGCAGGATTAGCGTTTGAAGACTTCCTCTTATTCGCCCATCCCAATGATAGTTTTAATATCGGCTATGTTCGCGTTGGCAGTTGAAAAAGACATTGAAAGCGTCATCCCGGCGGGGATTGCCGGGATCCAGGCTACAAGGACGTGAAAGCTACTCGCCATCCATGGCTTCTGGGTCACGGCAGTCCGTGCCGAGGCGACGCCAACTATTAACGCAAACATAGCCTTAATATCCCCTAATTGACCGGATCAATCGAGTGATCTGGTCGTCTTCGGTTCGGTCAATATGAGCTAAACCTAAAAAGAGTGGTTGAGTGCCTCAACCTACCGTTCGCCCTGAGCCCTTCGGCTGCGCTCAGGAGAGCCTTGTCGAAGGGTGAGGGGGAGTTTGAGGCTTCACCAAGCCGGTGAGAGTGTTGTAACCCCTTCATGCTTCGACTTGGCTCGGCACGAACGGTCTACAACACATGCCAACTGCTCTTTTTAGGCTAAAGGATTCGCCAAGCAGGTCTGCTTTGTCAGATATAAGAAAGCCGTCATGCCCGCATGAATACCCAAAGGGGGGCACAAGATTGGGCCTCCAGTGCCATAGCTGGCAAGCTCCGACGATCCCTGGAGTCAGAATTCCTGCAATCCCGGCCGGAATGACAAGAATCTGACATAGTAGAACTAAGGAACTTAATTTCATGCCCGTTCCTAAACGATCCTTGATTATTCACGAAAGCTCAATTGAGGGCTTCAGTACGCCATGTCAACCAATCATTCCCGTGAACAATAATCAAGATACTGAGCTTTTTTATAATACGGAGTTTGGCCTAAGGTCCAATATCCCCGAACTGTGATTATTGCTACTTTAACAGCAGATAAGGTTAAAAGGTCTTAATGAACAAACTAACTTGATTTTACTTAGTAATCAGCATGGAATAAATCAGAGAATTGTAGGTGCGAATTCATTCGCACTGTGCGGATAAATCCGCACCTACACCGGAAATTCATCCACGCACTTGACGAAGTTATTTTATGCGCGTTTCTTAGGGTTCTAGGCTAGCTGCAAACGAAATCGACAAGCTACTGTTTGTTTATCGTTCTCGGAAAGCCAAGCTCGAGTCTTAGTTCTACTTTGTCATATTTACTCAAGGGAGACCTCCGAACGTCGATAGCGGGATTTCATGGCTTGTTCTCGCAGTCGGCGGCGCTTGTTAATGACGTCGGCGAGCTCAACTGTCGACACGGTAAGAGGTGTGTTAAGGCGGTGACCAGATCGTTGAACGAGAGCATAGGCCATTGCTGGCGGCCGGCTTTGTGTGCTGGTATAACCACGAGCATCGGCACAGCGGGCATTCAATATGTAACGCCTGAGCAACGTCATACGGGTGAAGACCGGGAGATCTTGAAGCAACGCCAAGCCGTTTATGAGGCCGCTAAGGGCAAAAAACCGGAGCGCTGGAGCCATCACCCGAAACTGGGATTGGCAAGCAGAAGTCTGTTTAAATCCCGATAAACCGATCGATAATGCGGTGAAAAACACCGACACTACCGTTCATTAATTTTCAACTCATGCGACAACTACGTTGACATTTACCGAGTTTGAGGCTTCACCAAGCCGGTGAAAGTGTTGTAGACCATTCATGCTTCGACTCGGCTCAGCACGAACGGTCTACAACACATGCCAACTGCTCTTTTTAGGATCAAATAGTTTAAGAGCTAAATTTAACAGGAGATAACTTTGAAAATGAATAAACAAACCAAGCAGTTGAGCGAATTAGTCGTGTTGTTTAGCGTGATGCTGCTAGTTGCAGGATGTACAATCGGTAGGAAGGAGACTAACCAGCTAAAGGCTGAGGTAGTCGATCCGGCGCCGGATGCGGGCTTTATCGAGCATCCCGAACGGCAGTCCAAGCGAGCGGATTTGCCTTTCCAAAAAGTTTGGATCAAGCCCGATTTCGATGCATCGTCATATAAGGAATTGGTTGTGGCCCCGGTCAATACTCAGTACATGATGGAAATGGACTGGCTTCATCAGCTTAGCTCGGCGAATTTGTTGCGCGACGTCAAACAAGATATCGAAGAACTGGCCCGGTATTTTCGCGATCAGGTGATCAAGGAGTTCAGAGAAGACCCCAATCATCGCTTTCAGTTAATCGAATTTGCGAATCAACATCGACTGCCTTCGTTGCGGCTCGAACTGGCTCTGATCGAGATCGATCCTTCGCAGCCGGCTCTGCATGCAGCCGGTTGGTTGACGTTTGGCGGGGGCACCGCAGCGGGCGTTGTCAATCAACGCAGAGCCGCATTTGAAGGTCGTTTGCGTGACATGCAAACCGGCGAAGTGGTTGCCACTTTTGCCGATCGGGATATGCAAGACGCCGGACCGCTCGATTTGACCCGTCTGACTTGGTATGGCCCGGCGAAGGGCATTATGGATAAATGGGCCAAGCAGTTCGTGCAAATCGCCAATCGAAGGCCAGGCGAGATGGTAACCGATGAAACTCCGTTTACCTTGAGACCCTTCTAAACCTTTCCAAGGAACCCAACTGGATAGACGATAAATTTGATCAATAGACTGAAGCATGAAATCAAAGAAGTAGGATTGGTAATGTTATATTTCTTTTTTGCTTTTGCGTGTTTTTTACGTTGAAAAAACTTCTACTCATCGATTATCAGGTTGAAGTTAAGGTCTTTCCTACAGCAGCCATCAACGCTTTCATAATTGCAAAGGTCGTGATCATTCTCGATCATACCTCTGCCGGAAGGCGATTTGAAGCCCGCTATCCGCTGTGGTTTGTAGTTATGTATAAGACGCTGGTGTATTTAGTGGTAGCGTTTTTCGTGTTTTACCTGGAGAGACTATACGATGCCTATCAAGTGACCGGACAGATCGGTCAGGCTTTTGACGAGGTGTGGGAGCATAGAAAACAAAACGTCATGCTATTGAAGCTGCTTTGTATCGGGTTGACTTTTTTGGGCTATCACTTTTACGCCGGCTTGGATCATCGTTTAGGGGAAGGCACGTTGCGCCGAAAAATTTTTGAAAGTCCGAATCTCGGCAATTGAAGGCAAAAGTTTGGCATTCGAAATCTTCGGCATTGTTGGCCGGTGTTTACGCGGCTGACCGATCAGCACTATGTTTTGATCAAGAGGGTGGATTTTCGAAAGTCATCCCCATGGATCAAACTTGAATGGTACGGATGCTGCAATCCCGCGACAGTGAGAATGTAGATGAATACTGATAAAGCTGTTATTGCCGTCATAGATGATGAAGAGTCCGTTTGCAAGGCTCTTGAGCGCTTGTTGCGTTCGGCCGGGCTTACGGCAAATACATTCCTTAACGGTGCGGATTTTCTCAGTTTTTTGGAAACCAACCGACCGGATTGTGTAGTGCTCGATTTGAACATGATGCCCATGAACGGTTTAGAGGTTTTAAAGAGCCTGGCTATGAAACGTTTGGGCTTGCCGGTGATTATTATCACAGGCGACGATAATGAGGAAAAATATCAACAAGTAATCGATCAAGGCGCCGCTGCCTATTTATTGAAGCCGATCGACGATCAGTTATTGCTTGATACCATCGATACTGTTTTGACTCATTGAAACGATGATTTTCTCTTTCAATCGGCGTCATTCAGAGCCAATGGGTATGATTCCAATCTTCTCGGACAGGCGAACCAAGTCGGCTAGAGAACGGACCTTCAATTTTGTCATCAAATGCGCACGATGAACTTTAATGGTTTTTTCTACGGTACCCAGGTCGGCGGCGATTTGCTTGTTTAGCCTACCTGAAACGACATGGAGCAACACTTCCCGTTCCCGAGGCGTGAGTGTCTCCAGCTTTTTCCGAAATTCGGTCAGTTCGGCATGCGTTTTACGATGCACGCGATCCTTTTCGATGGCGGATTGTATGGCTTCGATCAAGTCATCTTCGTGTACGGGTTTAGTCAAAAAATCGACAGCACCCCGTTTCATCGCTTGGACACTCATTGGAATATCGCCGTGGCCGGTGAGAAAGATGATAGGTAATTCAATCCCTTGTACGATAAGTTTCTGTTGCAGTTCCAAGCCGTTGAGATTAGGCATGTCGATATCGAGCACAAGACAGCCGTGTAGATCCGGTTCGTATTGCTCTAGAAATTCCTGCGGCGAATCGAATGTCGTTACGTTCAATTCGTGTGAACGCAGCAGACGCTCAAGCGCCTTCAGCACGGATGGGTCGTCGTCGATCACCATGACGATCGGAGAAGAGCCGTTCAAGCACTTTCTCCAGGATATGACGGTAGCCTGAAAGCAAAGACAGCGCCGTTGTCGGGATTGTTGGCGGCCCAAATTTGTCCGCCATGGGCGGTGATGATCGTGCGACAAATAACGAGCCCCATACCCATACCCATACCCATACCCATACCCATACCCATACCCATACCCATACCATGCGAATCGGTCGAGAAAAAAGGTTCAAATATACTTTCCAAGTGTTCAGTTGGAACTCCAGGGCCTCGATCGCGGACGGAGACCTGAATGCTGTCCTTGTCAGTCACTTCGGTGCGAATGTCGATCTTGGATTTTATTGGCTTGGTATTGGACATGGCTCTGCAAGCATTCAGAACCAGGTTTATCAATACTTGCTGTAGTTGCACCCTATCGCCTTTGACAGGCGGCAGATTCCGCGCGAGGTCGAGGGTGACGGAAATGTTTTGATTCAACAAATCGCTGTTCACTATTTTCAAAACTTCTTCCACGACTTGATTCATATCAAGCCGAAGATGTTGCATTTCGCCCTTATTGAATAATAGTCGTAAGCGTTGAATGACTTCGACGGCGCGTTTGTCTTCGCTAATAATGTCCTTGAGAATGTCCTGGATCTCTTCAAGATCGGCTTCATCTCGAGCCAAAAAACGTTGGGCGGCTTGAGCGTTGCTGAGGATGGCCGCAAGCGGCTGGTTCAGTTCATGTGCCAGTGAACCGGATAATTCGCCCAATGTCGTCACGCGGGAAAGATGAGTCAGTTTGTTCCGTTGTTGCTGTAGAGCCAGCTCCGCTTGCTTGCGCCGGGTGACATCCATCGTGATCCCCATCATGCGAATCGGCAGATCGGCTTCGTTGAATTCGACCTGACCGCGTGAGTTGAACCAGTGGATTTGACAGTCCGGCATCTTGACACGGTATTCACACTCGTAATGGCCGTTTCCATTGGACTTGCTGAAAGCCTTTTTTAATGCGTGTTGGAGCCCCTCGCGGTCTTCTTCATAAACGATGTGCAGAAATCTGTCTAAGCTAATTTTCTCCGGTTCGGTAACGCCGTATAAAGTGCGATCTTGCTCCGTGCTCCATATCTCATCATGTACGATATCCCACTCCCACAACCTCAAGTTTGCGGCGCTCGCCGCCAGTTTAATACGTTCCTTGTTAATCAGTAATTCAGCTTCGCTTGCCTGTAACTGATGGGCGATTTGCATGGTATGGAACATGTCGTAACTCAATTCGTAGGACATGGAGATTAGAATGGGGATGAAGTAAAAACCGACGACATAAGGCAAATCGATATTTCCGGTATTGACCAGCACATTATGGGTAAAAGCCGACAGCAGAAAAAACAAGATACTGCTGCTCAAAAGTAAGGCTCGGCGGCGGCTGATATCGGTATCTTTTCGCCATAGCATGTATGTCGCATTCAGCACGAACGCAGCGAGTGCCAAGGTGCTCAGCGGACCGAGAAGATACCAAGGATTGAGAGTGCCCTCGGGAATGGAGATTGTTTCGCTGCCGAAAAACACAACTTGTTTGAGATGGGTGATCTCATTAAAAAATAGATTCTGCCCCGACGTGAAACCGAGGACCAATGCAAAAAAACGCATGAAACCTCCCGTCCAGGCCAGCCAAGAGCGCCCGGCTTCAAAGTAACAGCGTACGAAGCAAAAAATAGCCAGCCAAAGAACGAATATGGGAAGCTGAACCCAGCGCAAAAACATCGCCATGTGTTCGATGGATGTCGTTCGCATCATCATCAATTCGATGCCGGTGATAATGGCGACCGAAAAAGCGGCTGCCGCGAACGAAAAATTTGCCCATGGCTTTACACCCTTCATGCCCGCAAAAAAGTGTATTAGCGCAAAGATAAAAGATGCCGAGACCGACATGTGCCATAGCCCTGTAAACCCGATCATCGAAAACCTCTTCTTTTGCCGGATTACAAAGCCGGATAGCGGAAACGGATGATTTGATTTTGGTAGGACAACCCTTTTATATAATCGGTCATTGAATCGTTTTTCCTAGAAAAAGCATTTCACGATGAAGTTCATGAAAAGTAAGAAGTTAAATCAATAGGTTGCCATGCCGTTGCAAAACAATTTCCTGATTACTTAGAACATTCAGCCAATTTGATTTGACTCAGGGTACCCGCCTAGGTCCCGTTAGGCCGCGCCGAGCACTGACGATTTTGCCGAGAACAGCCCGCTAGGGGAGCGGCAGGGATGCCGCTCGTTTTCGGAGGGCTAAGGATAGCCCTTCCGAAAACCCTCGGTAAAATCGGCAGCGCGCAGGATGCAGCGGCCTTCGGGTGTCTTTTCTTTTGGATACTTTTCTTTGGACAAGCAAAGAAAAGTATCGCGACTGTCGGTCCGCGAACCGACTTTAAATAAGCGTCGCGATAGCGACACAAAACCTACTACGGACTTCAACTTAAATAAACTTGGCCTAAAGTCCAATAGCCGCGAATTCTAACGGCGATTACTATACCACAATAAATTTGGCTAATTGTTAAGGATTGGGTTGTTTCCGGCTAAGTCTAAAACGCCATCGTGCTCAAGTGCCAGATTGAAGCCGGTCTCGGGGTGGGGCTGAGTAGACATTGAGAGGCTTCCCAGGTTATTGGAAGTCTCGGTGTTGAATGAATCGTGGGAGCGGGAACTAGCCTGTCTTATGCGGGGCAGGGTCGCAACTAGAACCGAATGTCAAAATCAAGGGTGACAAGATGAAATCGATTACTGTTGAACCCAATCAATGGGACTTTAAGCCCTTTTATAGTTGCAGAGCTTTAATACGAGCAATCATTATCGCGCTGGTTATTTTGCCATCGGGATGCAATCAAGACGAACAACAGGATAGCAAGGCTCCATCGGGTCAGCCATCGATTTCAACAGCTAAACCTCTGACTGACTTGGAATCTTTATTAGCGCCGATTGCGCTGTATCCGGATCCTTTATTGGCCGAGCTGCTGGTGGCTTCGACTTATCCACTCGAGGTCGTTCAGGCCGCGCGTTGGCTCGAAACCCAGCCCGATCTTACCGCCCTCAGCAGTAAGGATTGGGACGCCAGCATCATGCGCTTGGCCAGTGTTCCGACGATCCTCAAGATGATGAACGATCATTTGGATTGGACGACACAGCTCGGTGACGCCTTCCTGGCCAAACCTGCCGAGGTCATGGCCGTGATACAAGCCTTGCGTAAACGCGCGATGGACGCCGGTTATTTGAAAGATACACCGGAACAGCAAATCGACGCACAGACCGTATCAACCGGACAGACGGCTGTTGTGGCTACACCGGCGGTTCTGACGAAAGAAGTGATCACGATCAAGCCGGCGAAATCCGATACGATCTACGTGCCGAAATACAATCCTGAAGTCGTCTACCAGGCTCCGATGGCACCGCCGCCGACGGGTTACCCCGCCACGACCATCGTCAACGTCAATGCCGGTACTCCGGCTCCCAGTTACTACCCGGCGGCGACCACGACGACGACTACAAGTAGCGATTCCTGGGTCAACTTCGCTACCGGCGCCGTAGTGGGAGGGCTTTTGACGTGGGGCCTCATGGAATGGGCCGACGATGATGACTACTACGTCGGTCATCATTACGGTAACACCGTCTGTCACAGCGGTAACTGTTGGCTCGGAGGCGGTTATTACGGCGATCGTGGCTATGCAAGCCATTACAATAATGTCAATATTTCGGGCAATGAAATCAATATCGATCGTGACCGCGTTTTCAACCAGAACAATTTGAGACCCTCTCAGCAACCCACCGGCTGGCGGACCGATCCAAGGCATAGACGCGGACAGGCCTATCCCGAAGGCGTGCGGCAACGGGTCGGAACTGGACAACCGGCCTTGGCCGGTCAACGGTTGGGTTCGGCGCAGACCTTACCGGCCAATGCTCGGGGATTCGCCGAAACCGGACAAAGACCGGCTGCCGGACGTAGACCTTCCAGTGCCGACATCCAGCGGCAGCTTGCGCAAAAGCCGGCTGCAAAACCCAAATTGGCTCAAAGCAAGCCGTCGACGATGGATAGACAAAAACAGCCTGCGCAAAGAAAACCGCAAAATAATGCTTTGCAAGGAGTCAAAACTCCGGGCAACAGGTCGAGAATGGAGAGTCAACGCGGCGCGACTAGCCGAAAATCGGTACAAGCCGGCACGCGTGATGCTCAGCCTCGTAAACCGGCCGATCGTGGCCAGGCCTATGCACAGCGGGAACGGGCACAACAACAGATGGCCGCGCAACGCCGAACGGAATTCGCTCGCCCCAATGCCTTCGAATCGCCCCGCAATGCTGCTGCAACTCAGAGCTTTAGCCAGCGAGGCGCCAATAGCCGGGGGCGCGCTACGAGTGCCGGAAATCTTCCCTCAAGGAGTGGCGGTGGCTCCGCCGGACGAGCAGGCGGCGGAGGTCGTAGACGATGATGGAAATATTCCACTCGACGGAAAACGGGGCTGACTTTGGTTTGCCTTCGAAGGTTAGGGAATTGCTCCATGTGCGATGCAATGCCAGCGTTCATCTTTTTATTCAAGCCATCAAGTTTGAGGTTCCCACTATGTATCGCGAAACTAAATTCATGCTTCTAGCGGCACTGATTTCAGTACCCTTGTTCGTTCACGCGGAAACTCCAGGTTCTGATTCGATGGTACCCGTGCAAGCCGGCGGCATTGAAGCAATGAGTTTCCAAACCCCGGACGATGCCGCCCAGGCCTTGCTGGCTGCCCTGGAAAGCGGTGAGCAAGATCGGCTTATCGCTATATTCGGCAGCAAAGAAGCCGAACTTTTGTCGTCAGGCGATGAGATCGAAGACAAGAACAACCGTTCGGAGTTTGTCAGGTTGGCGTCGGAAAAAATGCGAGTTGAGACGACAGAAGAGGGTAATGCCGTCATGCATGTCGGTAACACCGACTGGCCTTTTCCGATCCCGATCGTCAAAACGGATACTGGTTGGCAATTCGATGCCGAACAAGGTCATCAGGAAATCTTGAACCGGCGCATCGGCCGTAACGAACTCAGCGCCGTCGCCGCGATCCGTGGTTATTTGGAGGCTCAGTTCGAATACGCCAATGCCGACCGGGACGGTGATGGCGTATTGGAATACGCGCAAAAATTGCGGAGCGAACCGGGTAAATCCGATGGCCTTTATTGGGAAGCTGAAGAAGGAGCCCCGCAAAGCCCGCTCGGTCCCTTGATTGCCGAAGCAAAAGCCGAGGGTTATAAGGTTGAAGGTGCAAGCAATGAGCCATCACCCTACCACGGTTATTATTACCGTATTCTGACCCGGCAAGGAGACAATGTTCCCGGCGGCAAGTACGACTATGTCATCAACGGGAATATGATCGCCGGCTTTGCCTTGGTCGCCTATCCCGCGCAATATGGTTCATCCGGCATCATGACCTTTGTCGTCAATCATCAGGGCAGAATCTACCAAAAAGACCTCGGTCCCAAAACGGCTGAATACGTCGCCGAGATCGAAGAGTACAACCCTGATTCGACCTGGGAGGTCTTTCAGACGTTGGAGTAAGGAACCTGTACGAAATAATTTGAACATTTCATGCCGGGATTCCGCTTTGCTTCATCCCAGGCTACTTTGCCAAAACAATCGAGTAGGCTGGTGAGGCACGAACCCCAGCATGATACAAAGACGGATTGGTCAATTGACTCACTTATTTCGTGCTTTTTCCTAATTCTATGAGGCGCTGACATTAAGTTAACCTCAGTTCGGGTTAAGAACTCAAGCGGTATCAGGCATCTCTTCCAGAAGACGCAGTGAATCCATCCGTGGCCGCTGGTTAGCATCTTAGCTTCTGCGCGGCACTTGCACATCCTTTGTGCATCGGAGGCTTGAGCGCGGCGTCTGACCGCCAAGGACGGCGGAAATGCCGATTTTGTCGGGTAGATAATGAGTCATTGAAATAAATTTCTGTGCTGGTATTCGGCTTCACAGAAGGCGAATCGGGCGACGGTACCGTGAGTCTGGCCAGCGAATTGCGTTTTGAAGCGCAAGAGGAGGCCGCTCGGATTTATGGTATGCAGGAAGCTCATACAGAAATATTGAACGCCCCACAAACGTCGGCATTAGTGAATCGATTGTTGAGAGACATGCGTTGATTCGATGGAATCGAAATAAGGCTTGTGCGTTCTTCCGAACACAAGTACAAATAAACAATAAGGTTATTATCTTGGTCAACTGATCGACGCACCCGTATTTTTGCATGGACAATTCAAAAAACAACAATCCACTGAGTACGCTAGAAAAACAACTTCACTTCCAATCGTTATTGGCGGAGCTTTCGGCCAAGTTCGTGCGCGTAGAGGTGGATATGATTGACCAAGAGATCAACGATAGCTTGTGCCGAATTGCCGAAGATCTCAATATCGATCATATCGGATTGGGCTTAATCTCGGCGGACAGTCAAGATTTTTATTCTAAGTACAGCTATGCCAAACCTTGCACCAAGCCATGGTTGGCGGAATCTCTGATGTCCGAAGGCCCTTTCTTGACTCAAACCCTGTTGACGGGCAAACCCTTCGTCATGAACGATGTGGACGCGCTGCCGCCCGAATGGTCTAAAGAACGGGAAGGGTTTCTCAATTATGGGATAAGAGCCGACTTAGTATTTCCTTTCATCGTTGGCGGGCGTTTAACCGGCGGTATCGGCTTTGCTTCGGCTCGACCGAGACAATGGTCCGCCGATGTAGTGCAAGGTCTCAAGTTGATCTCCGATGTTTTCTCTAATGTGTTGGAACGCAAGTTCGCCGTACAAGCACTTCAACAAAGAGAGGAACAAATGCGATTGGCTGCCGATGCCGCCGACATCGGTCTTTGGGTTTGGAATATTCCGGAGGATACGATCTGGGCTACCGATAGAGCGCGGGAAATTTATGGTTTACCTATTGGTGATAAGCTGAACATGGAACGTTTTTTCCAATGTCTTCATTCAGACGATAAAGAGCGTGTCAGAGAGACCGTGCAACTTACATTGCAGGGCGGACATGGTTTTAGGGAAGAATACCGAGTCGTACATCCGGACGGCAGTGAACACTGGATTTGCGCGACCGGAAGATACCAGCTCGACGCCACAGAACAACCTGATCGGTTGATGGGGGCTAGTCTGAACATAACCGAGATTCGTCGCACCAAGCACGAACTTGAGCGGACCAATGCCGAACTTAAAACGGCCCTTGAGAAAATTAGCGATCTTAAAGACCAAGTTCACCAAGAGAACATTTATTTGCGCCACGAAATATCGGAGCGGCAGGGTTTGAGTCAAATAATAAGCGGCAGTGCTGAAATGCGGCGCATTTTATTGGAGATTCAGCAAGTGGCTGCCACGCCCGCTACCGTTCTGATCATCGGTGAAACTGGAACAGGTAAAGAGTTGTTGGCGACCGCGATTCACGAAGCCAGCCCGCGAAAACACAGGACGATGATCCGGGTGAACTGTGCGGCGATTCCGGCTGCGCTGATCGAGAGCGAGCTTTTTGGGCGGGAAAAAGGTGCCTATACCGGTGCGCTTTCCAAGCAAATCGGACGTTTCGAATTGGCCGACGGTTCGACGCTTTTTCTCGACGAAATCGGCGAGTTGCCGCCGGATGTTCAGGCCAAGCTATTGAGAGTTTTGCAAGAAAAAGAGATTGAACGCTTGGGCAACCCTAAGACGATCAAAGTGGATGTGCGGGTGGTCGCCGCGACGAATCGAAATCTTAATCAGGAAGTGGAAGAGGGGCGTTTTCGTGAGGATCTCTTTTATCGACTGAATGTTTTTCCTGTTCATGTGCCGCCTCTTCGTGAAAGGCGCGAAGACATTCCCCGCTTGGCCGAAGTCTTCATCAAGGAAATTGCAACGACAATGGATAAATCGATCGATGTGATAGCCAAATCCAGCTTGCAGGCTCTCTGTAGCTACGATTGGCCGGGTAATATACGCGAGTTGCGAAATGTCATTGAACGAGCGGTCATTCTTGCTAAAGGGCCCTCTCTAAAAATCGATCTGCCAACCGACTCTAGGGCTGAAGCGGGTTACGTGAAAACCAACTTGGCATCGCTGGAGCAGATCGAACGTGATCATATCACTCGAGTGTTGACTGCCTGTGGTTGGAGGGTCCGTGGGGAAGCCGGCGCGGCCTCCATTCTCGGCCTTAAACCCTCCACTCTCGAAAGTCGTATGAACAAACTCGGCATTCGCCGTCCGACTTCTGTTTAAACCCCGATTCCGGTTGCTAAAAAACTTGCCGAGCCACGATGTGGCGATGAATGTAAAAAATGCAGGCGCGGTTATTTATCCCGCTCTTGGCATCGATACGACCGCCCGTCGTTCTGAGAAGGGATCAAGTCTTGCGAGGCGCATAATTGTTCGAAGACTTTTTTCTTGTCCGGGTCGATCAGAGCACTATCAACAACTTATCAAATCGGAATGAGGTCACCATGCCCTTACTAAAACAGCCATTGAAACTATCACTGGGAGCGGCAATTACTTTATTGGCAAGCGCCTGCGCTACCGGCAGTCATCCGACTACGACCGACTGTACCGAAGCTCGTGAAAAAACCTACTATGCGCTGCCGGGCCTCAGTCACGGACATATCCAATCTCCGATCAACATCTTGACCGCCGAAGTCGGCGAAAGTAGTCGGCATCGCATCACGCTGCACTTTCAGGATCACTTACGCGCAGTCGAAAACCTCGGACATACCGTTCAGATCGATTTCATACCGGGTAGCACAATTGAAAGCGATGGCAAAATCTATACGTTTCGACAACTGCATTTTCATACGCCTTCCGAACATTTGCTCGACGGCGTAACGTTTCCGATGGAAATGCATATCGTCAATTACGCGCCGCCGCTTGATAAGACAGACATACCGCACTACCTGGTCATTGGCGTGCTGTTCAAGATGGGCAAGAAAAATGCGTTCATTCAGGAAGTATTGGACAGCATTCCCGATCATGAACACGAGACGACTTACATCAAGCACGACTCGGTTCATCGTAAGCATCCAACCGAGCCACCTATTCGTGCTCGACAGAACATGATTTAATCCCCGCGGTCGAACGGCAACAATTCGTCGATCCGGCTATTGGGCCAGGTGGGTAGTTTTTCCAGGGTTT